>Ga0156273_130_pt2 | contig 2748 bp, 3 predicted proteins | sample RifCSPlowO2_12_FD_107922 | JGI IMG/M metagenome (GOLD analysis project Ga0156273, IMG submission 107922) | Gammaproteobacteria bacterium RIFCSPLOWO2_12_FULL_38_14 | reverse complement strand
TCAGGCTCACTTTTAGAAGGGGGGGCCATGCAATGCCAATAAAAGGTGTGATTCCAAACTTGAGCCGCATTATTGAAAAGGGGGCCATTGGCTTTTTTGATGATTTCTTCAAGAGATAAGTTCGCAAATTCTGTGTTTTGGACTAAATTATTAAGATTGTTGACATAAGCTTGATGATGTTTCCCGTAGTGATATTCTAGCGTTTCGCGTGAAATAAAGGGAGCGAGCGCGTCCATGGAATAAGGTAAGGGGGGAAGGGTGTGGGTCATGATAATATTCTCCATGTGTTTTCGGATCCTTGATTCTACAAAAAAAAAATATAATTTATAATCCCCTGGGCGTATCTCTAAAGGTTTTCTCGATGCGAAAAAAGAGGGGATTGAGACAAATTCTTCGAAAATTTGAGGATAATATCGGGAATATTTGACGAAAATTTTCGAAAAATTTGGCCAATCCTACTCTTTTTGTAGCCGAGAAAAATCTTTAGAGACACGCCCTGATTTGAGTTTTTTTAAGTTTTTAAATGAAATAAATCGGAAAGGAGAGATGATGCAGTGTCCCATCAAATGTTTTAACAAGTGTATTTCGGTCTTATCCCCTCGGGTTGTGAGTGCTATTTCTTTTATTTGTCTTATTGGGTTATTAGGTTTTTCGAGGTATTTACAAACCGTAAAAGATTTAGAACCTTGCGCACTTTGTATAGTGCAACGACTTGCATTTATGGGGTTGGCTGTTTTATTTTTTATTGATGTTATTTTTCCTCGTTGGTTTATACGGCGTGTTCTGCATATTATTTTAAGTGTTGTGTTTGTGGGTGTGGGAATGCTAGCTGCGTTAAGGCAAGTGTGGTTGATGCACCATGTTTCTGCAGAAAAAATCGCAAGTTGCGAAGCCGATTTGTATTACATGATCCAGTATTTGCCGTTGAAAGAAACCATCATGCAAATTATACGAAGCCCAGGAAACTGTAGCAAAGAGGCATGGTATTGGCTTGGATTAAGCTTACCTGCTTGGTCTTGCCTGGGGCTTCTGTTTTTTTTAGCCGTGGCTATATGGGTGAATATTCACGGTAGCGCCGAACGCGCTTTGGCGGGCAATCTGAAATGAAAAACTTCTCGAAAAATGCTCATGTATTATTGTATACACTGCGCTTTTTCTCGAAATTTTTCATTTCACCTTGCCTCACCCAAACGCGTTCACTTGAATTCGAGTATACGTTGTGAACGTTTATCTTTATGGCAAGGCTTACGCCGCAACTAATTCTTTCTTTTCACGGTATATTTCTTTTTGTATTGAGCAATACAAAGTTAAAAGACGTGAGAAAGTTTTATGGGTTGGGCGCTTGATCGTGCCTGTTGTCCAACGGTTGATGGTGATCAGCGAAACTTGCAACTCTTTTGCGATACTGGTTTTGGTAAATAACCTTGTTGCAAGTATTTGCTGGACGATGTACTGGGTTACAGGGGGAAGCGGTCTGGGAATGATTTCTTCAGAAGGTGTTATGTAGTCAAAGGTTTTATTCATATCACATCCTTATGTTTTCTAATTAAAATTTGTCGTCCGTGAAAAAAGCCATTTTTGTTTTATGGCTGTGTTGCGCTCACTATTTAATTAACCCCCTTTAGTTTCTATAGAGGCTTTTCTACTTTTCCACGTGCGACTAATTATTACGTGTATGCGTACGTTTAAAATTTATCAGGTGAAGGGGCAGTCAATACAAATTAGGTTGTCACGCAAGTAACTTATCAAGTATCAGCTTTACATTGATGAGAGCAGTCTAGTTGTGGCTCCTATTCATTTCACTTCCTCTTCTTGTGCGAGAAGATTTGTATGTCCAATTTGTAATGATAGTTTGTTATGAATAGTAACTAGAGATCAATGGTGAAGCTTTCAGTTATGTTTGCATTGACTGCCGGAAAAGGAATTAAGCCTTAACTCAATTTATCTGTCAATGAATTTTTTAAATTTTTTTTTTAGGATATTTTATGGATAAATTTTTTTTTCAACTGAATTATTTTTAGTGTTTTTGAGGTGGAAAATAGTGAAAAGCTTACATACAGGCTTGCGATTTTCGACTAACTGGGTATGATATGTCCCTTCAATGGGTCGTTAGCTCAGTCGGTAGAGCATCGGACTTTTAATCCGCTGGTCCCGCGTTCGATTCGCGGACGACCCACCAAAAAGATTAGTCAACAGGTAATTTCTTAAAGTGACGTAGTTTTTTCCCCTATCTTCTTAAGGCACCTCTAAAAATTGCCTTTTTGCGTTATAACTTTGTTGCATTCATTTTTTAAATGCTTATTTACTTCTGTAAACTGCACTTTAAAAAATTCGTGCGCCTCGTCTATCATACAAAATTTCTAATTTTTAGAATCGCCTTCTTTACGTCCCCCTCACACACGAAGTGAGGTAGGGACGAGAAAAAACAAACTTAATCATTGAAATTTAATTTGATTTGTACCAGAGAACCATAAATTTTATCCTCTTGCTTTAAAGGAGAAATATTGCTGGGCTCAGGCTGCGGTATTGCTGGGGGTTTGATATATAACTGTGAACCATCGACAAACAACTGACGAAAAAGCGGAGTCGGTACACTTTCTATTTTAACAACAACAAAATTCCTATCCTTCATTTGTTTTTCAGGATCAATGATTAACAGCGTGCCTTTGGGAAATTGGGGTTCGGCTGAAGTATCATAAACACGTAATGCAAAACTCTTGTCACTGACAGGAATATCACAAAAAATAT
>Ga0156273_123_pt1 | contig 3329 bp, 3 predicted proteins | sample RifCSPlowO2_12_FD_107922 | JGI IMG/M metagenome (GOLD analysis project Ga0156273, IMG submission 107922) | Gammaproteobacteria bacterium RIFCSPLOWO2_12_FULL_38_14 | reverse complement strand
AAATATTACTGGGTGTTCGACCTAACATTCGCTTGGCTTCAATGCCCACGGCCACGACTTTACGTATGGAAGGGCCATCTTGACGGATGGCAACCACAGAGGGTTCATTTAAAATGATGCCTTTTTCTTTTACATAAACAAGTGTATTTGCCGTGCCTAAATCTACGGAAATATCATTTGAGAATAAACCACGTAATCGTTTGAACATAGAAAGAAGTCCTTATTAGAAGAATGATGCGGATGATTTTAATCAAGACGCGAGGTATAATCCATCTCTTTTTTAACAGAAAAGAGATATAGCTTATGTCCTTAACCTTTGAAGAAGTAAAAAAAATTGCATTTTTAGCCCGTCTTCATTTCAAAGAAGAAGAAATTGCTCCCTTAACGCAGAAGCTTTCTACCATTTTTGACATGGTAGCTCAAATGGAATCTGTGAACACTTCGATGATTGAACCTCTTTCGCATCCTTTGGATCTTCACCAGCGTTTGCGTGAAGATGAAGTCAGCTTGGAAAACCAGCGTGACTTATTTCAAAGTATTGCGCCTTTGGTGATAGCAGGTCTCTATCTTGTTCCCCAAGTGATTGAATAATCTCTTTTTTTAAAAAAGGTGTTTATGATTGATAAAACGATTGTGAGCTTAATACGTGATTTGCGTGAAAAAAAAATTTCGTCTCTTGAATTAACGCAATTTTATTTAGAACGTATCAAAAAATATAATTCTGTTTTAAATGCTTTTATTACCATCATGGAAGACAGTGCATTAGCGCAAGCGAAAAAAGCAGATGAATTGCGATCAAAAGGACAAGCAAAGCCGCTCACAGGCATTCTCATCGCACAAAAAGATTTGTTTTGTACGAAAGGGATAAAAACCAGTTGCGGTTCTAAAATTTTAGATAATTTTATTTCGCCTTATGATGCGACTTTAGTACAACGTTGTTCTCAAGCAGGATTAATTTTGATAGGCAAAACCAATATGGATGAATTTGCGATGGGTTCATCTAATGAAAATAGTTTTTATGGTCCTTCGTTTAATCCCTGGGATTTAAAAAAAGTGCCAGGCGGATCTTCGGGCGGGTCTGCGTCTGCGGTGGCGGCGCGTTTGGTGCCTGTTGCAACGGGAACAGATACGGGTGGCTCAATACGCCAACCGGCGGCGTTTTGTGGATTAACAGGATTAAAGCCCACTTATGGCATGGTGTCGCGCTTTGGCATGATCGCTTTTGCTTCGAGTTTAGATCAAGGTGGGCCCATCACACTGACAGCTGAGGATGCTGCACACATGATGAATGTGTTTGCAGGTTTTGATCCTTTGGATTCAACGAGTATTGATCGTAGCTATCCTGATTTCACACAAAATTTAAATCATACTTTGCAAGGGATTAAAATTGGGATACCTGAAGAATTTTTTTCAAAGGGTTTAGATCCAAAAGTAGAAGTGGTGATACAAACTGCGATGAAAGAGTATGAAAAGCTGGGTGTAAAGTTTGTTTCAGTGAATTTACCGAATAATCATTTAGCTTTACCTGCTTATTATGTTATTGCGCCTGCTGAATGTTCTTCGAATTTAGCGCGTTATGATGGTGTTCGATATGGTTATCGCTGTGAAAATCCTAAAGATTTGCTCGATTTATATTGCCGTACGCGTTCTGAAGGGTTTGGTGCTGAAGTCAAGCGTCGCATCATGATAGGTACCTATGTGCTTTCTGCGGGGCATTATGAAGCTTTGTATGGTAAAGCCAAGCGAATACGCCGACTTGTACAACAAGATTTCATGAAAGCATTTAAAGATGTAGATGTGATTTTGGGCCCAACGGTGCCCAACACGGCATTTGGCCGAGGTGAAAAAATCAGTGATCCGGTGAGTATGTATCTTTCGGATATTTACACGGTGGGTGTTAATTTGGCGGGATTGCCAGGCTTATCGCACGCGGCCGGGTTTGTGGAAGGCTTGCCCGTGGGATTGCAATTAATTGGAAATTATTTTTCTGAAAATAAATTATTGAATATGGCACATCAATATCAAAAAGTGACGGATTGGCATCAACGTATTCCGAAATTAGAGGTGTGAGATGGAATGGGAAACAGTCATTGGTCTTGAGGTACACACACAATTAGCCACGCGATCAAAATTATTTGAAGGCACGGCAACGACCTATGGTGCTGAACCTAACACGCAGGCAGGATTATTGACGTTGGGCATGCCGGGCGTATTGCCTGTTTTAAATAAAGAGGCTGTAAGATTGGCGGTAAAATTTGGTTTAGGTATCAATGCGCAGATCAATCGCTTTTCTGTTTTTGAAAGAAAAAATTATTTTTATCCTGATTTACCGAAGGGATATCAAATCAGTCAATTTACAACGCCCATAGTGGGGAAGGGTTATTTAGACATTGTTTTAGAAAATGGTGAAATAAAACGTGTGGGTATCACACGTGCGCATTTAGAAGAAGATGCAGGGAAATCCTTGCATGAAGATTTTAACGGCATGACGGGAATTGATTTAAATCGTGCGGGGATTCCTTTATTGGAAATTGTTTCAGAACCTGATTTGCGGCAAGCAAAAGAAGCGGTTTCGTATTTGAAAGCTTTGCATGCTTTGGTGAGATATTTAGAAATTTCCGATGGTAACATGCAAGAAGGTTCTTTTCGTTGTGATGCCAATGTCTCTGTGCGACGAAAAGGAGACCCGGTTTTAGGCACGCGTACTGAAACAAAAAATGTGAATTCTTTTCGTTTTGTGGAGAAGGCGATCAACTACGAAGTAAAGCGTCAAATTGAATTACTTGAGCGAGGTGAAAAAGTCATACAAGAAACACGTTTATATGATTCAGATCGTGATGAAACACGCACCATGCGCAGTAAAGAAGAAGCCAATGATTACCGTTATTTTCCTGATCCTGACTTATTACCCGTGGTTCTCGAAGAACAATTTATTGAAAAAATAAAAGAAACTTTGCCGGAATTACCGCAACAAAAATGTGATCGTTTTAAAAATCAATATGAGTTGCCGGATCAGGATGCAATGCTGTTATCGATGAGTCGAGAATGGGGAGATTATTTTGAAGAAGTGGTGAAGGCGTCGGGTGCGTTCCCAAAATTATGTGCCAATTGGATTCGAGTAGAGTTGGCGGCTATTTTAAATAAAAATAATTTAGATATCACACAATCCCCGCTCTCTGCTTTGCAATTAGCAGGATTAATGAAGCGAATTCATGACAATACGATTTCAGGAAAAATAGCAAAAATTGTATTTGAAGCGATGTTGGCAGGTGAAGGTGAAGTAGATAGCATTATTGAAAAACGTAATTTACGTCAAGTAACGGACGGTG
>Ga0156273_140_pt2 | contig 3679 bp, 3 predicted proteins | sample RifCSPlowO2_12_FD_107922 | JGI IMG/M metagenome (GOLD analysis project Ga0156273, IMG submission 107922) | Gammaproteobacteria bacterium RIFCSPLOWO2_12_FULL_38_14 | reverse complement strand
GTAAAAGCAGATTTGGTGTTGGAAGGACTTTCGTCTGAAAAATACATGGAAGGGTCTCAAATATGTGTATAGTCATCAGATGAAGATGCTATTGACAGGTGCAAGCGGTATGGTGGGGTGGCACTTAAAAAAAATATTGATATCAAAATATGATGTGTTGGCACCTTCGCGTGAAGAGTTGAATCTTTTAGATAATGAAGCAACGTACTCTTATATTCAAAAATACAAACCAAATTGGATTATTCATCTTGCCAGTGTTGTGGGAGGCATCTCGGCAAATATAAATAACCCCGTCAAATTTTTAATTGAAAACGTAAAAATAAATACGAATGTCATTGATGCCGCGTTTAAATTGCAAGTCCCTTATTTTTTGAATTTTGCAAGTTCATGCATGTACCCTGCAAACCGTGAAACTTTAAGTGAAAATGATTTGCTAACAGGGGAGCTTGAACCTACAAACGAGGGTTATGCCTTATCAAAAATTTTATCAACAAAATTATGTGAAACTATTTCAGAAAAGAACGGATTTTTTTATAAAACTATTGTTCCAACAAATTTATATGGCCCCTATGATCATTTTGAAGAATCTCGCTCGCATCTTATTCCAGCGATTATCAAAAAAATGCATGATGCAAAATTAGAAAATAAAAAAAATGTAAGCATTTGGGGAACAGGGAATGCTAGGCGTGAATTTTTGTATGTTGAAGATTTAATTTCTTTTGTTTTCATCGCTATCGAGAAAATAAAAATTTTACCCGCGTGGATAAATGTGGGTCTTGGAAAAGATTACAGTGTAAGAGAATATTATGAATGTGTTTCAGATGTGGTGGGTTATAAACCTTTATTTGAATACGATCTAACAAAACCCGAAGGTATGAAGATGAAGAAACTGAATATTCAAAAAGCGTTGGATTTGGGCTGGAAGCCTACAACATCTCTACGAGAAGGAATTGAAAAAACCTACCATTATTATCTTTCAGTTTTTTCTAAAGAGGAAGTTTTATGAAGTCTTTCCATTACCCGCTTTGTATAGACACATGGTCTGAGGAAGAGCCTCTTGCAATACAAAAAGTCATTCAGCGTGGGCGATATACGATGGGAGACTATGTAAAAGAATTTGAAATTGCATTTTCAAACTATTTTGGTTCTCGTTATGCTGTTATGGTTAACTCAGGTTCTTCTGCGAATCTGCTTGCTATTGCTGCTTTGTCTTATAAATCGGAAAATCCACTTGAACCCGGAGACGAGGTGATCGTGCCTTCTCTTTCCTGGGCCACCACTTATTATCCTGTTCATCAGTATGGGTTGAAATTAGTATTTGTAGATATTGACCGTGAAACTTTTAATTTGGATCCTGCTAATTTAGAATTAGCTTTTTCGCCGAAAACGAAAGCAGTTTTTCTTCCTCATATATTAGGTAATCCCGCCAATATTCCCACGATACAATTATTTTGTAAAAAACATCATTTATATCTTATTGAAGATAACTGTGAATCTATGGGTTCGAAAATAGAAAATAAATATGTGGGGACTTTTGGTATTTGTGGCACATTCAGTTTGTTTTTTTCGCATCATATTTCCACCATGGAAGGCGGTGTGATTGTCACAGATGATGAAGAGGTTTATCATTTGTTGTTATCTTTGCGATCACATGGTTGGACGCGACATCTTCCAGAAAATAATAAACTTTGTAAGAAAAATAAAAATGGATTTTATGAAAACTTTCGTTTTATTTTACCTGGTTATAACCTAAGGCCTCTTGAGATTTCAGGAGCAGTAGGGATAGAGCAATTAAAAAAGTTGGATTCTTTTCTGCATGCTCGGCGTAGTAATGCTGCTTTATTTAGAGAAAAAATTTTAAATTGCGAGGGTCTTCAACTGCAAAAAGAAAGTTTTGAGGGTAGTAGCGCGTGGTTTGGCTTCGGTTTATTTCTAAAAAACAGAAAACCAGATAGAGAAAATTTTATAAATTTCTTATTAGAAAACAATATTGATTGTCGACCGATTGTTTCTGGTAATTTTTTACGTAGTGAAGTGTTGCCTTACCTTCAGCACCGTATTGTTGGCGCGCATTTGAATAGTGATTATTTGCATGAGAGCGGTTTGTTTATTGGGAATCATCATATTCAAATGCAAACTGAGATCGAGAAATTGGGAGATCTCATGTCAAACTATTTTAGGACGAAGACACCATGTGTGGCATAAGCGCTATCTTTTCTTACCATTACGCGGCGCTTCCTGTTGATAGAGAAGAAATTTTTAAGATAAATAATTATATGAAAAACCGCGGACCTGATGCGCAAGGCGCGTGGTTTTCTGAAAATAATCGCGTGGGTTTGGCGCACCGCCGACTAAGCATTATTGATCTATCAGAAGAAGCCAATCAACCCATGGTGAAAGAGGGTGTGGTAATTACTTTCAATGGTGAAATTTATAATTATTTGTTTCTAAAGTCTGAATTAGAAAAAAAGGGGTATCGGTTTCAGACAAATTCAGATACGGAAGTATTGCTCCAGTTGTATTTGGAGAAAGGTGAAAATATGCTGCAAGATTTGCGTGGCATGTTTGCTTTTGCCATTTGGGATGGACGAAAAAAAGCTTTGTTTTTAGCGCGCGATCCCTATGGTATTAAACCTTTATATTATTCCGATGATGGCTGGACAGTGCGGATTGCCTCACAAGTGAAAGCCTTGCATGCTGGTGGTCGAATCTCAAAGGACATTGAACCCGCGGGACTTGTGGGATTTTGTTTGTTAGGCAGTGTCCCAGAACCGCATACTTTATATCGCCAAATACGCCTCTTGCCCGCAGGTAGTTTTTGTTGGATAAATGAATATGGTTTGAAAAAACCAGTTCAATATTTTTCGCTTGCAAAAGTATATTGTGATGCGGAAGAAAATGCTTATACATCCTCACCAGAAGAAAATAAAAATTTAATGAGAGCGTGTTTGCAAGAAAGTATGCGCTCACATTTAGTGTCCGATGTGCCGGTGGGATTATTTCTTTCTGCTGGATTAGACTCGGCCACATTGGCGGGTTTGGCAAAAGATATGGGGCATGGAAATATAAAAACGATCACCCTCTCGTTTAGAGAGTTTGAAGGATCACAGGAAGATGAATCACTTCTTGCAGAAGAAATTGCACGTCATTACCAGACGAGCCATACGACGCGCGTTGTGACATTTGAAGAATTCAAACAAGATTGGCCATTGATTTTAGAAAATATGGATCAACCGAGCATCGACGGAATTAACACTTGGTTTGTAAGTAAAGCAGCGCATGAGGCGGGGTTGAAAGTGGCTTTGTCGGGTGTGGGCGGGGATGAATTGTTACGTGGTTATAGTTCTTTCCAAAAAATTCCTTACTATGTGCGATCGTTAGGATTGTTTTCGCGTATCCCCTTTTTAAATATAAGCTTTCAAAAATGTATGGAAATGCTGATGTTGCTTGGATTGCAGGTTCATCCAAAAACAAAAGCAATTTTTAATAAAACGGGCAGTTATAAAGGCGCTTATTTATTGCAGCGTGGCTTGTTTTTGTCGTCAGAATTAAAAAAATTATTGGATATTGAATTTGTTAAGATGGGCTTAGAGCGATTACAACTTTTCAAACATATTCAGTCTCGTTTAAATCCGATGCCAAAAAATAATTTCAGTAAAGTCAGTGTTTTAGAAAGTTC
>Ga0156273_141_pt2 | contig 3709 bp, 5 predicted proteins | sample RifCSPlowO2_12_FD_107922 | JGI IMG/M metagenome (GOLD analysis project Ga0156273, IMG submission 107922) | Gammaproteobacteria bacterium RIFCSPLOWO2_12_FULL_38_14 | reverse complement strand
TAATTCATCTGTGTCGTTATCATAAATTAAAGTGCCGCAAGGAAGACGTATAAAAAGATCGTCTCCACTTTTACCCGTGCAATCACTGCCTCGACCATTGCCCCCCTTATCTGCTTTGAAGCTGCGTGTGTAACGAAAATCGATAAGCGTATTTTTATTTTCATCGGCTTGTAAAATGACGCTGCCGCCATCACCGCCATCGCCTCCGTTTGGCCCGCCAAACGGAATGAATTTTTCTCGTCGAAAACCCACGCAGCCATTACCACCTTTACCTGCTTCTATGGTAATGGTGGCTTCATCGATAAATTTCATAAACAACCTTTTTCTGCAAAAGAAAAATAACAGGCGTTACCCAGAATGATATGATCTAACAAACGAATTTCAATTTGTTCTAGTAACTTTTTCAAAGCGTTTGTCAGTGTTTTATCTGCTTGGCTAGGGGTAGGATCGCCTGACGGATGGTTGTGTGCCACGATCAATCCGGCGGCATTATAATTGAGGGCTTGTTTGATTAAAGTGCGTGGATAAAGTTGTGTAGAGCTTAATCCTCCGCGTGCTAATTCTGCAGAAGCTATCAAGCCATTTTTCGTATCTAAAAACAAACCCACGATAACCTCATGATCGAGATTTCTTAATTGTAGATTTAAATAATCTACGACTTTTGATACATGATTCATAGGGACATTATTTTTTAAGGTTTGATTCAGATAACGTTTTCCTAATTCCAGTGCTGCTTGCAGACTAGCGTATTTGCTTAAACCTACGCCTCCCCAGGCTTGAATTTCATTAAACGGCATATCTAATAATTTTTGGAGAGAACCAGCGGCGATTAAATGTTCTTGTGCGAGGTTTAACACGGATTTTCCAGGCAGACCGACACGATAAAAAATAGCAAGCAATTCAACATCAGTTAAAACACGCGAACCATAATGAAGTAATTTTTCTCGTGGCAAGAGAGAATTTTCGATTATCATCTTTTTAGTTTTTTTATTTTTTTAAAATTTTTTAATTTTCGTTAGAGGAAAAGGGGTTAACCATTACCATGCGTCGTTGTGGTGAGCCTGTTACTTTAAAGTGTACAAGGCCGTCAATTAAAGCAAACAGGGTATGATCTTTTCCTATGCCGACATTATCGCCGGGATGATATTGTGTGCCACGTTGACGAACAATGATATTGCCCGCACGTACGAATTGCTCCCCAAATTTTTTTACACCCAAACGTTTAGAGTGAGAGTCGCGTCCGTTGCGTGTGCTGCCACCTGCTTTTTTGTGAGCCATAACGTCTTACCTCTGCTTATTGAATGTTAGTAATTTTAACTTCTGTATAATTTTGCCGATGTCCTGCTTCTTTGTGATAGTGCTTACGGCGACGATGTTTAATAATTCGAATTTTCTTACCACGACCGTGCGCAACAATGGTTGCATGGACTTTTGCATTTTCAAGATGGGGGGTACCGATTTTAATATTTTCTCCATCAGCGATCATTAAAATATGATCGAATTGAATGGCATCACCTGCATTGCCCGCCAGGGTTTCTAATTTTAAGGTTTGTCCGGGTTCGACACGATATTGTTTCCCACCGCTGAAAATGACTGCAAACATAAGCTTGTTCCTCGTAAATCTTCTTTTATTTAAGTAAGGCGGGCATTTTAAAGAAGCAAGCGTCAAGATGCAAGCGTGTTGGTCTTAATGATGAAAACGAAGTCGTGGTGGCGGTGGTGTTGCCGCTTTTTCCAGTGCTTTTTTAGTAGTAACAAGAGGTGTTATTTCTAATTCTAATAAACCTTTTAAATCGTTCAATTTCCTATTAAGCGCTGATGTACTCGAATGACAAGCAGTGAATGCTGCCATGAATTCATCTATTCTTCTAACAGCCGTCACTCTAGATAATGTTTCTAGTATTTCCCTTAAAGGGCCAAGAATTTTGTGTGCTTGCTTGATTCTCTCTTGGGTTTCTCTTGTGTAATTCTGCGTGAAATATTCGATTCCGTCTCGTTTTAAGGTTTCATAAAAAGATTGAAACTCTTGAAGTAATAAAGATAGTCGATCTATTTCGCTTAAAGTCGGCATGTTGTTGTTAATTGATTTTCTGGGTGTTGGTGTAGAAGAAGCGCTGCTAGAGGTGCTAGAGCGGTTTTTGCGTTCTTGGACTAACATTTCATAAGTAAGAAGAGGGTAACTGCTGCGGCGAGGAGCTGTTGTTATTAAAGAAGCGATGGGGGTGACAGGTGCGCTTGTTGTTTGATGAGAAGATAAAGAAGAAGTCCCGGCTGTACCCGTTTCAAAAACTTGTTTTACTTCCTGGTCTGTTCGGGAAGGTGATAAAGGCGATCGTGATTGAGGCAGATTTTCTTTGTTTTTATTGTTGCTCTGTACTTGCTCTTCCATAAATATCTCCAAAAATTCAAAAACGAACAATATTAAACCATAATCTGATCTAAAAGTAAATATTTTATTAATATTAAGGGATTATTAATGCGATATCTTTGTCCTGCTTATTAACAGAGGTTTTTTGAGAAGCTGAGTCCAAGGTGAAGCGAGGGGTTGGCAGTAAGGCATGATATTTTGAAAATAGGCTGGACGAGATAATCAAAATAAGAGGACGTGTTTTTTTAAAGGATTCAAGTGCGGCGGTGTTTTGAGGAAAGTCTCGGAAAGACGAGGGGAGTGCTCGGGGTTGCAGATAGAAACTGATACGGTCATCAGCCCCGATGCTGATGAGCTGCCATTCATCCCAGGGTTTGAGTTTGATGGCTGTGGTTTTGATTAATCTTACAAATGGTTTGATGCCATAATAATGAAAATATAAATTTTGAAAACAGGAAAACCATAAAAGCAAAACAAGATAAAATGGGATAATGAAATGATAAAATATTTTTTTTAGATAATGTGTTTCCAGAAAAAAAGCGATCCACAAGGCAGTGAAGGGGAGGAGGGGCAAAATATAATAAGAGCGTCTTGAGCCGCTGACAGTAAAAAATAAAAAAATAAAAACAGTTGAAATTAAAAATGTTTTTTGTTGTTTTGAAAGGGGGGTGGGCTTTTTAAAAAAACAAGGAATTGAAATTAAAGACCAAGGCAATAAATAATAAGGCAAATAAATAAAATAAGTAGTCCAATGGCTTTGATGATCAAAGGGTGACAAAAAGCGCAATACATTTTCTCGGTAAACCAAATACAAACTGTTTTCGTGCAGGGTGTTCTGATGTGCGATTAGGAAAGGCAGTGTGTAGATGAACAAGTTAATGAAAACACTCAATAAAAATTTAAAATTCAAATGTGTTGTTAATTTTTTTGATGCAATCAAGTCAGGTAACACCACCAGACCGACGAGGATGATGGCAACGGGGCCTTTGATTAAAGCGCTTGTCGCAAGGACAAAACAAAAGATAAAATAGGAAAAAAAATCCGTTTTGTTTTTTTTAATAAAATACAAATTAACTGCTAGGAGTATACTGGCAACATTCAGCATATCGCTGCTTGCGATGCGACTCCAGAAAATAAAAAAATAAGAAGTTAATAAAATCCAGCTTGCCTTGTTTGCGATATGTGGGTTAAAAATTATTTTTCCGATGGAACGTGTGCAATACAAAACGACAAGCCCTGCGCAAGCGCTTGGTAGGCGAAGCCCCCATTCGTTCAGCCCGAAGAATTTTGTGCTGAGTAACATAAACCAATACGACAGAAGGGGTTTATCATAATAAGGAG
>Ga0156273_115_pt1 | contig 3796 bp, 2 predicted proteins | sample RifCSPlowO2_12_FD_107922 | JGI IMG/M metagenome (GOLD analysis project Ga0156273, IMG submission 107922) | Gammaproteobacteria bacterium RIFCSPLOWO2_12_FULL_38_14 | reverse complement strand
AAGTTTAAAGTTAATGTTGCCCAGTGATTGTGGACATGGCGAAATTTCTAGATTACTTGATTCTAATCAAAGATTTGTTGCAACTATAGCTCGAGCTGTTGTTTTTGCTCAACCACAACAACAGCTCGAGCTATTAACTTCTTCGCAAGAGCTTATGCAAACTGTGAATGAAGTAGCAAATTCAGAATTACCTCAAGAAGCAACAAGAAATCTTTTCTCGCAGCTTGATGAGATTTTTCTTGAAGGTTTTAGAAATCATAACAGAATGGTTGAAATCAGAGATCAATTAAATCATTTAGCTAAAAGTGATCACGATGAGGAAAGACAAAGTCTTGAAAAAAACTACCAACAGTTAGAACGTCATGAACAAACACGTCAAATCACAGTGAATCGCACAGTCGGTACCATTGGAGACGGGTTTTCACTTTTTTCAATGTTAGCGAATTTATCTGGCAATCGACAGACACGTGAGTTCGGGCATCAAATAGAAGTCGTGGGAAAAGCAGCCTGTACGATTATTAGTACCCTCTCATCCTACGCTGTTATTGCTGCGGTGAGTGGGCCTTTGGCCCCAATTGTTGGTATAGTAGGAGCGGTATTTTCAATTTTTAGTTTATTTAGTACAGGCCCTGACCCACTTGAAGTTATTTCAAGACAAATTGAGTCGCTTGCACAGCAAGTCAATGATTTTAGAAACGAAATAATGGGACATCTGGATGAAGTGGCGTTATTTCTAGAAAAAAAAATCATGGCTTTAGGTACTGCTTTAAGCACTCAAATGGACACGAGTTTTAATCGCATTGAAAAATTATTAGAAACAATGGACCGCCTTGCTTTAGAAAGATTTACGCATTTACGAGAAGGCGTGAGTTTACTACAAAAAACAGCTGATTTAATGAGAGAAGACTTAAAAAAAATATTAGAAAGTCAAGAAGAGAATTTTACTACTCTCTATACTCAGCCTTTTTTAGAAAAGGCAAGTGCTGCGATATTTTTTCATACTAGAGTGTCTCATGAGAATAGAACACGTGGTATAACAAGCGTGACTGATGACTATCATTTGTTTTTATTGTGGCTAACAAATAATACTAAAAATCCTTTGCTAACCGGAGAGAGTGAAACCATTTCTTTGCCAGAAATATTGCAAAGACGCACTGTCGAATATGCGATATCACCTCTGGTTAAAGCTGCAGAACCATTTTTAAAACGAAGTTATAACCTTCCCAACCCCACTATTTATTTACAAGTTGTTTGGATGTTTGCTCAATTTATTAGAAATACACCTGAAGTATTGCGTTATGATATCTTTCGGTTTGAAGATATAGAAAGAATTTTTAAAATAGGATGTGAAATTGAAGATTTTATCATGGGTTTGCGTACTCACCCCGACCTGTTTAAACACTTGATTAAAAACTATCGTCAAAGTATTACAGCAGTGAATGAGCAAATATTAAGTTTAATATACAACTTCGATCAAAAACCTATCCAGATCGTGACGGATGCTTCGCCATTTGCGATTGCAAACTTCATTAAGCAAAATCTAGGTACAAGAATACAAATTTTATCTAAGCAACTTCACGATAATATTTCTGCTTTTGCGCAACAGTGGTATTCACAATCAGCTTACCCTGCTGGATTAAAAACATATGAATTATGCCGGCAAGCTGACGTATGGCCAGGTGATTCTCGTCTACACAAAGCAGAGGGGCTTATTGATGCAAGTGGGAGAGCAGGTGATCTTTTGCAAAGAACAGCGGAACGTTTCGATGATCATTTCTATAGCTGGGATAATTACTTGGCTGTAAACCAAATAATTGAACCCTGGAATCAAATTGCTAGCCTTATTTCGAAATTGCGCGCACTGAGTCTTGAAACAGAAAAAAGCGCTGAAAATATTAAATCTGAGTGTGAAAAATTGAGTCAATTCATCGCACAAATTTATAAAGATGTGCATGGAACCTATCAGCGCGCGATAAACATAGGTTCATCAGCAGATTTATCTAGTATTGAAGCAGCCTATACGCAACTGCAGAAAGAAATCTGTCAACTAGAATCACAGATAAAAGACTTGCTTGGTCGGGTAGCTCATGTTTACGAGAATTTAGCGCTTCCTGCAGGACGTTTCTCTTTCGATTTGATTGAACTTGCCGGGGTTAACCCAGAAGGCACCAATATTGGATGGCACAAAAGCAATTATGCTACGAGTTTCCATTCAACGCGGGGCAGACTTGGGAAGCAGCTGATCGAAAACGCTAAAGCTGTAATGGATCTTTACGAACGTAATAATAGATCTGTCAATGAATTTATTGATTTCTGGAATTCACTTGCAGCATTAATTCAAGAAACCCGCCCCGTTTGTTTGCAAGCAGAAGTCAATGCACTGGCTTTACGAGCAAGATTAGAAATGGCGCAAACGGAAATCACTGCTATTAAACCCATTTTACAGGAACTCATCGATAGAAATCGCACTGCAATACGTATCCAAAAAGTAAAAGAAGCGCTTGTTAAACAGGGCTATACGGTTAAGAATCCCACGGAAGAATATGTTGTTTGTTACCTAACGGGTGAACGTCGGCAAGTGCTTAATGAACAGGTCCGTCAAAGACGAGATGGCAATGCAGATTTTCGTTCTGCATTGCAAGCAACGAATGATGCTTTTCATGTTTTGAAATCGTATGTTAATTTAGCTTTTAGAAGAGAATTTTTAGAAGATACTGAGTTACAGTCAATCTTGAGTTTGTTATGGGGAGCGAATCAGTTTAACGCTTATATTGATCATTATCGCTCTGATAATTTAACAAATTTTGTTTATTACGTAATACAGGATCAGCTACTAGGAAACTTGTTACCTTGTTATTTGCAGCCCTGGTTAGAAAAAAATATTAAACAAGCTCAATCTTTTGATAGGGCGGGATTAGCTTTCCCTCGAGCCAGCGGATATCCCTTAACACATAAAGCGTTTGTGGTTTTATTGCAATTAAGTAGTTTGTATTTTCCGGAACAATCTTTATTTCCAACAGAGAATTTAGATTTAGCACTTCAGCTTGCTGCTATTCATGGAAATCAAACAGCGCTGAGTGATTTACTTGAATATGGAGCCAATCCGAATACGCAACATGCTTTGCCTGAAGAAGTAGCACCTAATGAAAATGAAAATGACCGCACTGAAGGGCGCACAACATTAATGTGGTTAGTTGTCACGGCACAACGTCCTGACTTAGTCGCTTTTGTCTTAACTGCAGGAGCTGCAGATCCTACAATAGCTAATAATTGGGGTTGGACAGCAGTTCATCAAGCGGCAGGAATGGTATTTCATTCGGATCAAGCGCTACCTATCATGAGGATTTTGCTGGCGGATACGCGTTCTACGCCAACTTTATTTAAACCTCACCTCGGGGGTGAAACACCGTTAGACGTTGTAAAACGTTTGAAGCCTGAAGCAAAAAAACAAGGACGAGAAAAACAAGCAGATGACATGATCCTAATGCTTGAGGAAGCGCAACAACATGAAGCTAGTCAGTATCGTGCGCAAGTTTGATCATTGTAATGTGATATGATCTTTTTATATCCTTCCTTACATTCCTAATATGCCTCGCCACTATCAATTCTATCTTCCTAGCATTATGTGTGGTGTTTGTACCACCACAAGCTGCAATATTCTTTCAGAACTAAAAAAACCGAAAATTTCTAATTTTTATATTGATGTTGTAGAAAATCAATTGATCGTCGTCATCGATGATGATTGTACGATGCAAGATAATAAAATACGAAAAGCCATTCAAGAAAAATTAAATGA
>Ga0156273_141_pt1 | contig 4200 bp, 7 predicted proteins | sample RifCSPlowO2_12_FD_107922 | JGI IMG/M metagenome (GOLD analysis project Ga0156273, IMG submission 107922) | Gammaproteobacteria bacterium RIFCSPLOWO2_12_FULL_38_14 | reverse complement strand
TGCCAAAGAATATCGGCCCAGCGCCATTCTTGTGTCCAGAGATCAGCCCCAGACAGTGTTGAAAAAAGTAAAAGGGCGGCGGCAAGCCAAAAGACAAGTGTGTTTTCTTTTGCGGTCATTGTGTGATGGGTAGGATTTTAAGAATGAAATAAAGAAAAGTAGCCTGTAAAGTAGCCTGTAATGAGCGTAGCGAATTACAGGAAATAAGCACAACGTGGAGCACCATGGATTTAAAATTTCCGTTTGGGTAAGGGTGGAATGGGAGATATCCCTAATTTTACATGCCAATAATCCCAAGATCGATAAGTGAAGATCCCTGGAGGGGCTTGTAACAAAATTTTTTTTAATAAGGCGTCGTTGACTTCTTGGCGTAGAGACTGGATATCTTCCCAGGCGCCAGCATTCATCACATGAGATAGGAATAGAGGGGCATGTTGGCAAGCCCATTCGGTGGAATTCCACCAAACATAGCGTTCTGCCAAGCGTTTTAAACCATGCGTTAATTTCAATGAGGTGGATTTCATACTATTATCAATAGTGTTGCCTAATAGACTATATTTTAAAGGAATTACCGATGAATCAAAAGAAAGAAATTTCCGCGTCAATTTTATCAGCTAATTTTGCGAAATTAGGTGAAGAAGTTAAAAGTGTGATTCAGGCGGGGGCTTCCCGTATCCACATTGATGTGATGGATAATCATTATGTCCCGAATTTAACGGTAGGGCCCCTGGTGTGTCAGGCCTTGCGTGCAGAAGGGATAACGGTGCCGTTGGATGTGCATCTGATGGTAGAGCCTGTCGATGCCTTGGTGCCTATGTTTGCCAAAGCAGGCGCGACGCGCATTGTGTTCCACCCCGAGGCGTCAAGGCACAGTGATCGTACTTTGCAATTGATTCAAGACGTCGGATGTGAAGCGGGTTTAGCTTTTAATCCTGCGACCTCGCTGGATTATTTAGACTATGTCTTGGATAAAGTGAGTGTTATTTTGATCATGTCGGTGAACCCAGGATTTGGAGGTCAGAAATTTATTTCTTCTAGTTTAAAAAAAATAAAACGTGCACATGAGTTGATTTTAGAGAGTCGTTATCCCATTCATTTAGAGGTGGATGGCGGCATTAAAGCAGATAATATTGAAAGTATTTCAAAAGCAGGCGCTAACATTTTTTGTATGGGTTCTGCAATTTTTGAAAGTAAAAATTATTCAGCGAGTATTCAAGAATTTAAAAAATTAATTGTGGCGAGGTGCCCTTAAATATAAGCAAGAAGGGTTATTTTTTTAGGAGTCTTGATGAGGATGTCAAAGAATAACGCCTAAAACCTCAAGCACTGCTTGATAAACTTGTTGCATAAAATTTTCGTCGCATATAAGTAATGGTCCAGTTTGCAAGCGACTATTATCTAATGCACATAGCTGATCAATTAATAAATCAGAATCTTTAAATAATTTATTTTTTGCTTTTATCCGAAGACGAAGTGGTGCCGCATCTTCTACTAGTTTGGTTGTGAGTGGGATAATCAGCGTGGAGGGATGCTTAGCATCTAATAAAATTTGATTTTGTATGATTAGAACGGGCCGTGTTTTACCAGGTTCCGTTCCGAATCTAGGGTCTAAATTTGCTGTCCAGATTCCACCCTGTTTAAAGTTGTGGGTCATTTCTAATCTTGTTAAATTCTTTATTTACTACCATGCTTTCAGCGCGAGTTTTTAAGCTAGCCTCGATAAGCCTTTTTTTGGTGTATTCTTTTTTTAAACATTGATTAAATTGCTCAATTGCCTTGCGAATATAGAGTGTTCTTTTTAAATGCAAAGACGTTGCGCATTCATCCGTTTCCTCAAGCAACTCTTCAGATAAGCGAATTGATACAACAGTCATATCAAGTCTCCCGAAGTGTAGTTTATTTTGTAATACTAGTTTGTATCTTTATTGTTGTCAAGATCATTGGATAGAATTCGGTCGAGAGAAATCTTTGGGGACACGTCCTAATCAAACGCATCTTTGATCCAAGTGATGCTGGGTTTATCCAAAGAGCCGGATAAAGCCAACACATCGAAACGACAAGGCGTGGTGTCTTCTGATAATTTTTTTCTTGAAAGATAAGCGTAGGCAACATGAATAATTCTTTTTTGTTTTCTGCCGTCAATGCTTTCTTCAGGTGAACGATAGGTTGTGTTTGAACGAAAACGTACTTCCACAAAAACTAATGTAACATCGTCTTGCATGATCAAATCGATTTCGCCTAAACGTGTGCGAAATTGAGATTGCAATAATCGTAAACCTTGTTTTTTTAGAAAATCAGCAGCAATTTTTTCGGCCATGTCGCCTTTTATTTTTTTTGTAATAAGAGTTTTGGATAAACAACGATCCCATTTAAATTTTTTTTTAAGAAAGAGAAGCAATTTGCCCATTAACGAATTGTCCGCAAGTCAGTGTGCGCGTAATGCGTTGGTTCTTCAGACGAAGCGTGCCGGTGACACCTTCATACTGCGCATTTTTATTTGAACTTAAATAAGGAAGTTGGTAAATCAAACGATAAGCATCTAAACCCAAGGCATATAAACGAATATCAAAACCGGCTTCAGGGTGCAATGCTTTTAATTGTGATGTAGCATGCTGCATTTCTGGCGTGGGGTTGATCACCCAAGGGATATCACAGAAGTAAACACCTTCGAGATCTTTATCTTCTGCTGAGGCCATACCACTGTAAACAGATGAAGTCGCGTAAATGGGAATAGTATTCAAACCATAAAAACGAAAAAGTGCAGCGAGGCTTCGTGCTTGTTCGGGATTGGCGGCAAGTAACACGGCATCAAAACGAGGTGTTTTTAATTTATTTGCATTTTCCATGTCAGGAACCAGTGTTTGGAGTTGATCAAGAATATTTTGTTCGGGGCTTAATGAAAAATCTGCAACGATTTTTCCGCCCAAGTTTTCCCAATTTTCAGAAAATTGTTTTTTCATGTTTTTCCCCCAAGCATCTGCCGAGGTGACGATTAAAACTTTACGGTGTCCGGCTTGTTTTGCCAACGCAGTTACTTGCGTGATTTCATCTAAAGGGGATAAGCCAAATTCAATTAATTGAGGCGGCAAAGACCCTTCGCTGTAATTCAAGGCCAGTGTGGTGATGGGTAGTTGTGTTTGATTTGCAAGAAATTTTACTTGATTTTTTTCTAAAGGACCCACAATGAAAGTGGTGGTTTGTTCGGATGCTTTTTTATAATTTTCACTCATCGTATGAGAAGCGGTGTCGATGAGTGTAATATTGGCCTTGCTGGGATCTTGATAATAAGCAGCAAAAAACCCATCGCGAATGGCGCTTGCTTTTTCTTGCAGATGGCCGTTCAAGGGGAGTAACAAGCTGACTTGTTGTTTACCCGTGATAGTGGGCAAGGGTTTCATGTTTTTTTGATGTTCGGGCGGCGTGTGCATGCTGCCACAAGCTGTGAGTATAAAGAACAAAAAAACAATGAAAAAACGAAGCGATGTCATGCGAAGCATTCCCAAATGAAAGAAAAGTTAAAATAATTTTAGCAGAATTTCAGGCTTTCTTAAGGTGTTAATTAAAATATTTTTTTATAATGTAATAACTTGATTTTATTTAGAGGTGTCAGTGATGCCACAACAGGATCAGAAATTGAAACCAACAGTGATTCTTGTATATGACGGACAAGTGAGAGCAAGCAATGAAGTGGAAAAACATCTGGATGAAAAAGAATGCCAGATTACTCTTGTTTCCTCACAGCAAGAGGCTTCATCGCTTCATCTAAATAAAAAGAAAAGAAGTGTGTTATTCGTGATTGATGCCTCGTGTTATAACATTCAACCCCAAATAGAAAATTTGGAAATATTACGTGGTGCGGTTCTTCGTTCTGGGGATTCTCCCCTCATCGTTATTGTTAATTCAATTGAGACTTACCAACCGATAAAACAGGCAGTGGCTGACTTCAAGAAAAGCTTGGGTGACGATGCATCTGTTTTTAATTTTACTGAGTGTGAAAGTCAAGATCAGTTATTTAGCTTGAAAAAAGATTTGAGCTTTGCAGTCAAAGATTTTGAAAACTATAATATTACATTTGAAAAAACTAAAAATATTTTGAATAAACTGAAAGCAATAACGAAAGAGTATGAGCAACATTTAAAAAACACCAGCAGGGCTTCATCGAATAATGAAGAAATTAAAAAAATTGAAAAAGAAAAAGAA
>Ga0156273_164_pt1 | contig 4319 bp, 3 predicted proteins | sample RifCSPlowO2_12_FD_107922 | JGI IMG/M metagenome (GOLD analysis project Ga0156273, IMG submission 107922) | Gammaproteobacteria bacterium RIFCSPLOWO2_12_FULL_38_14 | reverse complement strand
CAGCCACACTGGGACTGAGACACGGCCCAGACTCCTACGGGAGGCAGCAGTGGGGAATATTGGACAATGGGGGAAACCCTGATCCAGCAATGCCGTGTGTGTGAAGAAGGCCTGCGGGTTGTAAAGCACTTTAGTGGGGGAGGAAACGGGACTATTTAATAAATAGTGCCGATGACGTAACCCCAAGAATAAGCACCGGCTAACTCTGTGCCAGCAGCCGCGGTAATACAGAGGGTGCGAGCGTTAATCGGAATTACTGGGCGTAAAGGGTGTGTAGGTGGTTTTTTAAGTCGTTTGTGAAATTCCTGGGCTTAACCTGGGCGCTGTGAACGAAACTGGGAAACTAGAGTAGAGTAGAGGGAAGTGGAATTTCCGGTGTAGCGGTGAAATGCGTAGATATCGGAAGGAACACCAGTGGCGAAAGCGGCTTCCTGGACTCATACTGACACTGAGACACGAAAGCGTGGGGATCAAACAGGATTAGATACCCTGGTAGTCCACGCTGTAAACGATGAGAACTGGATGTTGGAAAGCAATTGCTTTTTAGTATCGTAGCTAACGCGCTAAGTTCTCCGCCTGGGGAGTACGGCCGCAAGGTTAAAACTCAAAGGAATTGACGGGGGCCCGCACAAGCGGTGGAGCATGTGGTTTAATTCGATGCAACGCGAAGAACCTTACCTACCCTTGACATCCTAGGAACCTAACTGAAAGGTTGGGGTGCCGAAAGGAGCCTAGAGACAGGTGCTGCATGGCTGTCGTCAGCTCGTGTCGTGAGATGTTGGGTTAAGTCCCGTAACGAGCGCAACCCTTGTCCTTAGTTACCAGCACGTAATGGTGGGAACTCTAAGGAGACTGCCGGTGACAAACCGGAGGAAGGTGGGGACGACGTCAAGTCATCATGGCCTTTATGGGTAGGGCTACACACGTGCTACAATGGGGAGTACAGAGGGATGCGAACTCGCGAGGGGAAGCCAATCTCAGAAAACTACTCGTAGTCCGGATCGGAGTCTGCAACTCGACTCCGTGAAGTTGGAATCGCTAGTAATCGCGGATCAGAACGCCGCGGTGAATACGTTCCCGGGCCTTGTACACACCGCCCGTCATACCATGGGAGTGGGTTGTACCAGAAGGCAATAGTTCAACCGCAAGGGGAACGTTGACCACGGTATGATTCATGACTGGGGTAAAGTCGTAACAAGGTAGCCGTAGGGGAACCTGCGGCTGGATCACCTCCTTAATTTTTTTATATTGATGCAAGCACTCACAACTATTTCTTTTTTTATTTTTTACTGAAATTTAGCTAAATTATATTTGGCTAATATTATGGTAGTTCTAAAAAATAGAAATTTTGCGTTTTTTAGAGCTGCCCTAAAGTTCCAGGGTCTGTAGCTCAGTTGGTTAGAGCGCACCCCTGATAAGGGTGAGGTCAGTAGTTCAAATCTACTCAGACCCACCATTCAGAGATTTATCTAAGAGGCGATATTCCTCATTAGAGTATCCTCAGAATGGGGCCATAGCTCAGTTGGTAGAGCGCCAGCTTTGCAAGCTGGATGTCGTCGGTTCGACCCCGACTGGCTCCACCAAAATAAAGAAAGATACAAGATTTTTAAATTATTTACATGTGTAAGTAATTTGTTCTTTAAAAATGTAAAGATAGATTAAGGCAAAATTTATTTGATATTTAATTTTTAAATATTAAGTAAGGGTATATTGCAAAAAAGCAAATTTCTAAAAGTTTTTTCAAGAAGCTATATTCATGAAACAAAATCATAATCATATTCTGTGAGTTATATTCACTGAAAAGATAACTGATTTAAAAGGTTTTATGATTATAGAGTCAAGTAACAAAGCGCATATGAAGGATGCCTTGGCAGTAGAAGGCGATGAAAGACGTGGTAGCCTGCGAAAAGCATCGGGGAGTTGGCAACAAACTTTGATCCGGTGATATCTGAATGGGGAAACCCAACCCGCAAGGGTTATCTTACTTCCGAATACATAGGAGTAAGAAGCGAACTCGGGGAACTGAAACATCTCAGTACCCGAAGGAAAAGACATCAATTGAGATTCCGTCAGTAGCGGCGAGCGAACGCGGAACAGCCCAGTTACAGTAGATAACATGGTATTTAACCAAACAACTTGGGAAGGTTGGCGATACAGGGTGATAGCCCCGTAGGTGAAAAAAACATGTTATTGGTAACGAAGAGTAAGACGGGACACGTGAAATCCTGTTTGAAGATGGGGGGACCATCCTCCAAGGCTAAATACTAACTACTGACCGATAGTGAACAAGTACCGTGAGGGAAAGGCGAAAAGAACCCCGGGAGGGGAGTGAAATAGAACCTGAAATCATATGCGTACAAGCTGTGGGAGCAGATTTATTCTGTGACCGCGTACCTTTTGTATAATGGGTCAGCGAGTTACTTGCTGTGGCAAGCCTAACCGAATAGGGGAGGCATAGGGAAACCGAGTCTGAATAGGGCGTGGCAACTTTGTTGCTGGAGTCGCAGTGAGTAGACCCGAAGCCGAGCGATCTATCCATGGCCAGGATGAAGGTACGGTAACACGTACTGGAGGTCCGAACCCACTCCCGTTGAAAAGGTAGGGGATGAGCTGTGGATAGGAGTGAAAGGCTAATCAAGCTCGGAGATAGCTGGTTCTCCTCGAAAGCTATTGAGGTAGCGCCTTGTGTCATCACTTCTGGGGGTAGAGCACTGTTTCGATAAAGGGGCTGTCATGGCTTGCTGAGTCGATGCAAACTCCGAATACTGGAAAGTGAAACACAGGAGACACACGGTGGGTGCTAACGTCCATCGTGAAGAGGGAAACAACCCAGACCACCTGCTAAGGTCCTGGAATTGACGTTAAGTGGTAAACGATGTGGAAAGGCATAGACAGCCAGGAGGTTGGCTTAGAAGCAGCCATCCTTTAAAGAAAGCGTAATAGCTCACTGGTCGAGTCGGTCTGCGCGGAAGATGTAACGGGGCTTAAACGTCATACCGAAGCAGTGGATCTAGAGATTTTAATCTCTAGGTGGTAGAGGAGCGTTCTGTAAGCTGATGAAGGTGAACCGAGAGGTTTGCTGGAGGTATCAGAAGTGCGAATGCTGACATGAGTAACGATAATGCGAGTGAAAAACTTGCACGCCGAAAGTCTAAGGTTTCCCTACGCCACGTTAATCGGCGTGGGGTGAGTCGGCCCCTAAGGCGAGGCTGAAAAGCGTAGTTGATGGGAAACGGGTTAATATTCCCGTACTTAAATATATTGCGAAGGGAGGACGAAGGAAGCTAAGTGAGCCAGCGATTGGTTGTGCTGGTTTAAGCTAGTAGGAAGACAAGTTAGGTAAATCCGATTTGTTAATTCTGAGAAGCAAATACAAGCTATTAGCAATAATAGTAAAGTCACTGATGCTCAACTTCCGGGAAAAGTCTCTAAGCTATAGATATATTTAAACCGTACCGCAATCCGACACAGGTAGACGGGTAGAGAATACTCAGGCGCTTGAGAGAACTTAGGTGAAGGAACTAGGCAAATTGGCACCGTAACTTCGGGAGAAGGTGCACCTTCTGTTGTGAACATCCTGCGATGGGAGCAACAGAAGGTTGAAATAACCAGGTGGTTGCGACTGTTTAACAAAAACACAGCACTCTGCGAACTCGGAAGAGGAAGTATAGGGTGTGACGCCTGCCCGGTGCTGGAAGGTTAAGTGAAGGGGTGCAAGCTCTAGATCGAAGCCCCAGTAAACGGCGGCCGTAACTATAACGGTCCTAAGGTAGCGAAATTCCTTGTCGGGTAAGTTCCGACCTGCACGAATGGCGTAACGACAGCCACACTGTCTCCACCTAAGACTCAGTGAAATTGAAATTGCTGTGAAGATGCAGTGTACCCGCGGCAAGACGGAAAGACCCCGTGCACCTTTACTATAACTTTACACTGGACTTTGAATATGGCTGTGTAGGATAGGTGGGAGGCAATGAAGTTTACTCGCTAGAGTAGATGGAGCCACACTTGAAATACCACCCTGTCGTGTTTGAGGTTCTAACCTACGTCCTGAAACGGGATGAGGAACCGTGTATGGTGGGTAGTTTGACTGGGGCGGTCTCCTCCAAAAGAGTAACGGAGGAGCACGAAGGTACCCTCAGCGCGGTCGGACATCGCGCATTGAGTGCAAAGGCAAAAGGGTGCTTAACTGCGAGACGTACATGTCGAGCAGATACGAAAGTAGGTCTTAGTGATCCGGTGGTTCTGTATGGAAGGGCCATCGCTCAACGGATAAAAGGTACGCCGGGGATAACAGGCTGATACCGCCCAAGAGTTCATAT
>Ga0156273_149_pt1 | contig 5110 bp, 6 predicted proteins | sample RifCSPlowO2_12_FD_107922 | JGI IMG/M metagenome (GOLD analysis project Ga0156273, IMG submission 107922) | Gammaproteobacteria bacterium RIFCSPLOWO2_12_FULL_38_14 | reverse complement strand
TCTTGGGATCGCTACAGGCATACACAAGACGCTTAATGCGCGCTTGTATCATCGCACCCCAACACATCACACAAGGCTCCAAACTGACATACAATGTGCTCTTCAATAAACGATAATTCTTTATTCCTTTTGCCGCCAAACGTAACACAACTATTTCAGCATGCGCAGAAGGATCACAGGCCAAAATCATTTGATTATGCCCTTTTGCCAATAATTTTTTTTCTTCAGAAACAATCAGCGCGCCCACTGGCACCTCGCCAAAGTCTTGCGCTTGGCGCGCAAGCAATAAGGTTTGCTTCATCCACTCAAGATCATTCATACATTTTTTTCTTTATATTCACATAAATCAGCAATAAGACAGGACCCACATTTTGGTTTTCGTGCAACACAAACATAGCGTCCGTGTAAAACCAACCAATGATGCGCATCATGTATAAACTCACACGGAATCACTTTCATTAGTTTTTTTTCAACTGCCAGTGGCGTTTTTTCATGTGCTAACCCTATGCGATTGGCCACACGAAAAATATGCGTGTCCACTGCGATCACCGGTTCAGCAAACAAAGTATTTAATAATACATTCGCGGTTTTTCGCCCCACACCCGGCAAAGACTCTAACAGGCTTCGTGTAGACGGCACTTTGCTTACATAGCGCGCCACCAACAATTGACAGCTTGCCATAATATTTTTTGCTTTTGTATTATAAAGACCGATCGTTTTTATTTTTTCTTTTAATTTCTCAATGCCCAATTTCAAAATTGCTTCTGGCGTATTGGCAACAGAAAACAAGCCTTTCGTTGCACGATTCACGCTTTTATCCGTGCTTTGCGCTGACAAAATCACGGCGACCAATAACTCAAAATCTGAAAAGTAATGTAACTCTGTTTTAGGATGTGGCATCGCTGATTGGAAACGATGAAAGATTTCAAATATTTTGCGCTTATTCATATTTGATGAAGTCTCTAAAAATAAGGATAATGAGTCATTTTGATCTTCTTCTTGCAGGGATACCCATGACCGTTCGCACTCGCTTTGCTCCCAGCCCCACAGGCTTCTTACACATCGGCGGTGCGCGTACTGCACTTTATTCTTGGCTTTATGCAAAAAAACATAAAGGGCAATTTATTTTACGGATTGAGGATACCGATACTGAACGCTCAACTCAAGAAGCCGTGGATGCCATATTAAATGCGATGGATTGGTTAGGTTTACATTACGACGAAGGCCCTTTCTTTCAAATGCAACGCTTAGAACGTTATCGTGATGTGGCAGAACAATTGGTAAAAGAGGGAAAGGCATACCGCTGCGATTGCAACAAAGAACGCCTTGAAGAAATGCGCAAAACACAAATAGCTCGCAAAGAAAAATCACGCTATGACGGCCATTGTCGCACCCAACATTTAACAGCCGCCTCCCCTCATGTCATTCGTTTTAAAAATCCCACACAAGGCGATGTGATCGTAGAAGACAAAGTTCGTGGTCGTGTCCTATTTAAAAATGAAGAACTTGACGATCTTGTTTTGATACGCAGCGATGGTGTACCAACTTATAATTTTAGCGTTGTCATCGATGATCACGACATGCAAATCACACACGTCATTCGTGGCGACGATCATTTAAATAATACGCCAAAACAAATCAATCTTTATCATGCACTAAATTTAGCAGCACCCGTCTTTGCACACATCCCCATGATTTTAGGCCCCGACGGCAAACGACTTTCCAAACGCCACGGCGCAGTAAACGTCATGAATTATCGTGACGAGGGTTATCTGCCCTTCGCTTTATTAAATTATCTTGTACGTTTAGGCTGGTCCCATGGCGATCAAGAAATATTTTCGCAAGAAGAATTAATTCAATTATTTGATTTGGATCACATCAGCCGTTCTTCTGCTTCATTCAATGCGAGTAAATTATTGTGGCTCAATCATCACTACATCAAAACCTTACCCTCTAACATACTCCAAGATGACTTACGTTTTCATTTACAAAATGCTGGTGCAGATTTATCACAAGGACCTGATTTAGAAAAACTGATTACACAACAACGCGAGCGTTATAAAACATTAAAAGAGATGGCCCAAGGCAGCCTCTTTTTTTATAAAGAAAGCCCACCCTCACCTGATTTAATTAAAAAACACTTCACCCCTTCTCTACAAAAAACCCTCTCAGAATTTAAGGAAATACTGCTTAAGTTATCCCCTTGGGATGAAGCTGTTTTGCATGCTTGCCTCAACGATTTTGCAACACAGCATGGCATGAAACTGGGAGAGCTAGCCCAACCTCTACGTATTGCCATCACCGGCAACACCGTCTCGCCGCCGCTCAACCACACACTCTATTTATTAGGGAAAGAACGAAGTATTAAAAGAATCGAAGCCGTTTTGTCTAACATTAATCCATAAAAACAGGCTTTCGTATGCCTTCCTAGACAGCATCTTTTTCGATGCTATAATTCAATAGCATTTTGTAAGCAATTTATTATTATTTTTTTTTGTCGACTAACTTGGGAGAAAAGGAATATGTTAAAAACCAAATCATTTACCACGGCTATTGTTGTGATTGCTGTCCTCATGGCAATTTCAGCAACATTCATGCCCCCTGAAAAGGTAGGAACATTTTTACTGCCTGTTGCACGCTTTTTTGAAGTCATGATTCCTATTTTAGGTGTCGGTGCATTGTTGAAATACCTCTGCTGCTGCCATCATAGCCATTGCGATGATCATCATGGACGTAAATAATCACAATAAACCTTAATATATGAACCCCGTAGCATAAAATCTACGGGGTTTCTTTTTTTTAGAACAAGAGACGTGAAACCACTCAAAAGAATTTTTTTTATATTTTTCATTTTTTTTCGATACAATCTCAGCGAATTTATTTTTTTCCCTGTTTTTTCTAAAAAGTTTAAAAAAAATTCTCCAAGATCAAGCATACGACTCAGACAAGCTTTTGAAAGATTAGGCCCGCTCTTCATTAAATTCGGTCAAGTACTTTCAACGCGCCCTGATTTACTTCCCGAAGAGTTCATCAAAGAACTCTCCCGCTTACAAGACACGCTTCCACCTTTTCCTTATCACGATGTAAAAAAAATCTTAGAAACAACTTACGATCAATCCATTGAAACACTGTTCCATGATTTCAACAAAGTACCGCTGGCTTCGGCTTCTGTTGCACAAGTTCATGAAGCAACTTTATTTTCAGGAGAAAAAGTAGTCGTGAAAATTTTACGACCACGCATAAAAAAAATAATTCAACAAGATATTCGCTTACTCTACAAACTTTCCAAATTCGCCAATCGATTTAAAAAATTTTCAAGATTCAAACCTATTGAAATCGTCGCTGAATTTGAAAGAACCCTCATGAATGAATTAGATTTGAGACGCGAATCCGCCAACGCTTCTTATCTAAGAAAAAATTTTTTAAATTCAGAATTAGCTTATATTCCAAAAATTTATTGGGAATACACCAAAAAAAATGTTATGGTGCTTGAACGAATTCACGGCCATGCTCTCTCAGATCTTTCAAGGCTTCGAAAACAAAATTTTAATTTTAAATTATTGGCAGAAAAAATCATTGAGCTTTTTTTTACAGAAGTTTTTGATCATAATTTTTTTCATGCCGACATGCACCCGGGCAATATTTTTGTGGCAGGCAAACCCGAAGACCCTCATTATATTCTTGTGGATTTCGGCATCATGGGCAGTTTATCCAGCCAAGATCAGCGATATTTAGCGGAGAATTTACTGGCTTTTTTCAAACGAGATTATCGTCGTGTCGCAGAATTACATTTAGAATCGGGATGGATAGCCTCAAATGTACGAATAGAAGAGTTTGAAGCCGCCATGCGCACGGTGTGCGAACCCCTTTTTGGAAAAGCCTTGCATGAAATTTCATTCGGACAATTATTACTGCAATTGATTCACACAGCGCAAGAGTTTCATATTATTATTCAACCGCAATTACTGTTGATTCAGAAAACATTGTTAAATGTAGAAGGTTTAGCACGACAACTGTATCCTGAACTTAATCTTTTGAAAACCGCCAAACCTTTTGTAGAGCGCTGGATGAAAAAACAATTAGGCTTTCGTGCTTTTTTGCGGAAAATAAAAGAAAATTTACCTTATTGGGCCGAGAAATTTCCTGATTTTCCAGATTTAATTTATCTTGCGTTGCAAAAATATATTCGTCGCAATTAAAAAACGAGTTTCGCGCTTACAGCGCTAATATCTATTCTTATCATAACCCCATCTTGGGTTCACTACGTGAACCCAAGATGGGGCTTGACTTCGTTGCCAGGCCTTCGGCCTGAAAACCAAAAATTAAACTTGACTTCAAGACAGTAACCTACATTCCTGTCATTGCGAAAAAATGCGTCGGAGTGATTTTTAAAAAAAATCAGAAGGTTCACGCATTTTTGAAGCAAGCCAGTGCGCAACTAAATAAGAACTCGGCGCTTGATTGCCGCGAAAAACACAAGAAAGCTTTCTCTTCTTTTTGAAACATGGGATGTGTTTTTCTCGCAATGACAGCAATCCTGCTTTTATGATGAAATCAAATTTTAATTTTCAATTTCTGAGCTTTCTTATTTCCTGTAATGAGCAAAGAAAATTACAGGTATTTACGAACAATAAAAACTCTTCCCTGTGACTGCGCTGCGTTGTGGGCTGGATGCAAAAGACGTCATTGCTCTTCCTACACATAAATAGTCGGGGTTTCCTTCGTTTATACTGTTTCTTAAGTTTTTAAATAAGTTCTCTTTTGTGATGCTTCCTTTATTAAACTCATTAATGATCTCAGCGATCAATTCTTTCACGTCATTATGTTGTTGGTTTGCTGGGATAAGACTTTCCAATTCCTGAAGCTGTTCTGAAGTGATTTGAATTTCCCTGGATTTGTTTGTAGAGAATAAAGGGGGAGATGTGCATTTAAAAAAATTTGAAATATTTTTAATTCCAGAAGAAGCATTGAACAACGTTCTTTCTAAATAAAAATCCAGTAACTTATCTTTTCTATGCTGATTTAAAACGTCTTCTAGCACTTTCAAGGCACAAGGCTTATCGGATAAAAGCAAAACGAGGCTTTTTAAAACTTTTTTTAGAATGATATC
>Ga0156273_153_pt1 | contig 5572 bp, 4 predicted proteins | sample RifCSPlowO2_12_FD_107922 | JGI IMG/M metagenome (GOLD analysis project Ga0156273, IMG submission 107922) | Gammaproteobacteria bacterium RIFCSPLOWO2_12_FULL_38_14 | reverse complement strand
GAGATACTGTTGTGTCGTTGTTGCATCTTGATGACGAGCAATGATCATCCCGACAGACCAGCCGTCAGTATTTTGTTGCGTCAAGATTCTTATCAATTGTTTTGATGTTAGTTTTTCGTTTTTAAGCCTATCCGTTAGTGTCGCGAGATATTGTTGTATTGCTATTGCACCTTGAAAACGACAAACGAATGTTCCGTCAGTAAAGAAAGAAAAATCTTCTGAAGAAGAGGCTGTGTTTAGGGGTGAGGGTAGTATAGGCATGAGCTATTCCTTCGTTAGTTACTTGTTTAACTTTGGGGGTGAAATTATCTCATCTGCGACGAGTATGAACTGATGAAAGCCGTTATTCGAAAAATATTTTTTTATAAATTTTAAAATATCCATAGTGATTTCATTGGGAGTCCTGTGATTTGCTTCGATTTTTTGTAATTCTAGTAAATACTGTTTTTTTGAATTCATTAGGAATCATACTTTTTATATTTTTTTAAAAATGAGTGAGTATCTTACTATAAAAATAAAAAAAATCAATATATATTCGTCATAGAGTAGAAGAGTTTTATTGAGACAATGATTTTTTATGAGAAAAAATTTAAATACACCGATGCATTAGATGTTTTGCAATCATTAAGTGGTTCTGTAGGGCACCTCTAAAAATTAGAAATTTTGCGTTAGAACGAGGCGCACTCATTTTTAATCGGTAGTTTACAAGCGAGTAAATAAGCATTTTAAAAATAAGAATTCCCTGTAATTTCGCTTCGCTCATTACAGGCTACTTGTAAATAATCAGAACTTTTCTCTTTTATATTGTTGCGTAATTCTGTAAATAATTCTGCTTCTGTGATCTTCCCTTTATTAAATTCATCAATTAGCGTAGCAACTGATTCTTTTGCGTCATTATAGGGTTTGTTTAATGAGCTAAGATTTTCTAATTCTTGGCATTGTTCTGGTGTGATTTGAATTTTTCTGGATTTGTTTGTGGGATGTAAAGGCAGGGTCACGAGTTTAAAGAAATTTGAAATATTTTTTGAAGATTTTTCAGTTTCTGAAGCGTGAAACAAAACTCTTTCTAAATAAAAATCCAGTAAAGCATCTTCGTTATGAAGATTTAAAATGCCTTCTAGCCTTTTCAAGGCAAAAAGATTGTTAGATAAAAGTGAAACAAGGTTTTTTAAAACCTTTTTTAGAAGAATATCAGATTTAGATTCGTTGTCTTGTGGTGGAAAGTTCTCTGCTGTTGTTAGGAGGCTCTCATGAGATGACCTGGCGCCTTCTTCTGTCTTGGCATTAAAATAATCTTTCAGCATACCATACGCACCATCAAGCATTACATGAGGTGGGGTACAGCGTTGGGCATGAATTAAAAATTGTAACAATTCGTGTGATGTTAGCTCTCTTTTTTTTTGAGATAGGAGTCCTATATAGTAATCTGCTAATGCTCGTTGTCCTTCATCGTAATCAAAGTGTGTTTTCGCAAGCTCGTCTAATTTAAAAGAAATTGTGTTTAATGTCGCGGAATCTAAAGTCTCAAACTTGAGGCGGGAAATAAGAGCCGAAGTGTAAAAAAGAGAACTATTGGGTATGTTTTTTAGGAATTCAAAAAAATATTTTTCTGTTTTTCGATCAGATATTCTACTATTCAAGTCAGACATTAAATTTTTTATCTTGTTATTTAAAAAATATTTTTGTGAATTTTTAAATACAGGATCTTTTTGTAAGAATAAATTTTCTAATTGCTTAATGGCTTTCTTAAATTCGAGAAGAGAAGAAAATTTTTCTGTTGTCTTCATAAAGAGATTGATATTTTTTAAAATTTCATACTGCTTAGTATCTTGATAAATAAGGAGCGTCTCAACAGAGACGTCGTCTTTATCTTTTTGTGTCAATATCGTCGTGAGTTGTTCTGATGTCAGTTTTTCGTTCATAAGTGCAGTTTCTAGCAACTGGCGATATTGTTGTGTTGCCGTTTTATCTTGATGAGCGGCAATGAGTATCCCAACAGATAAGCCGGAAATATTTTCTTGTGTCAAAATCGTTGTGAATTGTTCTGATGTCAGTTTTCCGTTTTCAAGCATGTTCTCTAGCAACTGGAGATACTGCCGTATTATCGCGCCATTTTTCATCGTGGTAATACTCATCCCGACAGACCAGCCTTTTTCATTTTGTTGCATCAAGATCGTGGTGAGTTGTTCTGATGTCAACTTTCCATTTTTAAACGTGTTTTCTAACAACTGGAGGTATTGTTGTATTGTCGCTTTATTTTGACGAGAAGCAATAAACATCCCGATAAACGATCCGTCAGTATTTTGTTGCGTCAGGATCATTGTGAATTGTTTTGATGTCAATTTTTCATTTTCAAACGCGTTCTCTAACAACTGGAGATATTTTTGTGTTGTTGTTGTATCTCGCCAACGAACAATAGCCATCCCGATAGACCAGCCGTTGGTGTCTTGTTGTGTCAAGATTTTAATGAGTTGTTCTTCAGATTCGTCCTCTAGTTGCTTGAGATACGGCTCTATGGCCATTATATTTTGATAAGAAGTGGTTTTTCTGATAGCAGAGGGAGAAAAATCTGTGTTTTGGAGTAAAGCTGAGGTAGGCATAAGTTATTCCTTCTTTTGTAATTCTATCAAATACTGTTTTTTGAATTCATTAAGATTTAAGATTTTTATATTTTTTTAAAAAATTAGTGGGTATCTTAATATAAAAATAAAAAAATCAACAGATATACCCCTTGCCTATGAAGATGCGCGAAAATCTAAACCCCATTCTTGGGTTCTAACTTCGCATCTTCATGGGTAAGGGGTATATTTTGGAGTGGTCCAGCCCACCAAATTCAATTCTGACTATTTTGACTTATATGCACAATAAAGTCTTGACTAATTTGGAATGTGAGCTAATATAGTCGTATGAAACGATATCTAAATGTAGACATTAAAGACGCCTTGGAGAAGAAGATAGCCGTCATCACGGGGCCGCGTCAATGTGGAAAGACGACCTTAGCCAGACAGCTATATAAGGACTTCGATTACTTTAATTATGATGCGGTAGAAGATCGCCTCGCCTTAAAAGAAAAGAGTTGGGATCGCAATAAACCGCTGCTTATTCTTGACGAGCTGCATAAAATGAAAGAATGGAAGCGTTGGCTGAAGGGTGTTTATGATAAAGAGGGCATTCATCCCAAAATTCTTGTCACGGGTAGTGCGAAACTCAATACCTACAAAAAAGTGGGTGATTCTCTTGCAGGCAGATATTTTCAATATCGATTGTATCCTCTTGATCTTAAAGAAGTTGCAAAATTTGATGTTTCCATGAGTGCAGAAGAGGCTTTTAATCGTTTGTGGCATTGCGGTGGTTTTCCCGAGCCTTTTCTTGAAGGTAGTGAAAGCTATTATAAGCGTTGGCGTAGAAGTCATTTAGATATTATCCTTCGCCAAGATTTAATCGATATCCAAGTTATACGTGATATTCAAGCGATAGAAACCTTGGTGCATTTGTTAAAAACGCGTGTAGGCGCAGGTGTTTCGTATTCCAATTTGGCGCGAGATTTAGAAAGAGACGTCAATACCATTAAGCGTTGGCTTATTTTATTAGAGAATTTATATGTTATTTTTCGAATTACGCCTTACCATAAAAACATTGCTCGTTCTTTATTGAAAGAACCAAAATATTATTTTTATGATATCGCACAAGTGGAGGGGAATGAGGGTGCTAGGTTAGAAAATTTGGTGGCGTTATCGTTATTAAAAGAACTGCATTTTATGGAAGATACTTTGGGTGCGACTACTCAACTTAATTATTTGCGTACTAAAGATGGAAAAGAAATTGATTTTATTGTTTCTATTGAAAATAAACCTTCTTATTTAGTCGAAGTAAAGTTATCAGATGAAAATCCTGCGCCTGGTTTTCAGTATTTTTTACCAATATTTCCGCATGTTAAGGCTATTCAATTAGTTAAAAATATCAGTAGAGAAAAAACGTTTCCTAATGGTTTGGAGATCCGAAAACTTGTTCCTTGGTTGACTAAACTAGATTTTAGTTAGTTGGTACAATAAAAATATTTTTTTTGATTTAATATTTCCATGTCATGGGTAACCTTCTTTATAAAATAATAAAAAGTGTTACCTATCATCCCGGTTTAATCTGTTACCAGTCTACCCGGTTTGTACCGTTTCTCCCAATTTTTTGGCACCCATAGTCGCCAACGTGTAACAAATTTTTTTGAGGTAAGTTTTGGATCTAATTTTGTCTTGCTTATTGTGCAGAACTGATTACACAATTGAATTATCTGTTTTTCTTTAGGAGCATATTCTTCCATCAAAAACCCTAAGCGTTTGAACGCAGCGCTGTTATTAATGAGCTTCAGGTAATTAACCAGCATTTTTAAATTTTTGAAATCTGATTTTAGATAATTTATCAGTATATCAACTACATTCCGAATGCCACCTACAATACTCGGATTAATCAGTAAATCCACGATCGTTCGTGTGGGGGAAGACATTAAAACTTTTATCCCATCGCGCCACTGCGTTTTTAAACCAAATAAATTTTTTTCTGGAATAGTCCTTAATATAAAAGGAATCCCTTTGATTTTAGGATGGCGGTCGCGTGGTTTTTTTGTGGTGAAAATGGTGATGCTCTGAAATAGTTGCTCTGTCAAACCATAATGTTCTAGTGCACGCCAGCCGCCCACATAACAGGGTGAATATAGCTTTGTGGCAATAATACAGGGATCTTCTAGCGCAACATCATCGGTTTCTGATGTTAAGGGTATAGGAATGTAAACGCCTCTTTTTATACGGGATAACCATCCTTTCTTCGCCCATCGTGCTAATAGTTTAGATGAATAAGGGGCTTGCAAATTCAGTAGTTTCTTCGCTTCATCAACACAAATAGCATATTTCGTACCACGAAGAAGTACGCTAAGTCTTTCTCGGTCCAGCTTTCCTATACCCGAAGGTTTGTTCAAATTAGTACCTTTAAAGAGTAGTTGTTCTCTTAATAAATGAATTATAGCTATTTAAAGGTACTAGTCAAGCCGATTGAGGCTGATTTTCTATAACCCCTTAGTCCAGGGCTTTTTAATCACACATGAAACTTTGAAAATTAGAAAACTTGTTTTTAATTCGAATTTCTATTCGGGTGCGAGAGATATGTTTGTTTTTTCTGAAAATAAATAGCTGGGGTTTTCTTTTTTTATTCTATTGCGTAATTCTGTAAATAATTCTGCTTCTGTAATCTTCCCTTTATTAAATTCATCAATTAGTGTAGAAACTGATTTGTTATAGGGTTTGTTTAATGAGCTAAGATTTTCTAATTCTTGACATTGTTCTGGCGTGATTTGAATTTTCCTGGATTTGTTTGTGGAGTGTAAAGGCAAGGTCACGAGTTTAAAGAAATTTGAAATATTTTTTGAATATTTTTCAGTTTCTGAAACGTGAAATAAAACTCTTTCTAAATAAAAATCCAGTAAAGCATCTTCGTTATGAAAATTTAAAATGCCTTCTAACCTTTTCAAGGCAAAAGGATTATCAGATACCAGTAGAACGAGTTTTTTTAAAATTATTTTTATATT
>Ga0156273_127_pt2 | contig 5841 bp, 7 predicted proteins | sample RifCSPlowO2_12_FD_107922 | JGI IMG/M metagenome (GOLD analysis project Ga0156273, IMG submission 107922) | Gammaproteobacteria bacterium RIFCSPLOWO2_12_FULL_38_14 | reverse complement strand
GCTTAGAGGTATATTTGTTGCATCTGAAAATCATTTTATTTCAGTAAGCTCATGGCTTGCTCGGGGGAGGGAGCAACGAGGTCACCCTTATCATCAGCGATCGTCATGGCACCCGTATCTTCACCATATTCGCAAACCCACACACCGTAGTGTTGTTTAGGATAAGGTGTGTTATTCAACGTACTTAACCACGTCATTGCGAATAATATAGCTTCCGCCGGTGTTTGACCTCCTCCGAGCGTGCCAAAGAGCCATGTTTGAGGCATATCAAAGTTATCGATTTGATAGACATAGTAGAGGTTTCCGAACTCCCCTGAGTGCTCTTCTATAAGAGCAGTACGGAAATTCCCTTGTTTTATTTTACTTAAACTGGGGCATTCCTTCGGCGCAGGTTGAACAGCAAAAGCAACTTGAGACAACAAAAAAAGGCTTGTTGTTAAAGAAAAAAGTTTTAATAAGTTCATGTCTAAACTCCGAAAAAACAAGTAGGGGCAGCCCTTGTGGCTGCCCGCGCAAAATTATACGTGTCATCAACGTGGGCGACCACAAGGGTCGAATTCCCCACAAACCCCAAGCGCTGTAAGCGCGAAACTCTTTTTATTTCTTCATCAATTGCATGACTTGTAGAGGGCCTACATAGCTCCCATCATCATCAGCGATAGTCATGGCTGTCGCGCCGATACCTTTATCATCTTCTTCCATATAGGTACAAAGCCAAAAACCGGGGATGACTTGCGAGGGTGTTGGGCTGGTATTTAAATTATTTAATATATTTGTCGCCAGTAATTTTGCTTCTGCAGAAGACTCAGCTTGTAGTGTCATACCAAAAGTCCATGTTTGCGGTGTATCAAAGTCATCAATTTGATAGATGAAGTAATAACCCTCTGAAGGGAAGGCATGTGAAAAACCGGCTTGTTTTATTTTACTTAATCGGGGGCATTCCTTCGGCGCAGGTTGAACAGCAAAAGCAACGTGAGACAACAAAAGAAGGCTTGTTGTTAAAGAGAAAAGTTTCAATAATTTCATGTCTGAACCTCGATGTGGATTTAAGAATAGCGCAAATATTTTACAGGAAAGATAGAGGATTGTCTATACCCAATGTTGCTACTAGCAAGCGATCTGTCTTATGTTTTCGCATTTATCCTGCAACGGTTTAGTAAAGCATCTCACTAAAATTTATAATCCTAAAAAAATAATTTGATTCTTGTATTTCCTGGCTTGCACCATTGGCGTGAATTAACACGGGCAAACAAGCAAAATCTTTCGGTAAGGCTAGTTTTTCTATTTTTTTCTTAACTTCGGAAATCACCGAGGAATTAATTTCTTTTCTTGAAAACTTTATCTCACAAGAAAATAAAGTATTATAACGGGTTTGGATAAAGTAATCGATTTGACAAGCCTCTTGCTTTTTTGTCTTGCGTTGATAATAAGGATTGTCCGCTATAATTTCTTCTGCTTTTAATCCAAGGATTCCGTGAATTTTCTTTCTGTTTTTCAAAACCAAATTTTCAAATTGCAAGCCCATGATGCCATCCCAATTAGGCAAAGATAAAAGAGATAAATCCGAAAATTGGTTTTTTCGAATTCGACTTAGGCGTGGAGAAATATATTTAAAATAAAATCTCAAATAATTGTCGCTTAAGCGAAACTTACTTAATCGCAGCGCATCTTTTCCACTTTTCAGTACCCAGACATAATCACGACTGATAAAACCAGAAATCATTAAATCATTCAGATATTCACTCAACGAACCACTGCTATGATAATTCAATTTAGATACAATTTCTGAATATTCTGCGGAACCTTCCGATAGATACTCTACTATTTTCTTGCAGATATCACCTCGACGACCAAATAAATCATGGAAAATAAATCTAAATTCATCAACGAACAACCCCTCTTTTTCAAAACATAAGCGTTTAATGTTCTCAAGAGAAGAATGATTGGGTCTGACTTGTTCTATATACCAAGGAATGCCGCCAGTAATAGATAGAATTAAAAGTTTTTCGAATGATGATCGATTAAAGCCAAGATGCTGAAGAAGAAGATTACACTCAGGCAAAGAAAGTTCATCAAGCGTTAATTTCAAAGAAATTCTACCTAAAAACCCGGTGCTGTTAATAATGTTTTTCTCAATCCAAAATGAGACTGAGCCACATAAAATAAATATCAGTGTTGGGTTTTTTGATAAATACAAATCCCAACTATTTTTTATTTTTCCTAAAAAATCAGGATCTTTAGAGCCCATCCAAGATATTTCATCAAAAAGAATAATCACGCGCCCTGTTTTCGTTTTTTCTGCAAGTAATAAAAATAATTTACTCCAATCATCTGCGGAAATTTCAGGTAACCCTGCTTGAGTCGCAAGCTGTCTTGAGAATTCATCACGTTGAGATTGAGCAGTCGTATTTTCTGTAGGAGGCAATCCAGAAAAGACGTAATATTTTTTGTTGGATGCAAACTCCTGTACAAGTCGGCTCTTCCCTATTCGTCTACGTCCTTTTATCACCACTAAACTGGCAGTTTTTTTTTGTAATAGATCATTCAGAGCATGTAATTCTTGGCTGCGTCCCACAAAAGGTGGTTTTGTCATAAGTTGCGCATAATTGAATTTTTACGATATTGCGTAACTTTATAGGAAAAAAACAAGTTGCGCAATATCGTTTTTTTTGAATTTGGCGCATTTAAGCTAAAAGACGAGTGTTCTTTTAGAATTTAGCTGTGAAGCCAGTTATCGTTTAAGCCTCTTGGCGCATTGCTCCCCCAAGTATTGGATAACTTGGACAAGCACAATTAGAATGACCACAGTGAAAAACATCACATTTGTATCAAAACGCTGATAACCATAGCGAATCGCAAGATCACCCAAGCCCCCACCCCCAATGGCACCCGCCATCGCAGAATAAGCCACTAAGTTAATAAGCGTTAAAGTAATTGCGTGGATAATGCCAGGCAGACTTTCAGGAATTAAAATTTTTAAAATAATTTGTTGCGTGGATGCCCCCATGCTTTGCGAGGCTTCAATCAATCCAAACGGAATTTCTTGCAGGGTGGTTTGAATGACTTTTCCTAGAAAAGGAATGGCACACAGTGTCAGCGGTACAATGCTGGCGGTGGTGCCTATCGATGTGCCTACAATCAACCGGGTAAAAGGGATGATCGCAATCATTAAAATAATAAAAGGGATGGAGCGTAACCCGCTGACCAAGAGCGATAAACCACGGTATAAATGGGGCTTGGGTAGGATGTGTTGTGATTGTGTAATGAAAAGTAAAATACCGAGAGGTAAGCCGAAGACAGTGGCAAAAAACCCCGAAACAAACACCATGTAAAGTGTTTGAAAAAAAGGTTCAATAAATAAATTAATTTCAAACATATCCCATCACCTCGACTTGTGCGCCTTTTTCACGTAAATACGCCATCCCTTTTTTTATATTTTCTTCTGTGCCTTTGACAGTGACATCTAAAATTCCCAATGTTTCATCTTTTAAATTTTCGATATTGCCTTGAAAAATATTAATTTCCAAGTGAAATGTTTGAATAAGCACTGAAATCAAAGGTGTCTCAGCACTTTGGCCTTTAAAGAAAATACGCCAAACAGGCGTGGCAGAAGCAAAAGAAGAAGCTTGCATGCGTTGCGTCAATTTGTCTGGCAATTCTCGATGTAAAAGTGTTTCAATTAATTTTTTTGCTTTTTCAGTTTTGGGCCGTGTAAAGAAATCAACAACGCTTGCGCACTCAAGAATTTCACCGTGTGAAAGCAATGCAACACGATCACATAAATTTTTCACCACGTCCATTTGATGTGTTATGACTAAAATCGTGATACCCCATTTTTTATTAATATCGCGTAATAAGGCTAAGATGGCATGGCTTGTTTGAATATCCAGGGCTGACGTCGCTTCATCACATAAAATAATATCAGGATTGCTGGCCAGGGCACGTGCGACAGCGACCCGCTGTTTTTGTCCGCCACTTAATTGGCGTGGGAAAGCCTGTGTTTTATTTTCAAGACCGGTGAGTTCAATAAGGGGTTCGATGGTTTTCTTTATTTCTTGCGAAGAATAATTCAATAATTCTAAAGGAAGTGCAATATTGTCATACACATTGCGTGAAGATAATAAATTAAAGTGCTGGAAAATCATCCCCATGTGATGGCGCAATTTGCATAATTCTGAAGACGAAAATTTTAAAATGTTTTTATTTTTAATCAGGATCTCACCCTCGTCAGGGCGTTCTAATAAATTAACGCATCGAATCAGCGTGCTTTTCCCTGCGCCGCTTTGTCCAATGACACCAAAAATTTCACCGGGATGGATATGTAAATTAATCTTTTGAAGTGCGGTGATTTTCCCCGCGCGCGTAGAAAACGTTTTAGAAAGATTTTTAAGTTGGATCACAATAGGGCGTCATATGAAGATACGTGCGAAAAGTATATTTGGTTGGCGTTTTAATTTAAAGTAGAATGTCGTGTTTGTTTCAACAAGACAGGATTTTTTATGGGAAGGATTATTTCCATCGCCAACCAAAAAGGCGGGGTAGGGAAAACCACGACGAGTATTAACCTGGCCGCTGCGCTTGCTCACTATGGTTGCCATATCTTGCTGATTGATTTAGATCCTCAAGGCAATGCCACGATGGGCAGTGGCGTTAATAAAAATGAAATCACGCTTTCCATGAATGATGTTTTGCTTGCGCGTGCCTCCCTCTCTGATGTTATTGTAAAAACAGAATGTCATTATGAGCTATTGCCGGGCAATGCAGATTTAACAGAAAGCGAAATAAATTTAGTACAGCAAGAACGAAAAGAATTTCGTTTATCAGAGCAGCTGACCCTTTTGAATAAAGAATATGATTATATTTTAATTGATTGTCCTCCCTCGTTAAACATGTTGACGGTGAATGCTTTGGTTGCTTCGGATTCTGTTTTAATTCCTTTGCAATGTGAATATTATGCTTTGGAAGGTTTAACAGGTTTGTTGGCGACTGTGCGTGATATCACTCAAATGAGTAACACACGTTTGGTGGTCGAAGGTTTATTACGAACGATGTACGATGGTCGAAACTGTTTGACACAGCAAGTATCGGATCAATTGTTAATGCACTTCAAAGACTTGGTTTATAAAACAGTGATTCCTCGGAATGTGCGTTTAGCAGAAGCGCCCAGTCATGGATTGCCAATTTTACTTTATGACAAGCATTCTGCGGGGGCTGCTGCATATTTAGCGATTGCAGCAGAAATGTTACAGAAACATAAAAAAGTTCAACCGACGAAAGTAACCGCAGAGGGATAAGTCCATGTCTACCATTAAAAAACGAGGATTAGGCCGAGGATTGGCGACATTATTAAGTGATCTCTCCGTAGAAACGGTGACGACACCCAAAGCTATTTCAACACAAACTGTTTTGCAAACCTTACCGATGGATGTATTACAGCGAGGCAAATACCAGCCACGAAAAACAATGAATCAAGATGCTCTTCAAGAGTTGGCGATATCGATTAAAACCTCTGGCGTTATACAGCCGCTTGTTGTTCGGCATATGGGTTCCCAACGATATGAAATTATCGCAGGAGAGCGACGTTGGCGTGCGGCGCAACTAGCGGGCTTAAGTGAAGTGCCAGTGATCATAAAAGAAATCGATGATCATCAAGCGTCTGCTTTGGCATTAATTGAAAATATTCAGCGTGAAGATTTAAACCCATTAGAAGAAGCGCAAGCCTTGGAACGTTTGATCCAAGAATTTGATTTAACGCATGAAGCGGTGGCTAATTTGGTGGGAAAGTCGCGTGTTACGATCACAAACTTATTGCGGATTTTAAATTTAAATCCTGATGTACAA
>Ga0156273_128_pt1 | contig 6103 bp, 6 predicted proteins | sample RifCSPlowO2_12_FD_107922 | JGI IMG/M metagenome (GOLD analysis project Ga0156273, IMG submission 107922) | Gammaproteobacteria bacterium RIFCSPLOWO2_12_FULL_38_14 | reverse complement strand
GCTGCGCACGCAGCTTGAAGAGAAGAGGCATTAATTAAATCCGCAACACTTTCTGCTTGGATTAAATCCATTTTATTATTTAAAAAAGCACGCTCAGTAAATTCACCGGGTTTTGCAAGACGAATCCCCAAAAGAAACAAACGTCGTAATAAATGATCGGCGATCACAGGGCCGCCATGCCCTTGCAACTCTAAAACATCTTCACCCGTAAAAGACGCAGGAGCAGGAAAAAACAGGGCAATCCCTTGATCCATCACTTCTTGATTTTCATCCAAAAAATCACAAAAAAGCGCTGCACGAGGCATCAGTTTTTTATTTAAAACAGCAAACATCGCTTGCTGCACTTGGGGCCCTGAGATTCGTATTACTGCAATACCACCCCGACCCGGCGGCGTTGCAACAGCCGCAATGGTTTCTTCTACGTTCATTTTGCTTTTGACTTAGGCGGATACTTTTCTATTCGATGCGTAATAAAAACTTGTTGTAAAATAGAAAGCGAATTATTAACAACCCAATACAACACCAACCCAGCTGGGAAATTTAAGAAAAACAAGGTTAATACAACTGGCATCATCATCATGACTTTGGCTTGTGTCGGATCAGGCGGTGGCGGGCTGAGTCTTTGTTGTATAAACATACTGAGGCCCATTAATAAGGGTAAAACATAATAAGGATCCGGCAGAGATAAATCATGAATCCAAAAAATGAAAGGCGTTTGTCGTAACTCAACACTGGAAGACAAAACCCAATAAAGGGCAAGAAAGACAGGGATTTGAACCAAGATCGGTAAACACCCACCCAGCGGGTTGATGCCTTCTTTACGATACATCTCCATCATAGATTGGCTAAGCTTTTGTTTATCATCACCATAACGTTCGCGCAGTGCTTGTATTTTAGGTTGCATCTTTCGCATGCCAGCCATGGAGCGATAACTGGATTCAGATAGTTTATAAAATAAAGTTTTGACAAACACGGTGACCAACACAATAGACCAACCCCAATTTCCCACCACGCTATGGATCTTTTCCAATAACCAAAATAAGGCTTCAGAAATAATCCATAACCATCCGTAATCCACCGTTAAATCAAGATGCGGTGCTATTTTTTCAAGATCACGGGTAATCAAAGGGCCTACGTATAATTTAGCGACTTGTGTCATTTGCTTTCCCGGTTCAAGCAATTTCACAGGCCGAAATATCCCGACTGAATAAAGCCCTTCTTCTGATGCTTGTGTATAAAAATGAAGATTTTCATGTTCCGTGTTAATAGGAACCCAAGCACTTAAAAAATAATGCTCTATCATGGCAACCCAACCTTGTTGGCTGCTTTGATCCAAAGCATGATTTTCCATTTTTTTAAAACTGAGTTTTTGATAAGTTTCTTGTTGCGTAGAATACGCGGCACCTAAAAATGAACTAAAGTTAAATGCATTCATTAAACTACTTTTTTTCTCAACGTTTTTTCTGACAAGTTGTTCATACCCCTGACCTTCCCACACGGAAGAAGTCGTGTTAGTGGCAGTAATCACCATTTCAATTAAATAACTTTGTTTTGTAAATGTTTCCATTTTTTTAAAACTGAGTTTTTGATAAGTTTCTTGTTGCGTAGAATACGCGGCACCTAAAAATGAACTAAAGTTAAATGCATTCATTAAACTACTTTTTTTCTCAACGTTTTTTCTGACAAGTTGTTCATACCCCTGACCTTCCCACACGGAAGAAGTCGTGTTAGTGGCAGTAATCACCATTTCAATTAAATAACTTTGTTTTGTAAATGTGTAGATTTTTTTAAAATCTATCCCCTTGTTGTTTTTACCGTTTAATATAACTTGTAGTGATGTTTGCCCCGGTTTTAATTCAAATTGTGTTTGTTGCGCTTGATAAAAAATCGGTTCGTTGACTGCGTTGGCATTGCGAATGCCTGCTTGTACCACATAATAATTTTCAGGATCATCGCTGAGTAATTGATAAGGGCTGTTTTTCTTTTCCAAGCTTTCAGGATAAGTAGGAAGATTTAAATTGACGATATTGCCGCCCTTTAAATCGAGGATGGCATTGATGACGTCTGTTTTTACTAACACTGTTTTGCTTGATGTCGCTTGAGTTTGTTTTGTTTCACCAGAGGTTGTTGGCAAAGATGGTAAAGGAATCCCTGTTTCATCCTTTTCTTTTTGTGAAGAAGATGTTGTTGCTTGATTCGTCGACGTGGAATGTTCTTTATCCCATAAATTAAATAAAGTCGTGACTAGCAAAAACAAAACACCATAAAGAGCAATACGTACGTAATTCAAATTCATAGATTTCTCTTAAGGAAGGAAATCAATGCCACCGGGGTGAAGCGGGTGACATCGACATAAGCGCTTAAATGAAAGAAGTCCGCCTTTTAAAAACCCGTGTTTTTGAAAGGCGAGCTTAGCGTAGGAAGAACAGCTAGGATAAAAACGACAACGTGGGCCCAAAAAAGGACTTAATAAACGCTGATAACAAGCAATTATCAACGATGCAAATTTTCCAAATGTAACCATTGTTTCTCTAAATCAGTTTTAAAGGAATCCATTGCCTCTTTGTTTTTAGGTTTGTTAACAAAAACAATGAGATCATACCCCACCCATTTTTTTATCCTTGTGCGAAACTGTTCTCGAATAATTCTTTTTATTTTGTTTCGTTTTACTGCTGATTTGATATAGCTTTTTTTTACAATCATCCCCAGACGAGGATGTTGCAATGCATTCGTTTTAATATAAAAAACAGCGACGGTACTTGACTTTCTTCTTGCCTTTTTAAAAAAAGAATCAAAATCCTTTGATTTCAAAGAAATTATTTTTGTTTCTTTGGCCAAAGGGGGTGAAACCTTCAGGCTGTGATTTCGCTTCATTTCATTACAGGCTATTTTATTTTTAATTTTCAGGGATGCTCTAAACACTCAGTCGAGCTCTGCCTTTTGCTCGACGTCGATTTAACACTTTTCGCCCATTTTTTGTGGCCATTCGCGCACGAAAACCATGGACACGACTACGTTTTAAATTACTGGGTTGGTAGGTGCGTTTCATAGTGGTTTAAAACTTCTCTTTTAGGAAATAATAAGGTCAGCATCATAGGGGAGTCGTTTATTAAAGTCAAACGGTTCGAAAAGTCATCGTTTTTATCAATAATAATAACAATATAAATATATATTCTTATTACTGTTATTATGTACGAGTTTTCTGTTGAAATTAATTAAAAAACAATAATAATCAAATGGTTACAGGAATAAACGCCTGTGGATAAGCTGGTCAGTAGATGTGTGGGCCTGTGAATAAGTTGAAGGTTTTTTTTGTTTTTTATGTTAAAGGGTTTTTATCCCCAGGTTTTTAAGTGTTTTCAAACCTTCTTATCCACAACTTATTATTTATATCCCATTGAAATTAATGAAATAGTTTTTACGAACAGTTACACTTACAGATGTTTAGCAATCGACAAAAAAAGTTAAAATTTAATTCTATGATAAAAGAACTGTGGGACAGATGCTTGGAACGCCTTAAAGAAGAGTTCCCCGCGCAACAATTTAATACCTGGATTCGCCCATTACAGGTGGAGGTAGGTGAGAATATATTGCGCTTATTGGCACCCAACCAATTTGTTTACGAGTGGATTAATGAACGATATCTGTCGAGAATCAATGAATTGTTGCTTGATTTGGGGAATGGGAATTCACCTGAATTAGAATTAGGGATAGGGAGTCGTCGTAAGGTCTATGCGCCTATCACAGTGTCGACTGACGGCGCTGTTCAAGAGAGGGAGGATTCCGGTGCGTCCTTAAAAACAAAAGCCTCTGTGCCCACCGGAGCGCGCTCACAGACGATGCACCCGAACAATCTTAACCGCACTTTCTCCTTTGAAAATTTTGTGGAAGGAAAATCCAACCAGCTTGCCCGCGCGGCGTCTTTCCAAGTTTCGGAAAATCCAGGTGGCGCCTATAACCCCTTGTTTATTTATGGGGGGGTGGGTTTAGGTAAAACACATTTAATGCAAGCCGTTGGGAATCAGATTTTAAAAAACAAACCCCGGGGGCGTGTTTTATATCTACACTCCGAGCGATTTGTTGCCGATATGGTCCGTGCATTACAAACCAATACGATCAATGATTTTAAGCGTTATTACCGTTCTGTGGACGCCTTATTAATTGATGACATCCAATTTTTTGCAGGAAAAGATCGTTCTCAAGAAGAATTTTTTCATACGTTCAATGCTTTATTAGAAGGCCAACAACAAATGATCTTGACCTGTGATCGTTATCCAAAAGAAATTGAAGGCGTGGAGGAACGATTAAAGTCTCGTTTTGGTTGGGGTTTGACTGTTGCGATAGAACCACCGGAGTTGGAAACGCGCGTCGCGATTTTGGCAAACAAAGCTGAACAAGCCAAAATTGTTTTGCCGCACGAAGTTGCTTTCTTCATTGCAAAACGTGTGCGGTCGAACGTGAGAGAGTTAGAAGGTGTGTTGAAACGTGTGATAGCAAACTCTCATTTCACAGGAAAAGAAATTACGCTGGATTTTGTGCGTGAAGCGCTAAAAGATTTATTAACATTGCAAGATAGGCTTGTGACAATCGACAATATTCAACGAACCGTTGCAGAATATTACAAAATTAAAACAACAGATATTACCTCCAAACGACGCAGTCGTTCTGTGGCGCGTCCACGGCAAGTTGCGATGGCGCTTGCAAAAGAGTTAACAAATCACAGTTTGCCTGAAATTGGTGAAGCGTTTGGTGGACGCGATCACACAACAGTGTTACATGCTTGTCGGAAAATTAAAGAATTGTTGGATAATCAAAACATAGAAATTAAAGAGGATTATAAAAATTTATTGAGAGTGCTATCCTCTTAAATAAACGTCAATCAAATGCCGGGCGATACTCATTTTATGAGGTAATTCAGGCAAATTATATTTATTAAACCAAGCGGCAGATTCAATTTCACGATTGTCAATGATGATTTCACCGTCTTCATATTCTGCAGTAAATCCTAACATCAACACATCTGGAAAAGGCCAGGGTTGCGAGCATACATATCGCAAATTTCCAACAACGAGGCCTACCTCTTCTCTTACCTCTCGTAATAGAGCTTGTTCTGCAGATTCACCCATACCCACAAAACCTGCGAGTCCACTCATGACACCAGGTCTAAAATGGGGTGAGCGTGCTAATAATAAGTCGTCACCCCGTGTAATTAAAACAATAACAGAAGGAGATATTTGGGGGAAAATAATATGATGACATTGGGGGCAAATTAATGCAGGTTCGTCCGCTTTATCAGCCATGACACTTGCGCATTTTCCACAATAATAATGTGAGCTTCGCCAATGATGAATGTGATTGCCGATGGCAATGGCTTGGTATATTTCTTTTGGAAAAGACGAGTCAGTTAATTTGACATCACTATAATGTAATCCAATAGGACTTTCACCTTCGCACAATAGACAAGCGTGATGATGGATATAACCAAAACAATAAGCTTTGTCGAACTTATGTGAGGAATTTTTAAAAACAGGCAATTCGTTTTTCGAGGTTAAACCGATTTTATTATTTTTATAAAAAAACAAATAATCGCCTAAAGCGGGTGTGGTTTGGGGTTTGTGTAACATTTTAAATGTTGAATTATCTTCTAATAAGAACATAGGCGTTTTATATTCATCACAAGTTAAATTTTTGGTAACTAAAACAGTTTCTTTCCGTTGGGAACGTTCAACTCTACACTTATCAAGCAAATTGCATCTGCTTCATCAGGAAAGCCTACTAATAAAAACTGAGAGATAAATCCTGCAATATTTTTTTCTGCTAGATTGATGCAGCCTACGACTTTTTTTCCGATTAAGGATTCAGGTGTGTAATGCACGGTAATTTGAGCCGAAGTTTGTTTGACGCCAATTTCATCTCCAAAATCCACCCACACTTTGTAAGCCGGTTTTTTGGCACGTTCAAAACTTTCAGCCCTGATGATTGTGCCAGAACGCAAATCTACTTTTTCAAATTCATCATAAGAAATTGTCATGGTTTTCAAGTGAGGCCCCTTAAATGTTATTGAGCAATTAATTTTATTTTCGCAAACTTTCGTTTCCCGACT
>Ga0156273_161_pt1 | contig 6886 bp, 6 predicted proteins | sample RifCSPlowO2_12_FD_107922 | JGI IMG/M metagenome (GOLD analysis project Ga0156273, IMG submission 107922) | Gammaproteobacteria bacterium RIFCSPLOWO2_12_FULL_38_14 | reverse complement strand
AGTGACTGCGCAAAAAATTATATTATAATATTTTCAAAACGACAATAATTGCTTCGAATGGTTGAATAATTTCCCCATATGTTGCGCGATTATTTAACTTTTTTTGTTTCCACGTTTTTAACATCATTTTGCGAAGATGAAAATTGTGATGGAAATGAAGTCTGAACTTATCCCTTTTCGTAATATTTAATAAACAGAGAGATTAAAAAATGAGAGACTTATTATCGCAATTTGCTATTAGCCGTTGGGGATTTCTTCCTTCTCCGTTTTCACTTTATCAGCTCCCTGAATATACGCCTCTTAATTTCGAATTGAATCAATTAATAAAAAACATGCCTAGGTTGATCGAACAAAAACGCTTGAGAGAAAAAGTGGATCAGCTAAATATTTTATATCGAAACGAAGAAATAGTTTTAGCTAATAGCCTCGAAGAACAAACAACAATATTAATTTTATTAATGCTTGCTCAGGGTTATATATGTGAGGATAAAGAGAAACCTGTGCGTTCTATACCTGCTGTTTTAGGTAACAATATAAATAGGTTATGTCGTCATAAAAATCGTTATCCTACGATTACTTATGAGGACTATGTTTTAAATAATTGGCGTTTAAAAAATTTAAAAGAAGGTATGGTTTTAGATAACATAGAACCGCTTTATACATTCACCGGCAGCAAAGATGAAATTTGGTTTATTAAGATTCATGTTGCGATAGAAGCAATTTGTGGCCGAGCGCTTATAGCTGCTTATCGTGCTTACATGCTGGCAGATGATACATCGCAAATGCTTTTGTCTGCGCCTGAAGAAGCTCTGCTCATCAGTTACTTCGTTGAAGTGAAACAATCTCTCACGGATGCCATCAATATTATGCGACGGATAGAAGAAAATTGTGATCCGGATTATTTTTGGAAATCTTTAAGATTGTATTTTCAAGGATGGGAGGGTGTTGCTTTTGAAGGGTTAGATAATCGGCAATCTAGTTATCACTACAGAGGTCCATCAGGCGCACAAAGTAGTGTTGTACCTGCTTTAGATGCTGCATTTGGAATAAGACATCAATTCGATGAAATGTACCACATGATGCTTTCATTAGAGTTTTATATGCCATCACCACATCGAGCATTTATAGAATTTTTAAAGCAAAGTAAAATAGAAAAACTTGTTAAGTTAAATCCTTCAAAAGATTTAAAATCTGCTTTTGGAGAGGTAATCTCAACGATACACTTATTCAGATCGGCTCATCTAAGAGTAGTTGAAACATATATTTATAAACCAGCGAGGAGAGAAGGGGTTAAGGGATTGATCTTAGGTTCGGGGAATACGCCTGCCAGCCATTTTTTGGGGAGACGCCTTCTTAGTACAGCAGAATACGGCAAGAGGAATGGAAATGTAGGTTCATCTCAAGAGCCGCCTCCTACTTCCTTGAGAAGTAGTTTATAGCAATTCTCTGTAAGAAATCGAATTTAACCGTGCGACAATTTATTCTTGATTTTTTAGATTTGTTTCGTGTTATCTGCAACTATTGCTCTTCTGGCAATCGTTACTTGTTGTATTCTCCTTTAAATCAGTGAAATCAATAACTGTAGCATTCGTTACTCTAATTAAATCAGCCGTTTTTATTTTTAATGTATGATTGGGGACACCACAACCACCATAAACGTAATCCTTTTCCAGAAGTTTTTTATCAACAAATGTTTTTAGACCATCATTAATTAGCGAAACATCGCCAACTTTAGTGTTAGTTAAATTATAGATTTCTTCAGGTTTGGCTAAACGGATGTTTTTTGTTTTAAGCAGTTCTTTTAATTTATTAAAAGAAACTCTTGTATCGCCTCGAATAATAGCGGCTATCATGCCTTCGTCTGTTTTTATAATTAGAGTTGGCGCAGCCTCAGATAATGAAATACCATATTCAGCTACGCCCGACTTAGCGGTTTTTAATGGGATTTTATCTTCAAATAATTTATAATCTACTTTGTGTTGATCGCACATCAGGCGTAATTCATCTAAAGTTTTTGTGTTCAATTGTTTTCTCCTTATGACGTTTTGAGTTGTTGATTCTATAAATTCACCATATAACTGCTCTAGTAATTGAGCCACTGTTAAATTTTTTCTGGTGAGGTAGGTACTACTTTGCCCACTTTCCTCTGTTGCTAGAAAGGCTGTTCCCATTTGAACTGCTGCTGCGCCTAAAGCAAAGACTGCTGCGATACTTCGTCCTTCTACAATGCCTCCGGCAGCAATGATAGGACGTTCAATATTATTTGCAAGCTGAGGTACAAGCGTTAGTGTGTCCACGTAAGCATGTCGAGGTAAGCTGAAGAATTTTTCTCGATACCCGCCTGCTGCATGTCCTTGTGCCACGATGGCGTCTATACCTGATTCACTTAAGGTTTTCGCTTCTTCTAACGAAGAGGCTGTTCCTATTAAATAGATTTTTTTTTCTTTGAAACGAGAGATCAGTGTAGGTTCCGGATTGCCGAAAATAAAACTTACAATGGGAACATTTTCTGATAATAAGACTTCAATAATTCCATCAAAATTATCTTTTGGAGGCGAGAATAGGGAATCATCTTTTCTTGTTTTATTAGGAATAACGAGATTGGTTATGAATGGTTTTGTTGTTAACTGCTTAATTTTGCGTATACCTGATTGAACTTGTTCTGTTGAAAGTAACCCTGTCGCAAATGATCCCAGTCCATTAGCATTGGAAACAGCCGCTACCAGTTTAGGCGTTGTGATTTCTTCTACCACAGCTGCTTGAATAATGCTGGGAAATCTCAGGCAAAATCTACTTGCAAAATCAATTGCTTGAGTTCGCATAGGTATTATCCTTTATAATGCTTTGAGATTACTAATGATATAAGTTATGACGCGTAGTGTAAAAATACTTTTGCAGCAAGTAGTAGTTTCTTAGTTATAAGAGTAATGGGCATATTAGAATAAATGTAGAGAGTAACGTGCGATTACAAGAGCAGATAAGTCAAACTAGGGATGTTTTGGAAGTTAATGTCTATCCACGCCTTTCAACCAGAGATCTAATGTCTCTATCTGGGAGTTGTCGTCTTTTCAATGAGTTAACCCTGCGAACTAGAAAATCAAGCGAACTAATGAAACGAGTTATCTGTGGTGAAGAAACAAGGGCAGAATCCATACTTGAGAGTGCGCCTTACTTATCATTAAGCAGGATAAGCAAGGATAGGCAGACAACCGACCCTTCAGGTCAACTTATAACAGGCCTTACTCCGTTTCAAGCAGCGTTATGTGCAGGGGATGTCGAGATGTGTCAAATGATGGAACCCTATATTGATCAACTCAAAAACGGTCGTGAGGTGAGGCAGATTCAATTCCGTGAAATTTTTCCACAGGGTTTGGAAGAGTCCGTTCGATCACAAAAGTTAGCTGCATCTGCATTTGATTTTCGTCCGATTGTGAATGCCATCACAAGTGCAACAGATCTGGATGTTAAAGCTGTACTTGAAAAAAGAGATAATGGTTCTGTACTTTGTGAAACGTTAGACATTTTCAGAAAAGCGTTCAAGCAATGTGTCACTGATGAGTTAGTGTATAACCCTTATTATTTGCTGAGAGTATTTGAAATTTATGATGAGCAGTCTGATATTTGGGGAGGAGATAAGCGTCATTTATTTTGGCGGAATGTGATTGGTTTTGTTGAGCGTTTCATGCCTGTTTGTTATGCGCAGGCGTTTGCGCGGGGAATTTATTATATTGTCGAAGAGGATGTGGCATTAGCCCGCTCACTCAATTTAAGATTTGGTGGCGAAAGTCTTTATCCTCTGAATTTTGATTTTCCTATTGGTTTGGGTTTTGATTATGCTCTTGGTCTTACTGACGGTGCGTTGTTGCAGCCACAGTTTGCACCGCTGGCTACAGATGGACTCCAAGTTGAGCTACTTACAAAATTTATATCAAGCAAAAATACTAGACTTGGAGAGCTCCTTACGGGTTCACCTGCTATTTTATCGTATCGCTGGTCTTATACCCCTTACCAATGAAAGGCGGTTTTGAGTTTTATCATCGATAAGGCAAAGTAAGGCCTATTAAATTTAATAACTGAGCGATAATGACTAAACTACCTAGGATAATCGGGTATAGATTTTTTTTCGTATAAAAATTATTTTTTTCAAGAAAAATTGGCGTATAGACGAAAACCAACACGGCAAAGATAGAGGCGAATTGCAAAGCTAAAATGAAGCCGTTTGGATAGAGTATCGTAAATAAATAAGGTGGGAGAAACGTCAAGACTAAACCAGTCGTGCTTGTGATAGAGATATTAAAGCGTTTAAAAGTGTCTTTGATGTAATGAAAGAGAGATAATCCACTACAAATAAAAGAGGTGATGACGGAAACGTTAATGAAGACACTCAGAAAAGTCTTAATCCAGTGACTGTGAGTTTGTTCTTTAATATTATCGATAAAATCATTTAAAGTATTCCCATGAGCATAAATGGTTTGATAACTATGGAGACCTTGCTGAGGAAGAATGGCTAGGCAGGCGATTGTCCATAGCAAATAAAACAATAATACGGCTAAGCTCCCAAGCAAAATACTTTTTTTAATAGCAGCGATATTTTTATTTTGATATTCGTAAAGAACAGGAACGATATTTTGAAAACCAAAAGCAGGAAGTAGAGTTGGCCAAGCAAAAATAATAGCGGAGAATGAAAGTGGGAAAGCCATGATGTATTGAAATTTGAAAAATCCAATCATCGTTAAAACAGCAAGAATGAAAAATATAAGTTTGATCGAAAGAAAAGAGCGATTCACATAATCGCTAAAACTAAAGCTTGCAATAATGGTCCCGAAAATAATAATAAAAATAAAAGCGTCAATGGGAACAAAACTAATATTTCCTTTGCTAAGGACAGATATAAATGATGCCCCTTGTGTGGTGTAAGCGGACATTAAAGAATAGAGTAGTAAAAGGTAAATGATTATAAATAATTGTTGAATCCATCGAGGCATATTTTTATTGATTAAAGTCGTAAAGTTAACGCCAACAGGGTGTTCGGCGCATAAGTGTAAGAGCTTTAAAGCTGTGACATACATCACCGACCAAGAAAGTAGGAGCAAAATAATTGTTACACCTAAACCGCAAGCCGCTGTAATAAGTGGGAGGGATAACATGCCTGCGCCTACAGTCGTTCCGATTATGAGGAAAACACCACCGAGCATTTTTTTCATAGTTATTACCTGTGTTTTTGGTTAGAGCGAATGAATGCTGCGATCAATATATCGAAATTATGATTATGTATGTTTCCCAGTCTTGCGGCAAGCAGCTTGCTTTAGGTTAGGCTTGTATGTTTGAAGTGGGCTTAGGCGGTGATGGGTTTTGTTAATTTAACATGAAAGAGGGAAGTCAATAAAATGCAAAGACGTTGTGCCTGGGTTACAGAAGATCCGATTTACATTGATTATCATGATAATGAGTGGGGTATTCCGATTTATGATAGTCATCGTTTATTTGAATTTCTCATTTTAGAGGGAGCTCAAGCTGGATTGAGTTGGATTACTGTTTTAAAAAAACGAGAGAATTATCGAAATTGTTTTGATAATTTCGATCCAAAAAAAATAGCTCGATATGGTGAGAAAGAAATAAATAAGTTATTAAATAATGCGGGCATTATTCGTAATCGTCTGAAAATTGAGTCTGCTATTATCAATGCTAGCGCTTATTTAAAACTACAGAGCGAAGGAAATAATTTTTCTGATTATATTTGGAGTTTTGTTGATGATAAGCAAATTAAAAATCGCTGGGAAAGTTTTCGTTCTATTCCATCGAAAACATCGATTTCTGATACCCTGTCGAAAGATTTAAAGAAGCGTGGATTTAAATTTGTGGGTAGTACGATCTGTTATGCCTTTATGCAGGCGGTAGGTTTGGTAAATGATCACACGGTGGATTGTATGTGTTATGAAAATAAAAATAGTCGGGCGAAATAAGTTAGTCCTGGTTGCCGTCATGTAAAGCATAACAAGGACGCGAACGTGAAAACGAGGGGGTTTGGGGTATAGCATCAATAAGCACACTGTCAGGAATAATTTTTTCTCTTAGACAATGTTTAATGAGTGCAGTCCCCTCGGAGTCTAGGTTATGGCGCGTGTGATTGCTAATATCAAAGTAAATTATAAGTTGTTGTGGTGCCACTTTGTAAATAAAGCGGATTAACTCGCTGCCGATGCCTCGCCGTTGATAGAGAGCTTTTACTTTTATATGTTCGAGTGCGCCGTCGCTATCAATCGTGGCAGTGGCGATTGCTTGCTTGTAACAGCATCGTAAAGGGTCATACACCTCATATTCACAAAAATCATCGCTAGCTACGAAATAAAATCCCCGCCAACTATGGTCTGCACCAAGAGAGGGATGTGAGTCTAAATAGTTTTCTCTGAATTTTCTAACACATTTATAATCTGTTTTTGGTTTATAAGTTCTTTTAAGAATCCAGGATGAAACAAAATTTGTTGTAGGCTTAAAAAAAGAGATTATTTTTTTTTGATGGATTCCTATTTTTTTGTGATGTGTCATTTTTAGATTCCCTCAAAAGGTTTACAATAATTTCGAATTGGATGATGATGGAAGTGCGTATTGTATCAAGTATTTGTAATAATAAAAAATAATATCGCTTGATTAAGGGCGCCTCTAAAAATTAGAAATTTTGTGTTAGAGCGAGGCGCACTCATTTTTAAAATCGGAGTTTACAAGCGAGTAAATGAGCATTTTAAAAATGAGTGCAACAAAGTTATAACGCAAAAAGGCAATTTTTAGAGGCGCCCTTAAGAAGTTTGGATTGCAATAGGAGGTGAGTATGTTGAGAAAACTTTTCATTTTAGGGGTGATAACGTTTTTTTTAAAATCTTTATTTGCT
>Ga0156273_132_pt1 | contig 7498 bp, 8 predicted proteins | sample RifCSPlowO2_12_FD_107922 | JGI IMG/M metagenome (GOLD analysis project Ga0156273, IMG submission 107922) | Gammaproteobacteria bacterium RIFCSPLOWO2_12_FULL_38_14 | reverse complement strand
GGCCTGCTTGCAGCCATGGGAATCTCAGGACTCGTGACAAAAGGTGAGAAGTTTCGTTTTTGGAAAACACATGGAGCACTCATGGCAGAAGAAGCGATAGAGCTTATTGAAAAGGCTGAAATTTCTTTTCCCAAACTTAAAAATGAAAAATAATATTCTTTATATTGTTTCAACGCCGCTTGGGAATTTAAGTGATTTTTCTTTTCGTGCGATCGAGGTTTTGAAACAGGTTGATTTGATAGTGGCTGAAGACACGCGTCATAGTTTGCGTTTGTTACAGCATTATCACATTGAACATAAACCTTTATTTTCTTTGCATTCACATAATGAGACGGCGGCAACAAAGAAAGTTTTATCTTTTCTGCAAGAAGGAAAGTCGCTTGCCTTAATGACGGATGCCGGCACCCCGGGGGTGAGTGATCCGGGCCAACATTTGGTGGCGCTTGCGCATCAAGCGGGAATACGTGTTGTGCCTATCCCGGGGCCTTGTGCGGCGATTGTGGCATGGAGTGTTTCAGGATTCTCGTGCCTTGAATTTATTTTTATTGGATTTTTGCCTTCCAAGTCAACGCATTGTCGAAAAAAATTAGAAACTTTAGGAGATGAAAAGCGTGCTTTATTATTTTATGAAGCGCCGCATCGTTTATTATCAACGTTAGAGGAAATGCATTCTGTTTTTGGGCCGGACCGTCGAATTTGTTTTGCACGTGAGTTGACAAAACAATATGAAACTATACGTGTTGATACCTTAAGTGCAATATGGCAATGGGTGAAGGAAGACCCGATGCAACAGCAGGGAGAGTGTGTTTTGCTTGTTGAAGGTGCTACCTTTGAAAAAAAAGAAATGACGACAGCTGATGAAATGATTTTAAAATTATTATTAAAAGAATTACCCTTGAAAAAAGCGGCGCAGATGGCAAGTCAAATAACGGGGATCAGTAAAAACGTATTTTATGATGTGGGTTTGAGTTATAAAAAATATTCTCTATAAATATTATCTGTGAACAGACAACGGTTCATTTTTCTTTTTTGCGAATTATGTTATTTTAGCAAGTTAGTGGGCCAGACAATCGCTGAAAAGACATGTCCTCAAACCGCATGTTATTTTTTGGAGGAAAGTCCGGGCTCCTTTGGGTAAAGCGCCAGGTAACGCCTGGGAAGTGTAAGCTTACGGAAAGTGCCACAGAAAATAGACCGCTTTTTTAAGAGTTTTCTTTTAAGAAAGTAAGGGTGAAAAGGTGCGGTAAGAGCGCACCGCAGGCTTGGTAACAAGTCTGGCAAGGCAAACCCCGCTTGGAGCAAGGCTAAATAGAGATTGATATATCTTCGGATATGAGGTACCACCCTTACTTCACGCCAATCAATCTGGGTAAGCTGCTGGAGGTGTTTAGCGATAGACATCCTAGAGAAATGATTGTCCCCGACAGAACCCGGCTTATCGGCCCACTTTTTTTATACCTTCAATGCCCAAGACGTTCTATGCCCCTTACCCATGAAGATGCGAAGTTAGAACCCAGGAATGGGGTTTAGCAGAACGGGCAATCAGCTTTTTTCTTGTTGCTGGATCTTTAATTATTACATGGTAATATATTTTGATTACAAAGTAATTTTGGAGGTCTGATGCGCTTAAACCAACTTTTATCAGTAAGGATCAGTGAAAAGGTAGTAGAAAGACTAGAAAAACTTTCTAAGGCTATGGACCGCTCAAGATCTTACATAGCTGTTGAAGCTATAGAAGAATATTTAGACTTACATGAATGGCAAATAAAAGGTATCCAAGCAGGTCTCAGGGATATTGAGAATGGTAAGGTTATAGATTTTGAAAAAATTAAAGTTAGATGGGAGAAAAAGAAGTGAGGATTAAAATCACTCAGCATGCCTCAAATGACCTTGAATCTCTCTACGAATATATTACCCAAGATAATCCTGCAGCAGCTAAAAAAACTATTCTTAAAGTTCTTGATGCAATTGAAAGCTTAAAGGCATTCCCGACAATAGGCAGGTCAGGTAGGTTACCGTATACACGGGAACTTGTTATAAGCGGTACTCCCTTTATAGTAATTTATCAAATCAAAGAGGATATCATATTTGTTATCAGGGTTTATCACGCATCGCGTAGATGGCCTCCTGGATAATTTTTTGATTACACTGGTATATTAAGGTTAGCTCTATAGACATAACTATCAAAACGGATAACCTTACTTTTTTCAAATGGTTTGTCAGATTAAGTTGAAACTTATGCAACTTAAAGTCTTTTTAAAAACTGAAACAGGCGAAGGGTGTTTCCTTTTTTTTATATTGTGTTGTGCCTTGCTTGTTGCGAACTCCCCGTTTGTTCATTTCTATCGTTACCTGATTACGTTTCCCATTCCTTTGCATTTTTTTCAGTGGCGCGTAAATAAGCCTGCCTTGATTTGGGTGAACGAAGGATTGATGACACTCTTTTTTTTAGGGTTGGCATTGGAAATCAAACAAGAGTTGCTTGTGGGCCATCTTTCAACGATAAAAAAATCCTTGCTTCCTTTTTTTGGTGCGGCTGGGGGTGTGCTCTGTCCTTTATTAATTTATCTTTTGTGCACGCGTCATGATGCGCTTGCAATGAAAGGTTGGCCTATCCCCACAGCAACCGATGTTGCGCTCTCATTGGCAGCGGTCAGTGCTTTAGGGAAACGCGTGCCGCGGGCTTTGCGTGTTTTTCTGATGGCGCTTTCAATCATCGATGATATTGCTGCGATAGTGATTATTGCACTTCTTTACACAACGAAGCTGGCATTTTCTTCTGCCATGCTTGCATTGATTGGCGTAGGCGTATTGTTATTATTGAATTTTTCAAAAGTACAACGTCTTGTGATTTATATTTTAGTGGGTTTTTTTATTTGGGTTTGTGTTTTGAAGTCAGGGGTTCATGCAACATTGGCGGGTGTTGTTTTAGGTTTAGCGATACCTTATGGGAACGAAACGCATTCTCCTTTAATTTATTTGAGTAAGAAATTACGGCCTTGGATTAACTACTTTGTTTTACCTGTTTTTATTTTTTGGAATGGCGGCTTTATTCTTGGGAATTTTAGTTTTGACAGTGTTCTTGCGCCTGTTTCTTTGGGCATCATACTGGGTTTATGGTTTGGAAAAGGCGTGGGTATTTTCTTAGGAAGTTACTTATCTATAAAATTAAAATTAGCGCATAAACCCCAAGATGTTGCTTGGTTAGATATTTTGGGCGTTGCAAGTTTAGGCGGTATTGGTTTTACGATGAGTTTGTTTTTATCGACGCTTGCCTTTAATTTTTCTGACTATCAAGTGTTTGCTCGACAAGGTATTTTGATAGGATCAACCTTGTCTTTTTTAACGGGTCTTATTTTATTCTTAAGGCATAAATCAACTGCTGCCTGATAATTTATGAAGATGCAAATAATCCTGCATCCCATCCAAAAACATTTGCACGGCGATGGTTGTCAGCAGCATCCCCATCAAACGTTCCAAAGCAATCAAGCCTTTTTCACCCAGAAAATATCGAAGTTGTGATCCAAATATTAAAACTAAAGCAGAGAGCGCGGATGCAATAAACAAAGCAAATAACAGGGCCCCAGTTTGTTCGGGATGTTGTGTTGAAAACAACATGATGGTGGCCATGGCAGAGGGGCCTGCGATCATCGGGATGGCCAGAGGGACGATAAAAGGTTCGCCGTAATCATGTTCTTTGGCTTCATCCTCTCTTGGGAAAATCATTTTTATGGCAATTAAAAATAAAATAATACCGCCTGCGATGCGCAGAGCAGCTTGCGTGATGTTTAAGCTTTGAAGAAAATAATCTCCAAAAAATAAAAAAAGCGCTAAAATCAAAAATGCGATGATACTTTCGCGAAAAAGGATAAAGGTGTGTCGTTTTGGATTGACTTTTTTTAGAGAAGCTAAAGCGATGGGCACAACACCCAGAGAATCCATTACTAAAAAAAGTGTGATGGTTTCTGAATACAGTAACTTCATGTGAACTCCTCACTATTTAAGAGTTTAAGTTTGAAAATGAAAAATAAAATTTATCTTTATTTGGAATTGATGCGATTTAATCGCCCCATTGGCATTTTTCTTTTATTATGGCCCACGCTATGGGCTTTATGGCTGGCGTCGCTTGGACACCCCTCAACAAAGCACATCTTTATTTTTATTTTAGGCGTTATTATTATGCGCTCGGCGGGTTGTGTTATCAACGATATTGCCGATCGTAAGTTTGATCTTTTTGTGAAGCGTACGCAACATCGGCCTTTAACTTCGGGGAAAATAAACTTAAAGGAGGCGATAGGGGTTTTTATTTTTTTATGTTTTATCGCCTTAGGTTTGGTTTTATGTTTAAATCCTTTTGCGATAGCGCTTTCCCTGGTGGGTTTATTCCTTGCCATTTTATATCCTTTCACAAAACGGGTTTCCTATTTTCCGCAATTTTTTCTGGGTCTTGCGTTTGCTTGGGCGGTGCCTTTGGTGTATGCGGCAACGATGCAATCACTCCCGTTTGAAGCTTGGCTTGTTTTTTTGGCGGCCCTGTTGTGGCCCGTGGCCTATGACACCTTTTATGCGATGACGGATAAAAACGAGGATTTAAAAATTGGCATTTTTTCAACGGCCATAAAATGGGGAGATTCTGTAAAAATTTTTATTTTTTTTATTTATATTATTTTTTTTATAATACTTTTTTGGGTGGGCTATCTTTATCATTTAAAAAATAGATACTTTGTGGGTTTGGTGATTGCAATGTTAGTGGCGTTTTATCAATTTTGGATTGTGCGAAACAATTCGATTGAAAGTTATTTTCGTGCCTTCCTTAACAACAATGCGATTGGATTCATTATTTTTTTAAGTATTTTGGTGAATTATTATTTATGAAGAACGATCGTATTTTAAAAGCCTTACGGCGTGAGGCGGTAGATTGCACGCCGGTATGGTTTATGCGTCAAGCGGGGCGCTATCTGCCTGAGTATCGCGCATTAAGAGAAAAAGCGGGAAGTTTTTTGAAACTCTCGCGCACGCCTGAGCTGGCGTGTGAAATCACATTACAACCCTTGCGACGATTTGATTTGGATGCTGCAATTTTATTTGCAGATATTTTAACATTGGCTGATGCCATGCAATTAGAGTTTGATATTGTTGAAGGACAAGGCCCTGTGCTTGCAAAGCCTTTGCGTTCTGAAAAAGATATTTCAGCATTGCCTGCTTTAGAATTATCGAAGATAGATTATATTTTTGAAACGATAAAAATGATTCATTCAGCGTTAAAAGATCGTGTGCCGTTGATTGGTTTTGCGGGCAGCCCCTGGACGCTAGCGGCGTATCTTGTTGAAGGTAGGGGTTCAAAAGAATTTTATTTTTTAAGGCGCATGCAATATCAAAACGCTGATTTATTACATCAACTCCTTTCCTATTTATCACAAGCGACGGCAAGTTATGTAAGTGAGCAGATCAAAGCGGGTGTGCAAGTGATCATGTTATTTGACACCTGGAGTGGTCTTTTGGATCTGGCGCATTATCATTTGTTTTCATTAGCGTATATTGAAAAAATAGCAAAAAAAATAAAAAAAGATTTTCCTGATGTGCCGATTATTTTATATTCTAAGAATGGTGCGATGGGGCTTGAGGCACGAGCGGCTTTGGGTGTTGATGCATTAGGATTGGATTGGACGGTAGACATTGGATTGGCGCGAGAAAAGGTAGGGCAGCGTGTTGCCTTGCAAGGAAATTTAGATCCTGCTGTTTTATATGCATCTGCAGATATTCTGCGACGTGAAATAAAAAATAATTTATTATGTTTTGGAAATTACCCTGGGCATATTTTTAATTTAGGGCATGGCATGCCAGCCGATATTCCGCTTGAAAATGTTAGCGTTGTTATTGAGGCGGTGCATCGTTATAAGCATTTTTAGAATTTTAACTAAAATGCCTTTATTAAGAAAAGTTTATAATAAAGGAAACGGCCTTTTCCTTTATTATAAATTTTTATTGGAAACATAATAGTAATATAAAAATAATGAAGCAAAGCCACACACAGCAACAATCCAGGTCAGATAAAAATAATTAATAAGAAGGCTTCCTAGTACCCCAAATACACTGATCAGAAAGGAATAAAAGGCTGTTTTTGTCCCCATAGGATAGCCTTCTACTTCCATTGCCAATCGATTTAAAGCGCTACTCATTAAGCCTGATCCTATGGCATAAAAGATCATGCCGAGTATGAGTATTTCATAATAGGCAGATATGAAAAATGAAATAAGACAAATCAAAGCGCCAATACAAGCCGTCGTCACACCCACCTGGACAATTTGAATTAAAGTTTTTTTATCGATTAATAATTTGACGAATTGTGTTCCCACAATAAAACTAGCAAACACAATTAACTGACAAAAAGAAAATTCGATCTGAGTTAATTTGAAATGTGTCATTAATAAAAGTGGGCTGGCTGTGATCCAAGAAATAAATCCTGCGAACTCAAGGCACACCATCAAGGTTGGTAATAAAAACCCAAGAACATAGGCTAATTCAATATACTGTTTTATTGTTTTTCCGATTTTAATAGAGCGTGGTTTTTTTAATGTTTCTGGCATCACGAATACCAAGCCAATTGTCACAAACAAACAACTGATTGCCAAACCAGAAAAATTGACGCGCCAATTGGCAAATTTCATCACGAGACTACCCAATAGAGGACCTAAGGCGGGCGCTAATAAAGTAATGGCGCTCATCAGCGCAACAGCTTTCACCGCATGTTTCGTGTCGAATAATTCATGAATCGTCGCATAAGCAGAAACTAAAACCGTACAAACACTGCAGCCTTGTAAAAATCGACATACAGTAAATAAAAAATAGGAATCGGTATAACCACAAACAAAAGAAGCGACGCTAAAAATAATAGTGCCGAAAAATAAAATCGGACGTCTGCCCCACTTATCCGCAAGGGGTCCTAATATTAGCTGCAACATACTGGCGCCGATAAACCACCAAGTTAAAGTTAATTGCACTTGCGTATGTGTCAAGTGAAATTCAGTTTGGATAATTGGCAAGGCAGGCAAATACATATCTGTTGATAGATAGGTGATTGCCTCGAATGCGGCTAATAATAAAGTTAATAATAAAAAATTATTTTTCATATGTATTCGTCGTACCTGAAAAAGCGAGTTTCGCGCTTACAGCGCTAAAACGTATGGTTAACACACCCCACCTTACGGGGCACTGCGTGCCCCTAAGGTGGGGCTAGACTTCGTTGTCAGGCCTTCGGCCTGAGGCACTGTCATTGCGAAAAAATGCGTCCTCTGATTTTGAAAAAAATAAGAAAGTTCACGCATTTTTGAAGCAATCTAGTGTGTTACTAAATAAGAACTCGGCGCTTGATTGCCACGAAAAACACAAGGAAGCTTTCTCTTCTTTTTGAAAGAAGGGGGAGTGTTTTTCTCGCAATGACTGTAATCGCAATTTTATAATGAAATCAAATTTTAATTTTCAATCTCAAAGTCTTCGG
>Ga0156273_116_pt1 | contig 8218 bp, 10 predicted proteins | sample RifCSPlowO2_12_FD_107922 | JGI IMG/M metagenome (GOLD analysis project Ga0156273, IMG submission 107922) | Gammaproteobacteria bacterium RIFCSPLOWO2_12_FULL_38_14 | reverse complement strand
TTTAGCTAAAGCTTCACTCAGTAATGATTTGCCTGCCCCCATATGTCCGACGATAAAAACACGTTTAGGTTTGCTCATGTTTATTAACTCCTTTGAACTATTAAAATACTAGATTTAATGTATTTTTTAATATAAAATTAGATTTTTTTAATCATAAGGGCTTTATGTATACCGTAAATTTCGTTGATCGCAATACCACTCAAGATCTCCCTACAGCAGACCTTTTAATTAGAGGACTACGAGAGTTAAATAAAAACCCTACAGAGAGTTTAATAATAACTTTTCTCGGCATCGACTCAATCTTACCAGAAGACGATGAAACCTTTGCCTCATTGCGCGCGGTTATCCGTGAATCTAACCATAAGATTACTATACAAGTTATAAATCTGCCTGAAGTTGATCCTATTCTCTATGAAACACGCCTTATGCCTTTAACACGCACAGCATCAAAAAACTACCGTAACCAAGAAGCACGTGGCATAGAAAGGATGTTTTCGCCCGTATGCAGTGAATTTACGATGTTTAAACCTATCATCTCACCAACTGCCCCATGGCAAGAAAAATTAGAGCCCCCTAGGGAAGCTACACCGCTATTTGAATACCGTCCGCTTTCTCAAAAAGAAAATGAGCAACTTAGCAGATATCAAGAAGAAAACGGCGTGATTATTGATATGCGAGCAATCTTGAGAAGCAAGCAAGAACCCGATCTCAATATGCTGCGATCTTTATTCCCTTCCTAAAACATTAGAGAAATCTCTGCTATTCTAAAATACATCTCTTTCTTATTCCCTAAGCGTCGCGATGAGAAATTTACTTCTCCCCATTTTTGATACTTTGGAATATATTAAGGATCAAAATCTTTTAAATTTTTATTCTTCAACGTTTAGCAAAGAAGATTTTAAATATTCAAAAGAATTCTTATTAAGCTATCAAGGAAATGAAGCCACTTTTAACGCCTATCGACGTGAAACAGAACGCTTATTACAATGGGCCTGGTTAATTGCAAAAAAATCAATTCGTCATCTGAAACGCCATGAACTTGAAACGTATATTGAATTTTGTCAAAACCCACCACTGACTTGGACCGGTGTTAAAAAAACAAATCGCTACCTCGATAAAGAAGGTCAACGTATTCCTAATCCAGAATGGCGACCGTTTGTTTCTACCGTCTCAAAAATTGAATTTCGAAAAGGCTTGCGCCCTGACCCTAAAGAACATCACTTATCTGAAAAAGCATTAAGAGAAATTTTTACTGTCTTAGGCTGTTTTTATAATTTTTTAATTCAGGAAAATTATACTGAAATTAATCCCATTTTAAATATCCGACAAAAAAGTCGTTATTTTAGAAATTTACAAGGGAAAAGAAAAATCAGACGATTATCAGAATTACAATGGGAGTATGTCATTGAAACCGCTGAAATGATGGCAAAAGAAAATCCTGAAAAACATGAAAAAACTTTATTTATGATCTCAGCGCTTTATTTGATGTATCTTCGCATTTCTGAGGTCGCTGCAAGCGAGCGCTGGTTACCCAAGATGAGTGATTTTTATTGTGATCACGATGGTTTGTGGTGGTTTACTACGGTCGGTAAAGGAAATAAAGAAAGACAAATTTCAGTGAGTGATAGTATGCTGAAAGCATTACGCCGCTATCGTCAATCCCTGGGTTTAACTCCCCTGCCCTCTCCTGCCGATAACGCCCCTCTTTTTCCAAAATACAAAGGCAAAGGTCCGATTACTTCAACAAGTTATATCAGAAAAATTATTCAACATTGTTTTGATCGTACGATCGAAAGATTAAAAAAAGATAAATTTCATGATGAAGCCAATGCTTTACTCGAAGCAACCGTACACTGGCTCAGGCACACAGGTATTTCTGAAGATGTGAAACGTCGTCCACGTGAACATGTGCGTGATGATGCTGGACATAGCTCAAGCGCAATTACAGATAAATATATCGATATCGAACTACGCGAACGTCATGCCAGCGCGAAAAACAAACCCTTGAAAAGCGATGCGTGAAAAAAATATTATATGTTTTTCACAGAACGCTTTTCCATCGAGTCAAAAATCCAATGAGTTTTCAATTCTAATGCCCAGTTCCAATCACCTAAATCATAATGCCACCACTCTTCACGGTAATTTGTAAAACCTACATTTTTCATCAAATTAAATAAAATACGTCGATTGTGCTGGAACGTTTCCCATTCTTGCGTTGTATAACCATAACTGGCCTCATAAGGCTGTTCAAAAAAATCAGTGCGTGTGGCATCGGCAACTTCATCAAAATGTGTCCCAAAATCATATTGTTTTCCAGAAAGAAGATCATAAATAGTAAGATCAGTCGCTCCACCTGTGTTGTGAGTCGGCGGTGCAGGACGTGCAGAATCATAGGGATGTGCCGCAAAACGCTTCGCTTCTTTCCCAATTTGTTCTTGGGTCCATTTTGGATGCTGGGATTTTACTTCATTACAAATAGAATTAAATAAATCAGTTTGTGTTTCAATCGTTCTAAATGTGTCAAAAATTAATAATCCATAATGAGGCTCAAGCTGTTTTGCCGCTTGTTTTAAGCGCTGTAATACCACTTTTCTTGTGAAAAGCCTTGGGGCAGAACCAGGACGATTTGCTAAATAATAAGCATTAAAGGGTAAAATATTTTTTTCTCGTTTTACGGTAACACGACTCATTCCTGACTTTAATTTTTCTATTTCTTGTTGTGTCACGGGAAAATACTCAAAATGAATAGGCTCATTCAATTTACTATTTTTTAAATCAATTTTCATATTTATAATTTCATTTATTAGATTAGATATTGAATAAACCATTTTTTTGCAAGAAGACTGACTTCCTCTAATGCACCCTCCTCTTCAAACAAATGTGAGGCACCAGGGACAATTTTAATATCTTTCATACATTGAATTTGAGAGAGTGCTTCTTGATTCATGTCGATCACAGCAGCATCATTTTCACCTACAATCAACAAAATAGGTGTTTCAAGTTTTGATAAAGCTGTTTTTGCAAGATCGGGTCTACCTCCGCGCGATACAATCGCTTTTATTGATTCTGGGTGCTGTTCTGCTGCCACAATGGCAGCTGCCGCACCTGTGCTTGCACCAAAATAAGCGATCGGCAATTTTTTTAAATTCTCCTGTTCTGAAATCCAAGCAGTCGCTATTAATAAACGCGAAGCAAGAAAAGGAATATCAAAACGAAGTTCTGCTGTTAGCGTATCTTGCTTTTCTTCTTCTGGATTTAATAAATCAAACAATAAGGTAGCAAAAGAAGCTTGATTTAAAACATGAGCAACATATTGATTGCGTGGGCTTAATCGACTGCTCCCCGAACCATGCACAAATAAAATAATCCCCTTAGAATAGGTCGGAATATGTAAAATACCCTCTAAACGCAGCACCTTGCTTTCAATGCTAACAGGACAATCTTCATTTAAGGGAAATTTCACTCTTTATTCCTTATTTTTTTCAATAAAAAAGAAACTTCTTCATCACTTGTTTGAGAAAAATTTTCGTACCATTCACCCACAGAATTTAAATGTTCAGGTTTGAGAATTGAAATAAATTCATCAACCTGCGTTTCAATTTCCTGGCAACTGGATTTTGCCCCCACAGGGACAGCAACAATTATTTTTTTAGGATTTTGAAGTTGAATGGCGCTGATCGCAGCACGTAAAGTGGCTCCCGTGGCAATACCATCATCGACTAAAATAATGATTTTATCTTTCAAAACAAAGGGTAAAAGATTTGAAAAATAGGATGTTTTTCTACGGTTTAATTCTTTTTTTTCTGTCTCAATTACTTGCTCCATGCTCGTTTTTGATAAATTCAAACTCTTAACAATTTCTTCATTAAAAACAATCTGCCCATCCATCGAGATGGCGCCAAATGCCAATTCGGACTGATGAGGCACACCTAGTTTTCTAACAAGATAAATACTCAAGGGTAATACAAGTGATTTTGCGATTTCATAGGCCACAGGCACACCGCCACGTGGTAAAGCAAGGACAAGCCCATCTTTTTTATTCTTATAATTTTGTAATTGTGACGCAAGCAATTGCCCTGCGTGCTGACGATCATGAAATCGATTCATATCAGAAAACTTGTAAAATAAGAAATTAAAATGTAAATTACCAGTTACGCCTTGACTTCGCAACTTGCAAGCAGGGACACGTCATTAAAATACACTCAGTTACTGTGTGGACTTGATTATGCAACAAGTACCCCGTTATCTTCTCATCGGCAATGGTCGTTTGGCTTTTCACTTTCGTCATTATTTTTCTCTTCTTAATTTAAATTATCAAACCTGGTCACGTCATGAATCTCATGAAAAACTTCTATCTCAACTGGACTTTGCTTCCCATGTGCTTCTGCTTATTAGCGACGATGCAATTAATGATTTTTACAAAAAGTCACTAAAAAATCACAATAAAATATTTGTGCATTTCTCAGGTTCTCTTATCACTGATAAAATTTATGGGGCACACCCTCTTTTTTCTTTTACTAAAAACCTATGTGAATTTGAAACCTATCAATCCATCCCTTTTATTATCGATGACGACGCCCCTACTATCCAAGAAATACTGCCATCTCTTCCCAACCCACATATGCGCTTGCCAAAATCCTTAAAAGGAAAATATCACGCACTATGTGTCTTGGCTGGAAATTTTTCTTGTATGCTTTGGAAAAAATTATTTTATGAATTTCAAAATACTTTCAATTTTCCTCCGCACCTTGCACATCCTTATTTAAAACAAATTTTTTTAAATATAAAAAATGACCCTGAAAACTGCTTAACAGGTCCCTTTTTAAGAAGGGATATAACGACAATTCAAAATAATATTGAGGCTTTAAATAATGATATTTTTCAGGAAATATATACAAGTTTTTGGAACTGTTATCAAAAACCAGAAGGATTAAAATGAATATTTTAGATTTTGAAAAACGAAAACTAAATCAACAAAAAATTAGCATGGTAACCTGTTATGATTACACGAGTGCACGCATTCTATCTGAAACATCTGTCGATATATTACTGGTGGGCGATAGTCTTGCAATGACACTGTATGGATTTGAAAATACTTTGTCGGCCACACTTGATATCATGCAACTTCATACCAAAGCAGTTTGCCGTGGTGCAAAAAATAAATTTATTCTAGGCGACTTACCTTTTTTAACTTATCGAAAATCAATGAGTGAAAATATATCAAATGCTGGTGTTTTAATGCAGGCAGGCGCTCATGCCGTAAAACTAGAAGGTGCCGCAGGAAATACAGATTTAATTACACGCCTCACTCAATCGGGTATCCCTGTTATGGGGCATTTAGGATTAACACCACAATCAATAGCCATGTTAGGCGGCTATAAACTTCAAGGGAAAACTGCAAGTGCGGCAGAAGTTTTAAAAAGAGAGGCGTTATTGCTGCAAGAGGCGGGTTGTTTTTCTTTAGTGTTAGAATGTGTCCCTGCAGCATTAGGAAAAGAAATCACAGAATCTCTTTTGATTCCAACAATTGGTATCGGCGCAGGCCGTTTTACAGATGGGCAAGTCCTCGTTTTTCAAGATTTACTTGGCTTAAATAAAGATTTTAAACCTAAGTTTGTTAAAACATTTTTAAATGGTTTCGAACAAATTAAAAATAGTGTCGACCATTACGTTGATGAAATTAACTCCGGCGTTTTTCCCAGTGATGAACATTCTTACCAGTCTTGATGCATTAAAAAAATATCGTAAAACCCTGTCGAATAAAACGATAGGGCTTGTGCCTACCATGGGACATTTACATCAAGGACATTTAAGTTTATGTCAAAAATCACAAGCAGATAACGATATCACTATTGTCAGTATTTTTGTAAACCCAGCCCAGTTTAATCAAAAAAAAGATTTTAAAAATTATCCTCGAACAATTGATGAAGATCTTAAATTACTAAAAACTCAAAAAATAGATGCTGTGTTTCTACCAAAAATAAAAGCGATGTACCCTGATAATTATCAAGTTCAAGTGGAGGAAATACAGCTTTCTCGTGTGTTAGAAGGTCGTTTTCGACCGGGCCATGTCTCCGGCATGTTAACAATCGTTTTAAAGCTATTAAATTTGGTACAAGCTACCCATGCTTATTTTGGAGAAAAAGACTATCAACAATTACTTTTAATAAAAAAAATGGCTGATGCTTTCTTTATTCCTTGTAAAATCATCCCATGCGCCACTTTACGCGCTAGCGACAAATTGGCATTAAGCTCGAGAAATTCACGTCTCACGCCGTCTCAACGAAAAAAAGCGCTTCATTTTCCTCGATTGCTTCACCAAAAAAATATAAGTACAAAAAAAATTACTCAAGAACTCACTAAATTGGGTTTTAAAGTAGATTATGTCGTTGATAAATGGGGGCGTCGTTTAGCTGCGGTTTGCTTAGATGGAATCCGCTTAATTGATAATGTGAAATCCAAAGTGAGATAAATCAATATGCTATTGTGTTTAGATGTAGGAAATACTCATATTTTTGGTGGTTTTTTTGATGATAAACAGTTGATATTACGTTTCCGTTATGCCACAAACTTAATAGGAACCGCCGATCAATTCGGATTGTTTTTAATAAACATTCTTCATGCACATCAATTTTCAGAAAAAAACATCAATGCTGTTGCGATTTCCTCGGTAGTACCCAGTTGTGATTTTACGATTAATCATGCTATTGCATTATATTTCAAAGCGCCTGTCTTCTTTCTTCGTGCAGGTGTCAAAACAGGTTTAAATATTCAAACAAAAAACCCAAATGAAGTGGGGGCTGATCTGATTGCAGGTGCAATCGCTGCTGTGGATCTTTTTCCGCATAAAGACATTATTATTGTCGACATGGGCACAGCAACCACCCTTTCTGCAATCAATAAAAACAAAGATTTTCTGGGTGTTTCTATCTTACCAGGCATCCGTCTTGCGATGGAATCACTTAGAAATAATACCGCGAAATTAATGGAAGTAGACATTGAAAAACCAGAAAGTTATTTGGGACGCACAACACGTGAATGCATTCAAACAGGTTTGTATTATTCTCAACTTGGTGCATTAAAAGAAATTTTAAATGGCATTAAAAAAGAAGTTTTTGAAAATCAAATGGTAACAATGATTGCGACCGGCGGGTTTTCACAACTCTATAAAGATCAAAAATTATTTGATACCATTTCACCTGATTTAGTTTTGCATGGGCTTTATAGAGCCTATAAGTTTAATGAGTTTACCCAATGAAAAAACCCCTAGCAGTCATTACAGGCGCAGGCACAGGCATCGGCAAAGCATTAGCCCTTGAATTATTAGAAAAAGGCATTGCTATTTTTGCTGTGGGAAGACGTATTTCACTTTTGAAAAATCTTCAAAAAATAGACCCAAAAAATATTTTTATTCTCTCAAGCGATGTGCGAAAGCCAGCAGGACGAAAAAAAATTGTAGACACACTCCCTTCTTCACATACGCTACGCTATCTTATTCATAATGCGGGTATTGTGACACCAGTCGGATCATTAAAAACATTAAAATTAAAAACATGGCGAGATGCGATGCAAATAAATGTAGAAGCACCTTTGTTTTTAACGCAAAGTCTATTACCAAAAATGAAAGAAGGCCGAATATTACATATCTCATCTGGTGCTGCTCATTTTCCGATTATTCATTTTACGGCTTATTGTGCTTCAAAAGCAGCGCTTCATATGATTTATCAATGTTTAAATTTAGAATTGAAAAAAATAAAAATTGCGATAGGCAGTGTTGCACCTGGCATCATTGATACACCGATGCAAAACATCATTCGTTCATTTCCAAAAAAACAATTTCCTGACGTTGATGAATTTAAAGGATTTAAGAAAAATAAAAAATTAATTTCACCCGAAGTTTGTGCCAAGAAACTTTCTGATTTATTATTAAATACACCCTTAAAATCTTTTTCAAAAAAAGAATGGTGGTTTTAAAAAGAGAGAGAGGGTGGGCTGGCCGCTGCTGTTTTACTAATTGCAATCCCCTCGAGCTGGCTACTGTCTAAGCGCAAAGCTTCTTCCAGAGAAAGTTCGTTCTTGCACAATAACTCAAGCACACGGGAATTTTCTAAATTATTTCTTTCAGAAGGCGAAAGATTTCGTGCCTTTTCGAAAGGAAGAATTTTTCTTCTAATCAGTTCACCTATCACAAGAGATTCTAAATTAGCCCTTTCTTCAG
>Ga0156273_154_pt2 | contig 8849 bp, 8 predicted proteins | sample RifCSPlowO2_12_FD_107922 | JGI IMG/M metagenome (GOLD analysis project Ga0156273, IMG submission 107922) | Gammaproteobacteria bacterium RIFCSPLOWO2_12_FULL_38_14 | reverse complement strand
GGATCACCCGTCGGAAGACAAATGTAATACCTAAGACTATAAGTGTTGAAACCTTCATCCCCATAGGTCCTTGCTAAAAATCGACGTAAGTCACCTACAGTCGACGTAGGGTTAAGGATTACTTTATTGACCTTAATATTGTCGTTATTACCAGTTTTAAGAGGATTTTCATCGGAGTCACAGATTAATATTTTCGTCATAAGTTAAATTATTCCTAATTTTTAAAATGAGGTAAATTATAGCATATTATATTATTTTTTTAAAAAATAAAAAGATGATTTTTGTTGAGAATTTCTGAGTTTTTGTTTTTACGAAAAACCTTCTGAAATTTTAAACTTTTTTTAAAGAATACCGAGTTTCTTAATATTTCTTTAAGCTAAGCACGGTACAATAGAAAGCTTGGAAGAGATTTTTTTTGATAAAAAAGGACAGATTTAGAAGCGGAAGACCTCATTTTCATGATGATTTATAGATGGAGATGCGAAAGATAGCATGTACCCAGAGATATAGCAGATTTGTTTAAATTTAAAAATGATTTTTTAGGGTGCTTATAGATAGGAATTTAGTTAGGAGAAAATCATGTTGATATTAACACGTCGAGTAGGAGAAACCCTGGTTATTGGTGACGATGTTACTGTAACGGTGCTGGGTGTAAAGGGAAACCAGGTTCGCATTGGGATCAATGCGCCTAGAGAGGTCACGGTGCATCGTGAAGAAATATATCAACGCATTCAAATGGAAAAGGAAGCGCTTGATGAGGCGATCAACGAATAATAACAAAGATTCTTTTAATATCCCCGCGGTTGTAAGCACAATCTCGAATTGTTTTACCTTCGATTGTTCAATGCTATACTCCCTCGCTTTATGATTGATTGAGCGATGTGGAGAGATGGCCGAGAGGCTGAAGGCGCTCCCCTGCTAAGGGAGTATGGGGTCAAAAGCTCCATCGAGGGTTCAAATCCCTCTCTCTCCGCCATCTTTATTCTCATATAAATACTATTTTAGAATTTACGCAGAAGATGTAAGTTTTGGTATTTACGCACCCGTAGCTCAGTTGGATAGAGTACCTGGCTACGAACCAGGTGGTCGGGAGTTCGAATCTCTCCGGGTGCGCCAAGTTTTTGATTTTTTGTTTGCGCCCGTAGCTCAGCTGGATAGAGTCCCTGGCTTCGAACCAGGTGGTCGGGAGTTCGAATCTCTCCGGGCGCGCCAAAATAAAATTTAAAATTTTTCACCTAGTATGTTCTATTCTATATATATTCAAAATATAGTTTGAGGTTGTTTATGGGTATCCTTTTGATGATTCAAAAAAACGATAATAAAAAAATAAAAAGTTTGAAAAAACATTGGGTATTCATAGCAAAGTAGATGTAGTAAGAGCGGGTTTAATCCTACTTGAAAAAGAAGCACAATGCTTAAAAAGGATAAAACGTTGGAAACGAGCGGCGAGACTCGTGTTGGAAAATAGCCGTGAAATAAATAAAGAATTCCAAGCGTTTTCTAGGATCGAGCTATTATGATTTTGTTTCGATGTGACTATATTTATACTATTGATCTTTTGATCTTTAGATTGGTTTTGAAAAATTATGGTTGAACTGTGTCGACAATTTGAAGTAAAAAAATTAAAAGGAGAGGCGACGGCTCACACGGTATCCTTGCAATCTGAAAAAATAGATTTCGAAAAAATGGATGAAATGCTAAAAGGGATGAGAAAAGAAGAATCGAAAGTCGGACAAGTGGATGCTTCCACGCATCGAGACAAAGAATCAAAACGCGAAAATTATCAAAATGTGCATAGCGATGAATTTTCGCCTGCTTCCCAAGGTTTTAAAAGCCACCCTTATTTAGAATCGCCGCGATACGATGGCATGACGGATCCTGTTGTGAATCCTGATCCTCGCATCAATCCACAAAGTGAAGAAGCGGCACGCAATGAATATCAAAATGAATTAAGACCGGGTAACCGACCGCGTTTTAATCCCCGTCCTCTTTGATTAAGGCCTCATCTCATGACCCTGGCAGATGAAATTATTTATGGCACACAAGACAATGTGTCCCGTTTAATTCAAGCGGGGGAAGAGGTGAATCAAATGGATGAATATGGGTTTACGCCGCTCATTGAAACAGCCATCGTTAATCGAATTGAGATTGCAAAAATATTATTGGCTCACGGTGCGCAAATTAATAAAGCTGATTTAACAGGGCGAACGCCCTTGCATTGGGCGGTGGACAATGCCAATCAAGCCTTATGTGAATTATTTTTGGAAAACAAAGCCAATTCTAATGCAGCGACGTTGGCAGGTGAGCCCGTGATGGTGAATCCTTTATTGCGTAGACAAAATGAAATAAGAAATTTATTGATGGAATATGGTGCCTCGCTTTCTTTTACCCAAGATTTCATTAATACTAAATTATTGGGACATCGGTTTGAGCTACAAGGTGAAGTCGATATTGTTAATGAAAAAGGTTCTTTTATTGAAATTGAATTTTCAGGATTTTTTTTAGAATTCACCTTGAATATTGTTTTTGACTCATTGGAACGTTATCAAAATAATTTTTCTGGACGGCAATTTCGATTTTATTTTGATAGCATTCGCCGCATGATGAATGCTTTTCAAGTTGCTTCTGCTTTAATTCGTTATCAACAAAATACCTTGGAAATTCAGCGATATAAAAAAGAAATTTATGCTTTATTGGAACATCAAGATTTACTATTATTTCCTGTATGTTATGCCGGGCATGCGATTACATTAATAAAATATAAAGATTTATTAGTAAAATGTGATCGCGGTGAAAACAGTCACCGTGAAGGCAGTGTCAACATTTATAAAATGAATAAATCGGTTTTGATGGACAATGATTTTATAATGGGTTTAATTTACAAGCGTCAAACAAGAGAATTTATTCATGCTGGGATTAACCGTGTCTTGGACTTAGAACCATTAGGAAAAATTCCGATTGAACCGCAAACGACGGGTAATTGTTCTTGGGCCAACGTGGATGTAAGCATTTCTGCAATGTTATTTTTATTATTTGCATTGGATGAAGAATATGAAATTGAAAAAGCGATGGATGCAGCGACACAATTTTATTGTCAATGGCAGGCTTGGGATAAAGATCGGGCTTTAGATGAATGCATACAAAGTTTTAATTATTCCAATAAAGCGCGTCAGATGTCGAAAGCCAGCGTGTTGACTGCTATTTTATTTCAGACCTGTCAAGCAGGGTTTGCTTCAGACATGGCGCGTGCGGGGAAGATAATCTCAGTGTTATCCAAACCAGAATATTTACCGCTTTTGAAAGTGTATGTAGATACTTTTACAAAAGATGCTTCTGCGCCCACGGGCGTACACGGGAAGAATTTATTGAAAGTATTAGAGTACTTTGATGTGGATTTGAGAGGTTTATAAGTTGTGATTTTTTTTGTGAATATCTGCAATTCGGCTTACTGCGTGAACTTACAGTGGGGCTAGCCTTCGTTGCCATGCCTTCGGCCTGATGGACTGTCATTGCGAAAAAATGCGTCGGAGTGATTTTGAAAAAAACAACAAGGCTCACGCATTTTTGAATGCAATCCAGTACGTTACTAAATAAGAGCTCAGTTTTTGGATTGCCACGAAAAACACAAGAAAGATCTCTCTTCTTTTTGAAATAAGGGCTGTGTTTTTCTCGCAATGACTGTAATTGCAATTTTATAATGAAATCAAATTTTAATTCTCAATCTCCAGGCCTTCGGCCCGATGGATGTTCATCTTTCTCCTGAAGAAATATATTTTTCCCTACGTACCCGTGCCACATCAAACCCACATTGTTTTAATTGCTGATAAATATCATCGATCATATTAGGATTCCCGCAAAGATAAACAATATCGTTTAAGGGATCAGGATTGAGTTGTGTCAGATATTTTGAAACATAACCCCTGTGTTCATAAGGTTCATTTACTTGCGGTTGCCTGCTGTAACAAGCAGCAAAATGAAAATGCTTCGGATATTTTTTCATGATCGCTGAGAAATCATCGTAATATAATAACTCTTCTTTTGTACGTACACCTTCCAAAATAAAAACTTGCAGGGATTCTGTTTGAATACGTTTTTCTAACTCGGGCAACATTGAACGATAAGGTGTGACACCCGTGCCTGTTGCCACTAATAAATAACGCTTAGGGTGATCTTCATTTTTTAACACTAAACGACCCGAAGGCCCCAAGACTTGAAGTTCAGTTCCTATTTTTAGATTAAATAATAATTCTGATGCAATCCCACCCGTGACGTAAGAGGCGGCAAAATCCAGGGTGTTTTCTTTTCCTGGAATAGAAGCGATGCTGTAACTGCGTCGAAGTTTTTTTCCGTGATGTTGATCAAGATGCAAGGTAATAAACTGCCCCGGAATAAAATCAAAAACGTGTTTGTCTGTGCGTCTAAATTGAAAATGCATGACAGAGGGAGATATTTTTTTTGTGCCGACTAAGGTAATCGAGAATGTTGAAAGCGACATCAAATGTTCCTATGAAGTGAAAACGCAACATTATACTTATAAGTCCTTGACTTTAAGAAATTTTATTATTTATTCAAGGGCCCTGTATTCACAGGCTTCCAAAACGTTTTGTATTTGCTCAATCCTATCTTATTCTTCAGGGATAATAAAAAAAATATAGATAAGTTATTGATTTATAAAGGATTTTATAATAACAAATTTTGTTCATTATTAAAAGATCGCTAGAAACATAAGGGTTTTTTGAGATCACCCACGGATTACTCACAGGTTTATCCACAGGTTTTGTGAGTAATCACTCAACTTACATTCAATGGATAAAATCAATCTTACATGAGCGCCAATGATTTTTTTAAAAAATTTGATGAGTTGTTTGTTTTGTAGATTTTATTTCCTGATTGACGACGGAAATTAAAATAGGTAATGATTATTGAATTCAAGTTGTTGTTCTTCTAATAACATACCCACAAAAAAAACTTATTTCTGTAATTCCGCTGCGCTTGTTACAGGCTACATTTATTGCCTGTCACTACGTATCGCTGCGTTACAGAGCACTTTATTTTAATTTTTAGAGCTGCTCTTAAAGCCAGAAGAGAAAGTGTTTATTTTTCTTTTTTTCGTGAGGTGAAGATGAAGACAGGAGAGGCGGTGAAGGAACATCCCTTGCGTCGTGGCAATAACGCGATAAAGCATCCCTTATGTGATGGCAATGGGATGATGCGGGTTTATCAAGTGTTTCCGTTTCACTATTCAAATATAGAAGCCATGAAAAGGGATTTTCATCGAATAAAAAAGATGGGATTTGATATGCTTTGGTTTAATCCTCTTTTTGAAACAGGAAGTTGCCCTATCGTTTGCATGGATCGTGAAACGGGGGTGTTAGAGAATGAAGTGCTAGGTAGTTTATATGCGATGAAAGCGCAAATAGATCCTGAAGAAAATAATATAGACGAGCGTTTTTTATATGGTAATGGGTTTACAGGTCGTGGTTTTCTTTTTGATGCGGTAAATTCTCCTGTCGATATCAAACGATTGAGAGCCGCAGAGACTAATAGAATGTTAGCAAGTATCACAGAGATGGCCGCAAAAGAAGGATTAGCTTGTTTAAGTGACTTAGTATTAAACCATGTTTCTTCTGATTCACCGCTATGCCAAGCGCATCCTGAATGGTTTTTACCGATAGAGAGTCATTATCCGGATGTTAGTCCTTTTAATTATGCGAAACATGCACAAGAAATTATTGAAAACTATTGGAAACCCCATATAAAACGTTGTGTCGAGGCTGGTTTTTTGGGTTTCCGTATTGATCTTGCCTTAAATATTCCTTGGCAAGTGAGAGAAGCATTGTATGCTTATGCCTATGATTTAATTCGTCAGAAATATAATTATCCAGCCGTGATTTTTGATGAAACACTCTATAAGAATTTAACGCATGAAGAAATGCGACAACGTGTGATGACCCAATGTGTTGCCCCCACGTATATTACATCTAGTGGATATTGGGCTAAGGCGAATTTACATAAGCACGGGCGTATGCCCTCATGGCTTTACTGTGAAACTTTAGCGAAAGATAGCGCTATCGCAACAGAGCGTCGCACGGGATTGCTTCGCGCCTCTTCTGAATTAAATCAATTTCAGGGCACAGTTAATGGAACAAGCTCGCATGATGTTTTAAGTTTGGCAAATAAAATCTTAAATGATATGGCTGAGTTAAGATTTCAAGCTATACCTCTTTTAGTGGAAGCTTATGAAAATATAAAAAGAAAGATTCGTGAAAAATATCCGTCTTGTGAAGATGAAGGTAGGCGTGATGAATTGAAAGAAGCGTACCATCTTCAATTTTTATATTCGTTTAAAGAAGAAATTAAAAAAGAGTTGATGCAAGAAGGGAAAAGCCAGACAGAATTTCAGAAACGTTACTTTGGGAGTTTAGCCATCAGTGCTTTTGCTGCCAAAGCAGGTTGGCATGTGCTTTGTGGTGATGAGTTTTCTGATTTCACTGAGAAATCAGTTTTTTATAATGGAAAAACACGAACTGATTTCTATCCCCAACGTAAGCATGTTGTTTTTAAAAATGTACCTCCTGAGATCTTAAATAGTGTGTTATCTCAAATGGCTGAAAAAACCTTGTTGTCTAAAGGGGATTTCTTATCTGAATTTTATCCCGGCTTATCTTTTTCAAAGTTAAAAGAACAGTTATTACAGCCATATATAGCTTCTTTATGTAGAGAAATTAACGTGGGGAATAGGTCGGTATGTGATGAATTTTCTGATTTAATGCGTAAAAAAAATATTGAAGTACATTTTAATGAAAACGATTATATTCCTTGTGTGCGTGATGAACAGAATCGTTGGGGTGGAAATCAAGATTTTAGAGATTTTATTTTGGATATGAATTTGATTTTAGAAAAACTCACCCCCGCTTATGCTAAGCAAACATTTTCTTGTGAAGTCATTACTTTGGAAACAGGTCCAAATGTGATGGTTTTCGTCAGAAAAATGGATGCTTATTTTGAAACTATTTTTGTTAATATTCATCCTGAAATAAGCGTTGAATTAACCGACGACATGTTAAAAGAAGTTGCTAATATTTATCAAGGACGTGTTCCCTCGTTTAAAGGTGCTTACGATGCAGTAATGGAAAGTAAAAAATTCTTAAGTAATGGGATGATCCTTCCCCCCAAAAGATGTGATGAAAAGCTGTTTTTTCAATATCGACAATCCCGCTTCTTTTTTCAAGAAGGTATTGTTGCAGGGCAGGAGAGTGAGGATTCGTCCCGTCCTTGTTCTGCCTCCTCTAGTCCCGCAGGACAAGGAATGTCTTGATATTTCGATTAAAAAGCATACAATATTGAATTTTTTTAATCCCAAGGAAAATTTTTTCATGTTTTCGTTTTATTCTTCTGAGTCTGCGTCTTTGTCAGCACCCTCATCTCCTTCTTCAGCTCCGGAAAGTGGATTTACTTCTCCCCGCAGACGTCACAGGCGTTCTCTCTCATTAATACAAGAGTTACCAGATAATGAATTTGCAGCACAAATTAATTCTATTCTTACGCGAAATCTGGGGAAATATACCTTGTTAGAAGTTATTGAAATGCTAAGACAGGCCGCTTTACAAGGAGGAAGAGAAGACAAAGAGCCGATATTTTCTGATTTAAAAACAATGGTTGCAGTGATGCAGCCTTTAGCGTTTTTTCCAGCGGACAAGGTGACCCAGATTAAATTATCGAACCCAGAAAATTTGTGGATTATTATTCGAGAATACAATGGCACACAAGAAAATCCAGCGGAGGTCGTTTTATTTAATCCTTTGCCACATAAAAATATTTTTGTAGGAGAAGAAATATTGCATGATATTGCTTGTAAGTATCAACAACAATGTCAAGCACAAGCTAACAGTGATGAGTGGCATGCTCGCTATAAACTTATTACTCAGCGCGCACATATTGTTTTTAGTGAAGGGATACGTTTTAATTTTTCAGAAAAATTTCCACCCACCTTCTTGAGGGATTCGCGGAGAAATGATATTTCTGATGACAGTCAAATAATGAATGCTCGAGACAGATATAAAGAAAAACTACAAAGAGCATTGACAGGAAACTCAGATTCTAATGGGATTTTGGCGGATGTATGCAGGGTTTTAGCGACAGTCCCGAGATGATTTAATGAATGTAAAAAGCAAGCAAGGAATAGAATGAAAATTACGATCTTTGGTGCAGGCTATGTGGGTTTGGTAACAGCGGCTTGCCTTTCAGAAACAGGGAATGAAATTTGTTGTGTTGATGTTAATGCAGAACGTATTGCAAATCTCAAAAAAGGAATTTGCCCGATTCATGAACCGGGGCTTGCTGAAATTTTACAACGTAACACGGCTTCGGGACGACTTTATTTTGAGACTGATCCCAAGGTGGGGGTGGATTTTGGAACTTATATTTTTATTGCGGTGGGGACGCCTCAAGACGAAGATGGGTCAGCTGATTTGCGTTATGTGTTGGAGGTGGCGCGTTCTATCGGAAAGTACCTGGATGATTATCGTATTGTTATTGACAAATCGACAGTCCCTGTGGGTACCGCAGATCGTGTACGCAAGACCATTGCCTCTGTATTAAAAGAACGAGGTATCCACTCTGATTTTGATGTTGTGTCTAATCCTGAGTTTCTGCGAGAAGGTGCGGCGATCAAAGATTTTATGAATTCTGATCGTATTATCGTTGGCGTGGACACGCCTCGTGCTTCTTCAGCGATGAAATTACTTTACAACCCTTTTGATCGTAACCATGATCGTTTAATTTTAATGGACATACGATCGGCAGAATTAACCAAATATGCAGCCAATGCTTTTTTAGCAACGAAAATC
>Ga0156273_122_pt1 | contig 9061 bp, 4 predicted proteins | sample RifCSPlowO2_12_FD_107922 | JGI IMG/M metagenome (GOLD analysis project Ga0156273, IMG submission 107922) | Gammaproteobacteria bacterium RIFCSPLOWO2_12_FULL_38_14 | reverse complement strand
TTAAATGATGCGCCAAACCACCTTGCGCCACATGCTCTTCCACAATCCCCAGTTTTTTTGATTTTGATAATTTTTTTAAAAAAGCCTCAGGAATAGTCTCCCAACTTAAGGGCATTTCTGTCACAAGCCAAAGTTCAGGGCGTGTTTCAACAGGCTGGAAACACAAGCTTGCCATTAACTCCCCTACTAAGGGTCCCATACATACAATCACAGATCCTTCACCGGGCAACACACAACGCCACGCAGAATAAGAAGGCGCGCTCATGTCTTTAGGCAATTCTGATTTACCCAAACGAAGATAACAAGGCTTCGAAGATCGTCCCATCTTGAAAATGATCGGCAATACATCTTCTGAAAATGCAGGCACGAAAATTAAGAACGGATTTAAAGTTAATAACACGCCGTAATCTTCCAAAGCATGGTGCGTGCCTCCCATAGAACCGTAAGCATAACCACCCCCATTACCGATGAGCTTCACCGATAATTTATTTAAACAAATATCATTACGAATTTGTTCAAATGGTCGCGCATAACAAAAAGGCGCGATACTATACACCCAGGATTGCAACCCTGAATACGCAAGCCCAGCCGCAACTGACATCATGTTTTGTTCTGCAACACCCGCATTAATAAACCGATTGCCTAATCCTTCTTTTAAGGGTTCAAGCGCCATAAAACCTAAGTCACCCGTTAAAAAAACCAAAGGGATTTCTTTGGAGAGCGCGATTAAAGCGGGAGGAATTTCATTTCTCATATTTTTTCAACTTCCATCAAAGCTTGATCATATTGCGCTTGATTCATCGGCAAATAATGCCACTCCATTCGATTTTCCATAAATGAAATACCTGCGCCTTTTACCGTATTTAACATCACAATACCGCCTTTCGTATTGTCCAATGCTTTTTTAATTTGTGAGGGTGCATGCCCCTCCACAGAAATAATTTTTAAATTAAATGCTGCTAATTTTTCTTGTAATTGCGACATCGAGGCCACTTCCTGGGTCGTCCCAAAGCCTTGCAAACGATTACAATCGACGAGCACTGTCAAATTCGGCAAACGATGATGCGCAAAGAAGATGAGAGCTTCCCAATTTGAACCTTCTTGCCATTCCCCGTCAGACATCAAACAATAAATATGTCCGGGTTTATGACTCAAGCGCCAACCCAAGGCAATACCCAAAGCAACAGGGAATCCATGGCCTAAGCTCCCCGTGGCAACAGGAATCTCAGACAACCATCCTGGCACGGGATGACCGGGGAGTTTTGTCCCCTCGCCATGAAACGTTTTCAAATCTTCTTCCGTTAAACGCCCTAAGCTCCACAAAGTAATATAAAGTGCACCTGCCGAATGACCTTTTGATAATATAAATTTATCTTCTGTTTGCATGACTTCATGGTGCAATGTCATCATCGCATCTAAGGCCGAAAGATTCCCGCCAATATGCCCCATTTTCTTTTCAAAGTGCATTTGCAACAAACGTTTTTTTGCAATTCGTATTTTGTCTGTAATATTATCCATGATTCTTCTATCTAGCTAAAAACAGCCGCCAGAGTATAACGCATTATGTCTCCTGAAAAAAACAAAGATTCACCGCTAACTGAACATCCAGATGTCGTTTTTTTAAGAACGACGTATTTATATCGGTTTATTGATCCCTACCATTATTCTTTATTTCTACGTGCCGCGGTGCGCCTTGAAAGAGAGTTTTTACAAGTTTCATTCTCTAAAAAAATAAAATTCATTATTTATCTTTTTCGATGGTTTTTTTACAAATTCATTAAAAAAATCAAAAAAATATTTTTTTCTGTTGCCAGGCCTGTTTTATCTCAAACCTCTTCTGAAGTTCTGTTTGCAGCGCAATTTCAAGGTGGGATTGGGGATCTTGTCAATGCCTCTGCTTTTCTAACGGCCCTTTATGAAAACAAAAGTTTTCCTAAATTAGACTTATATTTTCATAATACGCGCGCACTTCAATTTGTTTTTTCAAAGGCCCCTTTTGTAAACAAGCTATTTGATATTGACACACTCAAAACAAATTCTAAAAATTACGATTTGATTTTGACAATCACAGATTGGCTTGAAGTGGAAGTGAATACAAACAAAAAATTACATCCTTTATCGCTTTCTATTGAAAAAATTTTTAAAAACAAAAAAAATAATTTTCAACATTACGATCTATATTTACGAAAACGTTATCTTTTTAAAGGATATTACGCTTATGAGATGGTCAGACGTGGATTCAATCGTATTTCTGCGCCGGGGTATTTTTTGGATTTAGCGATTTCAAAGACACATTTAAAAATTTATCCTGATCACCCTTCTGAAAGCTATCTTGCATCACAATCATTAACACCTCACACTTATATTACGATACACGATGGTTTTGATAATGACTTCGTTCACAAAACACATCGCAGCACAAAACAATGGAGTTTAGCGCATTGGGAAAACCTCTGTCGTTTGCTACAAGACAGCTTCCCTCACCTACGCATCATTCAATTAGGGGCAAAAACAAGTCGGCCTATTCCAGGCATCACGGATTCTTTTATCAATAAAACATCTTTAGAAGAAGCGGCTTTTATTCTGAAGAATTCAAAATTGCATATCGATGGTGAATCAGGTTTAGCGCGTATTGCTGCTGCATTACAAACCCCTTGCATTACTTTATTTGGGCCGACGAATTTTGAGTACTTTGCCATTGCAGGGAACATTAATCTCAAACCGCAAGCCTGTGGGGGATGTAATTGGTTTTCAGATGACTGGATGTCAGAATGTCCTCGTGGATTTAAACAGCCCGAATGCCTTGAATCCACCCTACCCGACGCCGTGTTTAAAAAAGCACAGGAAATTTTAATAAGATACGCTGACTACCTGACTCTTGGAAAAACATAAAAAAATAGACTATACTCCAGAAAATACCGGATTTTTCGGAGCATGGTCATGAAAAAAAGATTACTAAAATTACCCAAAAAAAAGAGTTTTTTCCTTTTTGGGGCCCGCAATACAGGAAAAAGCACGCTTATTAAAGCAAGTTTCTCCGCCTCTAGCCGACTTTATATCGATCTTTTAGATCTTGAAGAAGAGCGCAAATATTTAAGAGATCCTCAATTGCTTAAGGCAGTTGTTTTAGGTCTTCCTAAAAAAATTCAATACATTATTATTGATGAAGTACAAAAAATCCCAAATTTACTGAACGTCGTACACGCACTCATAGAAGAAACACAGAAATGTTTTATCTTAACAGGTTCTTCTGCTCGAAAATTAAAATATGGGAATGCAAATTTACTCGCTGGCCGCGCCATTTTAAGAAATTTATTTCCGTTTAGCTTTTTAGAACTCGGGAGTGATTTTAATTTAAAAGAAGCATTAAATTTTGGTTTGTTACCTGGAATTTATAAATTAAAAACTTCAGAAAATAAAGCTGATTTTTTAAGAGCCTATAGCCATACTTATTTAAAAGAAGAAATATGGGCAGAACATTTCATACGAAAATTAGAGCCTTTTCAGTATTTTCTAGAAGTTGCCGCGCAAACTAATGGCCATATTATCAATATTTCTAATATTGCACGTGACATAGGCGTCGATGACAAAACTGTTTCAGAATATTTTTCTATTCTAGAAGATACGCTGCTTGGATTCCATCTACATGCTTTCAGACATTCATTTAGAAAACGATTATCTCAAAAACCAAAATTTTATCTTTTCGATGTAGGTGTTGCACGTGCACTTAACAGAGCAAGTTTACTGCCTATTTCAGAAGGAACATATGAATATGGAAAACATTTCGAACATTTTATTATTCTAGAATGCATGAAGCTTGCCGACTATTTCTACCCTGATTATCGTTTTTCTTATTTGCGTACACACAACGATGTGGAAGTAGATTTAGTGGTTGAAAGACCTGGAAAACCCTTACTGATGATTGAAATAAAAAGCGCAAATGAAATACATGAACAACAGTTGAAGCACTTACATTTAGTAGAAAAAGATCTTCGCACTAAAACAGAATGTGTTTGTTTTTCTAATGTTCCGCATACACTGAAATTTAAACACATCACGGTATATCCTTGGAAAGAAGGAATTCGAAAATATTTCTTATAACCCCAGCTGGGAGTTTTCATTAAAATATAATTATGCTGATAAAGTTAGGGCTTAGATGGATAATTTATACACAAATTTCGGGCAAAAAATTGACAAAAAAATGTTTAATATGATAGGCTAAAAATTACCAAAAAGATTAAGGAATGGGGGGGAAGGTAGCATGCCTCGCGATCATAAAAACGGTATTGCCCCGACAGACATTTCTCTCAAAATAAAACCGATTGTCTCACCCCTTTCAGCTGAGCACATGGATGTTCTTCTGGAAAAAACATTTTATGTAGGGGTCCGTAGCCTTATACTCTATTCAGCACAACAACCTTTTCATTCTCGCAAAAACGAGAATGAGGATGAAGACACATCTGAGAGAAAAGCGACTTCATCTTCTGCTATTCAGTACGAAATGACTAGCGCAATGCGGCAGTTTTGTGAAACTTTTCACAATGCTTTCGCTTCGGGAAAAACCTGCTTCATTCCTATCAATTTGAGCCAATCTAGCGAAAATCCACGCTGGGTAGGCATTCTGCTGATGCACCACAGAGAATTCTTTGCAGAAAAACAAAAAGAAGAAGAGCAGCAGAAAAAGGAAGCTGGACAAGTCTATCCAGATGAAATAATTTGCCTTAACCCCTTAGGGCACGAAGGCAATAAAGAGATCTGCGGCTTACCCTCTCCTTTAGAGGCAATCAGTCGTCACGGCATTCGCTCTTTTGTTTCACTTTCTTTGCTTGTGGGTCTCATTCATGTCGCAATGAAAAAACACGTTTTTCAATGTACTTTCACTTTTCGCCAACAATCACAAACCGTGCTACCCCATCAAGATGGCTACTGGTTGATTGAACTCTTATCTCGAGAGTTATCGCCTCAAAAAGCAAACCAACCGATCGGATTTGATTATTTTTATGAAACACATTATGAAACATATAAAAAACACATAGAGAACTTCGAGCGTCAAAAACAGCTACTAGCAACCTTCAACCATAACACCGCAACACCACGATTAGTTGCACCACCGCAAAATGAAAATAGGCTCATCAATACAGAATTCCCCGTTCTTGAAGCAATCATTCACTCTGATGTAAAACAAGCCATTACCTATAACAACGTTAGCGCACTTCAAGTTTGGTCTTGTCCTCTCCCCGTTCGCCAAAGCTTAGTTGCTTTCCTCAAAAGTAAACCCGGAGAAAGCTCAAGCGCAGACAACCAATATTTACTCTGTACAGCATTCAACAAACATTTTTCCTTTGTTGAAGCATTGGCTTTTACAGTAGTTAAGGCCAATAACGGGAAAGCATTAATGGAATTGCTCTGCATGCCTTATGCCGATCGCTGTCAGTTAATTGAAGACATGGCAAGCCGGCAGTTTTTAATACACTTAGCTGAAAACTGGCAACAAGCACGTGAAGAAGTCCAGTTTCAACTTTATTTTTATGACTTGATCAAAAAAATACGCGATAAGCAACGCTCAGACCTTGCTAGCATCTCTCGGAGATCTGGGGGTAACCCACAAGCAGGAGTAATAATAGAAATACTTAGCCGTGAAGAAAACAAACAAATCTTGATTACTGAGTTTAACAAAAACTATGGAAGAGAACCGCCTTTAGATATTTTCAATGAAAAAGACCGATCTCTGTGGGAAAAAAAATTCTCTCAACAGTGTCAAGTTTTATTACCGCAACTCACAGTGACGATGGATATTAACAGGCTTGCTAATTTTGAAGATGCTCTTTTTAAGATTCTATACGAAACACTTGAAAATCAAGCAACACTATGGACATTGCTAAGCACAAAAGTGGCTCAGTCCTTTGAAAGGGAACGAAACTTTGCAGACGTTGTAAAAAAAATGGATGAGGCAGAGCAGGCACTGAAGTTGATTACGCCGCATTTAGATACATTAAAAACCCAAGGTTTTTTCAAAGAAATCACTCTTGAACGTGCGCAAGCCATGGTCTTACTCCATGAATTAGATCTGGATAAACAAGACAGCAGAGGAAACACTTTATTACACTTGGCAAGCTCACGTTGTCATAAGGATTTTATTAGGTTATTGCTAACCGCCGGAGCTCATCCCCTCTTGCTTAACCAGCAGAATAAAACACCTTTAGATTTACTGGCCCTGCAATCACGGACTACACTGCAATGGACCGAGTGCTACCAGCTTTTTTGTAATGTTATGGGTATTTCTGATACTAAGTCTATTAAAGTCACCCACTTATTATACTCAATTGATACCAACATCAAAACTGTCATCTCCAATTTTAAAGACGATGATGACAGAACATTACTCCATTTGATAGCACTGAACAAACCGCACGCTAATCTCATTGAAACACTGATTTCATTAGGGTGTAATCCTATAGCATTAGATAGATATAAAAAAACCGCATTAGATTATTTGCTAACTTATTCAGGACAACAAACAGAAACAGAAAGATATTTTCATGCCATTTCACCACATGTGTTAGAAATACTTTATCGCCGAACCAAAGAAAGCGGGCAATCCACTGATCAATTTAACGAACTTTCAGGAGTACAAGCAAACACTAAAAACCCCTTGTTTCCTCAATTATCTACGGCATTGATTGCGCAGCGAGAGAGCTTTAAGGAATATCTCACCACCCTGGAACAAAGACTAAACACATCTGAATTTACTTCACGCTGGGGTGCAAACGCGCATGAGTTACGTATCAATAACGCCTTAACCAAACCACATCAAACACGTTACTTAGAAAACAGTATCTGGTGCTACTATTGGTTTTGCCTAATACGGGCTCAATTTGAATTACTTTTTAATCGAGCAGAGACAAATGGGCAAGAACAACTTCAAAAAGACTTTATTGTTCGAATTAACAAACTCTTTCGTCAGATACCCCGTAACATCTGGGCGCAAAATGATTTGTTTGGGATAAGATTATTTTTTGCAGATAGGGGCATTACGGCAAGTATCCGCGAGATAACTACTCCAAAAACCCAGCAGCAATCTTCTCAAACAACCCCAAAAAAACAGGAAGCGACCCAAGAACAGCTCATCCAAGCGCAGCACCGGGCTGATCAAGAACGGCATGAAAAAGAACAAGCGCAGCACCGGGCTGATCAAGAACGGCATGAAAAAGAACAAGCGCAGCAGTGGATTACCGAGTATTGTCAACAACATAACATCCCTTTACCTGAATATTTAAAATCAACAACACAAACTACACATCAACAATCAAATAGCCCCCCCACCGCTTCCTCAAGTCAAGACGTTGAAGAACAAGGGAAACGGCAGGCAGCTCAAACAACTGCTTCCTCTTCTTCTACCTCTTCTACAACACACTCTCCACTCCCTGCACCCTCTCGCGTGGCTCCACACGATGCCTTCCATGCCGCTGCCCCACTCTCACCACCCTCTATAACAACAACACAGGCAAGCACTAGCGCATCTCAACAACAAAAATCTGAAAAACCCTCTTCCTTCACTTCTCATAACCAGTGAGACCTCTATGACCTTGCCTTTCCCTCAAGGAAATGACTTTCACCTAGAACACTACTGGGAAACCTATGGCAAAAAAGCCGCTTTCGTCTTGGTTCGCCTTATTTATAAAGGCTTATCTACTTATGGTGAAGGACATCAACAAGCCTCTGTCGATGTCAATAAACTTCCCTATGGTAAACTTTTTCCTTGCAATGATGATGAGATTACCTCTCTCCCTTCGATACTCCCAACCGCAGCTTCTGCTACCTTACCTTCCCCTTCACCGACCTCTCACCCTCCGCATGAAGACACTTCAAATGCCCTGGTCATACGCCCTTTCGTTTTACTCGAAAACCCCGCGTTAACGTCAATCAAAATTAGGGGAATTCCACTCGCTTTATTAGAAAAAAAAATTCGCCAATATGATCAACTCCCTTGCTTGATTCGCTTCTTCATACGACTTTTCACTTCTATCGAAAAACAACGCAGCTTACTCTTCTATTACCAAGCCAAATCCACTGTCGAACGCCTGCTGACCCTCCTGATAAACGATTCTCAAGAAGGCATCAATCATGAAGCTGAATTCGATTCAGCCTTACACTTACTCGCCCCCTTAGCCAAACAATGGGTTGAACAACTCTCTACCCGCTCGCGTCTCTATCCTTGGACTGTCTGCCTTTATGCCCTAAGCCAAAAACCTTCAGGGGGTATTGCTCCTCCAACTTTATCCGATTTCACCGAAAATACAGGAAAACTTTACCCTTCTTTACAAGAAGCCAACTACCGACCTTTCGGCGATTTTTGTTGGGGAAAAGGTAATATCCTGTATTTATTCGATTTATTAAACATCACTTCCAACACTCAGCCAGGTGTTTTACAACCCCTCTCTCCTTATCAACAATGGATCTTACCTTGGCAGCAATATTGGAAAACGCTTGTGCCCGATCAACAAAAGAAAAAACCTGAGCAATTACAAGCAATTTGGCAAAACGATAAACAACAACTCTTCCAACTTTATCAGCAAAGCCAATCCTATTTAGAACACTACATCATGAGTTATCATAAAAATGAAAGTCCGCTCTTTGACTTACACGTTGAACACCTACTTCAGCGCTGGCGACACACCTACAAACAACTCATGCGTCGTTACCACTCCGATCGTTTTGCTCAAGAAGATCAAGAACAAATTACTCCGCTCACACAACAATGCAACGACCTCATTCGCTCTTATTTGTTTTATCTAGAACAGTATGCCAATACTTTAAAATTTGTGCGCAATGAAATTTTTAACTGGGTGCGCCCCAAAAATCTGGTCTGGGAAAAACCAAAACCCCCCAAACCTTACACTTGTGCCCCCTATACCAGTTTTCTCGAAGGTGCACCCAAAGAGGTCGGTGACTACTATCTTCGTCTACAAGCTTATGGACCATTGCTCGTACGTATCAACCCGCTTTATAACCGACTTTATCGAAACGAACGCTATCTTGAAAGCAAAGGATGGCGAAAACG
>Ga0156273_108_pt1 | contig 9641 bp, 9 predicted proteins | sample RifCSPlowO2_12_FD_107922 | JGI IMG/M metagenome (GOLD analysis project Ga0156273, IMG submission 107922) | Gammaproteobacteria bacterium RIFCSPLOWO2_12_FULL_38_14 | reverse complement strand
GCACCACAAAGTAATACCCTTAGCTTCGTACTTTATAAAATTTCCTTCTGTTGTCATTTTTACGGGTATGTTGTTTTCTTTGAAAAATGCATCGCATGCAATGGGACTTAACTCTACCCCGATTACAGTGTATCCCATTGAACGCAACCAACACATATCTAGACTTTTGCCACACAAAGGAACAAAAACCACGCCTTTTGGAAGCGAAGAAAAATAACGAATTAACGTCGGGCGAACATCTTTAATATGAAAGTGGATGTCATTAGTCTTCCATCTATCTTGCCAATATTCGTTTTCCATACGATTTTCCGGAGCTATCGTCACCTATTTTTTTTATTGTGCGTTCTTTACAGTGAGTTGCTTCACTTAGAGGCTATAGCTTCTGCTATTTGCTGAGGAGGAAGCTCCTTGCGTCGAATGGTCGTGCTCAGCATCTGAAGTAGGAGGTGTAGGTTCCTTTTGTAGTTCTTGTAGTTTTTTCTTAGCAGCCGCAAGAAATTCTTCTGCGTCAATTTTTTCTTTTCCAACCTCAATATAGCGACCTTCACGATCAAACGTCATCATTAATTTTCCCGAGGGAAATAATTCTATAGGAATCATTGCTTCATCCGCTGCTCTTCTCAGTAAACATTGAGGTTCATAGTCAAGGATAAGCATGAATGAGTACGGGTCAGCTTCTGTCAGCAAGCCATCAAGTGTATTCATAAATCTCGACATCCACCAAGGGTCTTTTTCTGTTAACTCTTCAAGCAAAGTGTTTTTATGCATTCTTTCCCCGGTATTTACTAGCGTTTTTTGTTCGGTATTGAGAACGGATAAGACCTGTTGAATGCTGCTCTCTAATGCCATTGGGCTAATATCACCTGCTAAAACCAGGGTCCAATAGAGTGAAGCTGCATTGCGTTGTGCTGTCGTAATCGCCATATTAATCTCCGGGTGTGTATTTGTTAGCCAAGCATTATCATTTCTAATTCAGGAAAGAAAATTTTTCGGATTTTTAACGCACAATTCCGCGCTCAGAATCTTGCAGTGCGCTGATCAAACAATTGACTTCAGGGCAAGTTTCAACAAGAAGGCGCAATTGATCGATGGCTTGATCAACCGTATTACCTTGTCGAAAAATAATATTATACGCTTTCTTTAATGTGCTAATCGTTGCGTCTGAAAAACCACGGCGTTTTAATCCTCGTGTATTTAATCCATAGGTCGTTGCATCGTAGCCGGAGATGAGGGTGAAAGGGAGGACGTCTTTGGAGACCATGGTGGCGCGTGCAATGAAACTGTGTGCGCCGATGCGGCAGAGTTGATGTACCGCAGAAAAAGAACCTACGATCGCAAAATCTTCTACGGATACATGGCCTGCTAGCGCTGCATTATTAATAAAAATAGTGTTGTTTGCGATTTTACAATCATGCGCGATGTGGGTATAGGCCATAAATAAATTGTGATTGCCAATGTGTGTGGCTTGTCGGCCTGAAGGTGTGCCGCGATGTAGCGTGCAAAACTCTCGTACCGTATTGCCTTCTCCCATAATGAGCCAAGTGGGTTCGCCTTTGTAAGTTAAATCTTGAGGATCTTCACCTATTGAGGCAAATTGATAAATTTTATTATTAGGGCCGATTTTGGTATGACTGCGAATGACGACGTGTGGGCCAATCCAAGTGTTTTCTCCAATTTCAACGTGAGGTCCGATGATGGTCCAAGGGCCTATCTCTACGTTTTTTTCAATCTTGGCGTCAGGGTGAATGACAGTGGTGGGATGAATCACTGAATTTCCTTTCTGATACTTAAAATTTCTGCAGAGCAAGCCAGCTGTCCATCGACCGTGGCTTCTCCTGCAATTTTCCAAAAATCATTTTTAGATCGCATGACGTTCAAGCTTAAAATCAATTGATCACCTGGCGTCACTATTTTTTTAAAACGTGCATTATCAATGCCTGCAAATAACCATAAACCAGGCGAAAGATTCAAAGCTTCTATGGACTTTTGCGCGAGGATACCCCCTGCTTGTGCAAGCGCTTCCAAAATTAAAACGCCAGGCATGATGGGCATTTCGGGGAAATGACCTGTAAAGAAAGGTTCGTTAATCGTTACGTTTTTTAATGCTGTGATCGATTTTCCAAGTTCAATCTTTAAAACACGATCGACCAAAATAAAAGGGTAACGATGCGGTAAACATTTTAAAATGCCTTGAATGTCAATGATGGGATCACTCATCTAAAGCCTCGCTCTTTGCTTGTGTTTCCAATATTTTTACCTTCAGTGCTAATTCACCTAAGTGACGTAGTCGGGCAACGAGTCTTTTCCATTCCTTATTGTGAAACATGCCTGTGCCTGAAGAATAAATGCCGGGTTTTGTAATGGATTTGGTGACCATGGTCATGCCTGTGATAGTGACATTGTCTGTAATTTCAAGATGGCCGCCAATGCCTGTTGCACCTGCGATCATGCAATTTTTTCCTATTGTCGTGCTGCCTGAAATACCCACGCAGGCGGCGATTGCGGTGTTGTCTCCAATACGAACGTTGTGCGCGATTTGAATGAGATTGTCTAATTTGACATGGTTGCCAATCACGGTTGCTTCCAAGGTCCCTCGATCGATCGTGGTGTTTGCACCAATCTCAACGTAGTTGCCTATGATGACTGTGCCGATTTGTGGGATCTTCTGCCACCCTTCTTTATGAGGTGTGTAGCCAAATCCATCGCTGCCAACAACAACACCGCTGTGAAGAATGCAGTGCTCACCCACGGTGACTTCAGGGTATAAGGTGACGCGTGCTTCTAAACGTGTGTGTGATCCGATTTGACAGTGATGCCCCAAATATGTGTGAGCGAGTAGCACAACATGTTCGCCCAAGACACATCCTTCTTCGATAACAACATACGGTCCAATATAGACAGTGTTTGGAATGATGCAGTTTTTTTCGATGATGGCCGTGGGATGAATGTGAGGAGCGCGTGGTTTTTCAGATGAAAATAATTCAAGTGCTTTTGCAAAAGCTAAATAAGGATGTTCTGCAATCAATGCGTTAGTAGGACAAAGCGCAACATCTTCTACTGAAAGAATCACAGCGGATGCTTGAGTTTTTTTTAAATGATTGCGGTATTTGCCTTTATCACAAAAACTGATTGCGCCAGGTTTGGCAGTTGCCAAAGGCGCAATCGTTGAAATTAAACAGTTACCGTCTCCTTGTAAGGGGAGGCCGAGTTTTTGGCTGATTTCTTCGAGGCGACAAATCATTTTAATTTTTTAAGAACTGAGTCGGTGACATCTGCTTGTGAGCCAGAATAAATAACCGCTTGTTTTAAGAAAACAAAATCATATTTTTGTTCTGTAGCAAGTTTTTCAACCGCTGCTTTTACTTGGTTTGTGAATTTCGTCATTGCATCAGTTTGTGCTTTATTTAAATTTTGCTGGAAGCTTTCTTCTTTGGAGCGCAATCGTGTTCTTTCGGCAATGATTTTATCTTGTAGAACGCTGCGTTCTTTCTCTGTCATCGTGGCGCCATCACGATTTAATTTTTCAATTTGGGCTTGCACGGTTTGTTGATCTTTAACAAGTTTGTCATGCTCGGGGCGAAATTGTTTTTCAAGTGATTTGTTGATTTCAGCGACTTGTGGTGCAACTCGTAAGATTTGTTCGCCGTCTATCACGCCGATTTTAAGATTGGTTTCAGCAGCAAAAACAAAAGAAGGGATTAATATAAACAAAATACTAAAAAATAACGTTGTTTTCTTCATAAAAAACTCCTTAATCAAAATTAGTTGCCAATGCGAATTGGAAATATTGGGTTTCATCTATGGGTCTTGCGTTAACGGGTAATGCTGCACTTAAATTCAGTAAAAAATTCAATAACGGAACTTGCCAATCAACAGCTAATCCCGTGGAAAAACGAAGTTGACTCAACTGAATGCTATTTGTGTGAGTATTATAGACGTTACCCCCGTCAATAAATAGAGAAGAACGCATGTTTTTTACGGGATTAGGGAAGATAAAAGCCGTTGTTCCTGTCATCAGTGCGTTACCGCCAAGGGGCTTATCCGTGGAATCTCGAGGACCTAAAGAATTGGTGTTATACCCCCGTACCGCGCCCATATAACCGATGCCCCCTGCATAATAGTTTTTGAAAAAAGGCAGTTGCGAAGTGGAGCCATAACCAAAGCCATAACCTAAATTACCTAAGAGAGAAATAATAAAAGGAGAAGAGGCATGAAGGGGATGATAATAATGAGCATGGTAAGTTAATTTAATATAATCCAAAGGCTTTCCCATAATGGGTCCTGACATTTCAGAATTAAAACTTTGATTTAAACCTCTTGTTGGGAAGGAAGCGCGGTCATAACCGTTTCTAGACCAACCGAGATTAAAGAGTAATTGATTGAAGAGGTGTCCGTTATCTTGAATAAATTCCACGACCTGGGTGGCAGGTAACCCCCCTTGACTTAATAAAGTGTTTTGATAACCAAATCCTACATTTAAAGCGTCGTCCTTCTCACTGATAGGAATGACATAAGAAACCATGCCGCCAAAAAGATCAGTGGTGTAATTCACGGTGTTTAAGCGACCGGGGGTGTTGCGATTGTAATAAAGATTAAAGCCGCGCTGTATGCCATCGACCGTGTAATAGGGGTTGTTATAAGAAATATTATAAACTTGCCCCATGAGGTTGGTTGTTGCATTGACGCCTAAGAATTTTCCTGTGCCTAGAAAATCATTTTGATTGACTTGCGCACTGAAGGTTAAACCATTGGAGCCATAACCCGCGCTAAATAAGGCTTGTGCGGTGGGGCCTTCTTTGATGTGATAATTTAAATCGACTTCATCTGTTGTGTCAGGGACAGGCGTAGTTTCAAGATGAACCTCTTCTAAATAACCCAGTAAATTTAAAGCACGCGTGGATTGTTCTACTTTGGAAAGTGAAATGATGCCGCCTTCGGGTTGTTTCATGGCATGTCTTAAAACGATATCGGCTGTTTTGATATTGCCTGAGAAAGTAATTCTTCTTACATAAATACGTTGTCCTGGTTCAATATAAAATGTCATGAGGACCGTTTTGTTTTTTTCGTCGATTTTAGGAATAGGATTGACAATGGCGTAGGCATAACCCTTCTCGCCTAATGCTTTACTGATAGCGTCCACGGTTTCTTGGACTGTTTTTCTTGAAAAAGGTTTATTGATTTTGACAGTAGATAATTTCTTTAATTCATTTTCAGATAAAATAGTTTTGCCGGCCCATTGCGTATCTTTTAATGTGTAGACAGGCCCTTCTTGTAATTTAAAATTAATATAAACAAACTTGCGATCAGGCGTAACGGTGACTTGAGCAGTTTCAATTTTAAATTGAATATAGCCTTGATCAAGATAAAAATTTGAGAGTGCTTTTGATGTGTCTCCTAATTTTTCTTGTGAAAATAAATTCCGATGTTTAATAAAAGAAAAAGGGCCTGTGGCAATAGGCAATTGATTTGATAATTTGAAATTAGAAAAAGTAGCATTGCCTGAAAAATTAATTTGTTTAATGACAGCGGTGCGACCTTCTGAGATAAGGATATGAATGTCGACACGGTTACGCGAAGTGGGCGTGACGGTAGGTGTGATTTTTACATTGTATTTTCCGCGTCTTTCATATTCTGCGTCCAGGCTTGCGACGAATTTGTCGAGGGTTGCTTGATTGAAGGTTAAACCATCGATCAAGCTTAAGTTTTTTAGAACAGAATCAAGTTGCTCTTTGCTGAGATCGTTGTTTCCGGATGCGATGATGCTTGCAATGGTGGGGCGTTCTTTAACTTGGATAATGAGCGTACGCCCTTCTTGTTCTAAGGAAACAGTTTCAAAGAAACCTGTTTCGTAAAGCATTTTGATGGTTTTGCGGGTGAGCGCGGGGGTGAGTTCTTCTCCTGATTTAAGGGGTAAATAATTTAAAGCTGTGTCGACAGGAATACGATGCAAGCCCTCAAAGCGAATAGTGGAAACCGTGATGGCTTGTTGTGCGTAGGCGTTAGAAATAAATAAAAAGAATAAGAAAAATAAAATACTTTTTTTCAAACTTCATTCCCCACTTGTTTTGTGGCTTTTAGAGCAGCGCAAAGTCTATACTCGTCACAGATGAAAATCCCGTTTTTTTCATCTTGCTGGCAGGCCATCTGAAAACGTTCTTCAATCGCAAAAATCCTCGTGTGTAGTCATACACACTGCGGTTTTTGCTCACTTCAGAACGTTTCAATCTGTCCTACCATCAAGCGAAAAACCCTGGTATTTTCATCTGCGGCGAGTATAACACCCCCAATGTGAAAAAGGGGGTTGCAGCCAGCAAACCGTCGACACGATCAAGCAAGCCACCATGCCCAGGAAAAATAGCGCCGCTGTCTTTTACATGATGAATACGTTTTAACATACTTTCATAGAGATCGCCCACCATGCAAGCGCCTCCGGCAATGACACCTAATAAAATAAATTTGATAGCGGGCAGGCATGTTAAATTTAAATAAAGTGCCTCACCCCCGGCAACGAATAAAGAAGCTATCAAGCCACCCAACACACCTTCAACTGTTTTCTTAGGACTGATCTGGGGTGCAAGAAAGTGTTTTCCTGCATATTTCCCCGCAAAATAAGCCCCGGTATCGCTGGCCCACACGATGAGTAGATTAAATAAAAGAAAGACGGGGCCCGCATGTCCCAGACGCAAAGTATTGAGACCTAACCAAGCTGCAGAAATAATTAAAATACTAAAAAAGAGATTTAAGAAGCGAGGTATCGATGAATGCAGATTTTTATAATGTGTGGGAGCGCGGTTAAATCGGAATAATAAAATAATTGAAAACAGCCACCACACTGCGGTTAAGGAAAGAATAAAGAAAGCGTGAGTGAATCCTAAAAAGATAAAGGCAAGTAAGGTGGTAGAAAGATAAAGTAATTGTCCTTTTAGTTTTAAGCCTGATAAGCGCCCCCATTCAAAAGCAGCATATAAAAATACGAGGGCAGAAAGGATGGCAAACGCTTCCATGGAAGTAAAAAAAATCCCCAGTAAAACAAGGATAATGAGCGGTATAGCAGTAAGGAATCGTTTAAGCATGTGTTGGGAACCTTAAAGGCCGCCAAAGCGACGTTGTCTTGCCTGATAAGTTTGTAAAGCTTCATCGAGTTCAGCTTCATCAAAATCAGGCCACTGTTTTGGCGAAAAGTATAATTCGGTATAGGCTAATTGCCACAATAAAAAATTACTGATACGTTGCTCCCCGCTTGTTCGTATGAAAAGGTCAGGGTCGGGGAGATCAGGGCAACTTAAATGTGAAGAAAAATATTCTTCCGTGATGTGTTCTGGAGAAAGTGTTCCTTCTTGTACTTCAATCGCGATTTTTTTAGTGGCTTCTAGAATATCCCAACGTCCCCCATAATCGATGGCCAACACTAAAATCAGACCGGTATTTTTTTTTGTGAGGGTGGTTGCTTTTTCAAACCATTCGCGGAATTCGCAAGAAAGGCGTGATGTATTTCCGATAAAACGCATTTGCACATTGTTTTTATGTAATTCATTGAGTTCTAGTTGCAGTCTGTGAAGAATGAGATTCATCACGTGGTTGACTTCCTCTTGAGGACGCAACCAATTTTCGCTACTAAATGCAAAGAGTGTTAAGGCCTTAACGCCTTTTTTCCCGCAAGCGCTAACCGTTTTACGCACGGCTTTAATGCCGGCATGATGGCCTGCGACGCGCGGCAAGCCTCTTTTTTTGGCCCAACGACCGTTGCCATCCAAAATGATGGCAATATGTTGTGGAATGTTGGAAGAAGTGGACATAAATTTTAATAATTTATTTTCCCGTGAGTGCGGGAAGTATAAATTAGAGCGATGAAATTACAAGCGTTGTCTTACAGATTCAAACAAAGAGATAGCACAGGCATTTGAAATGTTTAAGCTTTCGATTTCGCCTTGCATAGGGATATTGACGAGAAAGTCACAGAGTTCTTTTGTCAATCGGCGCATACCGCTGCCTTCAGAACCGAATATTAAACCGATAGAAGCGCGCAACGCCATTTCATAGAGTGACTGTGTTGCTTTCTCCTCTAAACCAATGAGCCAAACGCCTTGTTTTTTAAGTTCGCGCAATGTACGCGCTAAATTGGTAACCGTGATAAAAGGAGTAAATTGTTCTGCGCCGCAAGCGACTTTAGATACGGTGGGTGTTAAACCGCAGGCATTATCTTTGGGTGCGATCACAGCGGTCACGCCGGCGGCGTTAGCCGAGCGTAGGCATGCGCCCAAGTTATGCGGATCTTGAATACCATCTAAAATTAAAAAAAGTGGATGGGTGGTATTTCCCAGCAAGGTCATCAAGTCTTCTTCGTTCTGTGATTTTACTTGACGAAGATAGGCCAAAACGCCTTGATGTGTGAGTGTGGGTTTGATAAGTGTAAAGAATTTTTCTTTAGAAAAAAACTGGATTTTAATATGATGTTTTTCAGCAAGAGACACTATTTTTTGCAAGCGAGGATTTAAGGTATGATCCAGCATGATAAGCGACTGGATTTGTTCTGGATGTTGTTGCAAGGCTGTTTCGACAGGATGTAAGCCGTAAATAAGCATGGTATGCCCTTCTATAGAAGTGATAGGCAATTTTAAATGATAACCCCTGTTTTTAACCACCTTTCTTTTTTAAAAAATCTCACGACGCAGCCTGGGGTCTATCAAATGTGGGGAGAGGGGGAGGAAATTTTATATATTGGAAAAGCGAAAAATCTAAAAAAAAGGCTCTCGAATTATTTCCAAAAAAAGCATGAAGATCTTAAAACGCGTGTATTAATACAGCAAATAAAGCGTATTGAAATTATTCTAACAAAAAACGAAACGGAAGCCTTGTTGCTTGAAAACACCTTAATTAAACAACACAAACCGAAATATAATGTATTGTTGCGGGATGACAAAAGCTACCCTTATTTATTTGTTTCGCAGCATGATTTTCCTCGCCTAGACTTTCACCGTGGTTCTCAAAGTATGCCGGGATATTATTTTGGCCCTTATCTTAGTGCCAACGCAGTACGTGAGAATTTGCAATTACTTCAAAAGATTTTTAAATTACGCAATTGTCGCGATCATTTTTTCTCAAACCGCACACGACCTTGTTTACAATATCAAATGAAGCGTTGCACAGCGCCTTGTGTAGCTTATATTTCAAAAAAAGCGTATGCACAAGACGTCAAAAATGCCATTTTATTTTTGGAAGGCAAAACAGAGACGCTCTTGAAAATGCTTTCTAAAAAGATGGAAGAAGCTTCTTCTCGCCTTGAATTTGAGTTAGCGGCGTATTTTCGAAATCAAATCAGTGCTTTACAAAAATTGCAAACACAACAAGATGTCATTAACACAAAAGATAAAGAAATGGATGTTATTGTGATTGCACAAATAGATTTTTTGGTAGGCGTGCAAGTGATGATAATAAGAGGCGGCAGGTTATTGGGGAACAAAACCTATTTCCCGCGTGTGCCCGAAGGCACGGGATTAGAAGAAGTGATCGAAGCTTTTTTAATGCAGTTTTATCTTAATTCGCAACAGCATCTTGTTCCTCCCAGAATCATGATTAACCTTGATCTGCCTGGGCGAAAAGAGCTTATTAATATTTTTTCATTCCAAGGCAAACAAAAAGTT
>Ga0156273_106_pt1 | contig 9880 bp, 6 predicted proteins | sample RifCSPlowO2_12_FD_107922 | JGI IMG/M metagenome (GOLD analysis project Ga0156273, IMG submission 107922) | Gammaproteobacteria bacterium RIFCSPLOWO2_12_FULL_38_14 | reverse complement strand
ATTTTTTCTAGATCAAAATCGGAAATTTCTGAAGAAAAATTATCTGCAATTTCATCACCCTTCCATTCTACCAAACCCTCATTCCTAGAAGGGATTAAAATTTTAAATCCAGCTCTTCTTGCTTTTTTTAATTTTCCATAAATCGCTTCTTTGTTATCAGGACTACGATTTGAAAAAAATTTATCTGCGAAAATTAAAACTTTTTTTTCTTTTTCTTCTTCTTTTAATGGATTTTCTTTTATTTTCACCCACGGATCGCTGCGTCTCACTAAATCTACAGCATCTTGAACTTGCGTCGTCACCACGGTCGTATGAACAAGCTCGTTTTGTTCTTTTGAAATATAAAATTTTTGGGGGAACATCGCTAAAAAACCTTAAAATTAAAAACTATAATTATAGTAGCACTTAAAAAACCTTAGCGTAGATAAACAGAAGAAAATAAAACATCATTTAATGTTTGCTTAAGAAATCAACTTGTTTCATGGGTTTTTTTTAAAGAAAAAATATTGCTTATCAATGCCTTGAGTTTTCTTTATTTTCTGGGATAACTTCATTATTTTCTTTTAAAGAGCGATAGCGCTGATGCAGCAAATCACAATCACTCACTGTAAATTTAACTGTGCTTACATCGGAAAGCCCTTCAAGAACGGCGTAATTTGTCATTTTCTTTTTTGCCAACAAAAATTCCTGTATTGCAGCATTATAACGCGACAACACTTGCATCCGCGCAACAACTAAATCCACTAACTCAAAACGACGCTGCGAATCTTCTTTCGCAAGCGCAACAAAAAACGCTTTAATCGCAAGATTCCCCACCTGCTTTGCTTCTGTTTTGTTGATCATGGGCTTTTGCTTTGAAAAAGCATGCCACTGCTCATAAGCTTCTAGAAATTTTTCTATTTCTTTATCTGTGATCATTACTTCTTTTCGTTCCATAAGCCTAAACCTACTATTAATTTTCAAGATGAGTGTAAAAAAGAACCGCCTCCGATATTGCTCTATTGTACTGTAAAAATATTAAGATTTTATTAATTGCATGTTACAATTTGAAAATTTTGACATCACTAAAATTTTCAAAGGAATTCATTATGCATAAACACTGGGGCTTAGTAAAAGATACGAACGCTGTTGCTTGGCTTACCTTAGACAAGCAAAACACTAGCGTCAATTCACTCAATAAAGAAGTCCTTGAAGAGCTCTCTGCTATTTTATCCATACTTCATGAAGACAAAACACTCAGAACACTTGTCATCACTTCTGCAAAAAAAACAGGATTCATTGCAGGCGCAGACATCTCGCAATTCGAACATCTTGAAAATAGCGATGAAGCCATGCAATTAATTCGCCAGGGCCAACTTATCTTTGAAAAACTTTCTCAATTACCTTTTCCCAGTATTGCACTGATTCGAGGTTTTTGCTTAGGCGGCGGTTTGGAATTAGCACTGGCTTGCACTTATCGCATCGCCAATGATGACATCAAAACACGGATAGGCTTGCCAGAAGTCTTATTAGGCATTCATCCTGGCTGGGGGGGTACAGTTCGCCTACCCCGTTTAATTGGCGCACCCCAAGCTTTGGATTTAATTTTAAGTGGAAAAACATTGCCTGCCGTCAAAGCCGCCAAGCTCGGTATCTTAGATGAAGCCGTCCCAGAACGACAATTAATGAATGCCGTCGAATATTATATTAAAAAAACACCGCCTCCCCACACCACGAATATTTTTCAGCGTTTCACAAATCAAAATGGCATACGTCCTCTCTTAGGCAAATGGGTCAACTATCAATTAGAGAAAAAAATTCGACGCGATCAATACCCCGCACCTTTCAAAGCCTTAGAAACCTGGGTGAAAAACGGGGTCGACAATCCACAAGCCTTCGTAGAAGAAGCCCGCTCTTTGAGTGAATTGATTGTCACTGACACTTCGCGCAATTTAGTCCATGTTTTTCATTTACAAGAATTATTAAAATCGCAAGCCAAAAAAGTCGATGTCAAACCACAACACGTTCATGTCATTGGTGCCGGCGCGATGGGAGGCGATATTGCGGCCTGGTGTGCACTACGTGGTTTAACTGTCACACTACAAGACAGAGAGGCGCGATTCATTGCCCCGGCCATAGGCCGCGCTTATGACTTATTCAGTAAGCGTTTAAAAATCTCAAGTGAAATACAAGCTGCGATGGATCGTCTCACCCCCGACATTCAAGGCAAGGGTGTTTCGCGTGCAGACATTATCATCGAAGCCATTTTTGAAAATCTGGAAGCAAAACAAAATTTATTTCAATCGATAGAACAACATTGCAAACCCAGCGCTTTGTTGGCAAGCAACACCTCGAGTATCCCTTTAGATGAAATCAATCAAGTGCTTCAACAACCGGAACGTTTGGTGGGCATTCATTTTTTCAATCCGGTGGCCATGATGAAATTAGTGGAAGTCATCCACGGGGAAAAAACCAGTGAAGATGTGTTAAATCAAGCTTTAGCCTTTGTAAAACAGATTGATCGTTTACCGCTGTCAGTTGAAAGCCATCCGGGATTTTTAGTCAATCGTGTTTTAATGCCTTATTTAATGGAAAGTATTTTATTGCTTGAAGAAAAAATTCCAGCGGAAGTGATTGATGAAGCAGCAATACGTTTTGGCATGCCCATGGGACCGATTGAATTAGGCGACACCGTGGGTTTAGACATTTGCTTATCGGTTGCAAAAAACCTCACGCATTATTTTGGAGGAACGGTTCCAAAAATTTTAGAAGAAAAAATCAATCATAAACAATTAGGGAAAAAATCCAAGCAAGGTTTTTATCGTTATCAGAACGGAAAAAAGATTTCTCGAAAAACAAATTTTGATGATTATGATTTGGAAACGATACAATCACGTTTAATTCTACGAATGTTGAATGAAGCCGTTGCTTGTTTACGTGAAAAAATTGTGGCGACCCCTCAAGAGATCGATGCAGGCATGATTTTCGGCACGGGCTTTGCGCCCTTTCGAGGCGGCCCACTACATTATGCTGAAAACACAGGTTACAAAAAAATTCGCGATAAGCTTTTTCATTATGAACAAACCCTAGGACCGCGTTTCACGCCAGATGAAGGTTGGAATAACTTAATTAGCTCCTCACAAGAAGAAGAAACAGCGGCGGCGTAAAGCTTGTATTAAATGCAAATTTAGGATAAATTGCGCAATAAATTTGCATTTAATATTCGGAGTTCTCATGCCCAAAACTGACGAAACACTCATTAGATTTTCCTCGCCTTCCGAAAGACTGAATAGTACTGACACAATAGAACTTGTCAAAAAAATCCAAAGCTCGCCCTCATTGAAAACATTGCAAGTTCACAATCATGCGATAAGCAACAGAGCCATACATATACTTGCAGCCGCACTCTCTTCTTTTGAGACACTCGACCTCTTCGAGCCCTACCTCAATAATAGCGGGGTATCCGTCCTGGCAAGAGCGCTCAACACCAATACCTCCTTACAAACACTCAAGCTTCGACGAGATAAAATAAGCTATCGTGGTGCTTGTGCGCTTGCAGAAGCACTCAAAACAAATCACTCCCTCAAAAAACTTAATCTTTATGGGAATCAATTAGATGACCCAGCAGCGGATGCCCTGGCACAAGCACTGACAGTGAACAACACACTGACCACACTCAATTTTTGTGAAAACAAGATAGGTGATACAGGTGCAAGTGCGCTTGCAAGCGCACTCAAAGTTAATCGCACGCTCATTAAACTTAATCTTGCTGAAAATTCAATAGGTGATGAAGGCGTGGAAGCGGTTGTGAATGCACTCGAGGTCAACACTTCCTTAAAAATATTGATACTTGATGGCATGAAAATAAGTGATAAGGGCCTGGCGGCGCTTGCCGATATGCTCTGCAAAAATAAATCCTTGATCGATCTCAGACTAAAATACGTGGATGTAAATACTATGGGTGCAGAGGCACTTGCAAAGGCACTCACGGAAAATACGTCCTTGAAAACACTGCGTTTTTTCGGCGACGAACTTACTACTAGCACGCTCAGTGATGAAGGTGCGAAAGCCTTGGCCCAAGGATTGCGGACAAATCGATCTCTCACAACATTGGAATTCAATGATATAAGCGATGTCGGCGCACGCGCTTTTGCAGAAGGTATCCAAGACAACACGAGCTTGCGAATACTTCGGCTTGAACTGAGTGAAAGCAGTCATGACGCAATCAGCAAAGAGACAGCAGAGGCGTTTGCAGCGGCCCTCAGAAAAAACACGACATTAACAACACTATTGCTTGAGACGGGTGTCGTAAGCAATGAAGTTCTTCAAATTCTATACGATGCACTAGTAGAGAATCACACACTTACAAATTTTTTTATTGGTAGCCTTAAATACAACAACTGGAACGAGAAATTTCAGTCTTTACTGGCGCGTAATAAACAACTGCAAACAAAGCCTTCGTCTGTTGAAGGATCCGTATCGTCTGAAAGACCCGTATCGTCTGAAAGACCCGTATCGCCGCGACACAACACCTATTCGCCGGCTTATTTTAAAAATGAGCCAGCGGCAACGTCTTCGAATGCGTCGACAAGCTCTTCTCATCCCAGTTGCCGATAACAATTCATTGATAAAATAGCTTGTAACGCAGCGCAGCGAAGTTACAGGGAATAAACATTTTAAAAATGAGTGCAACAAAATCATAATAAAAAAAGATAATTTTCAAAGACGCCCTTCATACTATCTTAAGTTTCCCAGGCTATTCTTAATTTATAAGAAACGTTTGTTTTTATTGAGGTGAAAACCATGCCGGGATCTAAGAAGGGACCAAAGGGACCATCAGTTAAGATTATTTTTTCAGATGATCAAGAAAAAACTGTCATTGAAGATCTTTCGGAGTTTTTAGGAAAGTTCAATAAGGAGAAAAAGGATGATATTACAATATCCGACTTATTAAATGCGATATTTTTTTATAAAACCAGCGCTAATATCTCCTTGCCTGAGGTTATTACTTTAACCACACCAATGATGACCGATGATACTTTAGCAAGACTGCTGAATCTACATAGGACTACATCCAACCGTTTAACAGATCCAACTTCCATAACAATCAAAATCACTTCAGGGAACCTTAAGTCACCAGAAAATATTCCTGTTCAAAATGAGCTATTAGCTAATATCCAAACTCTCAGAGAACTTGAAAAAAGCTTAAGGCAAACACCTAGCAATAAGGAGAATCCGCGAAAACAAGCCGCAGCATCCCAAGAGACAAATTCAAAATTTCCAATACCCACCGCTTCACAAACCCTTAGGGATGAGATAGAGAGGGAACAAAATATAGGACCTAAAATAATAAAAATCCTGGCTGGTGTAAATCAAGAATTAAAATCTAATCAAGATTTTCCTATCTGTCATATACTGATTTCCCTTAGCAAGGATACGCCGGAGTTATATAAAAAGTTCGGTACTGCTAATACTGGACTCCTCCCTGATCTTGTCTCTGAACAATCTAACAAACAAGAAGAAATTAAAAACCTCGGAAGAAAAATTGAAGATGAAATAACCCTTTTACAGGGCAAACTCACACTGCTACTGCAGAATATACCTTCACAAAAAAATACAGAGAACTCTCAACGAATAGAAAATCTAAAAAACGCATGTCAAGCAATACAAAATCAACTTGATTTATTTAAACAACGAAGAGAATCAAGTGACCTTATAAAGGAGATAAGAGACACTGCCGGAAAGCTCTCTCAAGAAAAGAATCCAGCGGGAGCAACAAGTAGTAGCGCAATGATACAAGAGAACTCACGAAGATTGCGAGAGAAAACAGACCTAACAAGAAGTGCAACATCGGAACCACCCTTCTTTCATCGACCGCCACAAACACCAACACAGGAAAAACAGGAAGAAGCGGACCTCTCAGATTCAGAAATAACTCTCCTTAGGGAACCAAATGCGGCGGCAGCCGCAGCAGGCAGTAGCGCAGCGCCAAACGAGGCAGCAACAGCAGGATCGTCGGAACCAGCAACACCAAGGAGTAGAAGAAACAGCAGCGCAGAAGACGACACCTCCTCAGGTAGAAGAGCTGGAACCCAACCTCTCATTCTGGAAAAACAGGCAGTAACACCAACGACAGCAACAGCGGCAGTAGTAGGATCAGAAACACCCTCACCAGCACCGGAAGAGGAAGAAGAAAACGAAAACCTCATTAGAACAGAAACGCCACCATCAACATCGACAGCAGGATCAGCGGCGGCAGGCAGTAACGCAGCGCCAAACGAAGCAGCGGCAGCAACACAGGAAAAAGCGGAAAAAGAAGAAAGGGAAGAGGCGGACTCAGATTCAGAAGAAACTCTCCTTAGGCAATCAAATGCACCAGCGGCAATAACACCACCAGCAACCTCACCAACAACACCAAGAGTGAGTAGAGCAAGCAGTATCGGAGGAGAAGAAAAAAACCTCCTTGTGCCAGGACCACCATCAACACCGAGGACAGTTGGCAGTAGCGCAGAGACAGACGAGGCAGCAGCAACAGCGGCAGAAGTGAAACCACCAACAATGGGGAAAGCAAGTAGTAGCGCAAGCGCAACACCAAACAGAGCCTGGAAAATGCTCATAGGGGCTGCTAGTGCGTTTGCTAATATTATTACTCTTCCTGGGTCGCCATACAGCAAAGTTCCGGGAAGTAAAAAAGAAGCACAGGGGAAAGCAAACAGTAACGCCGTAGGGCCACAACCAGCAACATCTTCCTCAAACAACGTAGCGGTAGCGGAACCATCGTCACCACCACCGGAAAAAGAAGACGCCTCAGATGCGGACCCCTCAAATTCAAAAAGAGCTCTCCTTCCGAGACAAAACGCAGCAGCAGTAGCGGCAACACCAACGGGGGGGGCTGGAGACAGTAGCGCAGCGCCAGTGACAACAACGCCGCAGCAGCAGACGGAAGCAAACTCGGCGGAACCAACAGAACACGAGGCGGCGGTAGCAGCTGCGGCGGCTGCAGCATCGGAAGCAACAAGTAGTAGCGCAGAGCCAGTGACACCACTACAAACACCGAATATAGCTGGAGCTGGCAGCAGCGCCGCAGCGGCGGCAAGTAGCAGTTATACTGGTGCAGCAGCATCATTACTATCACCAGCACTTCTAACGGGAGCGGGAGCGAGAACGGCAGCAACACCACCCCCTTCAGCTCTATTAACAACGGCGGCGACAGCAGTACACCAAACAGGACAATCCGCTAGCTTCGTAACAGCAGCAGCAGAACCAGCAATAGAATACACCGGGGAAAATGTCTTTCGGTTTGCCGAAGAGATCCGCAATAAATTGAAGAAAGAACCCACAAGTCTCACCACTAACGACTTATTCCATTATGCGTCAAAAACAGATACAACAACGAAATGGCTTTGTAAGCATTATCTTTCGTGGGCCCAAAATATAAATTTCTTTAATCTTAGTATTCCTCTACAAGTACAAACTGTTGAGTCAACGCTTTTTAAAAACTGGGTAGAAAAAAAATATAAAGAGAAAAGTCTACCCTCGCTTAACCTTCAACAGTTCGATGATGCATGGAAGAAAGCAACACCCGATAAAAGAGAAGTAATCATTGGGCAATGGTTAAGAGAGACTATCATAAGCAAGCATGAGCAGCTTTTTCCTCAAGAGAGTCAGACGCAACATCAAGCTTCTCGCCCTTCCCAATAAAACGGCGCAAATCATCATAAGGACTTCAAGATGCGAACCCTCGCTGTGGTTTGTAAGACTGATTCAAAGATGAATTTTTAAGGACAAGCACAGTAAGATAAAATTTTCGGTTTTCAGGCCGAAGGCCTGAATACTGAAAATTAAGCCTTGACTTCAACACACTAACCTACTTTTATTCCGCACCATTACAGCTTCCTTTTATTTCAGAAAGAAATACTTCAAATACAAGCAAAGCTTTTCCCTTGAAATAAAAAATCGATCGCCGTGCCCACAATTTTTTTTCTTTTAAAGAAAAAATTTTAATCCATGCGTGATCACGCGTGTCTATCTTGGAAATTTCAAAAGGACTGCGCTTCAAATTCGGGTCTTGAAATAAAATCTCACCTAAGGGCGTTTCACCTAAGGCGTTAAAACAATGCGCCGTGTCTCCTTCAAATAAATAAGAAGGTAAAATACTCCGAGCAATAATTAAAGCCTGCGATTTTTTCCCTAACTCAACAATACGGATAACTTGCTCTTTGTCTTTTTCTAAATTTAATAATTTTGCTTCCTCTTCCTCTATTTTGCCAGGTAACTGTGAATGCAGCTTTATATAAAAATCTTTTCCTACCATTTTTTTTAATCGCGCTGTCATCGAAGAAGCATCATTTATAAAATAAATTCTATTTTTCATTTTTTAACTTCAAAAAATTATTTAATATCCTATACCCTTCTTGCGTTAAAATAGATTCTGGATGAAATTGTAATCCATAGACAGAATAATGCCGGTGCCGTAGACCCATGATTTCCCCCTCTTCACTTTCTGCCACGATCTGCAATACTTCAGGCAAATCCCGTCTTTCCACCACCAAGGAATGATAACGCCCCACCCTTAACGGGGTTTTGATCCCTTTTAATATCCCTCTTCCATTATGTGTTATTAACGCCGCTTTTCCATGCATCGGTTTTTTCGCTTTTACAACTCTGCCACCAAACACCTGCCCTATCGCTTGATGACCTAAACAAATACCCAAAATAGGAATCTCAGAACTGAAAGCTTCTATCACCTCTAAAGAAATTCCCGCTTGCAAGGGCGTACACGGCCCCGGCGAAATAATAATATGCGAGGGATTTATTTTTTTAATTTCATTTAATGTTATCGCATCATTTCTTTTTACAAGCCGCTCAAACCCTAACTCTCCTACATAACGCGCAAGGTTATAAACAAATGAATCGTAATTATCAATTAATAAGATCATAAGAGACTTTCATGCAAAACTTTAGCTTTATGCCATGTTTCTTCATATTCAATCAGCGGATCTGAATCTAGCACAATCGCTCCTCCCGCTTGAAAAGAAATTTTATTTTTTTTAATACAAAAAGTTCGGATCGTAATAGATAAATCCATTTCATCATTAAAACCAATATACCCCATGCAACCACAATAAGGCCCACGTTGCGTGGGTTCAATTTCCGCAATGATTCCCATGCTCCTAATCTTGGGCGCACCCGTCACAGACCCCCCCGGAAAAATAGCTTGAATTAATTTTATTTGATTACACTCCGTTTTCAATTTACCTTCAATCGCCGAAACAAGATGATGCACCGTTTCAAACGTTTCAAGTTCACATAACTGACTCACTTTCACATGATGATCTTCACATACTCTGGATAAATCATTTCTCATTAAATCCACAATCATCACGTTTTCTGCTTTGTCTTTTTCAGAAAATAATAATTCTTTTGAAAACGCCTCATCTTCTTTTTTTGTTTTTCCTCGAGGCCGTGTCCCTTTGATCGGCCTTGTTTCCACCCCCAAAGAAGATTGCCGCAAAAATCGCTCTGGCGATGCTGAAATTAAACAAATGTCGTCATGATGAAAATACGCAGAGAAAGGCGAAGGATTTAATTCCATCAATCTTTGATAAAGATTAAATTTAGAAAAATCAGAAGGCAAATCACTTGAAAAACGCTGAGAAATATTAGCCTGAAAAATATCTCCTTCCAAAATATAATTTTTTGTTTTTTCAACCGCTTGAAGATAGGATTTTTTATCAAAATTTGAAATAATATTTTCTGATTCTAAAATAAAATTATTATTATTTTCCATAAAAAAATTTTTTGATAATTGACCTAGAAATTTTTTGATTTTCACACGTGCTCTTTTCTCTCTGGCTTTTTTTTCTTTTTCTGGGTAGCCCGATGAGAAAATCCATGCTTT
>Ga0156273_101_pt1 | contig 10064 bp, 9 predicted proteins | sample RifCSPlowO2_12_FD_107922 | JGI IMG/M metagenome (GOLD analysis project Ga0156273, IMG submission 107922) | Gammaproteobacteria bacterium RIFCSPLOWO2_12_FULL_38_14 | reverse complement strand
GATAGGTCCACCGGGAACAGGCAAAACCATGCTTGCGCAATGCTTTCCAGGATTACTTCCTCTTCTAAATAATGATGCGGCTATTGAAGTTGCCGCAATTTACTCGCTCACAAACAGCAAACGCGCCATTCACACATGGCGGCAAGCACCTTTTCGATCGCCCCACCATACCGCCTCTTATATTGCACTGGTCGGCGGCAATAACCCGCCAATACCAGGAGAAGTTTCACTTGCCCATCACGGCGTTTTATTTTTAGATGAACTTTCAGAATTTAATTCTAAAACCTTAGACACGCTACGGGAACCTTTAGAAAACGGCTGTATCTCGATTGCCCGAGCAGGAAATACTTTGCATTTTCCTGCGAAATTTCAATTGATTGCAGCAATGAACCCTTGTCCTTGTGGTTACTATGGGGATAATGAAATTGCCTGTCGTTGCACAGAAGAAAAAATAAAAAAATATCAAACGCGTATTTCAGGCCCCTTACTTGATCGCATTGATCTTCATTTTTCTCTTTCACGTCTCACACCGCACGAGTTATTATTCGAAAATAAAGATAATATCAATTCAAGTGACCTCATTCGTGAGAAAGTAAAAAAAGCCAGGGAAAACCAACTTGAACGCGCGAAAAAATTAAATAGCCAACTCTCTTCTAAAGAAATTATTCATTATTTTGTTTTCTCAGACAAAATTAAGAAATTATTAAATCAAGCGATTGTACGATTTCAATTGTCTCCACGCGCTTATCATCGAGTTTTACGAATAAGCCTTACTATTGCTGATCTAGAAAATGCAGATGAGGTTCAATTACAACATCTTGAAGAAGCCTTAAGCTTCCGTTCGTGCTTACAAGCTAATGACGAACGATTCAAAATAAGGTAGAATTACAGCTATTTTTTAGAACTCAAAGGAGATTGCACTGATGGATCATGACACCCTTTTTACTTCCGAATCTGTTTCTGAAGGCCACCCTGATAAAATCGCCGATCAAATTTCAGATGCCATTTTAGACGCGATCCTAACACAAGATCCGCACGCACGCGTTGCTTGCGAAACACTTGTAAAAACAGGGGTTGTTTTAATTGCTGGTGAAATCACAACAAGTGCTTGGGTCGACATTGAAAAAATCGCAAGAAATGTCATTAAAGACATCGGTTACAACAGTTCTGCCATGGGCTTTGATTGGGAATCCTGTGCCATTCTCACCGCCATTGGCAAACAATCGCAAGACATCGCGATAGGTGTTGGAGAAACAGAACGACATGAACAAGGCGCAGGCGATCAAGGCATGATGTTTGGTTATGCCTCCAATGAAACCGATGTACTCATGCCTGCCCCCATCACGCTTGCACACCGTCTTGTAAAGCAACAAGCCGAGGTAAGAAAACATGGCAACCTCCCTTGGTTACGTCCAGATGCAAAAAGCCAAGTCACATTACAGTATAAAAACCATGTCCCCGTGGGAATTGACACAGTCGTACTTTCCACACAACATCATTCTGATATCACACAAGCAACATTGATAGAAGCTGTAATTGAAGAAATCATCAAACCTGTCTTACCCCCCGTTTGGATTTCAAAAGACACAAAATTTCTTGTTAACCCCACGGGACGTTTTGTCATTGGCGGACCTTTAGGTGACTGCGGTTTAACAGGCCGAAAAATCATTGTCGACAGTTATGGCGGTATGGCACGGCACGGTGGCGGTTGTTACTCGGGGAAAGATCCTTCAAAAGTAGATCGTTCTGCTGCTTATGCAGCACGTTATGTTGCAAAGAACATCGTCGCTGCAGGCATTGCTTCACGTTGTGAAATTCAAGTATCTTACGCAATTGGTGTTGCCGAACCTGTTTCTATTTCTGTTGAAACTTTCGGAACAGGGAAAATCAGTCATTCACAAATTGTAAACCTCATTCGAGCGCATTTTGATTTACGCCCCGGCGGCATTATCACCATGCTCGATTTATTAAGACCCATTTACCTACCCACTGCAAGCTATGGCCACTTTGGTCGACACGAAGCAACTTTCACTTGGGAAAAAACCGATAAAGCCAAATTACTGCAACAAGCCGCAGGCTTAAAAGAAAGGATAGGCGCATGAACACGGCAAACCTACAACAAGATCACAAAGTTGTAAACTTACAACTTGCCACTTGGGGACGCAAAGAAATTGCGATTGCAGAAACAGAAATGCCAGGTTTGATGGCCCTACGTCAACAATACACACAAGAGAAACCTTTGAAAGGCGCACGCATTGCCGGTTGTTTACACATGACTATTCAAACAGCCGTTCTCATTGAAACCTTAATTGCACTCGGTGCCCAAGTGCGCTGGTCTTCCTGCAATATTTTCTCAACACAAGATCACGCCGCTGCCGCGATAGCTCTGCGAGGCATCCCTGTTTTTGCTTGGAAAGGCGAAACAGAAAAAGAATATGAATGGTGTATTGAACAAACCATCCACGGACCAGCAGACTGGCATCCTAATATGATCTTAGATGACGGCGGCGATCTTACTAAAATCATGCATGAAAGATACCCTGAATTATTAAAAAACGTACGGGGTATTTCAGAAGAAACAACAACGGGCGTACACCGCTTATATGAAATGCATCAAAAAAAATTATTAAAAGTTCCCGCCTTTAATGTAAATGACTCTGTCACTAAATCCAAATTTGACAATTTATACGGTTGTCGAGAATCTTTATTAGATGGTTTAAAGCGCGCGACGGACGTCATGATTGCGGGAAAAATTGCGGTTATTTTAGGTTATGGTGATGTCGGAAAGGGATGCGCACAATCCTTACGTGGGCAAGGCGCAACGGTGTGGATCACTGAAATCGATCCTATTTGTGCATTACAAGCCGCGATGGAAGGTTATCGTGTTGTAACCATGGACGAGGCAGCTAACAAAGCAGATATCTTCATCAGTGCCACAGGCAATATTCACGTGATGACACACGAACACATGAAGCAAATGAAAAACCAAGCGATCGTTTGCAACATTGGGCATTTTGATTCGGAAATTGATATTGCCTCATTAAAACAATACAACTGGGAAAACATCAAACCCCAAGTAGATCATGTTATTTTCCCCGATGGAAAACGTTTAATTATTTTAGCTGAAGGTCGTTTAGTGAATTTAGGTTGTGCAACAGGACATGCGAGTTTTGTTATGTCCACCTCTTTCACCAATCAGGTACTGGCGCAAATAGAATTATGGCAACATCCTGAAAAATACCCCATTGGTGTTTATGTCTTACCAAAATTATTAGATGAACAAGTTGCACGACTACATTTAGACAAACTGGGTGTTAAGCTTACCTCACTCACGCCCAAACAAGCGGATTATTTAGGTTTAAAAATAGAGGGGCCTTACAAGTCAGACCTTTACCGTTATTAAAATTAATATTTTGACATAAAACACATATATACATATAATGTATATATGAATCCTGGCAAGACATTCGATTATGGGCCAACTCAACATCCATATGACACTTCATTTTCAACAAAACCTAACAAAATTCATGAGATTACGTCACATAAAAACAAAAGCAGAAGCCATCAGAATTGCGGTCCAAGAATGTTTAATGCGCACAGCACAGCTAACAAAACCTCATGACTTTTCCACATGGCTGGGCTTGGCAACGCAAGTCCCTGTAAGAAGAAAAACTAGATTCCAAAACGACAATGATTTATGGAAATAAAAGATGGTTATTGATACTTCTGTTATCCTAGCAATCCTTTTCAAAGAGAAGCACAGTACATGGGCTGTTACTCAAATGAATACATACGCCAGCGAACTACGGATGAGCACAGTCAACTTAACAGAAGTTTTGATTCACCTCCAAGATCGTCAGCCACAATTATTTCATAAACTAGAAGAACAACTCCTCTTTCAAAGTGGTATTCGATTTATTCCACCCGATATTGAACAATCTAAAATTGCAGCTAATGCAAGAATAAAGTTTCCATTAAATTTAGGAGATTGCTTCGCCTACTCACTCGCAGTACAAGAAGACTGCCCTATCCTAACACTAGATAAAGATTTCAAAACGCTCCCCCATGTGCTCATTCATCCTTATTAAGCAGGCTTCTAAAATAACCTGTAATAAGCAAAACGAATGACAGACAATAAGCTTGTTTTTCGTGATATTCCACACCATAGTTGTTGTTTTTAATGATAATCAGCATATCAAACATGAATTTTCATGTACCAATTTTAAAAAGCAGCACTAAACCATTTTATCATCTGTCGCGACCATTCAAAAAAGTCCATATGTTTGACAGCAGGCGGTACCGTGATTTTTTCTTCAGGAACAAACGCATAAACTTCTGAAACATCTTGTCGACGCTGCCAATTATTCAAATATTTTTTAGCTAAATTACCATCATCGATAATTAATAAATTTTCTGCATTACGCATTTGTGCTGCACGCGTAAAATTGAATGACCCTGTGATCACACGCGCCTCATCAAGAATCATTACTTTGTTATGTGCAATTCCAACATGATAATCAATCCACACAGGGATATGGTGTTTTACAAAAAATTCAGCTGCATTGCCTGGATTAGATAAAATACTTTTATCTAAAATTACTTGCACTTTCACGCCACGCTCTTTTGCAGACGATAAAGCATTCTCAATCGAACGGGAAGTAAAACTATAAGCTTGAATTTTGATGTCGCTGACAGAAGATTCAATCGCATCTAAAATTAATTGGGTACAGTTTTCATCGGGTGTGAAACACACCGAGTAATTTGAACCAAGCTCAAAACTATCTGCAAAAACACATTTTAAAAATAAAACTGAAAATAACAAAAAATTTATTTTTTTAAATTTAGTCATCACTTAATTCCTTAAAAAATTAACTTTTTTAATATTGAAAAAAAGAAAACAATCAAGTACAGTACCTTCTTTTTTAACTTTCACTTTGGAGAGTGTAAATGAAAACAAACCCCCTTCCCATTTTAAGCTTATGTTCCTTACTCACCATTTCCGCGTGTACCACCCAAGGCGGCCCCTTGAATAAACAAGATGTCGGCATGCTCACCGGCGGTGTTGTCGGCGGCGTACTGGGTAATCAAGTTCATGGTTCAGGACATGGCGCAGCCATCATTGGCGGCACTATTGTAGGCGCCTTGCTGGGAGGCGCAATAGGACAAAGCATGGATGAAGTCGATCGCATGAAGATGAATCAAACCTTGGAATCTGCGCCAACTAACAAAACAACCTCTTGGACCAACCCTGATACAGACGCAACTTACCGTGTCACACCCACAAAAACCTATTATCGTGAATACGATGGTGGCAACCAGCCTTGCCGTGAATTCACAACCACTGCTATCATCGGCGGGAAAAAACGTGAAGTGTATGGAACTGCTTGCCGACAAGCGGATGGAAGTTGGAAAGTAATTCAATAATCTTCATTAGACTTCTTCCACGCAAAGCGTGGAAGAAGATCGGAGACAAGGAAGTAAATGACCACCACCTCACGCAGCAAAACCAAAACCATTTACACTTGTTCGATTTGCGCTGCTCAATCCCCCAAGTGGTTAGGCCAATGCCCTGATTGCAACACATGGAACACCTACCAAGAAGAAGTCATTTCCACCGCTCCCCCTCGCTATGTCAACTATAGCGGCGAAACTGCAACACAGTCTGTTGTGCTTTCTGAAGTAAATGTAAAACAAGATTCACGTTTATTAACAGGTTTGCCTGAATTGGATCGCGCTTTGGGCGGCGGCTTAGTCCCAGGCTCAGTGGTATTAATTGGTGGAGATCCTGGTATTGGAAAATCAACCCTCTTATTACAAACCTTATGTTCTCTAAGCCAATATCAAGAAAGTTTATATGTCACGGGTGAAGAATCATTACAACAAGTCGCGATGCGTGCACGTCGCCTCGGTTTATCTGAAGATAAATTAAAATTATTTCCTGAAACACATATTGAAAAAATTCTTGCACTTGCAGGGGAAAGTCGCCCCACCATTCTCGCCATTGATTCCATTCAAACGATGTATACGCAAACAGTACAATCTGCACCGGGCGCCGTCAGCCAAGTACGTGAAAGCGCCGCACAACTCGTACGTTACGCAAAACAAACAGGCACAGCCTTATTTCTAATAGGTCATGTGACAAAAGAAGGCACCATCGCGGGCCCACGCGTATTAGAACACATGGTTGACACCGTTTTATATTTTGAGGGTGAACGTGATCATCGTTATCGCATTATTCGCGCGATCAAAAATCGATTTGGCGCTGTCAATGAATTAGGAATTTTTGCAATGACAGACAAAGGTTTGCGAACCATCAGCAACCCTTCTGCGATTTTTCTTTCGCATCAACGCGAACATAACCCTGGCAATATTGTCATGTCCACCTGGGAAGGCAGCCGTCCTCTGCTTGTTGAAATTCAAGCGCTGGTAGACGAAAGCCATCTTGCCAATCCGCGTCGTGTCACCGTGGGGCTTGAGCAAAATCGTCTTGCCATGTTACTGGCGGTATTACACCGACACGGCGGCATTGTCACCTACGATCAAGATGTTTTTGTCAACGCGGTTGGCGGCGTCAAAGTTTCTGAAACTGCGGCAGATCTCCCGATTTTATTAGCGATTCTTTCAAGTTTACGTAACAAACCTTTGCCTGCAGAGTTAATGGCATTTGGTGAAATAGGCTTGGCAGGTGAAATTCGCCCTGTCCAAAGCGGACAAGAACGTTTGCAAGAAGCACAAAAACACGGATTCAAAAAAGCGATCATCCCTAAAAACAATGCACCGCGAAATAAAATCCCCGGCCTTGAAATTATTTCCGTACAAACATTATCTGAAGCGCTAAGCACCCTGAACTGAAAATAAATCCACTTAGATACATCTAAAACGAATATATTTTTTGATTTTTTTTATTTTTATATTAAAATGCTCGCTCATTTTCAAAATAATATAAAGACCATGAACCTCAATGACTTCAAAAAGCAATACTTAACAAAATTAGAAAAGATTAAACCACGTCAAAAAAATTCCCATGAAACTGCCAAAGATATTGTAGAGTTCATAAAATTCATAGAAAGAGAAATAAAAAGATGCTCTATCGATGAGATCAAAAACATCCTAAGAGAAATACCCGACATTGCAGAAAAATATATTTCTTACCTTGAAACACATCTAACGACATGCTTGGAGAATGATAACTGTCATCGTGATATGTTGATTCTCTTTATAGGCGCAGCAGAACAATCATCACCTACTGTAACACGCGGCTTGAGTTTAATGCAGAACCCACGACTGCTAGAGCTGTTATCAGCTAATAACACAAAAAAGACCGAAGCCTACAGAGAGTTCAACCGAAAGTTCTCTCAGCACTCTCCCGAAGTTTTCCAAGGAGCCGCTTTTTGGGAAAAAGAAAAAAGAAACCAAGAACGTGTGAACCTATCTTTAGTTCATACAAGCAATCTATTATCAGCAATAACGGAAGATCCTCAAAATTTTGATCTTACAACAGCACAAATATCATTAGTTGAGTCAACCAGAGCCCTACAACATAAAAAAACCGAACTTTCTCTAGTAAAAGAGAATGCTGACAACAAGAGCATGGCGCGCAATCCAGTCTTCCAGCTCGCATTATGTCAAAGTCAGATAGCGTTTTCTAAAGAAGCAACACTTACCCACCACTATAGTCAGGCACAGAATGAAGAACTCGCGATGAAATTTGAAAAACTAGCAGGCTATACACAAGCAAATCAAGAACTCGCAAAAAAATTACAAGAATTATTATCTCAACTAGAAATAAAAAAACAGGAATATCAAAAAGCAGCAACAACATTAAAAGACATCGCTCTACTGAATGGCGATGAGCAAGCAGTTAGATCACAATTCCTCGACTTATGCAGGCAACAAGAAAAAAAGCTTCTGGAGAAAATAGCGGCTCTTCCAACCTCTTCAGCAACACCATTACAAACAGCAGATAACGCTAGTTCTTCTTCCTCTTCCACAACACAAATCCCAAACAATCTCTCACCCTCATTAAAAACGATAGCTTCATTTCAACCCCCGGACCCCCGAAAACGACCCCTTAGCGAGCCCGCACAAAATCAAGAGCCTCCATCACTTGATCTTCATTCGCAATCATCTGAGAATGAACGCCCACCCGTCCCTCACCAAGGTTTTCCTTCCCAGAAAAGATATCGAAATCACAGGTAACAAAACTATCCAACAAGTAAACATGATCAGGAACAGTTTATGCCCCCTTCTTCAGCAGATTTTTATTTTAATGGTTTTACAAAAAAATTTTTAACATCACAAGATAAAACCTCAAACACGCCCATCCCCTTCCCTAAAAACGGAGATGATTTAAATATTTTCTTAAAAAGCACCAATGGTTTCCAATTTAAAAAAATCATCCTCACCTATTTAAAAAAAATAAAAACCAGCGTTTTCAAACACAGTTTAGATGGAAAACATTTATTCGAAAAATTTGTAAATTCTCAAGCAACGGCAAATCAAGCTTATCTTGAGGATCTATATTTTTTTGTTGGCATACTGGAATTAGCACAAAATGAAAGGATTGAAAAAGATCGACGAAAAAACGCCATTGAAGTGCTCTTTAGTGAAAAAGCATATAGAAAACAAATTTATTTTTATCTCATGGGACCTATCGTCGAACACAGCATTCAAACATTAATGATATGGGCAGATAAGCACAAAATTCTATACGACAAAACACGACTATTTTCCCTTATTGGAAAAATTAATGAAGAAATTCTTTATAGACTAGACCCCGCTCTATTGATCTCGGAGACAAAACTATTAATATACATAAGCTCTTTGGCAGAAAACAATAACATCCCCCCCACAAAAAAATTTCTTATCTCTCATCTTCTAGAACATCTCGGCCTACATGGGGCAAGGGATGATCATGAATACTTACAAGAGACACAATTTCAATTAGACAACAACACGGCTGCCGAATTTACATGTTACCGCGCAAGCTTGGTGCGAGATATTGCCTACGACATCTTAATAAAACACTACCCGATAGACATGAATATTCATGGGGACAGATTGAATGTTCATATGGCAAATGCCCTTATTAATTTTAATGCTGAAAAGTTGGGTCTGCCCACTGTACTTGATGATCTCGCGCAAGCGTATGTCTCAAAAATCTCTAGAATACAAGGGGATTTTATTACAAGACTTAAAGAAAAACTCACCCCTAAAAACTTAATAGAAAAAACTTCACAACAACTAGAAGAAAGTCTTTGTAACTGCGTTAAATTATTAAATGAGACAACATCAGAAAAAGATAAAGAAGAAATACTAAAAGAAATATCAATTTTATTTAATGCCTATGGAGAAGATAAAAAAACCTTTACTGAGCGCCCCTTATTTAGCTTTATCTATCGGGAAAAATCAGACTCTTCGGAAGAACCAGAACATATAAGATATGATTTAGCACATGATATCCAGGAAACACTCATCATCACTTTGACTCGCAGACTTATTCATGCGGGTTATTTGGAAGAAAAAGAAATTCAATCTTTTGAATATGAAAAAGGGATTTTTTACTGCCTTCGATCTTTTCCTGAAAATTCTTTTTTTATTTCAAAATCTAATAAAAAAAGCAATCTATTAGACGCCGTTTCAAACTTAATAGAAGAAAGAAATATTATTCCCCATACAATCATTAAAATATTCTTGAAAGCTTTTTTTATGTTTGCCGAAGACTTTAATAGCTTTTTTTATCTTAAGTCTGCTTCTCTTTCTTTTATAGCAAATTATCTTTCTTTGTTGGATAAATTAGTTGATAAACTGGAGACAGGTGAAAAAAAAGAGTTATTAAAAATGCTACAAAATACACGGGCTTTGGGTGTAATGATGGCTTCCCATCAAGATGGCAGGATGATAGCAAGCTATCTTTCTTTACTGGATAAATTAATTGAAGGACCGCAGTCAGTTGAAAAAGAAGAGTTACTAAAAATTCTAAAACAACAAAACGAACATGAATGGAATTTAGGAATGATAATTTTACAGAACCAAAATGACCAGACGACAATAGATTATCT
>Ga0156273_102_pt1 | contig 10117 bp, 10 predicted proteins | sample RifCSPlowO2_12_FD_107922 | JGI IMG/M metagenome (GOLD analysis project Ga0156273, IMG submission 107922) | Gammaproteobacteria bacterium RIFCSPLOWO2_12_FULL_38_14 | reverse complement strand
TGTGTTACTAAATAAGAACTCAAGTTTGGATTGCCTCGAAAAACACAAGGAGCTCTCTCTTCTTTTTAAAATAAGGGGTGTGTTTTTCTCGCAATGACTGTAATCGCGCTTTTATAATAAACTCAAATTTTAATTTTCAATCTCAAGGCTTTCGGTCTGATAAAACCCTCAAGAATTTATTTATGATGAGTCTACCAGGTCGAAGACCTGGCAGCGCGGAACGCGCCTAGCCCAAGGTGAGTTGTGCGAAGCACAACGTAACCTTGGGTATCGAATTTCCCACAAATCACAAGCGCTGTAAGCGCGAAACTCGCTTAAGCATAAAAAACCAATTGCTTGGTATGGTAAGCAACCAGTGATACCAAATGCTTAACTAGTCGAGCAAAAAAGATCGGCGCATACCTCTAGTATATGAAGATGCGAACCCTCAGAAAACACAGGAAAGTTTATGCTTCTTCATTTAATATCGTGTGATTTTTTTTCGTGAAACCACACTGTTTTTTTATTGAAGAAGCGATGCCCGATAAACATCTTAAAACAGAAAAACTCAGTTTTTTATTAAATTTTCAAAAATTATAATTATTTATTTTTTTAATAAATTTTTAAAAACATTCTTAATGTTTTCTTAATTTTTCTGTGAAAAGTGATTTTGATTTCTCTGCCCTACTATGGTTAAATTAATTTCTTAAATTTTTTAATTGGGAGATGTTCATGTTTGATTTTTCAGGCACATTAGGCGCTTCTTCAGATAATCAGAGGTTTTTAGATGGATTTATGAGAGATCTTAATGGAATGGGAATGCTAGCAAACAAGCAAGAACTAACGCCAGACTCAGCTTCGGATAGTCATTCTGCATCTGCTACATCACAGAAAGGGTTGCCTGATCTTGATTCTTTTCTTGGAGATCTAAATGATTCAATAAAAAAAATATTATCACCAAACAACAAACTAAGTGCAGAACAACATAAACAGCGCGATTCTTTCTATCATTATCTTTGTTATTGCCTCATGAGCGTTTTTGAAAACAGAATAACGCAATACGCAAAAGACCACCCCAGTGCTGCTGCTGGTTTTTCTTCGCAGGCATTCCTGTTTCTTGCAGATCCTAGGAGATCTGTCGCAGACGCCAGCAATCTTGCTGATAAGTATATTCTAAAATCAAGCGAGATCTCCGAGATCTTGAAGAATCTTTTTTCTGCTTTAACAGCTGATCAAGAAGCCTGGTTAGAGAAGCTTGACTCAAGAAGTAAGAAAATTGGTGGCCTTGTTGTCCTTGCTGGGCTTATTGTGTTTATAGTACTGATGGCTCTTGCTGGTGGTGCCGCTATCCCTGTGTATATAGGGATGGGGATCCTCCTAGGTTGTCTATCTCTTGGTTTAGCGAGTGCGTTTGGTGTTCCTTCCTTGTATTCCCACAGAAAAGAAGGAGAGAATGCTCATAAAAATCAGTCAGAGCTTAAAGGGATCCAAGATAAATTAAATGCTTTCGGAGAAGACTTAGGAGCGCTAGCAAGTCAGCAAAAAGAACAGCAGCAAGAAGAAGAAAACCAAGAGGGTGGTAACGGAGCCGCCGCAAGCAGTGCTGCTACTAGCGGTTTCTTTAGGGCTGCTGGTGGTAACGCAGCAGCCGCAGCAGCAGCAGCCGCCGCAGCAGCAGCAGCCGCCGCCGCAGCAGCAGCAGCAGCACCCCAACACCACAGTGAGACAATACACCCGCGATGAATGCGGGTTTTAAATAAAAACTATCTCTGGGATTTGTCTTCATAAGCGAGGTAATTTAAAACATCGTATAGCGTGTCGCGGGTTTCCATTTGCGGGATCAAGGATTTTTGGCTGCCATGAGATTTTAAGGTTTTATATGCTTCTTGCGCGGCTTTATTCATCACCCGCACCGCGGTGAAAGGATATAAAATCATACTGATCCCCCTGCTCGCCAATTCTTCGACGGTAAACAAAGGTGTTTTTCCAAATTCCGTAATATTGGCAAGCACAGGAATATCAAGCGCTTTCACAAACGCATGGAACTCCTCCAGGGTCGTGCAACTTTCAGCAAACAGCGCATCAGCACCAGCCGTTTGATATTGCACTGCGCGGGCGATCGCGCTTTTTAAACCTTCGACTGCAACAGCATCCGTCCGTGCAATTAAATAAAAATCAGGATCATTTTCTTTTCTTGCCTGATCAGCTGCTCGAATACGACCTAGCATTTCTTCTTCGGAAACTAAACGTTTATTAGGACGATGGCCACAACGTTTTTCATTGACTTGATCTTCAATGTGTACACCCGCAGCACCGTGTTTAATTAAAGCTTGGATGGCGCGCGCAATCGTAAAATCATTTCCCCAGCCTGTGTCGATATCCACAATCAAAGGTGTATCGACGCTACTCGTAATACGATCCACATCCGTTAATACATCATTTAAATTTGTGATCCCCAAGTCAGGCAAGCCATAAGAAACAGCCGCTAAAGCACCGCCTGAAAGATAGATTGCTTCAAAGCCTGCTTGTGTTGCTAATTTGGCGCAGTAGGCATTGACGGTTCCGACAATTTGCAGAGGTTTTGATTTTTGAAGTGTAGCCCTAAAACGTTTCCCTGAAGATAACATCATATGCCTTTTTCCTCGTGATAGTACTTAACGCCCATCTTAATACGTTCTCGATTATTTTGTTCGCGCCAACGTTGTGTATCACGTAAAGAGAAAACGCAGCCACAATATTCTTGTTGATAAAACGCTTCACGTTTGGAAATTTCTATCATACGTTGCGATCCGCCCTTCTTTCTCCAATCAAAAGTCCAATAGGTCATATTAGGATAATGCGAGGCTGCGCGTGTGCCGCAATCATTGATTTTCGCCATGTTTTTCCAACGTGAAATGCCTAGCGAACTGGTGAAAATATTAAAATCATGTTCATGCGCGTAAAGCGCAGTTCGCTCAAAACGCATATCAAAACACATGGTACATCGTATGCCACGTTCAGGTTCTTTTTCCATTCCTTTTGCGCGTTTAAACCATTCGTCACGGTCATAGTCGCCATCGATAAAAGGAATCTGGTGTTTTTCAGCAAAACGAACATTTTCATTTTTCCGAATTTCATATTCTTTGAAAGGATGAATGTTGGGATTATAAAAAAAGATGGTAAATTCAATTTTAGATTCTACAAAACGCTCCATGAGATCACAGGCGCAAGGTGCACAACAAGAATGTAATAATAATTTTTTTTCGTTATTCGGAAGTTTTAATGTTGGTTTTTCTGCTATGATAGCTTCTTTCATGGCAAATCCTCGTTTGTGTAAAAATGAAAAAAATTTTATTTTTTATATTTTTTTTCCCGTTATGTTCGCATGCTTTGTCGTGTGTTATCTTGCTGCACGGCTTGGCGCGCTCACACGCGTCGATGTCAAAGCTAGAAACATATCTCAAAAAAAATAATTATAGTGTGATTAATTTAGATTATCCTAGCACAAGAAAAACGATCCATAACCTAGCCGAAGAAAACATTCCCCCCATGATTAATGCCTGTTTGGATCTTGACGCAGACGATATTGATTTTGTCACCCATTCTCTAGGGGGTATTGTGCTTCGAGATTATTTACAGCATCACCGTATACCCAAGTTAAAACGGATTGTCATGTTGAGTCCGCCGAACCAGGGCAGTCCTTTAGCAGACTTTTTTCATGATAATTGGTTATTTCAAGTTTTTACAGGCCCCGCGGGTCAAGCTTTAACAACGCTTGAGATACATTTTCCTTATCCCCTTCCCTCCCAATACGAGGTTGGCATCATTGCAGGCAATGTCAGTCCTTTCGGAAAATTATTTTTTGATGAACCAAATGATGGGAAGGTGGCTGTTTCAAGCACGTATCTTGATGGTATAAGCGATTTTATCGTCATGCCCGTCACCCACACCTTTATGATGAAAAACAAAAAAGTAATGTATCAAATTTTATTTTTTTTAAATTATGGAAAATTCGAGGGTGTCTCTAAAGATTCTTTTCGCACTGAAAAAACCTTTAGAGACATGCCCTAGTATAAAAACCCAAAGAGGTAAAGCGGAATTTCATTTTTGACTGTGATCCATAAAAGAATGGTATATAGATAGATTACAGTCTACTTTTTCATGATATTTCAACAAAAAAAAGGAGTGTATGCCTGTTATAGATGAAAATCTCGTCTCTTCCATCCTGCCGCTCGCTATGCTCACTACACTTGTATAGGACTCAAACCTTGCTGTATGCTCTCAGTTTTTTTTATGCCTTTACGCCATGAATTCATTTATTACTTTTCTGATAGCCCACTGGGATTTAACGGCAGCGACATTGCTTATCGTTGCTCTGATTATTTTCTTTGAAATACGTGAGCATGCACCGGGTATTTCACATCTTTCTACTCAAGAAGCATTACATATGATGAATCGTGAAAATGCCTTGGTTTTGGATGTGCGCGATGAGAAACTTTTTTCAGAAGGTCACATCTTAAAGGCACACAATATTCCTTTTGCTTGCCTGGAAAAAGAAATATCTCATTTCGAAAAAAACAAAGAACATCCGGTCATTTTAGTTTGCAATGCAGGCAATCGATCGGTGCAAGCCGCTAAATTATTACATCACCATCATTTCAAAAAAGTTTTTTCTCTCAAAGGCGGCATGGGCGCATGGCGGCTTTCAAATTTACCTATCACAAAATAAAGCCATGACGACGAAGAAGTCTATTGTTATTTATTCAAAAGAACACTGCTCATACTGCGTACGAGCAAAGCAGCTGCTTGAAGCAAAAGGATTTTCCTACCATGAAATACGCGTTGATCTCGACGAAAAAGCATTACAAGAAATGTTAAACCGAAGTCAACGACGCACCGTACCTCAAATCTTTATTAACAATCAGTCCATAGGTGGTTATGATGACCTCTATGCCTTAGATCAAAGCGGTAAACTCGACAAACTACTTTCCGAAGGAGATAAGCAATCATGACCTCAATACCACAAAACCAAAATGACAATACTTCAAATCAACCGAGCTTTGCTATCCAACGTATTTATATTAAAGATCTTTCTTTTGAAGCGCCGCAATCACCTGAGGTATTTCAAAAACAATGGCAGCCCGAAGTTAATCTCCAACTTCAAACTCAAACCAACGCCTTGGATAATAATGCACATGAAGTAGTACTCTCTTTACATATCACAGCCACATCTGAAGAAAAAACAATTTTTCTAATCGAACTAAAACAAGCGGGTATCTTCACCATTAAAAACCTCTCGCCTGATCAACTCAAAGCAACGCTCGGCAGTGTCTGCCCAAACATCCTGTTTCCTTATGCACGAGAATTTATTTCAGACCTGGTGACGCGCGGCACTTTTCCTCAGCTTTATCTTGCGCCCATTAATTTTGACGCGCTCTATGCTCAACATCTTGAGCAAGAAAAAACAAAAACTTAAAAATAGCGCCGCCCTTCATAATTCCTTAATTTTTCATTGTTATAATTAAATAATTCAAAATGAAAGATGGGGTTTCTGATGCCACAAGATGACGCGAAAATAAACCAAGAAAAAATACGAGTTAGCGCCAGAGAAGGCTTAAATAAAAATTGCCTAATATGCCTCGAGCTATTAACCACTCACATAGGAACATCGCCGGATGATAATTCCGACAAAATCCCAGCCTATCCTGAAGAAAATGACTTATTGAAAACGCTCCAAGCTATAGTCAGTATTTTATCCGAGCCTTCTCAAAGAGAAAACGCAAAAAAAAATATTACTGAAAAAATGGGTTTTTTTGTTCGTGGCATCATCAATGGATTTTCAACTTTTTCTAAAAGCGGAATACAACACTACAAACTACAAAAAGATGATCCTGTTATTATTTTTAAATCTGCCGCTAATATCCTTTTTCTTCTGAAGGACATTTGCGAACAAGAAATAACAATAGGAAAAGAAATAAATTTTACGCTGGGGGACGTAAAGTTTATAGCAGTTAACCTCTCTTATATTTTTATTATCCTCGGAAAAGAAATAATGCAAAAAGATTTCTTGGAATTTAAAAAAGAAACTTTTGGAATAACATCACAAGATCCTGAGGCACTTTTAAAAGCAAAAACCATTTTTTCTACCTTCTATACATCATTGCTTTCAGATTTCAGAAAGTTCGGACTTGACAGAAAACTAATAGAAACAAAAGGCCTCTCTCTACTACCCGATGCAATATTGCAAGATTTAAAAAATTTTGTTACCGACAGCGCAGGAAGCTTCCCTTTTTATATGGAAGATCTAGACAATTTATTATTTCGACAACCCACTTCTTCATACGATAGTAGCGGTGCCGCAAGCAGCTCCAATTTAAGAAGAGTTGTAAGTGACATGAGCGCCACCAGCAGCGCTCGTTCTGAAATACTCACTGACTCAGAATCACCTCAAAGCAATCTCCCCTCCCCTTTACCTTTCTTCAACGAAAGAGCAGGTGTCAACGCCTCCTCTCCTTGGAACATGTTAGAGACCATCAAAGATGAACAAAAAAAAGAAGAAAAACAAGCGGCAACGGAAGAAGAAACGGCTCCTTCTTCTCCGACGGGAAAATTTAGAAAACCATAATACCTGGGCGTGGTATCTCTATTTATATTTTCTGATGGTATAATTCCTCGCTCCAAACAACGCTGTTCTTTTATTTCTGGTTTTTTGATTAAACATGGCTTCCTTTTTCGATTATGACGTCATTGTGATTGGCGGCGGCCATGCCGGCACTGAAGCGGCTTTAGCCTCTGCACGTATGCAATGCCGCACTTTATTATTAACACATAGCATTGAAACCCTCGGACAAATGTCATGTAACCCCGCCATTGGCGGGATAGGTAAAGGACATTTGGTTAAGGAAATCGATGCCTTGGGCGGCGCCATGGCTGCGGCTATCGATGAAGCCGGTATTCAATTTCGTATCCTCAATGCAAGCAAGGGACCTGCAGTACGCGCCACCCGAGCACAGGCTTCCCGTGATCTCTATAAACAAGCCATTCGAAAACGATTAGAAAACCAAGATCATTTACATATTTTTCAACAAGTCGTTGAAGATATTTTATTAGATAAAAATAAAATTATCGGTGTTGGCACACAAGGCGGCTTAAAATTTGAAGCACGGGCCATTGTGCTAACAACAGGCACATTCCTCGCTGGAAAAATTCATGTGGGTTTAGAAAATTATCCCGGCGGTCGAGCAGGTGATCCTCCCGCCGCGGTTTTAGCAAAAAAATTACGTGAGATTATGCCGCGTGTGGGACGCTTAAAAACAGGCACACCACCCCGCATCGATGGGCGCAGCATTTGTTTTGAAAAATTAAAAATGCAAGAAAGCGATCAACCCTTGCCAGTTTTTTCTTTTTTGGGAAATGCAAATCAACATCCCAAACAAATACCCTGTTACATCACGCACACAAATGAAAGAACACATGACATCATCCGCGAAAGTTTAGATCGTTCGCCCATGTATACGGGGATCATTGAAGGCATCGGTCCGCGCTATTGCCCTTCCATTGAAGATAAAATTATGCGTTTTGCAGATAAAACATCGCATCAAATTTTTCTTGAACCTGAAGGTTTAGAAACAACAGAATATTATCCCAATGGGATTTCCACGAGCCTGCCTTTTGACGTTCAACTGTCATTAGTGCGCTCCATTCAAGGTTTAGAAAATGCAACGATCATACGACCTGGTTACGCCATTGAATACGATTATTTTGATCCTCGCGATTTAAAACCTTCACTGGAAACAAAAACAATTGAAGGTTTATTTTTCGCAGGTCAAATTAATGGAACAACAGGCTATGAAGAAGCTGCAGCACAAGGTATTTTAGCGGGCATGAATGCCGCGTTATCTATAAAAAACAAAGCGCCTTGGTATCCACGACGAGACGAGGCGTATATAGGTGTTCTTGTGGATGATCTCATTACGCTAGGCACACAAGAGCCTTATCGCATGTTCACAAGTCGTGCTGAATACCGTTTATTATTACGCGAAGATAATGCAGATTTACGTTTAACAGAACGCGGTTATCAATTAGGTTTAGTCGATGACACACGCTGGAGTATTTTCCAAAAAAAACGAGAATCAATTGAAAAAGAGAAAGAACGATTAAAAACAACGTGGTTACAGCCCCAATCATCCACGGCAAAAGCATTTGAAGAAAAATTCAATCAACCCTTGATTCGAGAATACAATCTCACTGAACTGCTAAGACGACCAGAAGTCAATTATATTGAATTATTAAATTTATTTGATAATGAAAACATGGTTCCTGCTTTTATTTCAGAACAAGTTGAGATTCAAATCAAATACGAAGGTTATATTGAACGACAAACTGCAGAAATCGCAAGGTCACAGCGCAATGAACAATTACCTATTCCTGAAAAATTTGATTATACAAAAGTAACGGGTTTGTCCGCTGAAGTTATTCAAAAACTCAAGGAAACTCGCCCTAGCACATTAGGACAAGCTTCTCGTATTTCAGGTGTCACACCTGCGGCTATTTCTTTGCTGTTGGTTTATTTGAAGCGTTATGAACGCTAGCACTTGACGTTGTTGCCAGGCCTTCGGCCTGAGCAAATGTCATTGCGAGAAAAAGACACCCCTTGTTTCAAAAGAAGAGAGATCTTTCTCATGTTTTTCGCGGCAGTCAAGCGCCGAGTTCTTATTTAATAGCGGGCTGGATTGCTTCAAAAATGCGTGAATCCTCTTGTTTTTTTTCGAAATCATAGGACGCATTTTTTCGCAATGACAGTCTATCAGGTCGAAGACCTGACAGCGCGCAAGCGCGCTTAGCCCAGCAACTGTGTTAAAAAATTAATTTAAAACAACATCTGAATAACGCCATGGTTCATTGTTTTTGAGCATAGAATTCATAACGATGAGTAGTTTGCGCATGCAAGCAACCATGGCGACTTTCTTTGCTTTCCCAGAATGACATAAGCGCGTATAAAATTCTTTTAGTTGTATATTACGTCTTATGGAGGCAAGCGTAGCCATATAAAGCATCGTTCGCACAGAACCTCTCCCGCCCCAAATGGTACGCTTTCCACGAAAGGTTCCACTATCACGATTATAGGGAGCTAAACCAACAAGCGCTGTAATTTCTTTTGCGCTCAATGTGCCTAGCTCAGGCAAATCTGCAATGACAGTTGCAGAAACAACATCACCCACCCCTTTAATCGTTTTTAATAATTTACTTTTTTGTTCAGCAGTCGGATCGTTTTTAATAGCTTTCTCTAGCGCATTGTTAATTTCATCCAATTCTTTTTGTAATACTTTAATAATGCGATTGAGGGATTTTTTTAACTCCTTATTTACTACATCTAAACGATTTTTTTCCATCGTGAGCATATCAACCAATTGTCGTCTTCGTGTATTGATTCCCTGTAATTTTTCCTGGTTTTCATCGTATACAATATTGATTTTAGGTTGCATTTTTTCAGCAAATAATGCGATCACGGCTGCGTCAATTTTATCTGTCTTTGCCAATATTCCTTTTGCTTTTGCAAAATCTCTCACTCTTCGAGGGTTTACAACAGCAGTAGGAAGTTGTGACCTTGTGAGCGTCTTAGAAACTAATTTTTCATATCCACCCGTTGCCTCCATTGCAATTAAAGCAGGAGAGAATAACTTTAATTTTACGGTTAATTTGTCAACTTCTTTTGGGGTGTTTTTAAATCTCATATGTTTTTTAAAAGGGAAAACGTAGACATCTAAGAACATTTTTGAAACATCAATACCGATATAGCTTTTTTGCTCATAATTTTCCATAATACTTACTCCTTTAGCACTCCGCCTTAAATACGGGATCAAAGTCCCAGGCAACTGTTCGAGTTAGTTAAGGGTAGGAAGTGATGATCAAGCTGGGCTACGTGCTACAAGCACAAGGGTGCGACGATCTATCACTTCCTTTTTTCTTATCGCCGTACAACGTCAATAAGAATTCTTTTATATCATGATTTTCTAGATATAAGGGTGAGTTGTGCGAAGCACAACGTAACCCTGGGTATCGAATTCTCCACAAACCCCAAGCGCTGTAAGCGCGAAATTCGTATCTTGAATATTGCAGAAATGTCTAAAATAGACATATAAACAATATGGCTAAAAAT
>Ga0156273_125_pt1 | contig 10553 bp, 12 predicted proteins | sample RifCSPlowO2_12_FD_107922 | JGI IMG/M metagenome (GOLD analysis project Ga0156273, IMG submission 107922) | Gammaproteobacteria bacterium RIFCSPLOWO2_12_FULL_38_14 | reverse complement strand
TTATCTTCATGCAGTGCCTTGTGTGCAATCTGTGCTGCTTTGTCATAGCCGATGTGAGGGCTCAAAGCTGTGACTAACATCAAAGAATGATTGACTAATTCTTTAATGCGTTTTTCATTGGCGCTAATGTTTTTTACGCAAAACTCATTAAAAGTATGACATGCATCCGTTAGTAATTTTGAAGATTGTAAAAAATTAAAAATCATTAAGGGTTTGAAAACATTCAGTTCAAAATTACCTTGAGAATCTGCAAAGCTTATCGCCGTGTCATGCGCCATGACTTGTATGCATACCATTGTCATCGCCTCGCATTGTGTGGGATTGATTTTGCCTGGCATGATAGAAGAGCCGGGTTCATTTTCAGGTAAATGTAATTCACCCAAGCCACAGCGTGGGCCTGAGGCGAGCCAGCGAATATCGTTTGCGATTTTCATCGAGGCACAAGCCAGGGTTTTCAATGCACCACTGTTGCTGGTTAATGCATTGTGCGCGGCCAAAGCTGCAAATTTATTTTTTGCAGAAACAAAAGGCAGCCGTGTTTCTTCTGCAATAAATGCAGCAGTTTTATCGCCAAATTGGGCGGGGGCATTCAAGCCTGTGCCCACCGCAGTGCCGCCGATCGCCAAAGAATATAAAAAGGGAAGGGTTGCTTGAAGATGTTGAAGACACATATCCAATTGCGCAACATAGCCTGAAAATTCCTGACCGAGAGTCAAAGGAATCGCATCTTGCAAATGTGTGCGCCCTATTTTAATGATGTTTTTAAATTCTTCTGATTTTTTATTTAAACTATCACGTAAAATTTTCACTTCTGGTAATAAATGTTTAGAGAGAGATAGAGCGGCGGCCACATACATAGCTGTTGGGAAAGCATCATTGGATGATTGTGACCTATTTACATCATCATTGGGATGAACTGGTTTTTTGCCTCCGCGTGGAAAGCCTGCCATCTCATTGGCGCGATTGGAAATAACTTCATTAACATTCATGTTTGTTTGTGTTCCGCTGCCGGTTTGCCAAACATGCAAAGGAAATTGTGCATCCCATTTTTTTTCTAAAATTTCTTGTGCAGCAGCGATAATCAAGTCTGCTTTTTCTTTTGAAAGTAGATTCAATTCAAGATTGGTTTTTGCGGCACATTTTTTTAATAATGCCAAAGCGTAAATGACATCCAAGGGCATGCGATCATGTCCAATAGCAAAATAGTGCAAGGAACGTTCGGTTTGTGCGCCCCAAAGATTTTCTGTATTGACATCGATGTTGCCCGAGCTATCTGATTCAGTGCGTGTTGTTTTGGCCATCCCCTGTCCTCGATTGATTGAAATTTTCAGATTATACTGATAAGCCCATCTTCATTCAAAGAGAAAAAAATGAGTTCGACAAAAGTACTTGAAAATATTGAGCATAAGCCTTTGCGTGATTTCACGGAAAATGCTTATTTAAATTATTCTATGTATGTCATTTTGGATCGTGCCTTGCCACACATTGCGGATGGTTTGAAGCCCGTGCAAAGACGCATTGTGTATGCCATGTCAGAGCTAGGTTTAAATGCGCAAGCCAAATATAAAAAATCAGCGCGCACGGTGGGTGATGTATTGGGTAAGTTTCATCCCCATGGTGATGCGGCCTGTTATGAAGCGATGGTTCACATGGCGCAATCTTTTTCTTACCGTTATCCCTTGGTGGATGGACAAGGCAATTGGGGGTCGGCTGATGACCCTAAGTCTTTTGCGGCGATGCGTTATACCGAATCGCGTCTTTCAGCGTATGCACAATTATTATTAAAAGAAGTGGATCAAGGCACGGTGGATTGGATGCCAAACTTTGATGGGTCGCTTTCAGAGCCTGCTTTATTACCTGCGCGTTTACCGAATATTTTACTGAATGGCACCACGGGCATTGCGGTGGGTATGGCAACGGATATCCCTCCGCATAATTTAGCTGAAGTAACAGAAGCTTGTATTTATTTATTAGAAAATCCCAAAGCCAGCTTAGAAGAAATTTTTAAAATTATACCGGGCCCGGATTTTCCAACGGGTTCAGAAATTATTACGCCTAAAAAAGAATTACTTGAAATGTATCGTACAGGCAATGGTGTTTTCCGCGCGCGAGCAACCTATGTTAAAGAAGATGAAAATATCATTGTTACTTCGTTACCTTATCAAACATCGGGTTCCAAAATATTAGAACAAATTGCAGAACAAATGCGTTTGAAAAAATTACCTTTAGTAGAAGATTTACGTGATGAGTCTGATCATGAAAATCCCACGCGCTTGGTGATTGTGCCGCGGTCCAATCGTGTGGATGTTGCCGAGTTAATGGATCATCTTTTTGCGACGACTGATTTAGAAAAAAGTTACCGTGTTAATTTGAATGTGATTGGTTTAGATGGCCGCCCCCAGGTAAAAGATTTGCTGAGCTTATTGAAAGAATGGCTGACTTACCGTTTGGCGACAGTGAAGAAACGATTAGAATTTCGTTTAGAAAAAGTGTTATCGCGTTTGCATATTCTAGATGGATTTTTGATTGCGTATTTAAATATTGAAAAAGTGATTCACATTATTCGTTATGAAGAAAATCCACGTGAAATGTTAATGAAACGTTTTAAATTAACAGAAATCCAAGTGGACGCGGTTTTAGAATTACGCTTGCGTCAATTAGCAAAATTAGAAGAAATAAAAATTAAAGATGAAAAAAAATCTTTAAGTGAAGAGCGTGATGAAATCCAATCAATTTTGGAATCAGCTCGTCGTTTAAAAACCTTGGTTCGAAAAGAATTAGAAGAGGATGCTGCGCAGTATGCTGATGTGCGTCGTTCTGCATTGATAGCGCGTGCGCAAGCCAAAGCGATGACCGAAGAAGAAGTGATGACGGTGGAGCCTGTGACGGTTGTCTTATCGCACCATGGCTGGGTACGTGTTGCCAAGGGGCATGAAGTGGATCCCACGAGTTTAACGTACAAATCGGGTGATGAATTGTTTCAAGCGATGAAAGGAAGGAGTAATCAGTGGGTTCATTTCCTAGATTCCACAGGGCGTAGTTATTCTTTGATGGCGCATAGCCTACCTTCTGCGCGTGGTTATGGCGAGCCTTTAACAGGGCGTGTGTCACCGCCAGAAGGGGCGGTGTTTGTGGGAATGGCGATAGAAGACAATCAATTTGTATTATTGGCCAGTGATAGGGGTTATGGTTTTGTTACAAACGTCATGGAATTACAAAGTCGAAATCGAAATGGAAAAGTCTTATTAAAAGTGCCTGAAAAAGCGACGGCACTTCCCTTAAAAAATATTAAAAATCTTGAAACTGATTTTGTTGCAGCCTTTAGTGAGCAAGGGCATTTACTTATTTTTCCTGTTAAAGCTTTACCGCAATTAGCGAAAGGGAAAGGCAATAAAATGCTTTCGATTCCGCCCGATGAAAAAATGAATTTTGTTTGTATATTAGGAGAAAAAGACAATTTAAAGCTTACCTCTGGCAAGCGCACGTTGACTTTAAAACCCTCGGACTGGAAACACTACATAGGTGAACGTGCGCGTCGAGGTTATAAATTACCGCGAGGGTATCAACAAGTCGTGCAAGTTGAAAATGAGGTTATAGGTGAGTGAGCGACATTATAATTTTTTTGATAAATGTATTTTGTTTTTTGAGCAAGCTCAAAGAACGGTAAAGCAAGATGTGTTGGCTTGTCGTATTTCGCCCGCGAAAGAGCGAAAGGAGCTTGTATTAACAGCGCAAGAAAGAAGGTTATCGGCGAATTTATTACGTGTAGATCATGCTGGTGAGGTATGTGCGCAAGCGCTTTATTTAGGACATGCGCTTGCTGCAAAAAATAAAAAAATCAAAAATCATTTCATTTCTGCTGCGCAAGAAGAAACGGATCATCTTGTGTGGTGTGCTTTGCGCTTAAAGGAATTGAATGATCATCGTAGTTATTTAAATCCAGTTTGGTATACAGGTTCTTTTGCGATGGGTTTTTTGTCGGGCTTAGGGGGAGAAAAATGGAATTTAGGTTTTGTAGCTGAAACTGAAATGCAAGTGGAAGCGCACTTAAAAGCGCATCTTAAGTTACTGCCTGAAAAAGATGAAAAAACGAAAGCCATTTTGTTACAGATGAAAGAAGATGAAATGGCGCATGCGCAGCGTGCGATAGAAGCGGGGGGTGAAGACTTGCCGGTTTTTATAAAAAAAACCATGAAAGTTTTTTCAAAAATAATGACAACGCTGGCTTTTTATGTATAGGAGTTGTTTTTCTACTTTAAAATAAAGTCAATTTCAAATGTAACAATTGTTGTTAGATTATATAACAGTTACTGTTATATTTTCAGACTTTTCCTTTCTTAATAGAATTCAGCCGTGTGACTAAGTTGCACTAGAATGTGATGCCCAATTTTCTGTTTTTAGATGTTTGAGTTGTTGAAATGCTCGATCATTTGTAACTAAGGTTGCTTGAACCGATAAAGCATGTGCTGCGATGAGCATATCCATATTGCCAAGAGTTTTCCCTTTTTTTTCTAAGGAAGCTCGAATTTCTGCATAATTTTTAGCAGCTTCTTCATCCCATGGCAAAATATTAGATCGCAAAAGAAATTCTGAAATCACTATTTTTAATCCTTTGATATCAGGTCTTTTTTCAAGTCCATAAAGTAATTCAGCTTCTGTTATGGAGGAAATGCATATTTGAGATGGAGGGAGCGTTAATAATTTTTTTCGAACGCTGAGAATATTTCCTTTAATAATATAGCTGGATATGTTGGTATCAAGCATATAGAGAGCGCTCATTAAAATAGATTCCTTTTTTGTGGTGGAGTATCTTTCCTATCAGTAAAAAGATCAGCGGGTAGTTTGAGGGACTTTAACATTTCAAAATAATCTTCCCAGGAGCCTGGTTTGCGGGACAATATGATGTCGCCAGTGTGGGGATCTCTGTGAATAAATACCTCTTCGCCTTCAAATCGAAATTGAGCAGGTAAGCGTACTGCCTGACTTCGACCATTCCAAAATAATTTTGCAACTTGATGAGACATGGGAACCTCCTTAAAGTATATACTAAAGTATATACTAAAGTATATACCCATTGGGGATATATATCAAGTCAGCTATCAGCCCTATGGGTAAGTTGTTCGGAAACTTTCGCAACTATTTTTTTAGCCAAGGTCGATTAGGCTGACCATCTTTATCTGTTCCGTAAGTTCTTTCTAGATATTCTTTTTCGCGCTGGGTTTGCTCGGGAGAACCCTCACTCGGGTTTAATGGACTGGTGAAAGTTAACATTGAAAGAAAAGAGGTGACATTTGATGAGAGTCCAGCAAGGTGTCCCACTACGTGTGTGGCTGCATGTTCTGCAACTTCTTCTGCGACTTCTTTAGCTAATTCCTTGAGAGGAGCTTGAGTTTGTTGTTGAGGTGGTTGCGGTGACGAATCAGTTTTTTCCTCAGCTGCTTGTTTTTTCATAATAATCTCCTGTGATTTTATGGTTTGTTTGTTTTTTTAGAATCAGCGGCTTCCTCGCTTTTAGCTTCAGGTTCAGCTTTCTTTGGCGCTTCAGTAGGTTTTGAAGTTCCAGTGGGTGGGGGTTTTGGTGTTTCAGTGTGACCTGAGGGTACTTCTTTTGTAACAGTAACAGTTTTTGTAACAGTAGGGCTTGGTTTCTGGGATGGCCAAAACATGGTTTTTCTCCTGAGTAAGTTGATAAAAAAAATTTATAACATAGTACATGAATATGTTGACCTAGATGGTCTATGTCCACCCAGGGCTTGATCAAACTCCGCTGTCTCTTGGTGTTCGTGTAGTTCTAATAATTTAGCATCTTCTAATATTCTGAATAGGTCGTTGGGAATAAAGTAATCTTCCCACTGGTAATTTCTAAAATGGTGACCTACGTTTAGGCTGGCTAGGGTGTTTACGCTATTATCTGCGTTATTCTTCACATGGATGTTAGAAGCTAATGAAAAGACGGCGCTACAACAGTTGTAATGAAAATTCTCCAGAGGGCTTGGGTTTGCAGCCCACTGTAACTCCGTTTTTCCAGTAGATTCAGTAGATGAAGATGATGATGAAGCAGGTGATATAATAGGTGTAGCCTTACTTTTTAATGACCGCATTTCACGTATAAGAAAATCGAAATGTACATCATAAAAAATAATTTTATGGTCGGCATCACGGGGGGGGCCAACATACTTTAGCTCATTGTTTTCATCAGGCTTGTGGGCACCTTCATTTATTCTGTCGCTTTCATAATCTGCTACAAGCTGGCAATTTACAGAAGTCGCTTTGGTAGAACGTTCAATTGTTCTACTCGCGCCTCCTTTTGGCCATAAGCTAAAGTACTCACATTTGCCTCCGTAGCAACATCGAAGAGAAGCATGTCCTACACCGTGGCCCTTTAGGCCCATTAGAGCGTTCATTAGAGAGCCTTCCCAAATGTATATTGTGATATGATTTTCTTGTGTTAATTTTTCTGGTGGTGCCATGCTAAGTTTTCCTCTTTTTTAAATGAAAGTATTTTTAATTACAGATAAAAAAACAAAATTTTTCATCGTGACAGTGAACATCACAAACCCATCCTCATGTAAATCATTTGTATTACATTTCCATCCGGGTCAAGACAATAAAAGCTTTTCGATCCATCACGATGCTTTTTGATCGGGAATTTTATTATGACCTGATTTTCGCTTAGAAACGTATGCCATTTTTCTACATCTTCTTCTTTTTCTAGAAAAAAACCAAAATGATCTAAGCGTTGATGAGGGGAAGGCGTAAAGTCGATAGGCGCACGGTGTAGTGCAAGATTGTCTTGTCCTGTGCTAAGGTAAACGTTATCTTTGTCAGGCTGCCATTGAATTTTCATCCCCAAGAGTTGGGTGTAAAAAAGCGTGCAAGCTTCGAGGTTTTTGACGGTTAACGCTAGATGGCGTAATCCAAGTGTTGAGAGGGTCATGTCTTATTGTCGCAAAAAAAAATGGTTTAAACTTATTGCCGGAGGTCTAATCATAGGCTTGTTAGTTGCTTGTGGGCAAGTGGGTCCATTATATCTTCCTGAAAAATCCAATGAGATAGGACTTAGCAAAACGTCGTCTTTTTGGTTGCAACATCGTTATAAATCTCGTTCGCGTCCTCATTTATTAGTTATAAACGCAGGCCGAAACTCGATTTATGCCTTGTTGCAACACAAAAATACTTGTTTTGCGTAAGTCCTATGAAAATGAAAAACATGATGCATTATCAGAAAAACAAGTTAATGATCGAGGAAGCGTCAATACAATCGATCGTTAAAAAGTGGGGTACACCCCTTTATCTTTATTCGCATGCGCAAATTAAAAAAAATTGGGATGTTTTTTCAGGCGCTTGTCGTGGTTCCAAACATTTAATTTGCTATGCCTTAAAAGCCAATTCAAATTTGGGAATAATAAAATTATTTTCAAAACTAGGCGCAGGTTTTGATATTGTTTCTCAAGGGGAATTAGAACGTGTTTTGTTGGCAGGGGGCGACCCTCAGAAAATTATTTTTTCAGGCGTGGGAAAAACAAGCGCTGAAATCAAACGTGCTTTAGAAGTCGGTATTTTTTGTTTTAATATAGAATCTGTTCCTGAATTAGAGCGTATCAGTGCCATTGCAAAAAGTGCGAGAATCATTGCGCCCATTGCATTGCGCGTTAACCCGCATATTCCTATTGATTCCCATCCTTATATCACCACCGGCTTGAAACATAATAAATTTGGCATTGCGATGTCTGAAAGTATAGAAGCGTATCGTTATGCCAAACGCCTACCTTTTTTAAAAATCAAAGGGCTTGCTTGTCATTTGGGTTCGCAGATTAATGAAATAACCCCCTTTATAATCGGATTAGAAAAATTATTAAATTTATTAGAAAAATTAAAGAAACAAAATATCGAATTAGATTTTTTAGACATGGGTGGTGGGGTTGGCATTCCGTATCGCAATGAAAAAACAGTGGATGTTAAAAAATATATTTCTGCTTTATACAAAAAAATGAATAAATATTCAAAGACCCTGGTGCTTGAACCGGGTCGCGCATTGATAGGTAATGCGGGGGTGTTGATCACAAAAATAGAATATATAAAAAAAACTAAAACGAAAAATTTTGCGATTGTTGATACGGCGATGAATGATTTAATGCGTCCTGCTTTATATCAAGCCTGGCATCAGATTATGCCTGTGGAAAAGCGTACATCGGCTAAAGCAACTTATGATGTGGTCGGGCCAGTCTGTGAAACGGGAGATTTTTTGGGATTAGATCGGCCGCTTTCAATCAAGCCCGATGACTTGTTGGCAATTTGTGATGTGGGCGCTTACGGTTTTGCTTTGGGTTCGAATTATAACAGTCGGTTACGACCTGCTGAGGTGTTAGTGTCAGGGAAGAAATTGATCCCTTTGAGAAAAAGAGAAACGTATTCTGATTTGTGGCGTAAAGAATTTTTGGAATTTTAACGATGAAATTACCCTTTTGGAAAATGCAAGGTTCTGGTAATGATTTTCTTGTCTTAAATGCGCTGGACAAGAAATTTAATTTAACGCGGGAAGAAATAAAAAAAATAGCGGATCGTCATTTTGGTGTGGGTTGTGATCAAGTGTTAGTGTTAGAGCCGCCACGTAATAACAATGAAGATTTTTATTATCGTATTTTTAACTCCGATGGGTCTGAGGTCGGTCAGTGTGGGAATGGTGCGCGCTGTATGGGTTTATTTATTCGTTCCCAAGGACTTTCAAAAGAAAAAAAAATTCGTCTAGGCACGTTCACATCGCAGATGGTGATTCAGTTTGGAGAAGGGGGGCTTGTGGAAGTGAATATGAGAGAGCCTATATTTGCTCCGATGAAAATACCCTTTATTCCAGAAAAAATACCTGAAGGTATAATTGAAACTTCTCAGGGTGATTTTGAATTTTTTGTTTTAAGTTTAGGGAATCCACATGCCGTGACGCGTGTCGCGGCGGTTGATTTGATAGATGTGAATAAAATAGGAAAAGAAATTTCAATTCATCCTGCCTTTCCAGATCAAACAAATGTTATTTTTGTGGAAATTATAAATCATAAAGCGGTAAAATGCAGAATTTATGAAAGGGGGGTCGGCGAAACCTTGGCGTGTGGGAGCGGTGCTTGTGCCGCGGTGATAGCCGGGACTCAATGGAAAATGTTGGATAATCAAGTAAACGTGTTTCTCCCGGGCGGAAAACTTGAAGTTAATGTAAGAGAAAAAGAAGTGTGGTTAAAAGGGGATGCGATAAAAGTATTTGAGGGGATAATAGAAAATGTGGAAAGTGCCGGTAACGCTTGATGCTTTAAAAGAATATTCGAAAAATACGATCGTCGAGCATTTAGGTATTGAATTTTTAGAAGTGGGCGAAAATTTTTTAAAAGCGAAAATGCCTGTGGATCATCGTACACGGCAACCGCTGGGTATCATGCACGGAGGCGCCTCCTGTGTGTTAGCAGAAACCTTGGGGAGTATCGCAGCCAATTGTGTTGTTGATAAAAAAACAAATTATTGTGTAGGATTGGACATTAATACAAATCATATTCGTTCAGTTTCTTCTGGTTTTGTAATAGGAATGACGAAACCGTTCCATTTAGGACGCAGTACCCAGGTATGGGGAATTGAGGTTTTTGATGAAAATCAAAAATTGATTTCTGTGTCGCGATTGACGATGGCTGTTTTATCACGATGATTTCAGAAGTTGTATTAAGGTCACACGCAGACAAGCGTTTGAAGCAAGGCTATCCTTGGCTTTATAGCAATGAGATTGATAATCATAAAACGCCGCTATCTTCTTTTGTGCCAGGTCAATTGGTTTGTATCAGAGGCCATCATTTAGAAGCCATTGCTACCGGTTACATTAATCCCCATTCTCTTATCGCAGTGCGTGTTATTTCTTTAGATCCCCAACAATTTTTGGATGAAGCATTAATAGAAACACGTCTTGCCGATGCTTTGCGTTTAAGAAATTGTTTTTTTAAAAAACCTTATTATCGCTTGGTTTACAGTGAAGGAGATTTTCTGCCGGGTTTGATTGTTGATCGTTTCGGTGATCACTTGGTTATCCAGCTGAATACAGCGGGCATGGAGGCTCAAAAAGAAATAATAAAAAATGTTTTGATAAAATTATTAAACCCGCTTTCTATTTTGGTGAGAAATACAAGCTCCATTCGGCAGTTAGAAAACATGAGCGCTTACACAGCCCCGCTTTTTAATCAACCCCCTGCCTTTGTTGAAATAGAGGAAAATGGTGTTTTGTTTCAAGTTCCTTTATTGGAAGGACAGAAGACGGGTTGGTTTTATGATCACCGCAGCAGTCGCGCCTTATTAGCCGATTATGTCTTAGATAAAAGTGTATTGGATGTTTTTAGTTACATCGGAGGTTTTGGAATTCAAGCAGCTGTGCAGGGAGCTTGCGAAGTGACATGTATAGACAGTTCGCAAGCTGCGTTAACACAAGTAAAGGTAAATGCAAAACTAAACGGTGTAGAAAAAAAAATAAATGTGTTATGTGAGGATGTTTTTGATGCTTTAACAGAATTGAAAAATAAAAATAATTT
>Ga0156273_103_pt1 | contig 11396 bp, 10 predicted proteins | sample RifCSPlowO2_12_FD_107922 | JGI IMG/M metagenome (GOLD analysis project Ga0156273, IMG submission 107922) | Gammaproteobacteria bacterium RIFCSPLOWO2_12_FULL_38_14 | reverse complement strand
GGGTTTTCTTCTTTTTTGAAAGCGATGCCGATTTGGTTGAAAGAAAAACTATTTATGAAACGTGAAATTCGGCAAGGACTTTTAAAAATAGATAAAACGTTTAAAGGAGAGCTCTTATTTACGCAACATCATCAATCGCACGCCGCATCTGCTTTCTTTCCTTCGCCTTTTAAAGAGGCGGCCGTATTGTGTTTAGATGGCGTGGGTGAGTGGGCAACCACATCATTGTGGTTGGGAAAAGATAATCAACTTTCTTCTGAGTGGGAAATTAATTTTCCGCATTCTTTGGGCTTGCTTTATTCTGCCTTTACTTATTTTACGGGATTTCGTGTTAATTCGGGCGAATATAAATTGATGGGGTTGGCACCTTACGGGGAAGCAAAATATGTTGACTTGATATTAAATCATCTTGTTGATGTAAAAGAAGATGGAACGTATCGATTGAATATGAACTATTTTGATTTTGCGACAGGTTTTAAGATGACGAATAATCGATTTGCTGATTTATTCGGTCGACTGCCACGGACAGCAGAAGAAAAAATTTCACAACAAGATATGGATCTTGCGCGATCTATTCAAGTGGTGACAGAAGAAATTGTATTGAAATTAGCGCGTACAGTGAGGCGTGAGCAGGGTATGCGAAATTTATGTATGGCAGGCGGTGTCGCGCTTAATTGTGTTGCCAATGGAAGAATTGTGAAAGAAAAAATATTTGATGGCGTGTGGATACAGCCTGCGGCCGGTGATGCCGGGGGTGCATTAGGTGCCGCATTGACGGTTTGGTATGATTATTTGAAAAATGAACGCTTACCCATGCAAACAGATAGTATGAAAGGGGCTTATCTTGGGCCTTCTTTTTCGAATGAAGAGATTTGCCAATATTTAAATAGCGTGGGTGCAAAATATCGCTGTTTTGAGGAAGAAATATTTTTGGATCATGTTGCGGCTTTGCTTGTAGAAGAGAAGATTATTGCTTGGTTTTCAGGTCGAATGGAATATGGTCCGCGGGCACTCGGCGCACGTTCTATCATTGGCGATGCGCGTAGTCAGAAAATGCAGTCTATGATGAATTTAAAGATTAAGTTTCGCGAATCGTTTCGGCCTTTTGCACCAGTTGTTTTGCAAGATAAATGTCAAGCGTGGTTTGATTTAAATGAACCAAGTCCCTATATGTTATTGGTGGCACGGGTTCAGGAAACTCATTTACTTCATGATCAACCACAAGGGTTGGAGGGCTTTGATAAATTAAAAGTGTCGCGTAGCATGATTCCTGCAGTAACGCATGTGGATAATTCTGCAAGAGTGCAAACGATGTGTCTTGATACAAATCCGCGATTTTATAAGTTACTTCAGAAATTCGAAGGGTTGACAGGATGTCCTGTATTAATTAACACTTCTTTTAATGTGAGAGGTGAGCCTATTGTGTGTACACCGGAAGATGCTTTTCGTTGTTTTATGTCGACGAACATTGATTGTTTGGTTTTAGAAAATCAGTTATTAATGAAAGAAGAGCAGCCTGAATTTTTAAAAATAAAATTCAAAGAAGGGGAAACGGTAGGAGTTGATTAGGATGAAGACAGAATCAAAAGAGTTACAGAAATTTGGTTTTATATTTATAAGCTATTTTATTGTTTTTAGTTTTTTGTTTTTTCGATGTGATTTTTCTTCCATGCCCGCTTGGATAGGATATTTCTCTTTGATGATGGTTTTTATCTCCTTTTTTTCCCCTTTTCTTTTAAAGCCCGTTAAATTTTCCTGCGAGTTTGTTTTAAAGATAATTCATTGGTTAAATATGCGAGTTTTACTGGGATTTGTTTTCTTTTTTATGTTTTTACCTGTTGCATGGATAAGACGACTTAAAAGAAAAGATTTTTTGTTTTTGAATTATGATACAACAAGCCATACGTACCGAGTAATTAATCGAAAGCAAAGTAATGATATAAGGAGACCTTATTGATGATGGAGCTTATGAAAGATTTATGGGGTTTTTTGAAGGTGAGAAAAAAATTTTGGTTACTTCCAATCATCAGTGTTTTGTTGTTATTTGCAACATTGATTTTGATTTCGCAGAATATGGTGTTGGCGCCGTTTGTTTATACGATCTTCTAGTGAAACGAAAGTTGATTTGTGAGAGTTTGATATTGAAAAAACGAAGCATGAGGTTTTTCTGATCTCATGAAAGCAATTGTTGTTCAGATGGGTGCAAGACGTCGATATAGTATCCCAGCTTTTTTATATCGTCAGGGTTATTTAGATGCGTTGTATACAGATGTGTGTTTTCCTTCTTATTTAAAATATCTTGTTCGGCATCGACGTGTTTCTCTACAAATACCTTTCTCGAAAATTAGAATAGCACCTTGCTCTTTTATTAAAGCAAAGTATCTTTCACGAAATAAACCCGAAAAATTCTTTGAAATACAGGAAGACCTGTTTTCAAAATCATTGATAAATTGGGGAGTGTGTGAGGCCTCCATAGTTTATGCTATGTATCAGGAAGGCTTACCTTTTTTGCATTATGCGAAATCTAAGGGATTAAAGATTGTCGTGGATGTGAACTCTGTTCCGAATTTATTTCACATTGAGCATGAAGAACAAAAAAAATTTTCTGATTGGGAAGCTTTGTCCCAAATAGATCTTGAAAAGATAGATGAAAGAACAAGTGAAACAGTTCAATTGGCAGACGCTCTTTTTTGTCCTTCAGAAAAAGTAAAAAAAGAATTATGTCAAATTTCAACAAATGCAATAAATAAAGTGTACCTAGTTAACTACGGTTGTAGTATAAAAAATTCTGTTCGAAATTTTCCTATTACGGGACGTGTTCTATTTGTAGGGCTGGCCTGTTTAAGAAAAGGAATTCATTATTTTTCGAAAGCTGCAAATCTACTTTTGACTCAGTTTCCAAAAATAAATTGGGATTTTCGAGTTGCAGGGAAAGCATCAGATCAAGTGCGTTATCATCCTGAAGCAGTGCGATTGCGATTTCTAGGGCACTTATCGACAAAACAAGTATGTGAGGAATTGTCCAGAGCAGACGTATTTGTGTTACCCACCTTAGCAGAAGGTTCTTCCGGTGCTATTTTTGAAGCCTTATCTTCGGGGATACCTGTTGTGACGACACCTAGTGCAGGTTCAGTTATTGAGGATGGGCGAGAAGGATATCTTGTATCAGAAAGAGAAGTTGAATCTTTATCAAAAAAAATTTATGACATTGTGCATGATAGAGAGCTTAGAAACACTTTGTCTCTAGGAGCACTGAAGTGTGCTGAAAAATATAATCAAACTACTTGGGAGGGCTGGTTTAAAGAGGCATTATTGCGTGTAAATAAAATTTAAGAAATAATTTTTGTACTTGGGGTGCGAGGATAGATATAAGGAAGAAACAAGATAGAAGTGGAAACGTATACAATGAGTTCTCCTACTAAGAGGCCATTCAAACCAAAGTAGTGAGAGGAATAAAACAAAATCGTGATACTTAATAAAGCTTGAAAAAATAAATTAATTAAAATTGTTTTCATGCGACTTTGACTGTATAAGCCTACGCAATAAGTATCTCTATACATACGTGCAATATTGATAAGACCAAACACTAAAATAGTGGGGGAAAGTAGGGTCAGGTCAGGATTTTTTAAGACGATTAATAAATGGGGTTTTAAAAAAAGGATACTTGCAGTGAGAATAATAATGAATAGTACCCCTTGATTTAATTTGCTTGTGAGTAAATGCTGCCCCCCCTGCCCATCTTGTTTTGAATGTCGCTCAGCTAAAATAGGCCAAATAGACAATAAGAAAATACTGTAAAATTCGTAAAGGAATCGGTAAGCCTTATCTAAAATATTGTAGATAGCAATGTCTTTTGCTTGTAAAGTTTGCGCCATGATAATGTAATCAAGATAAAATGTGAAACTTGAGATTAAATAGCTTAGCCAAAATTGACTTCCTCTGTGTATTAGTATCATAAGCTCGCTGGATTTTAACTTTTTAAATAAAAGGGGATCTTTGATCCACACCGGTATTTTTGAGAGTAAGTAAATAATAGTTTTGATTTTAAGATATTGAAAATAATTTCCTAAAGAAATAAAAAAAGAAGGTAATGTCCAAGATAATAAAATGATATAAAGTAAGTTTTTGTTTTTAAAAAAATGCAAAAATAAAAAAGTAATGATTGCGCTGAAGATAGAACCTATATTTGTATAAATAAAATAATAGTGCCCCTTGTGTTCTGCCAACGAAATGCGGTAAAAAATAGAAAATAAAATCGTTAAAATGTTGATAATGCCTAGGCAAGCAAATAAATGTGGAGAGAGGGTGGCATTTGGGATTCGGTGAAACAAAAGATAGTAAAGGGGTTGATAAAATAATAAAAATAAAAAAGAAAAAAATAGCGCGATGGGCCAGATCAATAAGGCTAAGTTTTCAATAAGATGATCGTAATTTTTTTGAATAGCACGGCAGTGAGAAATATGATTTTGAAGTGCATCACCCAAACCAAAGCTGCAAAGTATGAACCAGCTCCCTAGGCTCCAAAAAAGTGCTAGCGTTGAATAATCATTAATGTTGAGATAACGAACAGATAAGATCAATAAAAAACTTTTTGATAAACCAGCGAGAATTTTGATTGCCCAACCGGCGAAGGTTGTTTGTAGATAAGAAGCGGATTTTTCAGTTTTCAACAGGTAATCCAATTTTTTGATAATACCAAAGATACCAATCAATAAATTTTTTCAAACCAGTTTCAAGAGGAGTGTTTGGTTGGTAGTTGAAAGCTTTTTTTAATTTTGTTACATCTGCGCGTGTTTCTAACATGTCTTCAGTTTGTCTTGATAAATATTGACGAAGTGCTTTTTTCCCGAGAAGATTTTCTAGAAGCTCGACGAAGTCGAGGAGTTTAATAGCCTTTCCATAACCGATGTTGTAAATTTGATACGGTAAAGGATCGGTATTAGTTTGAAGCGTGATAAGGTGAATGCTTTCAGCAATATCATCAACATAAGTAAAATCTCGGTACATTTCGCCATGATTATATATTTGGATGGGTTCATTATTTAAGATACGTTTTGTAAATTTAAAGAAGGCCATGTCAGGACGACCCCAGGGGCCATAGACAGTAAAAAAACGTAATCCCGTGCAGCAGAGTCCATGTAGATGCGCGTAAGAGTATGCCATCAATTCATTTGTTTTCTTTGTGATGCCGTAAAAGGCAAGAGGATGATTAAAATGAAGTTCTTCTGATAAAGGGACAATAGGGGCAGTAGTGCCAGCAGTGCCATAGATAGAACTTGAAGAGGCAAAAATAAGATGTTTTATTCGATGTGTTTGACAAGTTTCTAAAATAGTTAAAAAACCTTGAATATTGTCTTCGATGTAAGCATAGGGTTGTGTTGTAGAGTCACGTACGCCTGTTCGAGCAGCGAGGTGAATGACAACGTCAAAAGAATGTGTTTGAAATAAAGATTGAATTTTTTTTCTATCGCTAATGTCTATTTTAAAAAATGAAAATTCTGGAAATTTTTTTAAAAGGAGGCATCGATCTTGTTTCAATTGAACCGAATAAACATTGTTAAAATTGTCGATACCAACAACGCTGTGTCTTTCACATAATAAACGCTTACTCACATGATAGCCGATGAAACCCGCAGCGCCTGTTATCAAAATCTTCATTTACATGCGTCCATGTTGTAAAAAGAATTCTATCTAGATTAAGTATATAGTCCTAACAGATGAAAATCCCGTTTTTTCCATTGCACATGAGGATTCTTGCGGTTGAAGAATATTTTCATCTGAGCCATCTTTAAGCGAAAAAACTCCGAATTTTCATCTACGACGAGTATAGTGTATTTGCGGATTTAAATTTTTCATGTATTATTTCTTGCTTTGTAGGGAGTAGCAAGGTGTTAGTTAAAACTATTTTAATGGTATGCCAAGGAAATATATGTCGAAGTCCTATGGCGGAAGGTTTGTTTCTTCATGAGTTAAAAAAACAAACTTCCCTTGTTAGTGTTTCTTCAGCAGGTCTAACGGCGCTAGTAGGTTATCCCGCAGATCAACATGCAAAACAAGTGATGTTAAAACAGGGGATAGATATTTCTGCTCATCAAGCACGTCAGCTCGACCCTACACTTGTCTCACAACATGAATTAATATTAGCAATGACAGATAGTCATTGTAGAAGTATCGAAAAAAAATTTTTATCAGCAAAGGGTAAAACATTTTTGTTAGGACAATGGAATGATGAAGAAATTGAAGATCCTTATGGACAAGCTTATGAAAAATTCGAACGTGTTTTTCATAAAATACAATGTGCATGGCAGCACTGGAAAATAAGGATAATACCTGAATGTCAACAAGGAATAGTTTAAAAAAAATAGGATTTATTTTTTTATTTTCTATTATGGTAAGTGCGTGTTCTTCGTTTTTACCGAGTAATTATCTAGGTTCTGCTTCAATTCGAGCGCCGCAAAAAATCAATAATAAATGGGTTAAGCCTAAATTTATTGAAATTAGTCCCCAAATGTTATCAACAGAACAAGGACGTCAGTTGTTAATGCCCCTTATGAAACCTAAGCCTTACTGTGTTTGCGCTTATGATAATTTAGATGTGATTGTCTGGGGTCATCCGGAGTTCAGTACGATTCAAACAGGAAGTTATACAGCTGCGTCTATGGTTTTAAGTATGAATAATGCGAATAATGCAATGTCGCAATCGACAATAACAGGACGTCCGATCGTTGTGGATACGGATGGATCTATTTTTTATCCCTACATTGGTCGATTGCATGTTGCTGGGAAAACGCTCGTAGAAATACAAACAGATATTGCAAAGCGTCTTTCTCGTTATTTACGTGATCCTCAGGTCACGGTGCAAGTATCAAAATTTAGGCATAGAAATATTTATGTTTTAGGTGAGGTGGGAAACCCTGGACTTCAAGCATTAACAGATAAACCGCTGTCTATTATGGAAGCACTCAGTTTTGCAGGAAATATTAAGAGTACTTCAGCTGATCCAACACATATTTATTTAATTCGAGGGAGTTATACAAGGCCAGATGTATTCTGGTTAAGTGCAAACACTCCCCAGTCATTAATTATTGCGGAGCAATTTCCATTGCAAGAAAATGATATTTTATATGTTTCTTCTGCTGATCTTTCGGGATTCAATACGATAATGAATCAGATTCTACCTCCCATTACAACCTTATTATTGGTGAAAAACTTCAGCTTATGAATCGACATCAAGAAAATCATGCTGCTTTAAATTCTTCGGCGTATGTCGTTGAGAATAATTGGGATCTTAAAAAAATTTATGCTCAATTAAATCAGCAGAAGTGGTTAATTTTGTTTTGTGGGATAATCGGTGTGGGTTATATGTATATTAAAATATTTTCCATACCACAAGAGTATCAAAGCTCGGCCTTGATTCAAGTGTTCGAAAAAGGTAGTGGGGTGTCTACAAGTTTTTTATCAACGGTGGGTTTAAACAAGGGAGCAAGCCCTGTCAAAGCTGAATTGACACTTTTAAAAACACGTTACATATTAGAACCGGTTGTTTTAGAAAGTAAACTGCATATTTCTACAAAACCATTTTATTTTCCTGTATTTGGAGAATGGAAGGCGACGAGATATCAAGGGAAGGGGTTGGCAAAGCCTTTTTTGGGATTAAAGAAATATGCCTGGGGTGGAGAGAAAATAAAATTAACAAATTTCACGGTGCCTGATGAATATGTGGGAAGAGAATTTTATTTGATTGCGCAGAAAAACAAGCGATTCAAGCTGTTTTTTTCAAAGGGAAATTTAATTTTGGAGGGAGGGGTGGGTAAAGAAGTTGCCTCGCCTTCATATCCTGGTTTTTTGATCAATATTGAAGAGCTTCAAGCAAGAGCAGATACGGAATTTGAAATTATTTATCAATCACCCCTCTGGTTATCGCAAGAGCTAATTTCTGATTTATTTATTTCTGCTGTTCCTTTAGACACAGGGACACGGGATACAGGGATCATGCAGATAGCTTTTAAAGGAGAGAGTGCTCAAAAAGTTGAAACTGCTTTAAATGCCATGGTGGATCATTTAATTAAAGTTAACATTCAAAATAAATCAAGAGACGCCCAGAAAACATGGGACTTTTTAAATTCGCGATTGCCAAAGTTAAAAGAGCGAATAGAAGGAACTGAGGGCGAAATTAATCAATATCTTGTTAAGCATCACACATTGAATTCAGGTCAAGTAGGTCAGCTTTTGATGATGAGGTATGTTAATACCGAACACGCCATTGGCTTGCTACGAGAAAAATATGAAAAATTATTACAGATTTATACACCACAGTATCCTTTAGTGATTGCATTGCAGGCGCAAGAAAAATCGCTCAAGCAAAAACTCAAGCTAATTGACGAAGAACTTAAAAAATTCTACATCACCTATCAACCGCAACTTAATCTCGAAAGAGAAATGAAATTAAAAGATAAATTATATTTAACAACTTTAAATAATATGCAGCAATTAGAGATCGTGCAGGCAGGGTTAACGCCTGATATTGTGGCCTTGGGTAAAGCACTGCCGGCGACACCGATACCCACCAAAAATCGAAGAAAAATAATTTCAGGGTTTATTGTGGGCGTTTTTCTAGGATCTATTTATGTCTTAGTAAGAAATGCCTTGAGAGAACCTGTTGAGAGTGCAGAACAGCTTGAAGAAAAATTTTCTATTCCGGTGAGAGCGATTATTGCTTATAGTCGAAAACAAAAACGCATGGAGCAAAATAATAAAAAGACGGTGGGTATGACTGCATTTCGGGATTTACCCATTATTCTTGTTAAACAAGCCCCTGATGATATCGTGGCAGAGAGTTTCCGTAGTTTGCGTGTGAGCTTGGGCATCATGAACTCTTTAAAAGGGCATCATGTGATTGCTATCATGGGAGGTGTAGCAGGAATAGGAAAAAGTTTTGTTTCATTAAACTTAGCACATACCTTCGTGGAATCAGGCAATAGAACATTGCTTATAGATGCGGATTTGAGAAGAGGGTATTTAGAAAAAGCGCTTTTTAAATCAAAGGGCCCTGGGTTAAGTGAATTTTTAGAAGGAAAAATTACAGCTCCCGAAGAAATTATTCAACCCGTTTATGATAATTTTTATTTTATTTCATCGGGTCATTTTAAGAAACAACCCACAGAGTTATTTCATCAAGATCGGTTTCCAGGACTATTGAAAAAGTTAGGAGAGGGATTCGATCAAGTTATCATAGATACTCCGCCGGTATTACCGGTTGCTGACAGTATGCTTATTGCACCTTTGTGTGATGTAAGATTGTATGTAGTCGGGGTACCTAAAGATGATATGCAGTCAGTAAAGCGCGCGATTAACCGATTGCGCATGCATGGTGTAGATGTTGATGGTTTGGTATTGAATTATCAACAAGTTTCTTCTTTAAAGAATCTGAGTGAGAACTATTATCGATATGATTATAAGCCTCGGGAAGAGCGATAAGTGATCTCACGCGAAACAGTGGAATAACCCAATAAAATCAGACTTTTTCAATTTGATGTGCCGATAAAGTAATTTCTCTTGTATGTCCTTCTGCTAAAGAAAGTAATAAGGTAATCCTCTCCTGGCTGTTCTTTGCTTTCACAATCCCTTCGTAATCTTGTAGTAATCCTTCTAGCACGCGAATTCTATCACCTGTTTTAAATTCAGGGGTTAAGTTCGTCGTGTTTTTCATGCGAGCTTCTTCGTTGGCTTTTAAATAAGTGATAAGCTTCAAAGGTACTTGTGCCGGAATACTTGCAAAGCAAACCAAGGAAATACAACCTTTCGTAGATCGGATTTTGCTCCAGTCGCCAACTTGGGAATCTAATTCAATAAATAAATAGCGAGGAAATAAAGGTTCGATCAATGTTTTGTAGCGGCCACGATGACGTCGAAGCGCTTGCATGAAGGGAAGATAGGTATGAAAATGCTGGCGATTTAAGTTTAATTCCGCAACTTTTTCTAATCGAGGTTTGGTATATACTAAGTACCACGCAATCATTGTAAACTCGCTTTAATATTAATTTTTGTAAGGAAGTGAATGATTATACCTATAGTCCTCACAGGAGGTACAGGTACACGCCTGTGGCCACTTTCTCGAAGTAGTTATCCAAAGCAATTCCTCGCCTTAACAAGTCAGTATTCGCTTTTCCAAGAAACCGTATTGCGTCTCCAGAGACTTTCAGATGTTGCGCCACCCCTTGTGATTTGTAATCAAGAACATCGTTTTATTGTGGCCGAGCAATTACAACTGATCGGCGTGCAGGATGGGACATTGATATTAGAACCTCTGGGAAAGAATACAGCGCCTGCCGCGGCCATCGCTGCTTTGCATTGTTTACCAGAAAATCCTTTATTACTTGTTTTACCTTCGGATCATTTAATTCAAGATATATCTTTGCTCCAAGAAGCTATTAAGCAAGGGAAAATGCTGGCAGAACAAGGAAAATTGGTGACGTTTGGAATTAGGCCGACGCGCGCAGAAACCGCTTATGGTTATATTAAAACAATTAAAAAAGAGGATGAAAATGCAGCTTATGCGGTGGAAGCTTTTGTAGAAAAACCGAGTTTGCAAGTTGCGAAAGAGTATTTTAATTCAGGTCATTATTTTTGGAATAGCGGGATGTTTTTATTTCGCGCTTCGCAATTTTTAGAAGAATTGAAATTATTTTCTCCCACCATAATGGATGTTTGTTCTCGTACAATGTTAAAAACAGTTCGTGACCTTGATTTTATTCGTTTGGATCAAGATTTATTTTCATCTTGCCCCAGTGATTCAATTGATTATGCCATCATGGAAAAAACGAGAAACGCAGCTGTTGTTGTTTTAGAAGCGGGATGGAGTGATGTGGGATCTTGGGATGCACTTTATGAAGTGCAAAGCCATGATCAGCAAGGCAATGTCATACAGGGGGATGTTGTTGTTGAAGACACAACAACTTCCTATGTGCGTGCTGAAAGTCGTATGGTGGTGACATTAGGGATTAAAAATCAAATTATTATAGAGACCCCGGATGCGGTGTTGGTGGCGGATAAAGAAAAAAGTCAGGAAATAAAAAACATTGTTGAACTGCTTAAGCAAAACAAACGACGTGAAGCAGAAACACATCAGAAAGTGTATCGTCCTTGGGGTTTTTATGAAACATTATGTTTTAGTAAAAATTTTCAAGTCAAGCGGATTACTTTGAAAATCGGCGCAAGTTTATCTTTGCAATTACATCATCATCGTTCTGAGCATTGGGTGGTTGTGAAAGGGCAGGCGCAAGTGACGCGTGATAATGATGTTTTTTTATTATATGAAAATCAATCCAGTTATATTCCCAAAAAAGCAAAACATCGTTTAACGAATGTGGGTCAAACTGAATTAGAAATCATTGAAG
>Ga0156273_120_pt1 | contig 11414 bp, 14 predicted proteins | sample RifCSPlowO2_12_FD_107922 | JGI IMG/M metagenome (GOLD analysis project Ga0156273, IMG submission 107922) | Gammaproteobacteria bacterium RIFCSPLOWO2_12_FULL_38_14 | reverse complement strand
ATCAAACCAAACGTAAAACACTTTATTTTCATAGCCGGGCCAGTCGACAGGCACGCCCCATTGTAAGTCGCGCGTAATACAACGATCTTGCAAACCTTCATTCAACCATTTCAATGCGATCGATTGTACGAGGTAGGGCCAATGCGTATTACTCTCTACCCAGGCACGAATTTGTTTTTGTAATTTTGATTGCAATAAAAATAAATGTTTTGTTTCGCGTAATTTAATATCTGTGCTGCCAGAGATAGCAGAACGGGGATTGATTAATTCTTCGGGATCTAAAACCTTCGTACAATTTTCGCATTGATCACCGCGGGCATGTTCGAATTTACAATAAGGACAAGTACCTTCAATATAACGATCAGGCAAGAAACGTTGATCTGTAGAAGAATAAAATTGTTTAATCGTACGTTCTTCGATATAAGTATTTTCTTTAAGTTTTTTTGCGAAATGTTGTGTTAATTCGATATTTTGTTGTCGTGAAGTGCGTCCGAAGTGATCGAAAGACAAATTGAATTGTTGATAAACATGAGTTTGGAGTTGATATTGTTTATCGCAATAATCAGCGGTTGACAGATTTTCTTGGATAGCTCCTAATTCAGCGGGGGTGCCGTGATCATCGGTAGCGCAGATGAATAAAACCTCATGCCCTTGTTGTCGTTGAAATCGTGCAAAAACATCGGCGGGCAGCAGGGAGCCTATCAAGTTACCGATGTGCTTAACGCCATTAATATAGGGAAGGGCGCTCGTAATTAAATGTCTGGTCATGAAGAGAAATGTCTGATTTTGTAATGATGGAGGGAGTGTAAGTTATTAGTCAGAAAGAGTAAATGTGCGTGTGATTACGAGGCATGATGAGAAATGAAATCATTTAAATTGCAGGCAAAGATAACATAAGTTTTATTATTTAAAATAAAGGTTTTTAATAGCGTAAACCCTAATTTTTTTACGGTTTTAAGTGATCGTTCGTTTTCTTGAGCGACAAGGGTAATCGCGATCTCATGATTTTTAGATAGATTTTTTAATAATATAATGCTCAACTCCAACAAAATCCCCTGCGCGCGATAATTTGAGTCGATACAGGCGGGCGAAGCGATGAATGAAGAATAAGATAAAACAGCTTTGTTTTGGAATAAACAATTTTTTAATTCCTTTGGTATTTTAGATAGAATTAAAAATTTTTCATTAAAACGAAAACTGGTTGCGCAGAGATAAGCGATAAGTTTTTGAGATTTCATACAAACGGCAACGCACAGTTCTTTGTTTGTTTCTTCAAAATCTTCTTCGGTAAATTGCGTTGAAAGAAATCCGTTGGATAGATTTTCGGGAGGGATAGAAGAAATGAAGTTTTTATTTTGCAATTCAAGCATTTTTTTAAAATCTTGTTTGATAGCGCGTCTGTATTCTAGACTTGTCATAAAGGTTAATGTTGTTAATACGGTCGATGTGTTGTATACAAAGCCTTATTAGAATTGAACTTTGATGTGAAGTCTACTAGGTTTATATTTGTCGCAGATAAAAATTTCTTTAATAACGCCAGAGGAGAAACACCATGAGTAAAATTGGTATTTTGCTTGCAAACGCAAGCCACGCTAAATTTATTTGTTACCATGGACAGCAGCACACGCCTGCTTTTGAAATAATAGAAGAGTTTACCCATGATGAAAGTCGTCTGAAGCGCCAAGAGCTTGTTTCTGACAGACCAGGCCATTATAAAACAAGGCACGATAGTCGCGGCGCTTACGGCGAAGATCACGATCCTAAAGAAGCGACGAAGGAGCAGTTTGCAATAGAATTAGCAAAAAAATTAAATCATTATCGCCAGGCGGGTTTTAATAAATTTTTGTTTATCACGCCTGCTCATTTTTGCGGGCTGCTTGAAAAACATTTGGCGAAAGAAATCCAGCCTCTTATTTTCAGCACACTTCATAAAGATTATACAGAATATTCTGAAAAAGAATTATTGCCTATATTGCACGAACAATTATTTCCAAAAGAAAAATAGTCTTGTTTATCAAGGGTTATCAAGATGAGAGAAAACAATGAAAAACTGAAACTGAAATCAGCCTCATTAGACACTCAACTGGGCCCCATGCTTGCAATCTCAGATGAAAAAACACTTTATTTTCTGACGTTTATTGAAAGGCATAGTTTAAACAATGAGATTGAAAGAGGGTGTCAGAAAACAAAAGCTGAAATTGTCTCAGGCCATACTAAAGTGACTTATGCTATTGAAAAAGAGTTAAATTTATATTTTGAAGGCAAGTTAAAAGCATTCAAAACATCCTTGTTTTTAGTGGGAACATTTTTTCAAAAAAAAGTTTGGGAAGCATTGAAAAAAATACCTTATGGTGAAACTATTTCTTATGCGGCCATTGCAAAAGAAATTGGGAATCCTACTGCGTTTCGTGCTGTTGCCCAAGCTGCTGCGGCAAACCCCGTTGCAATTGTTATTCCCTGTCATCGTATGATCACTTCAGGAGGTAAATTGGGTGGCTATGCAGGGGGTGTGGAACGCAAACGATATTTGATCAATCATGAGAAAAGTGATGGCCAGGCTTGAGGTTATAAGTTCGCATCTTCAGGGGTAAGGGGTACAGTTGTCCGACAGAATTCTATTAAAAAATGTGACTGAATAATTAAAAAATCAACTGATATCTCACCCCTGCGCCTTGCCCCTGTTTTTGAATAAATTTATTTTTTACAAGTGTTGTTAAAGAATAGGTGACTGTACGGGGTGCCAAGTCTGTCATTTCAGTAATTGCCCTTTTTGTTAGACGTACTTCAGGATAGCCTTTGAAACATGTTAGTACTGTTTTGGCAGATTCAGACAATAAAAGATAAGCATCGAAACGTTTTTTATAAAGTCCCACATCAGCCAAAGCGCCTTTTAATATTTTTATCATGAACTCTAAAAAATAGTCGATATGATATTTTGTAGGATTTTGTTGATATTTTCCGTTTGAGCAGCGATGTAGTACATAATAATACTCTGACTTATAACGCTCGATGTGCCGATCAATTGCAATATACGCAATGACATCGGCAATGACTATATCGTTGGATTGCAGTAATGCTAATAAAAACAATCCTCGCCCCAATCTTCCATTGCCATCTTGAAAAGGGTGAATAGCTAGAAAGCGGTAAACAAACTCACATGCCACAGCAATACTTCTTGATTCTTGTATTTGAGTTTCATTATACCAAACGATCAAATCACGCATGGCGGCTTCTGTGATAGGTCCTGCCTCGGCTGTCTTAAAAACGATGCGTTGTTTTTTATTTTTATGATCTGTTTCTACAACGAAATTCGGTTGCTTTTTATAGCAACCCACATAAGGCCCCGCCCTATGATAATATTGCAAAAGTTCTGAATGTAACCCACGTACGATACTTTCTGTTAAGGGCTTAAATAAATTTCCTTGGTTATAAATCAATTCCAACATAGCACGACAACCTGCAACTTCTTCGATACTACGCTCTTTATCTTTATGCAATTTATCTTCGATCATTAGTTTTTTAGAGGGAAAAGTATTTTTGTTTCCTGTTTTTGTTAATATCGTATCTATCCAAAGTATTTCTGCGTCGGTTAGCACTGCATTTTCAATCCGAGTGGATGAACCTATCATGCTGATTTTTGCGTATTGATGCAGTTCTGCTTTCAGCTTTTCAGGATAATGTGAGAGAGTTGCATAAATTCCTGCGAATTCCGTGTGAAGTTCGTTTAATCGTTGGATGAGGATTTCTGAAAATTTAAATGAAAGCATGGTTTCCTCCAAAATATAAATCATAGGTGATTTTATATAATCAGGCAAGATCGAGCAATAGAAAATACTCTTTGTTGCTCGATCTTGCTTGATTTTAAGGAGCTTAAAATTGAGTATAACTAACAATAAGGCATCTCCAGCTAAAGGTTTTTTCGCATCGCGAAAACCTTTAGGGATGTCCTATCTTATAGAAAATCTTAAAAACTATCATAAATAAATACGAGAGAGAATCGAGTGATTCAAAAGTTTTTTAACTAATTCTGATTTTGTAAAGCAGTGTAGTTTTTGTTTGGCCGTATTTAAATAGGTTTCAACTGTTCTAGGTGATAATTCCGTGGTTTTTGCTATTTCTTTGATATTTTGATTTTGGATTAGAAAATAACAACATCTGGCTTCAGAAGCAGTCAAATAAGTTTTTACACCGTGAATAGATAGGTGATAGTGTTTGGTGGGAACAGTGGAAGATAATATTGTTTTGTTTTTGTTATAGTCTGTAATTAACATGTCGTTTTTACTTGGTTTAGTGCATTTGGGTAAAATCCATTTTTCTTCATTTGCTTTTTTTATTAAATCTTCAGCTTTATCTTTAAAATAAAAGACATGTCTCCATAAAATATCAAGATTTTTTATATAAAAATTAATAATTTGAAAATTATCTTGGTAGGCGCAAAAATTAAAAATTTCACAGTCGTACTCATGTTTTTCTATTAAGGAAATGCCATGAGAAAGCTTGGAATATTCTTTAAATCCAATAAAACTTGTTTGGTTTTCTAGGGATGACCATAAGACGACGCCAGAAGTGTAAGCGTCCATGGTTTTGTAGAACACATCAGATTTCTGAAAATTTATTTTTAAATAAAAGTTACTTGACCATTCGCAATGTGTTGTTAAACACATAAGGGTATCGTCATTAAAAATTTTTATATAAGAAAAATGTTCTATTCCGAAATAATCAGACAAATAACGGCAAATTGATTTCATTTCATCTTGACAGTTTAAGAAGATGCTTTTATTGATTTTATATTCATCTATCATGGGCTTTTCCAGAAAATTTTCATTTTCAAAAAAATTAAATCATATTAAACAATCGTGATTTTCACGGGAAGTCTCTTTAAGCCATTTGTTTTATAGTGTGCTTTCTTAAAACAGATGAGGAGATAGGCCATGAGTGGTTTTACGAAAGAGCTTATTGGAGCTGTGGTGGAAAGAGGGATGCGTGAAGCTGAGGATTTTCATTCCCAGCGAAATGTTGAAAGATACGCAGCAATAAAAGGTATTGTTCGGCGGCATGCAATGGGAGAAAGAGGAGCAACGGATGAAGAAAAAATGGATGAATTTCTTGAGCGTTTCAGGGGAAAGTCAGAAAGAATAAGTCGAACTAGTCTTATTAAGTTGCGTAAGGAATATGACGAGCTTCCTGGTTTTCTTGGCGCTGTCTTTGGTAGTTTTTTCAGATCTCATAGCGATAAAAGCGAAACGATGATCTGGAGCTTCAGAGACGACAGTGATGAAAAGGTGACGCCTGAAGAAAAGGCAAAACGTATTATCGGGTTTATGTGTGATAAGAGCTATTGGGAGACACAGGGTACTTGTGAATTTCTTTGGAAAAAGTACGATCACAACGAACTATTCGAGAAATTGCCCCCTAGGCCAATAGAAGGAAAATTAGAGGAGAGGGAGGCTGCTAACTCGAGCATTTCTCCATCACAGCGAGGTTAAAAAGACACGACGCCAAGAACACAAAATACAAAGGCTGAAAACACACTTTGTATTTTGTATCTTGGTACTAATTTTAATTTTTTACTGGCAAACAAGCGCTGAAGGCGAAATTTGTCGAACGTTGACCCAACGAGTACTATAACCTCCTTCAGGCGCATCAGGACAGTTTTGTATAACGGCTACATCCTGCGTAGAGGGGTCGATATAGTAAAACTTTATCGACATTATTTCTCCAGCAAATGTTTTATAAACTATTGTCTTACTGTTCCCAGGCTCGATATCATGGTGGCTGCCCTCTGATACTACCCATATTGGAATTGAAGTCTGATTTTTGACGACGATAGCATTATAGGCATAAGCATTCATAACCATTCCTAGCATTAATATTGAAATCAACGCAATTTTCTTTAACATAGTCTATGTTTCCAATAAATAAAACTTAATGCGATCCTACGCTGCTTCAAACAATAAATAAAATATATAATAATTATAGTTACTATATGAAAATTTTATATCAATTTCATGTTGCCCCCAATATTAGAAGTTTTATTTTTTAGTCGGTAGTTCAAGCGTCAGTGTAGGCGGTGTACCTTCTTGGCCTGCGAATACTACGATAAATTTCACATCTTGGGATCCATTATTTTCGCCATAGTGCCAAGTGTTAACTGTCTCTGTCCAAGCATCCCCTGCTTTGAGAATAATTTTTTTTACTTGTTTTGGATTTGCAAAACTACCGTGGGTATCTTCGGTTGAATACATCGTGAGTTCACCTGATAAAATATAACCTGCGCCATTCAAAGGATGGACATGAATAGATGTTTTTGCACCGGGTGAAATTTTAAAAGTTAAAACTTTAAATGCAGTTTGTCCGGCGCTAAAGCCAGGTAAAAGTGTGCCGGCCCAACTCTTGTTTGTATCCAGGATAGTATTGATTTCAACAGGTTTTGAATGAGTCATGGCATTCTCCAAAGGGATGGCGCTAGCTGTTGTGATTCCTAATATAAAAAGTAATGTTGTGGTGCTGAAAAAAGTTTTCATAAGATTCTCCGAGATAGTTAATTTTTTAAATAGGTTCTTTTGCTGAAAGTGTTTTTTCACCTTTCTGCCAATTGCAAGGACATAATTCTTTGGTTTGTAATGCATCAAGAACGCGTAAAACTTCTTGCGTATTTCGACCCACATTAAGATCAGTGATCATGATAAAGCGAATGATACCATCGGGATCAACAATATAGGTTGCGCGCTCTGCAACACCTTCATTTTTATCTAAAATGCCTAATGCCAGCGTTAACTCACGTTTGATATCTGAAAGTAAAGGGAAAGGCAAATGATGCAAAAGAGGGTGTTGTTGTACCCAAGCCAGATGTACAAACTCCGAATCGATACTGACGCCCAAGAGTTGGGTATGACGTTCAGAAAATTGAGAATTTAAATTTGCAAATTCAGCAATTTCGGTGGGGCAAACAAAAGTAAAGTCTTTCGGCCAAAAGAAAATAACACGCCATTGATTTTGAAATGTCGCATTGTTTATTTCAATAAACGGTTCGCTTGGGTTGGACAGTGAAACGGCTTTAAGTTTAAATTCAGGAAATTTATCGCCAATGCTCAGCATGGGTGTTCTCCGAAGCGAGATAGTTTATTGAATACCTAAGATACGCAATAAAGATCAATAAATACAATATATTATTGTTATGATAAACGATAAGAAATATTTATTGTCTTAGTTCATTTCGATTTTGAGAAGTTTTAATTTTTTACCTGTCCAAAAATAATAATAAACAGCGGGTGTTCCCCCAAAGCCTTGAGAACCGATTGCAATAAACAAATTGCTGTCTGGAAAATAGTAAAGGCCCAACAATTTTTGGATTGGGTGGGCCACTGAAGTAATTGTATACCTGTGGAAGAGGGTTGCTTTCTTCTGGTGCATTCTGGATCTCCGTCATTATTTTTTTGCATTTTTCACAAGATTTTTCTTCTTTTTTGTCGTGGTGGATAATTTTCAAAATAGTGTTGGTAATTAGCGTCGCTTGTTTTCCAGCAATCAAAACGCCCTTGACTTAAAACGACTTCTTTATAGGATTTTCCCCATTTTTTGAGTTTTAGACTATTTCTTATTACCCAGGCAATCGCTTTTATACTGTCATCAGATTCACTGCGAGCTTCTCCAAAAACGGTTAGCATAGCATAGACAAGATCGGGATTTTCAGGATTTTCTGTTTTGCAAAATTTATCAAAATAAATTGAGTTTATCCGGCAATAATTTCCGACATGCTGAATGTAAGGTGTCTTTTCTTGTTCTGTCGTGCGCACGAACCAGGAAGCTTCCTTCTGGGCATGAGTTTGGTAGAGTTGATTTGTTGTTGAGTGTTGACATCGTGGAGAAAGACCGAAAAATTTTAATTGTATTTTAAGCAATCTATGGATGCAACGAGTGGTTAAACATTTATTGTCTTAGTTCTTTTATTTTTCGAGCGAGGGTTTCGAGCAGGATTGTTTTGGCAGAGGAGTTTCTCCACACCATACCGATAGTTCGTTTGGGGAAAGGGTTGACATTGATCTTAATAGATTGCGTGCCATCATGATGTCGACAAGCGAGTTTGGGCATGAGTGTGATACCGATATTTTCAGCAACCATATAGCGTAAGGTTTCCAAACTGCTGGCCTTAAATTCTTGTACGGCTTGAATATTGTTTTTATCACAGAATGCGAGTACTTGTGCGCTAAGGCAATGACCTTCTTCAAGGAGTAATAAATTTTTATTTTTTATTTCATAAGGTTTGATACTGTTTTTCTTTGCTAAAGGGTGTTGTGTAGAAACAGAAAGGAAAAATTCATCATCAAATAAAAAGGTTTCAGTTAAGTTTGTTTGTTTGGAGGGTAGGGCAAGAATAGCGGCATCGATATCACCGGTTTTTAGTTTTTCAAGTAGTAAATCAGTTTTTTCTTCAACTAAATAAATTTCTAGTTTTTTGAAATTTTTTTTAATTTTTTGGAAAACATGGGGTAATAAATAAGGTGCGATTGTGGGGATGATACCTAATTTTAATTTTCCTGACAGGGGATCGATGTTTGATTTTGCGATTTTATAAAATGTTTCAAGCTCTGCCAAAATAATTTTAGCGTGTTCTGTCAAAAGCCTGCCTTGATTTGTTAAGAAAACGGTTTTGTTGGTGCGTTCAAATAACTTGAGGCCTAAATAATTCTCTAGGCGTTTGATTTGCATGCTTAAAGCAGGTTGACTCACATGGCAGGCTGTGGCGGCTTTACCGAAATGTCCGTATTTTGCAACGGCAACTAAATAGTGAAGATCACGTAGATTCATGGATAAACTCAATAATAATTTTTGATTATTGTTGATAATATATTAATATATTTTCTTTATCAATTATGTTTTACTCTAAGATCTACTTGGAGATTTTAACCATGAAGGAGTAACATTTATCGAGACTCCTCTAACTGATTGCATACGGCCTCCTTCTAAAAAACAAACGAAATCCTCAAGAAGTTAATAGATCAAAAGAATAACTTAAGCCAAGATCGATAGTGACGGTGTTAAATCCCCCTTTAAACGCCAGAACTTCAGATATTTCAGAATAAAAACCTAAACTAGGATTAATATGATAGTTTAAACCCATGCCAAGCTGACTCAGTGCGCCATCTTGAATAGCTAAACTTGCTCCCCCTCCCGTACCCATTAAACCTTCAGCAAATAGACTAAGATGATAATAATCTTTTGTTTGATAACCTCCTCCCAACATACCAGAAAAATAGCCAGCGGCATTACCCGAATAGGCAAATGCAGTTTGACCGCTCAGATACCAATTGGTTTCAAAGAAGCGATCTATTTTTAATGCTAATAAATTGATGTTGCTATTGCTGAGACTGTTTTCATGTTGCGGATGGATATAAAGCTGATTGCCAAAGCGTAAACGCCATGCTTGATATGAAAAATCTTCAATAGCATTCATTTGTTTGTTACTCGGCACGGCGATATTAAAGTCATACTTTAATTGCAGCTCTGTAGTCCATGCCTGATAATGCCCCGTAAAACTGGAAACATAGCCAGGTAAAATTTCAAGTTGCCAATGCGGTACAAATTGCCAGCCCAAACCTAGCGTGGGATAAATAAGTAATCCACCACCCACATCATAACCACCGCCGCCACCTGAACCTAATGCTAGTCGGGGAGAATAAAAAAAATGATTATTACCTAATAATTGCTGCCAACCTACGCCTGCAAAAAAATTTGCGTAACCATTTTGATTGCCGTGAATAGCGCCAGTAAATTCAAAATAATTATAAATATGATCCGTAAAAAAGTGTCCCAGCTCTATACCTAATAATTCCGTGTTATTCACTAATGCTTGCCCATTAGAAAATTGTGAGTGTTGTGGATAATAGATACTTGCCACGGCGGCAATATAGTTTTTCGAGCATGCAAATGGAATTTTTTCGCTGAAGATTCTTGTTTTATTTTTAGTGTAAAGTTGAAATGGGCAAGTGAGGGCGAATTGCACTTGTTGACTACTCACCTGACCACCCTGAAAACGGATACCGCTATAATTCAAGCCGAGATCGAAGTAAGGAAATCGATAAAAAAAGCCTGCATGAGGCAGAACAAATCCGCCATCGCCGATGAAGGATGCGGTATTGCTTCCACCGCCCGTACCCACAAACAAGCCTGTATCAAAACCTAACTGACGCCAAATTAAATGTTGCCAACCTGCTTCTCCGCCTAAAGCAAAAAACCCACTATATTGTCCAGCGACCGCTGAATAAAGACCACTGCCAAGGTAGAATCCGGAACTAAATTGTTTTGCTAAATGTAGGCCTACTAAACTCAAGCGCGGTTGATCATCTGGCACGCGTAAAGAAAAATAATCAGCACGTAAAAAATAATTATTTGTTGTCACCGCCGACACAGGTGTCTTGTCGGCAAAGGCAATCAAAAAAAATCCATAGCCCACATAAAACAACGCTAGCTTCCGTAATAATAAAAATATTTTTTTATATTTATAATTGAACCTCATTCCATTTTTTCCCTATGTTTATTAATTTTCAATATTTTTTCTTGACTCATTACATCTTTGCCCCAATTTGAAGGATTATTGAAAATATATTCTCTTATTTTATAAAAAGCTTCGTCGTTTCGAATGATATGCTCATAGTAATTACGCTGCCATAGGATTTTATCGAATGGTGCAAAATTATTGTTTCTTACTTCACGGATATATTTATTTGTTGTGATGGATTTAAATGCCCCGATGATATTTCCAATCGTCTGCGATGGCTTATGCGTGTCATCAATATGGGCGACCACAAGGGTCGCCCCTACGGGATCGTTGTTTGGAATTATAATAATGCCATGTAAATGATTTGGCATGACGATGTAGGCGTCAATTTCAATATTATTAAATTTATTTTTCAAGTCTACCCACGCATGCTGCACCATTGTCCCGGCGGCATTTAATTTCATTTCATCATTGGAGACATTGCCAAATAAATATTTTTTATGTTGAACGTAGATGGTTATGAAATAACATCCGCTTTGTGATCTGACCCTCATTTTACTCTCTTAGCGAAGTGTCCGTAAAATGAGGGTCAGATCAGGATATAGGCATCATCGATGTCAAGGTAGACTAAGTTGGTGTCGGATATAGCTAGCTTACCTTCGGATGGTAGATGTGATGCAGCGCTTATAAGGTTGGGAATGTTTAATCTTTTTATTGCAGGCATTTTCATATGTTAATTTATTTTTGATAATTCACTATAGTTTCTATTTAATTCCATATAAATGTCTAAGCTTGTGTTACTACACGAAAATTTGAAGCGGGGGATTATAACAAAAAACTTGCTCTAACTCTTTTTTTCTTGCGAATTTCATCGAGAAGGAATTAAATTGTAATACTCATTTTTCACTTGCATCAT
>Ga0156273_126_pt1 | contig 12563 bp, 11 predicted proteins | sample RifCSPlowO2_12_FD_107922 | JGI IMG/M metagenome (GOLD analysis project Ga0156273, IMG submission 107922) | Gammaproteobacteria bacterium RIFCSPLOWO2_12_FULL_38_14 | reverse complement strand
TCATGTTTATCTGCAATCATTGCCCTTTCGTCAAACATATTATGGAAAAATTATTAGAAATTGTTAATACATATGAATCTCAAGGCATTCAATTTATTGCAATTAGTTCAAATGATATCAACAGTTATCCTGATGATGCGCCTGAGAAAATGCAAGCACTTGCAAAAAAATTAAATTTTAATTTTCCTTATCTTTATGATGAAGATCAATCTATTGCAAAAGCCTATCGTGCTGCTTGCACCCCTGATTTTTACCTTTTTGACGCTTCATTAAAGCTTGCTTATCGAGGACGCCTTGATGATTCTACACCGGGAAACAAAATACCTGTCAGTGGAAAAGATTTGAGAAAAGCCTTGGATTGCCTTTTAACTCACACCCCGCTTCCACCTGAACAACACCCCAGCCAAGGCTGCAATATCAAATGGAAAGATGAAGTAAAGCTTAACTAGATATTTTAAAATCCCTACTATAATCACAGCACATCTGACTTATTTTGTAGGGATTTTTAAAATGAAGTTTTATTTAAAAGGATTTATTTTCTTTATCTTTTTTTTCCCTTTTTATTTTTCTGAAAGTTATGCAGAAAATATCAATCACAGCACACAAACCGTCGACTATGCTTCTTTGGTTGACCAACATATCGAGCCCTTAGGCGAAAAAGTCATTATCGTTGATCCCATAAAACACGTATGGGCTGCTTATGATGCGCAAGGTCAACTTCTCCGTGCCGGATTAGCCACAACAGGCTCACATTGGTGCCCTGATTTAGGACGTCCTTGTCGTACTGCGATGGGCAAGTTTCGCATTAAATCTTTAGGCGGACCTGCTTGCAAATCCAGTCAATTTCCAAAACCCTATGGTGGCGCACCCATGCCTTATTGCATGTTCTTTAATAAAGGACAAGCCTTACATGGCTCTCCTACGAGCCAGGTTAGACCGGCCAATCTCAGCCATGGTTGTGTGCGTCTACGCATCGAAGACGCAGAATGGATACGCTATGACTTTGCATCTGTCGGTACCCTCGTCATCATCAAACCTTATTTATAACGTCAAAGGAGACACGTTATGTATTATTATAAAATAGGATTATTTTTCTTAATCTCACTTGCCCTCACTTCATGTCAAACTTCCACAGTATTTGAAGACGACGCTCTAGAAAACACACCCTCTTCCCAAACAAGCATCGTTCCTTTATCAAAAGAAGATATGATTTCTGAAGAAAATAATTTTTCTAATAACTATGCAGAACGCTTGCCTCAACACTATGAAACAGGTAATGAAAAAATGATTTTGATTGATCCCAATGTGCGAGCCTGGGGAGCTTATGATGCACAAGGAAATTTAATAAGAGCAGGATTAGCCGCTTGTGGTGCGGATTGGTGTCATGATACTGGGCGTCCTTGTCGCACCACCACAGGCACTTTCCGAATTAAAAACTTGGGCAATGAAAGTTGCAAATCCAGCAAATATCCCAAACCTAACGGTGGCGGCCCCATGCCTTATTGCATGTTCTTCCACGGCGATATGGCTTTGCACGGCTCTCCCATGATGGCAGATGCCAATATGAGTCATGGTTGTGTTCGCATTCCTGTCGCAGATGCACAATGGATACGTTATGAATTTGCCACGGTAGGGACGAAGGTTGTTATTAAACCTTATGCAAAAAATATCGCGAGTCACTAAGCCATGATGCTATTAATTTTTATTTTAGTATTTTTAACTGTGATTTTAACTTGGAAGAAGGAACGTCAAAAATCGCTTCTTTTATTTGTTTTAACTTTTGTAATTGCTTTTGTTTATTTTTGTTTTCATATTTCTTCACATTTGGCCATACAACTTTGAGGTTATAAGTTCACATCTTTAGGTACGAGAGGTATATATGCCTTGGAATACAAAAGTAAAATTAATCACAATCTTTTGTAATATATTTGAATTGGCCGGTGTTATTATTGTGCTTTCGATGGCATTTGCATTTCAGATAATATTACATGAACTCCCTTGTCCTTTATGTTTATTACAAAGAGTAGGGTTTTTTCTTATTGCCATCGGGTTTCTAATGAATTTACATTTTGGTTTTCGCTTGTATCATTATGCAATGACAATCCTGGGTGCTTTGTTCACGGCCTTTGTTGCTTTAAGACAAATTTCATTGCATGTTATCCCCGGCACAGGATTTTACGGAAGCCCATTTTTAGGATACCGGCTTTACACTTGGTCTTTCATTATTTCTACGATCATTATTTTTTTCACAACAATTTTATTTTGTATTAATCAACAATATCTGGCGACAAATAAAGACAAGAAGATTTTAAAAACGTACATCACGCCCCTCACACATGCTTTATTTTCAGTATTTGTTGTTGTCCTTTTTTTAAATATCATTACTGTTTTTCTTGAATGCGGTTTTGGCAGCTGCCCCAGTAACCCAACACATTATTTGTTTTAATTTAGAGGAAATCTTTTAAAAACATTTCGCACAACGATTCATCAACAAGGCATCCACCAACACGAGCGCACACATTGCCTCTACCACTGGCACAGCACGCACAGCAACACAAGGATCATGGCGTGAACCTTCCGGTAAATTCAATATTGTCTCTTGACCTTGTGTATCTACAGTTTGTTGTGGTTTGGCAATACTGGACGTGGGTTTAAATGCCACACGACCTCCAAGCGACATGCCCGTTGAAATTCCCCCTAAAATACCACCGGCATGATTGGTTTGCGTCTGAATACGCCCTTCTGAACGCACAAATAAATCATTATGTGTTGAACCCGTCATGCGGCAAGCATGAAACCCCTCACCCACTTCAAATCCTTTGGAAGCAGGTAAACTTAACATGGCTTTTGCCAAATTCGCTTCTAATTTTTCATACATCGGATCACCCAAACCCACCGGCAATCCCGTTGCAATAAATTCAACAATACCTCCTAAAGAATCACCCCTTTTTTTTGCTTTTGAAATTGCTTGAATAATTTTTTTAGAAATAGCTTCATCAGGGCAAAAAACAGAGTTTTCAATAATATTTTTTTTAAATTCATTTATTTTTTTATTTTCTGGAATCTTACATTGAATGTTTCCTACCGCAGAAAGATAAGCAATAATTTCGATAGAAAAAAGTGAAAGTATTTTTCTGGCAACCGCACCTGCCGCAACACGACACACAGTTTCTCTGGCAGAGGCTCGCCCTCCGCCGCGATAATCATAGATGCCATATTTATTAAGATAAGTAAAATGGGCATGCCCAGGACGAAAATTATTTTTTATTGTTTCATATTTTGATGAATCAGCATCTTTATTAAAAATAATAATTGAAATGGGTGCCCCTGTGGTTTTGCCTCCAAACACACCTGAATAAATCTTCGCGTCGTCTTTTTCCTGGCGCGCAGAAACATGAGAATTTCGACCAGGCGCACGTAATGATAAGGCATGATTAATTTCTTCTTCTGACAAATCAACGCCTGCAGGACAGCCATCGATCACCACACCCATCGCCAAGCCATGCGATTCACCCCAGCTGGTGATTCGAAATAAATTACCAAAAGAATTACTTGCCATAAATTAATGTTTCCGAAGAGTTTCGCGCTTACAGCGCTAAAAGCATAATATTCACATCCCCCACCTTACGGTTCACTACGTGAATCTAAGGGTGGGGCTAGACTTCGTTGCCAGGCCTTCGGCCTGATAAAAACCCTCAAGAATTTATTTATGACAAGTCTATCAGGTCGAAGACCTGACAGCGCGAAACGCGCTTAACTACGGGGACTACACCCACCGCTGACCTACTATCAAATGAAAAAACACAGGAATTTCATCTGCGACAAGTATACAATGAAAAATCTATTAATACGCATTATTTCGGCACGTGACATGAGCGATAAGGAGCGCAACATTTATGAAAAAAGTTAAAAAAATATCAAAATTTAAGACCTCATCCAGTGAAGATAAATTCTGGCAAAAACATGATTCTACAGCATATATCAATTGGGACCATGCAAAAAAAATAAAACTTCCAAAAACAAGAGTCAAAAAAAACAAATCAATTATAAATAATTAATTTTTGCGCCTAACTTTTGAAACGCTTCAACAAATTCTGGAAAACTTTTATTAACACAATCGATGTTTTCAATTTTTGTTTTACCTTGCGCTGCTAATCCGGCCACCGCCAATGCCATTGCAATGCGATGATCATCATGGCTCTCCACACAAGCACCCTTCAAAAAACGGGGGGAAATAATCAATTCTTCCTCTTTCTCAAAAATAATTGCGCCCATTTTTTTTAATTCTTTTGTAATCGAAGTTAAACGATCACTTTCTTTTTTTCTTGCCGTCCCAGCACCTGTGATCCTCGTTTCACTCTCCGTAAAACAAGCAAGCACCGATAAAATAGGAACAGCATCAATGAATCGATTTACATTGATTTCTCCACCTTGTAGTTTGTCTGATTTTTTTATATGTAATTCTTTTTTAACTTCATCTATCTCAAATATCGCTCCCCTTTTTTGTAATTCAAAAACAAATTCTTTGTCGCCCTGCTTATCATTGATATCTAGATTTTTTAATGTCATTTCAGATTGTGTTATCAGCGCAGCCACAATAGGAAATGCAGCACTACTCCAATCTCCAGGCACAGTGTATTCAAATCCTAAAACAACACTCTTACCTGGAATAAAATATTTTTTATATCCATCACATTGATATTCAATACCCAGACGTTTAAACCAATCCAAAGTGAGATCAATCCAGCTTGTTTCTCCGGGATTTTTCACAACAATTTCTGTTGAATTAGGTGCAAACGCGCAAGCCATCAATAATCCAGACACAGGCTGGGAAATTTCACCTTGTAATGTAACGCTTCCCCCTCCCTGCAAAGGGCCACGAACAATCACAGGCGCATAAGTATTTTCTTGAGTAGAAACAGCCATGACATTTAATTGTTTTAATGCATCCAGCAAAGCTTGCATAGGACGACGGTTACGAACAGAAAAATCCCCCGTAATCACGCTATAACCGGGTATTAATGCCGAAATACCCGTAATAAAACGCAAGACTTGCCCTGAATTGCCCGCATCGATCACATCAGAGGGGCAACAAGGTTTTCCTGCAACACCCATAACCGTGATTTTCTTTTCTTCTTTTTTTATTTTTGCGCCTACCATGCTACAAGCCTGGATCATGGCTTGCGTATCCGGTGAATGCAAATAATGGTGAATAACACTTTCTCCTCTCGCCAAACTTGCAAATAAAATTGCTCTCAAAGTATGAGATTTTGAAGGCGGAATAGTTATCACACCTTGCATGAGAGAAGCCTGCACTTGATAAGCTTGAAAGTGTGATTTTTGTGACATAAGAAACCTTAAATAATCCTTCTCTACGCAAGGTCAGCTTTTCTTTGTATATTTATACATTTTAATGTATAGTTATACATAGGGCCTTAAACAGAGAAAAAGACATGCTAAACGTAGGCATTATAGGCGTAACAGGTTACACCGGCATTGAGCTTTTACGCCTCTTACAATCGCACACCCACATTAAGGTGAAATCTGTTTTTACAGCTTCTTATGCAGGGCAAGCTATTGCAGAGGTTTATCCTCACTTACAACACCAAACCTCACTTCAAGGTGAGAAACTCAATCTAGATGAAATCACACAAAATTGCGACCTCGTTTTTATGGCATTACCTCACGGCCATGCCATTGAATTAATTCCACCACTTTTGGCAGCTGGAAAAAAAATCATTGATTTAGGCGCTGATTTTCGTTTAAAAAATCAAAGCGATTATCAACACTGGTATCAACACCCTGCTGCACCTGAAACCTTACTCCAACAAGCTGTCTATGGTTTACCTGAAAAAGGAGAAAAAGAAAATATTAAAAACGCAAATTTAATCGCAAACCCAGGTTGCTATCCCACTGCAAGTATTCTTGCAACCCTACCCGCATTAAAAGCAGATTTAATTGACCCTGATGATTTAGTCTTTGACGCAAAATCAGGATTATCCGGCGCAGGTCGTACACTGTCCTTAAACACCCATTATTGTGAAGCTTCAGAAAACGTTTATCCCTATCAAATAGCAGGCGCCCACCGACACACGCCTGAAATCGAACAAGAATTAAGTTTGATTGCAAATAAAAAAATAATTATCCAATTCACACCTCACCTTGTCCCCATGACGCGCGGCTTATTGGTTACCTCTTATTTAAAATTAAAAAAATTAATTTCTAAAGAAGAAATTTATAAAATTTACAAAGAAATCTATCACAAAGAACCTTTCATCCGACTTTGTGATCACATACCGCAAGTCAAACACGTCAAAGGCAGTAATTTTTGTGACATTGGAATACAGATCGATGCTCGCACACAACGTCTTATCGTTGTGAGTGTCATCGATAATTTAATTAAAGGTGCGGCAGGGCAAGCTATTCAAAACATGAATTTAATGTACCAGTTTCCTGAAAATTTTGGCTTAAACAGCAATATGGTTATGTATCCTTAGGAGAAAAAATGAAATTTAAAATAATTGAAAATCACATCTGTGCTCCACAAGGTTTTTTAGCTTCAGGAATCAATGCGGGCATTCGAAAAAATCCTAATAAACCTGATCTTGCGATCATCTATAGCAAAATTCCTGCTATTTCTGCAGGTGTTTTTACAACAAACCAAGTAAAAGCCGCCCCTGTTTTACTCACACAACAACATATTAAAAAAAATAAATTACAAGCCATCGTCGTCAACAGTGGCAATGCCAATGCCTGCACGGGAAAGCAAGGTAAATTGCATGCATTGCAAATGGCAAGCGCGACAGCCAAACAACTTCAGATTGATACAAACAAAGTTGGGGTCGCAAGTACAGGCGTGATCGGGGTGCCCTTACCCATTAAAAAAATAGTTCAAGGTATTAGCATGGCTGCGAGCACACTCACCACACAAAGTGATTCAGCGGCAAAAGCCATTATGACAACAGACTTGGTCCCAAAAAGTATTGCAATCGAATTTAAGATTGCAGGACATCGCATCCGCATCGGTGGCATTGCAAAAGGTTCCGGCATGATTCATCCCAACATGGCAACGATGCTGGGATTTATTACCACAGACGCAGCGATTCATCCAACGGCGTTACAATACGCTCTCTCAAAAGCCAATGATGCTTCTTTCAATATGATCACAGTAGACGGTGATAGTTCGACAAACGATATGGTACTCGTACTTGCCAATGGTCTGGCAAAAAATCCCAAAATTAATTTAAAAAATGATCCGCATTTTAAAATTTTTTACGAAGGACTTTTATATGTTTGCACGGCACTTGCAAAGCAAATTGTGCAAGATGGTGAAGGTGCCACAAAACTGATTGAAGTGCATGTACACGGTGGCCTCACACAAACGCAAGCACAATTAGCAGCACGCGCCGTGTGTCGTTCTCCTTTAGTAAAAACAGCCATTTTTGGAGAAGATGCCAATTGGGGACGTATTGCAAGCGCACTGGGGGCCTCTGGTGCCGAACTTAATCCGAACCTACTCTGTATTGATTTAGGCTCGATGCCTTTACTCAAAAAAGGCATTCCCCTTCCCTTCAACGAATCCTCTGCGCGTAAATTATTAATGAAAAATAAAATTATTGTAAAAATAAATTTAAAAAAAGGAAAAGCGAAAGCCATCGCATGGGGATGTGATTTAACCTACGATTACATCAAAATTAACGCTTCTTATCGGAGTTAAATATATGAAACCTCTTTATATATTGAAGTGGGGTGGTGCCGCATTAAAAAACAAAGACATGTTACAAACGCTCATAAATGAAATAGCACAACTACATAAAAGTGGAATTCAGCTTGTTATCGTACATGGTGGTGGACCTGAAATATCCACGATGTGCGAACATTTAAAAATTGAAAGTATTTTTTCAAATGGGCAACGTATTACAAACGATGCTACTTTAGATATTGTTAAAATGGTGTTAGGAAAAATCAATATAGAATTAGTTAACAAATTAAATCACGCGGGCATTAATGCAGTTGGCCTGACGGGTGCAGACAAACAATTTATTCTAGCAAAAAAACTTAAAAATCCTCATGGCTTGGATTTGGGATGGGTGGGTGATATTGCTGCTTTGAATACAGCTCTCATTGATATCTTACTTGAAAAAAAATATTGTCCTGTCATTGCCCCACTGGGTGTTGACTCAAAAGGTCATATTTATAATATTAATGCAGACACTGTGGCAGGCGCACTGGCAGGACAACTTAAAGCGAAAAAATTAATTATGCTCAGTGATGTCAACGGGCTTTATAAAACCTTAAGTGATCCAACAACACATATTAAAACTCTCAAAAAAGAAGAACTTTCTGCTTGGTTGAAAGGAAAAAATATTTCAAAAGGCATGATCCCTAAATTACAAGCATGTTTATACGCACTCAATCAAGGTGTTTCCTGCGCACATATTTTAGATGCACACCAAGCCACACATTTAACCTCTACTATTTTAGGCAATCACGCCATGGGAACAATGATCACTTGCTAGGATAGGACTTATGTCTTCAAACTATCTTCTTAATACTTATGCACGCTACCCTATTACACTTGTAAAAGGAAAAGGGAAATTTGTTTGGGATAGTAAAAATAAAAAATATTTAGATTTTTTAAGTAGTTTAGGATGCACGCCTTTAGGCCACTGCCATCCTGCAATAGAAAAAGACACGCTAAAACAATTTAAAAAATTATTACATACTTCAAATTTATATTCTTCACTTCCCAGCATAAAACTCGCCAAATTTTTAATAAACCACGGTGGTTTAGATAAAATTTTTTTCTGTAATTCAGGCACAGAAGCCAATGAAGCTGCCATTAAATTTTCGCGAAAATATCAATATCAAAAAAAATTAAAAAATAAAAATATTATTTTAAGTGCCTCTCATTCTTTTCATGGACGCACCTTAGGTGCGCTCACCGCCACCGCAAAGAAAAAAATACAAATAGGATTTGGCCCCCTTCCTAGGGGTTTCAAATATCAGTCTTGGAAAAACACGAAGTTTTTTTGTGATGCCATCGATGAAAACGTAGCGGCAGTGATATTAGAACCCATACAAGGTGAAGGCGGTATTCATGTTGCAAAAAAAAGTTTTTTAAAAGCAGTCAGAAAAAAATGTAATAAGATGGGGGCATTATTGATTTTTGATGAAGTTCAATGTGGTTTAGGTCGAACAGGCGAGCTCTTTGCCTATCAATCTTTTGGCGTTAAGCCCGACATCATTACCTTAGCAAAAGGCATTGCCAATGGCCTACCCCTAGGCGCGGTATGCGTGAATAACTTAGTTGCCCGCACTATTCAACCTGGCGATCACGGCAGCACTTTTGGCGGCAATGCCATAAGCTGTGCGGCTGCACTTTCAACACTGAACATCATTATCAAAAAAAAATATTTATCTAAAATTAAAAAATTAAGTTTTTATTTAAAACAAAAACTTGAATTATTACAAAAAAAACATCCTAATGACATTAAAGAAATTCGCGGCATGGGTTTGATGATAGGTATTGAATTTAAAATCAACCCCAAACCTATTTTATTTTTCTGTCAACGCTCAAGGTTACTTGCCAACATCGTGGCAGAAAACACATTACGTTTACTGCCACCTTATATTATAAAAAAATCCGACATTGATTTTGCGATACGTATTCTTGAAAAATCATTACAAAGTAAAAAGTAAATCTTGTAATTTCACACTAACATGAACGACTAAATAGATGCGCCTGCCTCGCGCGTAAACGTTTCATTCTGTGCAATAACATCTGGCGCTGTATTCGAAGTACTATGAATGTTATACAAACCAAAACGCTGCACGAGGGGCAGCACAGATTGTGATGTAGATGTAACAGGATGATAGAAAGATGATGATGAGGACGTTTCCTCAATAGGTGCTACAAAATCAGTTTGACGCACCACGTGATTTTGCTCATACACCTTACGTATAAAACCAGCAACATCTTCAAAAGTCACTGCAAAAAGTTCTTCTCCGGCATTTTCAGAAATACTGGCACCTAAACCAAAATTCAAAGCTCCTATAAAACTTCTCACTTCCAGACCTTCCGCAAGATTTGACAAGCGGAAACAGCCCGTATCAAGCTCTCGTTCAAGATCAGCCGCCATCCTTAAACCACGCGACAAATAGTCACGCAGTGTCTGAGCAATTAACCCTGCTCTCATTTGAAGAGAAAGTGGCCTTACTTCTAACGTCAGAACAAAACGACTTCTAATTGCATCAGAAAGCAGGTTAGAATGATTTGTTGCCGCTAAAACAACAACATCCATTTTGGCCGCACCTTCACTGTTTCCATCCATATTCACTTGCAAACAAGCAGCCGCTGCTTCACCCCCTCTAGACAACATCATGTCTATTTCATCAATGAACATCAGTGCAGGATGAAATTGTTGGGCATAGACAAAAGCACGTGCAAGTTCACTCACATCACGAGAACAAATATCTGGCCTCACAACTAAATAAGGTAAGTTAGCTTTCGCTAATAATTGCTTGATCGTAAATGTTTTTCCACCCCCCGGCTCGCCATGAAGAAGCGCATGCATACGAAATCTAGGATCATAGTTTTCTGAATGTTTGAGAAAATTCATGATTTTTTTAAATTCTTCAACGACATCCTCGTCCACACCCTCTAGATGATCCAAAGGATTTTCTTCCTCTTTCAGTTTAAACACAGGAAGTTTTAATTCCACACTGTCATGTTCTTTATTAAATTGTCGCTCAAAACCGCTTGATACTTGCTGAAAAGCTTTTTGGATGCAAGGTTCATCTAAATGCTCAACCTCGGAAAGACGCTGAACAATATTTTCTAATTGTCGCGGAGACCAACCCGTCGTAATACTGGCTAGTTTTGGAAGATAAGCTTCAGGAATAATATGCTCTCTAAAAAAATAAGAAAGTAAATTCTCACGTTGCTTACAATCAGGCAAAGAAAAAACAACCCTTTGCGCTGCACGATTCAATATCGCCTCTGCAATCCGCTCGGGAAAATTAGTTGCGCCAATAACGACAACTTTCGTATTTTTTATTTTGTCTATTTGTTTTTGAAATTCTGCCACTGCCCTTTGAGGATCATGATGCGCTGCTGTTAGCGTCCCCGAAATGGCAGAGCATACTGTATCCATTTCATCAATAAATAAAATTTGAATTTTATGAGGATCTTCTTCTACTGCTTGAGCAATTTCAGAAAAATTCTGAATAATTCTTGCCTCCGCTTGATTTAAATATCTATCATCTGTCGTAGCCGCAATCCATTCCGTTACCACGCAATCACTCTGCTTTTTTAAATATTCAACAACCAATGTTGTTTTACCGGTTCCGGGCGGACCTTCTAACAAAATAAGCTGATTACCCGTCCATCCTCCTCTTCTTACTCTATCAAGAAAGTTTTTTACCTGCTGTAATTGCTCTACATTCGATTGAGGATTATTTGAAATAAGCACCCCACTTATTTGAAAAGGATCATCATTTTTTTTCAATAAAACTTCTGCTGTTTGATTTTGATTATCCCGAACATAACGCAGATCAATTAACTGTTCTGCCAAAGTTCGTACTTGCTCAGGTAACACCGAACAAACTTGTTTAAGGCTAGCAAGCCAATGCAAAAGTGTTTTATGAGTAATTCGAGAAATTTTATTAACATTTTCATTAACATTTCTTAACTTAGCATCAATCAGCCTTACTGTAATCGTGAGCACAGCTCTTTGTAAATCAGTAAAGCTCATCTCAAACTCATTTTCTAAATCATTCAACACAAACATATCAGTTAATGTTTGAATAATCTCGTTTTTCGTAGAATAACGTTCGGGTGTTTTATTAAAATAATTGATTAATTTTAATAATTTTTCATTGTTTTCAAGCAAAGGAATAATGCGTGTATTTTTCGATCTAATCGCAGACAGCCAATCATCTATCGATTCAAAATTAAGAGAAAATTCTCTATTTAAATTAAACAATAGGAAACGCTCTTCAGTCTTTTCATAAATTTTCTTTAATCCATTCGGGGAAATATAATATTCATCAGCAGGAATTGAAAGAAGCCACTTTAAAAACACCTCACCACGATTTTTTTCAAAAACCAACGCTCTTATATCGGTTCCTTCTTCCTCTTTCAAAGCTAGACTGAAGCAGGAGTCCAAAGAGCGCATATCTAAATCAAGATCTCGTTTGAATTCATATAATAAAATAGCTTTCATTAAACTTTTATACATACGTTCAATATAGTCTGCATCGCCACTTAAGCTAATACCTAATACTTTTAGCTCTTCTAATTTTGCATAAAGTTTTCGCCCCTTTCCATTTTGAATCACAGTTTGTATTTCTTCTTTAAGATCATAAACATCATGCAAAAATATAGAAATATCACTATATTTAAGTTCAAACCCTGTTCTCAGAGATAACAGAAATCGACATTCTTCTAACTGATTTTCAATATTCCTTATCTCTTCAGAGGTAAATCCAACTTCAGCAAGATTTGAAATCCATTTTTTAATACTATCGCAACTGATACCTAGCTTAGCTAAAACGCGTTC
>Ga0156273_154_pt3 | contig 16549 bp, 12 predicted proteins | sample RifCSPlowO2_12_FD_107922 | JGI IMG/M metagenome (GOLD analysis project Ga0156273, IMG submission 107922) | Gammaproteobacteria bacterium RIFCSPLOWO2_12_FULL_38_14 | reverse complement strand
TTTCTAAAAAATCATGAAGTGATTTCTTAATTTGAAGATCTGGATTTAGAATTTTAATCCCTTCTGGGGATGAGGGTTTGGTAGAATGGAAGGGTGGCGCACCAAAACATGTTTTTGTTATTTTGGTGCGCCGTTATTCATCAAAAACCGGGCGCACCAAATATGAAAAACAGCATTGAATTAGTCGTCTGTGAAAAACGTCTCATTTTGCTTTATTTCTTTGTTGCAGGAATTTTTTAAATGCTCACATATACCTAACGGACTTCAAGATGCGAGTATGGAAACTCCCTTCTCCCACGCATGTGGGAGAAGGTGCACACAGGGCGGATGAGGGGATACTGAATCCTTCTCCCGCAAGCGGGCGAGGGGAGAAAATTTATTAAACTCGCATCTTCATAGGTAAGCGGTATACTTCTATGTATGCTGCGCTTTAAAAAATTCCCGCGCCTCGAACTAAAGCAAAACTGACGTTTTCGTAGACGCCTCCTTTCAAAATCTTTTGCAAGATTTTGAAAGAGTCATGCGTGAAATCGTGCAAATTAGAAAGCTTGTTTTTTAACTTAAACCCCTGTTTTTATCGTACCATCATACTTTTTTACGTGTGACGAATTAAGAAATAAAATTTGATTTTAATGATATAGTTCAGAGAATACTAACTTTTTATGACTTATCCGATTCCAATTTTTCTTTCAGTAGATCACCCAAGGTTGTAGATGTGGGCGCTTCTTGAGGTTTGTATTCTATTTCAAGATCACCGCCTGAATCTTTTTCTTTAATTCTTGCAGATAAAATCAAAGAACGTGTTTTGCGTTCAATACCCATGAATTTAAGTTCAATTTCATCGCCAATACTTAAGTGGTGATGCAAATCTTCAATTTTTTCTTTGGAATAATCCGATGACTTAAGCTGTCCTTCAACACCTTCAGCTAATTCAATAATCGCTTTTTTGGCTTCAATTTCTTTAATTTTACCGGAAACAATGGAACCTTTGGGGTGATTTGCAATGAAGTTTGATAAAGCATCATCTGCTAATTGCTTAATGCCTAAAGAAATACGTTCTCTTTCTGGATCCACTGCCAAAACAAGTGCTTCAAGTTCATCGCCTTTTTTATATTTTTTGACAGCGTCTTCTCCTGTGTCTGTCCAGGAAATATCAGAGAGATGAACAAGACCATCAATGCTGCCATCTAATCCAATAAAAATACCAAAATCAGTGATCGATTTTATCTTTCCTGCAATTTTGTCACCCTTGGCGTGGGTTTTTGAGAAAGCTTCCCAAGGGTTGTCAGCACATTGCTTTAAACCTAATGAAATGCGACGACGCTCTTCATCAATTTCAAGTACCATGACTTCAGTTTCTTGCCCTAAATGAACAACTTTGTTGGGGTTTATATTTTTGTTTGTCCAGTCCATCTCAGAAACATGGACTAAACCTTCAACGCCATTTTCAATTTCAACAAAACAACCGTAATCCGTGATGTTTGTTACTTTGCCTACAAGGCGCGCCCCTTTGGGGTGACGTTTGATGAGATCAGTCCACGGATCATCACCAAGTTGTTTTAAACCTAAAGAAACACGAGAACGTTCGCGATCAAATTTCAATACTTTTACGCGAATCTCATCTCCGACATTGACAATTTCATTGGGATGTTTGACACGTTTCCAAGACATGTCAGTAATATGCAATAAGCCATCAACACCGCCTAAATCAACAAAAGCACCGTAGTCCGTGAGGTTTTTAACAATGCCCATTACTTCTTGTCCTTCCTGAATATTACCCAGAAGCGCTATGCGTTCTGCGGAATTTTCAGATTCAATAACAGCACGACGTGATACAACAACATTATTACGTTTGGGATCCAGTTTTATAACTTTGAGCTCGATTTCCTTTCCTTCGATGTGGCTTGTGTCACGCACAGGTCGTACGTCGACAAGAGAACCCGGCAAGAAAGCACGGATAGTGCCAATTTCAACGGTGAAACCACCTTTTACTTTGCCACTTACCAAACCCATGATAATTTCACTTTGCTCATGAGCTTTCGCCAACTGAGTCCAAGCTTCATTACGTTTTGCTTTTTCGCGAGAAAGGCGGGTCTCTCCAAAACCGTCTTCAACGGCTTCTAATGCTAAATCAACTTCATCCCCTAAAATGACTTCAAGTTTGTGTTGTTCATCATAAAATTGTTCGATAGGAATAATGCTTTCAGATTTTAAACCTGCAGCAATGGTGATGTAGTCGTCGCTGATGTTAATTACTTTTCCGCGTACTATCGCGCCTGGGCGCATTTCAACACGGGATAAGCTTTCTTCTAATAATTGGGAGAAATTGTCAGTCATAAGGGAGAGGTGCCATAAAGGTTGGTTGATAAATATTGCAAGCAAAAATGCATTGCAACGCCCAAAAAAAATTCAAAAGCGTGGCATTATACCCCAGGGATTTTTTTTGTTAAAGCTATAATTTTATTAAAAACAGTTTCGATAGCCATACCTGTTGTGTCCATGATAATGGCGTCAGAAGCGGGATTGAGCGGGGCGATGCTGCGTGTTTTGTCGCGCTGATCTCGCTTGATAAGCTGTGCTTTAACAACATCAAATGAGGTATGTATATCTTTTTCGAGTAGTTGTTTATGACGTCTTTTCGCTCTTTCTTCTACAGAAGCATCAAGATAAATTTTTAAAACAGCGTCAGGAAAAATGATCGTCCCCATGTCGCGTCCGTCAGTGACCAAGCCCGGGGGTTTTTTAAAAGCACGTTGTCGTTCAAGCAAGGCTTGTCGAACTTTCTGAAAAACAGCAATGCTGGAGGCGCGGTTGCCACAGCTTTCTGTGCGTATGGCGTGTGTTACATCTTGCGTGTCTAATAATACGCGAGGGGTGTCACCCAATTCTTGCGTGAGAAATTCCACAGCCAGTGTTTTGGCGAGGTTTGCAAGCGCTTGTTCATCAGAAAATGAAATAAGATGTTGGCCCGCTGCCAGGGCTAATATACGGTAGAGTGAACCACTATCCAGAAAATGCCAGTGTAGATGTTTTGCGAGTTGTTGACTGAGGGTGCCTTTACCTGAACCACTGGGCCCATCAATTGTAATAACGGGAATATTATCCATAATGTTTTTCAAAATCCTTCATGAAGTGATGAAGCGTGTTAACGGCTTCTAAGCTGACTGCATTATATAAGCTTGCGCGAAGTCCGCCTACAAGCGTATGTCCTTTTAAATTCACGAGATCATGTTCACGCGCTTTTTTTAAAAACATGTCTTCTAATCGGGTGTCTTGAATGAAGAAGGGGATGTTCATTTTAGATCGTGCGTGCGGCTGAATAAAATTTTTGTAAAAGCCATTACTTTCATCGATAGTTTGATAAATTAAGTTTGATTTTTTTAAATTTATTTTAGCAAGCGCAGCGAGGCCACCTTGTTCTTTGATCCATTCAAATACAAGACCTGCAAGATACCAAGCGAAGACAGAAGGGGTGTTAAACAGAGAATGTGTGTCGGCATGTGTTTTGTAATTCCAAAGTGTGGGCGTAAAAGGGAGGGCATGTCCCAGTAAATCGTCTCGGATAATGACGATGGTTAAACCCGCGGCGCTAATGTTTTTTTGTGCGCCTGCATAGATAATCCCAAAACGAGCGACATCCACGGGTTCGGATAATAAATTGGAGGTCATATCTGAAATAAGTGGTGTGGAAGAGGAAGGGATCGATTGAAATTCAAGCCCTCCGATCGTTTCGTTGGCAGTGTAATGGAGATAAGCAGCGTTTTTGTTAAGTTTCCAGTTTGTTTCATCCGGTGTATCAGTGTATTGGTTTTCTTTGCTGCTGGCGGCAATATTAATTTTTCCGTAACGACTTGCTTCTGCGATAGCTTTTAAAGACCAAATGCCGGTATCAATGTAATCTGCTTCAAGAGAAGGGCTGCGAGCTAATAAATTTAAAGGAATCATGCCAAATTGAGTTTGGCCGCCACCGGAAAGAAATAAAATAAAATAATTTTCCGGGATGGATAAAAGTGATCTTAAATTTTTTTCTGTTTTTTCAACGACATGATGCATAAAGTCTGATGTGCGATGGCCGATTTCTAAAATCGACATGCCTGTGTTATTCCAATTTAAAAGTTCTGATTGTGCTTTTTTCAAAACAGGTTCAGCTAAGGCGGCGGGGCCTGCGCCAAAGTTGTAGACGCGATGCATGGTGATTTTCCTTAATAAAAAAGAATAAGTGTATACTCGTCGCAGTTGAAAATGCGAATTACGCGCTTACAGCGCTAAAACGTATGTGTTAATACACCCCCCACCTTACGGGGCACTGCGTGCCCCTAAGGTGGGGCTAGACGTTGTTGCCAGGCCTTCGGCCTGAATCTTGAAAATTTTAATTGAGGAGATTGTTTATATGAAAAAAACAAAGAAGTTTGGTAAACAGAGCGAACAACATAGTCATGCACAGCAACGCAATAAAATAAAATGGGAGCGGGTGTTGCATCGACAAGAAGAAAAACAGCAAGCGCAATTACAAGTTGAAGTAAGTCAAACATCCTTGTTTATCAATTTCTTGCCGGCTTTGTGTTCCCACGATGCTGCTATAAGAATAGCAGCGCTTACGATGTTGGCGGGCTTGTGTGGTATGGGTTTTTTGAATTTAATTTCTGTTTTTCCACCGAACAGAGCTACCCGCTTGCAACCCGGAGATATCAATGCCACGGGCCTGGGTATTGTCTTAGCCAATCGAACAAGTTTTTTTTCGGATGTAAAAAATCAAAATACCACTGCAAATTATCCTTTTTCACAGCAAGATGCTTCCAGTACTAGAAGCACCGAAAAACCGTTTTCAAAATCGCTTGTCGGTTTTTTCCAGGGTGTCGAAGCGGCAGAATTTTTGGAAAAAGAACAAGAGCGAGGGGAATATTATAATAGGAATAATTTGCAGATTAATCGGGAAATTACACCAATACAACGCAACGCGGCTTCATTATATTGGACTCTAATTTTAAAAGGTTGGCGGCCTAAGCCACTAGAGGACAGTATCCAGGAAAGGCTTTCTTCTACGCATAATAGCCAAACTAGAGACATCCTGATGTTCCTAGTGTTGGAGTCTGAGAAGTCTCGTCGTGCCGAATTAGAAGAGAAAGATTCTATGTGGTCAAGGAAATTTAGGCACAGGCTTGATACCTTACTTAATAATGCTAATGATGTTAGACGATATCGTCTATCTATTGATAATGGCCCCCAGGGTTTATTGAAAGAAGCAGTAAATGATGAAGGTATTTCTGAAAACTTATTTTCTATGGGAAAATTAAGTATGACTTTTGACAGTGATGGTCGTTCTATTAACGTTGGAAGCGAAAGAATTGATGCAGCTATTATTGAAAATGTTGCTATACTTCTTCTCGTACATAATGATGCGAGCTCATCGAAATTGGATGTTGAACGGAAAAATACGCTGTCATCATATCGAGATCGAGCTTTAAGGTGGCTTTATCCCTAAGCTACCGAGCGAATCACAGAGACTGCTCTGTAGGGCGCCTCTAAAAATTGCCTTTTTGCGTTATAACTTTGTTGCACTCATTTTTAAAATGCTCTTTTACTTGTTCGTAAACTGCGCTTTTAAAAACGAGTGCGCCTCGTTCTAACGCAAAATTTCTAATTTTTAGAGCTGCCCTGTATCATCTGTCGAATCTGCAATCCGTTGAAGTTGTGTGAGTTTCTCTTCTTCGCTTAAATTAATTAAACGCACCCCTTGTGTGTTACGTCCTACAACGGATATTTCATCGACACGTGTTCGAATTAAAGTGCCACGATCAGTGATTAACATGACTTCTTCGCCACGCGTGACTTGCGTTGCACCAACGACATTGCCATTGCGTTCGCTGATTTGAATGGAGATCACACCTTGACCGCCGCGGCTTGTCACACGGTATTCTTCAATCGCAGTACATTTGCCATAACCATTTTCTGTTGCGGTGAGAATGTTTCCTTTTTCTTTTACAATGATCAATGAAATGATTTTTTGATTTTCATGCAAGCTAATGCCACGTACCCCTGCGGCTGTGCGGCCCATGGAGCGGACTTTGTCTTCAGGGAAACGAATTGCTTTGCCTGCATTGCTAAATAACATGACGTCTTGTTTTCCGTCAGTGAGCGCAACACCGACGAGGCGATCACCCTCATGTAATTCAATCGCAATGATGCCGCTGTTACGTGGGCGAGAAAAATGATCCAGACTCACCTTCTTAACCGTGCCTTTTTCTGTGGCCATGAAAACGTATTGATCTTCACGATATTCTTTTACAGGCAATAAGGCATTGATGCGCTCACCTTCTGATAGGGGGAGTAAGTTAATGATGGGTTTGCCACGGGCTATTCTGCTTGCTTGAGGAACTTGATAGGACTTAAGCCAATACACTTTGCCATGATTTGAAAAACATAAAATAGTGTCGTGTGTGTGTGCAATGATGAGTTGCTCAATAAAATCTTCATCTTTTACACTGGTGGCGGCTTTTCCTTTTCCACCGCGACGTTGTGCATGATACAAACTTAAAGATTGTAATTTTACATAACCTTCATGGGAGAGTGTGATCACCACTTCTTCGGGTGTGATTAAATCTTCAAGTGATAAGTCTTCTTGTGTTTCAAGAATTTCAGTGACGCGTTTATCTCCGTACTGTTCTTTGATCGCTAAAAATTCAGAGCGAATGACTTCTAGTAAACGTGATTCATTATGCAAAATATCAAGTAATGATTTTATCGTTTCTAATAAATTTTTATATTCTTCTAATATTTTATCTTGCTCTAAACCCGTTAAGCGATGTAAACGTAAATCTAAAATGGCTTGCGCTTGCTGTTCTGTTAGGCGGTAAGTTTGGTCGTCCAATAAGCCAAAGCTCGGATCTAAGTCTTCAGGTCGTGATTCTTTTGTGGTGTGTGAAAGCATGTTTGCAACAACGCCACTTTTCCAGGTGTGTTGTAGTAATTGTTTTTTAGCTTCCGAGGGATTGGCAGAAAGCTTGATTAAAGCAATCATTTCATCAATGTTCGTCAGTGCAATGCCTAAACCTTCTAAGATATGCGCGCGTTCTCGCGCTTTCCGTAATTCAAATACAGTACGACGTGTGACAACTTCACGACGATGACGTAAGAAAGCATCGAGGATTTCTTTTAAATTTAAGGTTTTAGGTTGGCCTTCCTCAAGGCAAACCATGTTAATGCTAAAGACAACTTGCAGTTGTGTTTGTGCGAAAAGATTATTTAACACGACTTCGCTGATTTCTCCGCGGCGCAATTCGATGACGATGCGCATGCCTTCTTTATCAGATTCATCACGTAACCCTGTGATGCCTTCAATCTTTTTTTCTTTTACTAATTCTGCAATTTTTTCAATGAGCCGTGCTTTGTTTACTTGATAAGGAAGTTCCGTCACGATAATGGTTTGTTTGCCGTTGTGTTCATCATTTTCTATTCCTGTTCTTGCGCGTATGAGCACACGTCCGCGTCCTGTGCGGTAGGCTTCGATAATGCCCGCACGACCATTGATAATGCCCGCCGTGGGAAAATCTGGGCCTTTAATATGTTGTAATAAATCATTTAAATTGAGGTTGGGATCATCGATTAGTGCGACACAAGCGTCGATCACTTCCGTTAAATTGTGGGGCGGAATGTTTGTGGCCATACCCACCGCAATGCCGGAGGAGCCATTAATTAATAAATTGGGTGTGCGTGTGGGAAGGACGGTGGGGATGAGTTCGCTATCATCGTAATTAGGGGAGAAATCAACGGTTTCCTTTTCAAGATCCATCATCATTTCATGTGCGATGCGCGCCATACGCACTTCGGTATAACGCATTGCAGCTGCCGCATCGCCATCGATGGAGCCAAAGTTGCCTTGGCCATCGACTAAAACATAACGCATGCTGAAGGGTTGGGCCATCCTGACGATAGTGTCATAGACAGGTCCATCACCATGAGGATGGTATTTACCGATGACATCACCCACGATACGCGCTGATTTTTTATAAGGTTTATTCCAGTCATTGCTTAATTCGCGCATGGCGAATAAAACGCGGCGGTGGACGGGCTTCAGTCCATCGCGTACATCAGGCAAAGCACGTCCCACGATCACACTCATTGCATAATCTAGGTAAGATTGCTTCAATTCTTGTTCAATGGTGACGGGAATGATTTCTTTTCCAAGTTCAGACATGCGGTGAAAAACTCCTTAATTTAAAATGTAAAATTATATCATACTTATATACCCCTTACCCATGAAGATGCGAACCCTCGGCTAGCGATCTTGCATTCATCTTGCGACGATCTTTGTTCGCAAAAATCCTCATGTGTAGTCGTACACACTGCGGTTTTTGCTCATAAAGCATCGTCGCAATCTGAACGCAATCTCTATGCGAGGAGTTCGCATCTTCATGGGTAAGGGGTATAGTGCTTTAGTGTAAGTTTAGTGGGATAATCGCAAGGCTCAACAAATGGATAACAGGAGGGAAATAAACATGAGTGATAATCGAAAAAAAGCATTAGATGCAGCGATCAGTCAAATCGAAAAACAATTTGGAAAAGGTTCAGTGATGCGTTTGGGGGACAGTGCCGCTGTTAAAGTTGAAACGATTTCAACGGGTTCTTTGGCCTTAGATGCAGCGCTAGGTGGTGGCTTACCGCGAGGTCGTGTGGTTGAAATTTATGGCCCAGAATCTTCGGGCAAAACAACATTAACTTTACAAGTCATTGCAGAATGTCAAAAGAAAGGTGGAGCAGCGGCTTTTATTGACGCAGAGCATGCCCTTGATCCGATTTATGCAGAAAAACTGGGGGTTAATGTTTCTGATTTATTAATTTCTCAACCTGATACGGGCGAACAAGCTTTAGAAATTACGGATATGTTAGTACGTTCCGGTGGAGTAGATATTGTTGTCATTGACTCGGTCGCCGCATTGACGCCTAAAGCAGAAATTGAAGGCGAGATGGGTGATTCACACATGGGTTTGCAAGCGCGTTTGATGTCGCAAGCCTTGCGTAAATTAACGGGAAATATTAAACGTTCAAATACGCTGGTTGTGTTTATTAATCAAATTCGCATGAAAATTGGTGTCATGTTTGGTAATCCTGAAACAACAACGGGAGGCAATGCTTTAAAATTTTATGCGTCTGTACGTTTAGATATTCGACGTGTGGGTGCGATTAAAAAAGGAGAGGAAGTCATAGGCAGTGAAACGCGAGTGAAAGTTGTTAAAAACAAAGTAGCACCGCCTTTCAGGCAAGCAATGTTTGAAATTTTATATGGAGAAGGAATTTCGCGCGAAGGAGAAATCATTGATTTAGGGGTTGAGCATGGGATCGTTGAAAAATCAGGCGCATGGTATTCTTTTGGAAAGGAGCGTATAGGGCAAGGCAAGGATAATACGCGAGCGTATTTAAAAGAAAATCCTAAAATTGCCAAAGTGATTGAGGACAAAATCAGAGAAAAATTAATCACGACGCCTATTTTAATTGAGGGAGGTTATGCTGAGACCGAAGTCGAAGAAGCCGAAGCAGAAGCAGTCGAATAATTTTATTTCTGAGATAACAGCAACGGCACTCCAGCTTTTGGCGCAACGCGAACATGCGCAATATGAGTTGCGCCAAAAGTTAATTCAGCGTAATTACGAAGTGGAAGCAGTTTTAGTTGTATTAGAAAAACTAAAATGTGAATCTTGGCAAAGTGACGATCGTTTCGCAGAAAATTATATCGTTGAGCGTGCGAGCAGAGGTTTTGGCCCTTTAAGGATTTCTCAAGAGTTGCAATTGCGTGGTTTGAGCAGCGAATTTGTTGAAAATAAATTAGTGTCTGCACAAATAGATTGGTCGCAAGTCTTGCAGCAAGTTTATTTTAAAAAATTCAAACATGCGCAGTTACAAAACTTTAAAGACAAGGGTAAGCGTATTCGTTTCCTACAATTTCGTGGATTTAGTTTAGAAGAAATCAAAAATCAAATAAAGTAATTTCTCATCATCGATGTCTTCCCCGAATCCGCATATGTCCCCCTCCTGCTAGCATATTAACGGACGATTCTTGCTGAGACATATCGTCGTTGTGGGCAGGCGGCGGCAGAGTGGATGGAACAACTTGAGTAGGATATAAAGAATGCGGATGTTGTGGCAGAGGAAACAATGTCTTGGGAGGTATGGGACGAGAGCTAGCTGCCAACATACGTCGAGGATCCGTAGTATTCAAATCGTTGTTGTGTCTTTGTAGCCATGTCCGTATTTCATCTCGTCGGGCTTGTTCTGCTATCATTCGCTGTTGTTCTTCATATTGAACAATGTCAATGAGAATTGACGATTTTAATTCTCCAAAAGTGGATGCGATGTCCTGATTGATTCGAAGCTCACGTATTTTATTTTCTGTTGTATCTAACAAAGCACGTAGCCCTTGAGGCGTATATTTAGGAAATAATCCCCTCAACCAGTGCTTCCCTAATTCATAGGGGTCGGCGTATCGATAGCAAACGGCAGCAAGAAGAAAAAAAACAGGGCACTCAAGAAGAGAGGGAAGGATTTTTTCGAATAAATCTTTGTTTAAATCGATGGAATTATAGTAGCTCAGTATTTCCAAAAACAACCTACATTGATCTTTTTTTGCAGCTAAAGCAAGAAAAGAATCTTTGATGACAGCAGGGGGTATTGAGGTGTCGTAAAGGCTGTTTCCCTGAAGCCATAACAAAATGGCCGTCTCTTCAGACGGTGCATTTTCAATTTGGTCGTAAAGTGCTGGGTAATCTTCATAACAAAGTAACATAACATTCTCTCTTATTTGGGAAAATTTGTTTATAATACGCAATCTTTTTTTAAAGATAAAGTAAAGTATAAAGCGTTTTTGCGTTTATCAAGAAATTAATTGGGATTTTTTTATATGAAAAGTGATGAATTAAGAAAATTATTTTTAGATTTCTTTGAAAATAAAAAACATACGGTTGTACATTCCAGTTCGTTAATTCCTGCCAATGATCCCAGCTTGTTGTTTACTAACGCAGGCATGGTTCAATTCAAAGAAGTTTTTTTGGGGCTTGAAACGCGTGTGTATAAACGCGCTGCCTCCGCACAACGTTGTATACGTGCAGGGGGTAAACATAATGATCTTGAAAATGTGGGCTACACGGCGCGTCATCATACTTACTTTGAAATGTTAGGTAATTTTAGTTTTGGTGATTATTTTAAAGAAGAAGCGATTGAATATGCTTGGGAATTTTTAACAAACGTCTTGAAGTTACCGCCCGAGCGCTTATGGATCACTGTTTTTAAAGACGATAAAGAAGCAGAAAAAATTTGGCTTGAGAAAATTAAAATTGATCCAAAACGCTTTTCACGTTGTGATGAAAAAGATAATTTTTGGGCGATGGGTGATACCGGTCCGTGTGGTCCTTGTAGTGAAATTTATTATGACCATGGTGCAACTATCCCGGGTGGCCCACCGGGGTCTTCTCAAGCAGACGCTGATCGTTACGTAGAAATTTGGAATCTGGTTTTCATGCAGTATAACCGTGATGCACAAGGCAAGCTCACGCCCTTACCCAAGCCTTCGGTGGATACAGGCGCGGGCTTGGAACGCCTGTGCGCTGTCATGCAAGGTGTACACAATAATTATGACACAGACTTATTTACAAGCTTGATTGAGGCTATTGCTAAACTAGGGAATATTAAAGACAAAACGCAAAGCTCTGTTCGTGTGATTGCCGATCATATTCGTGCTTGTACTTTTTTAATAGTGGATGGCGTTGTGCCTTCTAATGAAGGTCGGGGTTATGTTTTGCGACGTATCATTCGTCGTGCGCTTCGGCATGGTAATAAACTGGGATTGAAAGAACTTTTTTTCTATAAATTAGTTGCACCCTTGGTGAATCAAATGAAAAAAGCGTATCCAGAAATTATCAAGGGGCAGGCTAATGTAGAATATTTTTTAAAACAAGAAGAAATTCAGTTTGCAAAAACTTTGGAGCAAGGTTTAAAAATTTTGGAAGATGAAATTCAAAAATTAAAAAATGAAACGATCCCAGGTGAAATTATTTTTCGTTTGTATGACACCTATGGGTTTCCTGTGGATTTAACGGCAGATATTGCGCGAGAACGTCATTTGCACGTTGACATGTCGGGTTTTGAAAAAGCGATGGAAAAGCAACGCCAAAATTCTGCTTTAGCAAGTAAATTTACGGATGTGTCGGGCATGAATTTTGATATAAATTGTGAGACTGACTTTGTGGGATATGAGTTTGTTGAAACGCAATCTGTTGTGCTGGCTTTGTTTGATGCGGCGCATTCTCCTAGCAATAGTTTAAAAGAGAAAGGGTGGGTGGTATTGGATAAAACCCCTTTTTATGTTGAATCGGGTGGGCAAGTCAGTGACACGGGTATGTTGCTTTATGGTGGGGGGCGCTTCATCGTTGAAGAAAGTTGTAAAGTCAAAAATGCCATTTTGCATTTTGGTCATGTGCAAGGAGAGGCATTGAAGTTAGGTGTTGATGTCCAAGCGTTTGTTGAAGACAAACGTCGTCGTGACATCGCAAGCCATCATTCTGCGACGCATTTGTTGCATGCAGCTTTGAGAAAAACAGTAGGAAATCATACACAACAGAAAGGATCGCTTGTAGAAGCCATGCGATTACGTTTTGATTATGCGCACCATGAAGCCTTATCTTCAGAGCAAATTTATAAAATTGAAAATACGGTGAATGAATGGATTCGTTTGAATGTGCTTGTGGAAACGGCGCTGATGTCAAAGGCGCAAGCGATAGCACAAGGCGCAGATGCTTTTTTTGGTGAAAAATACGCGGAAAAAGTACGGGTGTTACGTATGGGTGATTTTTCATTAGAGTTGTGTGGCGGGACCCATGTGAGTCGTACGGGAGATATTGGATTTTTTAAAATTATTTCAGAATCCAGCATCAGCGCGGGTGTTAGACGTATTGAGGCGGTGGCAGGAACCGCTGCTTTGATATGGGCACAAACACAAGAAACATTGATGCAAAAAATTGAAAATTTGGTGAAAGGCAAACAAAATGTGGTTTTTGAAAAAATTCAGCAATTTCAAGAAAAAATACGTGAGCTGGAAAAAGAACTTGAAAATATTAAATTAAAATCACTTATGCAAAAAACGCAGCAGTTATTATCAGAGGCCCAGGTGGTGGAAGGGCATACGGTTTTATTTTCGAAAATAGAAAATGTTGAGCCGCAAGTATTACGACAATTAGTCGAAAATTTAAAAAGTCAAACCCCTTCGGGGATTATCAGTTTAGCTTCTATCTGGGAAGGTAAAGTGAATATTGTTGTGGCGGTTTCAGGGAAGGCTTTAGCCTGTTGTGATGCGAAAACGATAGTCGCGCGATTTGCTGCTGAGTTGGGTGGACGAGGGGGTGGGCGTCCTGAGTTAGCACAGGTGGGTGGGGATCCTTCACGGTTAACACAGGCGTTTGATGATATGCATGTTTGGATTATTAAAAAATTGCAAGAGGTTTAAAATCCATGTTACTCGTCCAAAAATTTGGTGGAACCTCCATGGGCAGCCTTGAGCGTATTGCCCATGTTGCAGATAAAATTATAAAAACGCGTCAGGAAGGACATCAGGTGGCGGTGGTTGTTTCTGCGATGGCAGGTGAAACGGATCGACTGATTGCCTTGGCGCGTGAGGCGCAAGAAGAACCGGATGCGCGTGAATATTCGATGTTAGTGTCGACAGGTGAACAAGTCTCGATGTCGCTTTTAGCGATGACCTTATTAAACCGTGGTTTTCATGCACGTTCTTATACAGGATCGCAAGCGGGGATTTACACGAACAGTGCGTATAAAAAAGCGCGCATCATGAAAGTGGATTGTGAGAGTGTGCGACGAGATTTAGAAAAAGGATGTATTCCTATTTTAGCGGGATTCCAAGGTATGGATTCGCACGGTGAAATCACGACATTAGGACGAGGGGGGTCAGACACGAGTGCTGTGGCTTTGGCGGCTGCATTAGGCGCGGATGAATGTCAGATCTTCACGGATGTTGACGGGGTTTACACAACGGATCCCCGTGTTGTGCCAGAAGCAAGATTACTCAGGCGAGTGACATTTGAAGAAATGTTGGAGTTAGCGAGTTTAGGTGCAAAGGTTTTGCAAATTCGTTCAGTTGAATTTGCTGGAAAACACAAAGTACCTATTCGTGTATTATCGAGTTTTAAAGAAGGAAAAGGCACATTGATTACATTTGAAGATGCGGGTTTAGAGAACCCAAAAGTATCGGGTGTTGCATTTAATCGTGACGAAGCCAAATTTACGGTGCGTGGTGTGCCGGATTCGCCAGGCATTGCTGCCAGTATTCTTGAACCTGTGAGCCGGGCTGCAGTCGAAGTGGACATGATCATTCAAAATGTCCCTGTGCAAGGAATTATTGATTTTACTTTCACGGTTCATCGAGATGATTTTGAAAAAACAAATAGAATTATTGAAAAAGTCGCAAAAAAATTGAATGCAAAAGAGATTTTAAAAGACAATAAAATCGCGAAGCTTTCCTTGGTGGGGGTAGGCATGCGTTCGCACGCGGGGATTGCCAGCACTTTGTTTTCTGCTTTGGGAAAAGAAGGGATTAATATTCAATTGATTTCAACTTCTGAAATTAAAATTTCTGTTGTTATCGAAGAAAAATATTTAGAGTTAGGTGTCAGAACCTTGCACACGGCTTTTAAACTTGAAAGTGAGCCGGTACAGGAGAATTTATAAAATAGTCAGTTTCCTCAAGTCGTGAACAGTTATTTTGAAATTGGCCGCCAACTGATAGGTATGAGTATGTGTATATCATTATAAACCCAACTGTTCATGTCCCAACCGTACAACCAGGCTACATCGCCGTTATAATTCCCAAAACAACAATCATTGATGCCATGACCATCTGCGCGTACCTTGTAAGTAGACCATGAGTTATGATCGCGGTTAAACCAGTAAAAGGAATTGCCTACAAAACTAATTATTTGTTTCCTATCATTTTCATAACGAAAACTAAAAATATAAGCATAGTTGTCTGAAATATTTTTATTTCTATAGGTAAAGCATACATCAAGCATACTGAGTTGATTGGCAGGGATAATAAAACTTGTGCTTTTACCGCAAAAATCGGTTCCTCTCTCTCCTACAAATAAAAGAGGAATGTCTTCGTGTGTGTCGTTATAGAACTGAACCGTGAGGTGTTCAGCTTGTGCTTGTGCAGCTATATTTAAAAATAAAAAAAGAAAAATAAATTTTAATTTCATCATCCTATCTCCAGAAATTTAAGATAACAGCTGTGGTTATCTGTTGCTTATCACAAAAACTTCCCTCTCCCACAATGGAATCATTTCTTTTTCTCACTTTTCAGATGTGAGGATATAGGATATGCGAGTGTTATTACAATTCACATCAGTTGTCAGGCTTTTGGCCTGAAATCAGTAATTTATTTTGATTCAAAGTTAATGGGTATAGTTATCTTTATTGTGTCATTATACGCACATTCAAAGCAATCTTCGTCGAAATAGCCGGTGACTACTTTGTAAGTGGTCCATGAGTTGTAAATACGAAAATTATAGTATTCATCAGCTGAAAATCTAATTATTTGATTTCTATCATGTTCATGATGAAAATTAAAAATATAAGCGTAAGCATCTTGGCCTATAGGAGGGGCTCTATATGCAAAGCATACGTGCTGCTCAGTTTGTTGACCTGCTGGTATAACAAAACTTGTATTTCTGTTACAAAGATAATTTCCTCCTCGTTCTCCTTCAAATACAAGAGGAATATCATCGTGCGTGTTATTAGAAAATTTAACTATGAAGCGAGCAGCCGTAGCCCATGCTTGGATAGTCATACTTAAAATAAAAAAAAGAAAAATAAATTTTAATTTCATCATCCTATCTCCAGAAATTTAAGATAACAGCTGCGTTATCCTATTTATAGGATATTGTTGATGACAGGAAGATGACAATATGATGACGTCTTTTGTGCTTTGTTTATATCAACGTGAATAAGTGCGAGAGGATGATGCGCTTTGTGGTTGTTCTGTTGAAGCAACAAGGGCAGGGCAGGCTTTTATTTCTTTAAGTAAAAGAGGTGAAGAGGAAGAGAGGAGGCTATCTTCATCGTTTACCTCGCGCGAACCTTTATTTCCATAATTTTCTGCATTCCAGAATGCTTCAAGGCCGTACAGAAATTCATCTTTTTTGATAAGCCTATTCGTAATACTATCTTTCTTTTTTATGCTTTCTTGGAGTTCTACTGGCAGTTCAGCAAAACGTTTTCCCTTATATTGTTCATATGATTTTTGTTCTTGAGTTTTTTCAGGTGTGGCTACGGGCGCTTTTGTTTGTGTAGAAGTGCTAGTAGGTGAAGAAGCTGTTGCTTGCGGTATTGCTGAGGATGCCGTTGGTTGTATTGTGGTAGCAGAGGATGTTGTTTGTGGTGTTGCATCAGCTTGTGCCGTTGCTGTTTTTTTTGGTTTGAAGCGAGGATCGGTAATTGCGATGACAATGTCAGGGGGACGCTTAGCAAAAACAAAATTCTGACGTATCTTTTC
>Ga0156273_151_pt1 | contig 19892 bp, 32 predicted proteins | sample RifCSPlowO2_12_FD_107922 | JGI IMG/M metagenome (GOLD analysis project Ga0156273, IMG submission 107922) | Gammaproteobacteria bacterium RIFCSPLOWO2_12_FULL_38_14 | reverse complement strand
GGAAGAAGGGGTGAGGTTTGCGATTCGAGAAGGGGGTCGCACGGTGGGTGCGGGGGTTGTTACGAAGATATTGGAGTAGAGGTTTGCCCTCACCCCTACCCCTCTCTCGCAAGCGGGAGAGGGGAGTGTTATTTTTATTAGAAGGTTAAATTCATATGGCAAAGCAAAAGATACGGATTCGTTTAAAGGCATTTGATCATTCTTTAATTGATCGTTCTACGAAGGAGATTGTTGATACTGCCAAACGAACAGGTGCGCAAATCAGTGGCCCCATTCCTTTACCGACGGATAAAGAACGTTTCACGGTATTAGTTTCGCCGCACGTAGATAAAAATGCGCGAGATCAATATGAAATTCGCACACACAAACGTTTAATTTATATTATCGCGCCCACGGATAAAACTGTTGATGCTTTGATGAAGTTGGACTTGGCGGCGGGTGTTGATGTGCAAATTAGTATAGAAGGTTAATGACGATGACAATGACCACAGTAAAAACATTAGGATTAGTCGGATATAAACGAGGCATGACCCGTCTTTTTACGCCTGAAGGTGTTTCTATTCCTGTGACTGTTATTGAAGTATTTCCCAATCGTGTCACGCAAGTAAAAACGAAAGAAAAAGAAGGATATAACGCAATTCAAGTGACCTTAGGGAGCAAGCGTTCTTCCCGGCTCACAAAACCCGCGGTGGGACATTTTGTGAAATCAGGTGTGGAGCCTGGCTTAGGTTTGTGGGAATTTTCCTTAGGCCAAAGCAAACCTGATTTTACAGCAGGTTCTGAAATCAAAGTGGATTTATTCAAAGTGGGTCAAAAGGTTGATATCTCTGGTTTCACGAAAGGAAAAGGATTTCAAGGTGTCATCAAGCGGCATCATTTTTCATCGCAAGATGCGACTCACGGGAATTCCTTATCTCACAGAGCGCCAGGATCGATCGGGCAGAGACAATCCCCGGGCAAGGTGTTTAAAGGTAAGCGTATGTCAGGACAACTGGGCAACAAGAAACGCACAATTCAAAATTTAGAAATTATTCAAGTGGACGTAGAGCGTAATCTACTTCTTATTAAAGGTGCTGTGCCGGGTGCTCCCAACAAATCAGTTATCATTTTGCCGGCAGTTAAAAGTTAATTTGTAGCCTGTAACTCGCTGTGAGAAATGACAGGACATGAATATTTGAAAAAAGATTACGGTATGAGTTTGGAGAATGAATGATGGAATTAAAAATTGCAGCATTCGGCCAAGACAAAGATCAAGGTACAGTCAATGTATCTGCTGCTGCGTTTGGTCGTGAATTTAATGAAGCGCTTGTCCATCAAGTGATTGTTGCCTATCAAGCAGGCGGACGTGCAGGAACGCGCGCACAGAAAACGCGTGCAGAAGTGCGTGGCGGTGGTAAAAAACCTTGGGCTCAAAAAGGGTCGGGTAGAGCGCGTGCGGGCACCAGTCGTAGCCCACTCTGGCGTAAAGGCGGCGTGGTCTTCGCTGCTAAACCACAAGATCATTCTCAGAAAGTTAATAAACAAATGTACCGTGGTGCAATGAGTTCGATACTTTCAGAATTAATTCGGCAAGGTCGTTTGACGATCGTCGCTGCCATGGAAGTTGCGGTGCCTAAAACGCGTGAACTGATTATGCAATTAAAAAATCTAGGTTTAAAAGAAGCATTGTTAGTAACAGAAGATGTCACTGAAAATCTTTATTTAGCTGCGAGAAATATTCCGAATGTAGATGTGCGTGATGTCAGTCATGCGGATCCTGTTAGTTTAATTAATTTTTCTAATGTAGTGATGACTGTGGCTGCGATTAAAAGGTTTGAGGAGCTATTAATATGACTATAAATCTTAAATTATTTGATATTTTGCTTGCGCCTTGTGTTTCTGAGAAAGCCAGTAGACTTTCGGATAAATATCGCCAATTTGTTTTTAGAGTTGCGCCTCATGCAACCAAGCAAACGATCAAAGCGGCAGTTGAAATGCTTTTTGAAGTAAAGGTAGATCACGTACGTGTTCTGAACATGAAACCTCAAGAAAGACGTTTTGGTGCCACTGTTGGTGAATCAAAAAAATGGAAGAAAGCCTACGTTACATTAGAAGAAGGCTTTGATATTCAATTTGCGAAATAGCGGAATAAGATAGGTATATATTTTATGGCAATTCTAACAAGTAAACCCACCTCTCCTGGACGGCGTTTTGTGATTAGAGTGGTGAACCCACATCTACACAAAGGTAAGCCGTTTGACAAGCTCTTGGCTGTTAAAACAAGAACGGGCGGAAGAAATAACGCAGGTAGATTAACAGTAAGACATCAAGGCGGCGGTCATAAACAACATTATCGTTTGATTGATTTTACACGAAATAAAATGGATATTCCTGCGAAAGTGGAGCGCTTGGAATATGATCCCAATCGAACTTCGCATATTGCATTGTTGCTTTATGCAGATGGCGAGCGACGTTACATACTTGCCCCGCAAGGTTTAAAGCAAGATGACGAAGTTATTTCAAGTGAAAGTGCGCCGATCAAACCGGGAAATTGTCTGCCCATTCGTAACATTCCCATCGGTGGATTTATCCATGCTGTTGAGATGAAGCCAGGTAAGGGTGCGCAGTTGGCTAGAAGTGCTGGTAGTTCTGCGCAACTGATTGCGAAAGAAGGCATTTACGCCACGATACGCTTACGTTCAGGTGAAATGAGAAAAATATTAGTGGATTGCAAAGCCTCTATTGGAGAGATGAGTAATCCCGAACATAATCTTCGTTCTTTAGGAAAGGCAGGTGCAAAGCGTTGGCGAGGCATCCGTCCCACGGTGCGTGGTGTTGCGATGAACCCCGTGGATCACCCTCATGGTGGAGGTGAAGGTAAAACATCGGGAGGACGCCACCCAGTAACGCCTTGGGGTGTTCCAACCAAAGGTTACAAGACGCGAAAAAATAAGCGTACATCCAAAATGATCATTGCTCGACGTAAAAAGTGAGGTAGAAAACGTGCCACGTTCAATTAAGAAAGGTCCATTTATAGATTTACATTTATCTAAAAAAGTAGACGTAGCGGTAAGTTCTAAAAGTAAAAAACCAATAAAAACATGGTCGCGGCGATCGATGATTATACCCGACATGATTGGTTTAACGATCGCAGTGCACAATGGAAAAGTATTTGTGCCGATATTTGTTACGGAAAACATGGTGGGACATAAGTTAGGTGAATTTGCGGCAACACGTATTTTCAAGGGCCACACGGTTGCAGACAAAAAAGCAAAAGCTGAGAAAGAGGGTGAGAAGTCATGAAGGTACAAGCTATTTTACGAGGCGTACGAACATCTGCATACAAAGCTCGTTTGGTTGCAGATTTAATAAGGGGAATGAAAGTTGAAAATGCGTTAAACGCGTTAAAATTTTCTCTTAAAAAAGACGCTAAGTTAATCAGAAAGCTACTAAGCTCAGCGATTTCGAATGCTGAAAATAATCATGCTTTGAATATTGATGAGTTAAAAATAAATGAAATTTATGTTAATGAAGGCACGCCTTTAAAACGCATGCGACCAGGTGCAAAAGGGCGTGGAAATCGCATATTGAAACGTACTTGTCATATTACTGTTGTGGTCTCAGGAGAGAATGCGTAATGATGATAAATAAAATTCAACAGTTGTGCATGATTGTTAAGGAGTCTGCGTAATGGGTCATAAAGTAAATCCAAATTTATTAAGATTGAATATTATTAATGATTGGAATGCGATGTGGTATGCCGATCGAAATTATGCAGACAATGTATTTGGAGATATTTGTGCGAGACGTTATATACAAAAAGAATGGGCTTCTGCGGGTATCAGTCGTGTTTACATCAAGCGACCTGCCAAGAATGCACAAATCATTGTTTACGCGGCGCGACCGGGCATCATCATCGGAAAAAAAGGTGAAGAAGTAGAACGTGTGCGAGCGCATGTGAGTAAATTAATGGGAATCCCTGTTCATCTTGCGATTGAAGAAGTAAGAAAGCCAGAATTAGATGCAAAATTGGTGGCAGAAACGGTGGCACAGCAATTAGAAAAGCGTATAATGTTTCGCCGCGCAATGAAGCGTGCTGTGACGAGTGCAATGCGTTCGGGTGCCAAAGGAATCAAGATTAATGTCAGCGGACGTTTGGGCGGCGCGGAGATTGCACGTAATGAGTGGTACCGAGAAGGCCGCGTTCCCTTACACACCTTACGTGCTGAAGTAGATTATGGCACTGCAGAAGCGATGACAACTTACGGTGTGATTGGTGTAAAAGTTTGGATTTTTAAAGGTGAAGTGTTGGGTGAGACTAAGCAAACAGAAGAAGAAACAACGAACACAGACAAGGCGTAAAATATTATGATGCAACCCAAGCGAACAAAATATCGAAAGCAGTTTAAAGGACGCAACCGAGGTGTTGCTACGCGAGGTACGCTCGTTAATTTTGGGGAATTTGGTTTAAAGGCCTTAGAGCATGCTCGCATCACTGCACGTGAAATTGAAGCGGCTCGACGTGCTTTGACGCGTCACATCAAGCGCGGTGGAAAAGTATGGATTCGTATTTTTCCAGATAAGCCGATAACACAAAAACCGCTGGAAGTAAGGCAAGGGAGTGGAAAAGGGAATGTAGAATATTGGGCGGCAGTGGTTCAACCTGGAAAAGTATTATTTGAAATTGAAGGTATTTCAAGAGAATTAGCAAAAGAAGCATTGATGTTGGCAGCTGCCAAATTATCAGTAAGCACACGATTTGTTGAAAGAACGGTGATGTAATGAAAACAGCGGAATTAAGAGAAAAAAGCAACGATGAATTACAAACACTTCTGCAAAGTTCTCTGCGAGAGAAGTTTAATTTACGTATGCAAAAAAGCACAAATCAAATGAAGCAATGGCATATGTTGAAAAATCTTCGCCGCTTAATTGCACGCATTCATACACTATTACGAGAAAGGGAGATGAAAGCAGTATGAGCAAACCTAATGTTAAGAATGCCCGCACTGCGGTAGGCCATGTTGTGAGTAACAAGATGGATAAAACAATCGTGGTAACGATTGAAAGATTGGTTAAGCATCCTAAATATGGAAAATATATTCGGCGTATCTCAAGGCGTTTTGCGCATGATGAAACGAATCAGTCTCAAGAAGGGGACGTTGTATTAATTAAAGAATGTCGTCCTTTGTCTCGCAATAAGAGTTGGACATTGGTGCAAGTATTAGAAAATGCATCGGGGCGTCAATAATTTTTTAGTAACCTCAAATTTTGGAAGTGAGAAATAGAAATGATACAGATGCAAACAGTGCTGGATGTTGCAGATAACACAGGGGCACGCAAAGTGATGTGCATTAAAGTGTTAGGAGGATCTAAGCGTCGATATGCGGCGATTGGTGACATTATTCGTGTTTCGGTAAAAGATGCGATCCCCAGAGGAAAAGTCAAAAAAGGAGAAGTGCTAAGAGCGGTGGTTGTTCGTACGCGTAAAGGGGTGCGTCGGCAAGATGGTTCGATCATCCGATTTGACTCCAATGCTGTTGTTTTGTTAGATGCGCAGGATCAACCAAAAGGGACAAGAATTTTTGGGCCCGTCACGCGTGAATTGAGAAGTGAAAAATTCATGAAAATCATTTCACTTGCGGCAGAAGTTTTGTAGGAGATTTTGGAAATGCAAAAAATTCGAAAAGGTGACGAAGTCATTGTGATTGCGGGGAAAGACAAAGGAAAACAAGGCAAGGTTTTAAAAGTTTATCCTCAAAAGGAGCGTGTTGTTGTAGAAGGTGTGCAGTTATTAAAGCATTACGTACGTGCTAATCCGCAGACGAAAGAAGAAGGGGGTGTTTTTGATAAAGAAGGCACGATACACATTTCGAATATTGCGCTTTTTAATCCTTCCACGAAAAAGCCTGGCAAGATAGCGATTAAATTAATTAAGACGGAAGGCGAAAAAGTAAAACGTGTTAGAGTTTTCAAATCAACACAACAAGAAGTAGGTGAAGAAAATGGCTAGATTGCAAGAACATTATAAAGAAATTGTAACAAAAGAATTGATGAAACAATTTGCTTACAAAAGTGTAATGGAAGTGCCACGTTTTTTGAAAGTGACGTTGAATATGGGTGTGGGTGAAGCGGCGCTGGATAAAAAAATCTTAACGAATGCAATTGCAGATTTGACTGCTATTGCAGGACAAAAACCGCTAACGACGGTTGCGAAAAAATCGATTGCAGGTTTTAAAATTCGAGAAGGTTGGCCGATTGGTTGTAAAGTAACATTGCGACGTCAGCGTATGTATGAATTTTTAGATCGTCTCATCAACATTTATCTTCCTCGCGTGAGGGATTTCCGTGGTGTGAGTGCGCAATCATTTGATGGGCGTGGTAATTATAGTTTGGGTATTCGCGAGCAAATTGTTTGTCCTGAGATTGAATACGATAAAATTGACGCGATTCGTGGCTTTGACATCACGATTACAACGACGGCAAAAACAGACAAAGAAGGTAAGGCGTTGTTAGCAGCGTTTAAATTTCCTTTTAAAGAAGTTAATTGAGGAAGAAAGGCAATGGCAAAGAAATCAGTTATTTATCGAAATATTAAGCGTAAAAAAACGGTAGAGAAATACAAAGATCTTAGAGAAAAGCTTAAAGAAACGATAGCTAACATTCATCTTGCGGAAGGGGCCCGTTGGGAAGCGCAAGAAAAATTACAACAATTGCCGCGTGATGCTTCGCCCATTCGTGTGCGACGTCGTTGTCGTTTAACGGGACGTCCTCGCGGCGTATATCGAAAAGTAGATTTAGCAAGAACGAAATTCAGAGAATGTGCGGCCTTGGGCATACTGCCTGGATTGACTAAAGCAAGTTGGTGAGGTTGTGATTGTTCATGACGTGTATTTGAATTCAAGAGCGCGTTCGGTGATGTCGTAAGGAGTATGTTGAAATGAGTATGCAAGATCCTATTTCAGATATGTTGTGTCAAATTCGCAATGCGCAAAAAGCAGAAAAAAAAGAAGTGGCAATGACTTCTTCAAAAATGAAAATTGCGATCGCGAATATTTTGAAACAAGAAGGGTATATTTTAGATTATAAAATTGAAAAAGAAGGGGTAGCGCATGCCCTACTGATTTTATTTTTGAAATATTATCAAGGCAAACCCGTGATTGAAAAAATAAAACGGTTTAGCCGTTGTGGTTTAAGAAGATATTCGACCAAGAAAGATTTACCTCGTGTTTTAGGGGGATTAGGCATCGCGATTGTTTCCACCTCAAAAGGCATCATGACGGACCAAGCGGCTCGTTTGGCGGGGGTAGGCGGTGAAGTATTATGTTATGTTTTTTAAGTAATTATTGAATTTTGAAGGAAAAGTTATGTCACGTATTGCAAAAATGCCAGTGCTTCTTGCCGACAAGGTTACACTTAATGTGGGTGAGCAAGGTGTTATGGTGAAAGGACCAAAAGGCGCCGTCAATAAAAAAATAAATGCGGCTGTCAAGATTGAAACGAAAGACAAAATGATTAATTTTTCGATGCATGATCCCCATGCCTTGAGTGATGCTTTGGCGGGTACAGCGCGAGCGATTATTAATAAAATGGTTTTAGGTGTGACAGATGGTTTTGTAAAAGAACTAGAGTTAATGGGCGTAGGCTATCGTGCTCAAGTGCAAGGTAAAAAACTTAATTTAACATTAGGATTTTCACATCCCGTTGTTTTTGACATTCCGGAAGGCATTAACATTGAAACGCCCAGTCAGACTGAAATTATGATAAAAGGTGTAGATTGTGATTTGGTGGGACAAGTTGCGGCAAAGATACGTCGATATCGTCCGCCGGAGCCTTACAAGGGGAAGGGTGTGAGATATAAAGGCGAACGTATTATTTTGAAAGAAACCAAGAAAAAGTAACCGTAAAGTAGCCTGTAACGCGCTGTGCGAATTACAGGGAATAAGCATTTAAATAGAAGGTGAAGTAATGGAAAAGAAGCAATCTCGATTAAAGCGCGCCAAGCGAACTCGAAAGAAAATTTTGGTTTTAGGTTCACCGCGTTTAAGTGTACATCGCACACCGCAACACATTTACGCGCAGTTAATTGTAATGGAAGCAAGCGCTGAAGATCCGCGTGTCAAAATACAAAAAATAATTGCGAGTGTTTCAACATTAGATAAAACATTACGTTCTTCTCTTAAAACGGGCGGCAACGTAACGGCGGCGACCAAAGTAGGTGAGCTTATTGCAGAAAGAGTCAAAGCAAAAGGGATTACAAAAGTCGCATTTGATCGTTCAGGGTATAAATACCATGGTCGAATAAAGGCGTTAGCAGAGGCAGCTCGAGCAGGTGGATTAGAATTTTAAGGTTTGTGGTTTTTTGCTGTTTGAATTTTAAAGAAGGTAAACAATGACAGGTACAGGCTTTGATCAAAATACAAAAAGTGATGGACTTTTTGAAAAATTAGTCAGTGTGAAGCGCAATTCCAAAACGGTGAAAGGGGGCCGTACTTTCAGTTTTGGCGTGTTGGTTGTTGTGGGTGATGGTGCGGGAAGAATTGGCGTTGGAAAAGGAAAAGCCCGTGAAGTACCCCCTGCGATACAAAAAGCAATGGAAGATGCGCGTCGAAGCATGATCCGTGTTCAGTTGAATGGAAAAACGCTTTTACATGAAATGAAAGGTCGTCATGGTGCGACAAGAGTCTTTATGAAACCTGCGGCAGAAGGAACAGGCATTATTGCAGGTGGTGCTGTGCGAGCGATCTTCGAAGTTTTGGGTGTCAAAAACGTGCTAGCGAAAACCATTGGTTCTGCGAATCCGGTGAATGTCTTATATGCCACATTAGATGCTTTAAAAAATATGGTTTCTCCAGAATTCATCGCAGAAAAAAGAGGGAAATCATTAGGTGAAATCTTTGAATCACAACGTACCATCATTTCAAAACCGGTAAGCGAGTGAAAACATGAAAAAGAAAAAAGTAGCATTGAAACAAACACGAAGTGAGGCAGGATGTTTACCCAAGCACAAAGCAACTTTACGGGGTTTAGGGTTGCGTGGTTTAAATCATGAGGTTGAAATTGAAGATACGGCTTGTACGAGGGGTATGATTTCGCAAGTTTCTTATTTATTAAAGGTCAAGGAATTGTAATGCAACTGAATACACTCAAGCCTGCTCCAGGAGCAAGGCATTTAAGTAAAAGATTAGGGCGTGGCATAGGCAGTGGCAAAGGTAAAACGTCGGGTAAAGGTCACAAAGGGCAGCGTGCACGTGCGGGTGGTTTTCATAAAGTGGGGTTTGAAGGTGGACAAATGCCATTGCAACGTCGTTTGCCCAAATTTGGTTTCACCTCTTTAAAAGCATTAAAAACAACAGAATTACAAATTCGAAAATTAGCGTGTTTTGAAGAAAATGCACGTGTAAATTTGACAACGCTTAAAGAAGTTGGATTGGTTAATTCAAATATCAAGCATGTCAAACTCATTGGAAAGACTGAGCTTTCGAAACCTTTGCACATTCAAGGGCTACGAGCAACAGCAACGGCGCGTAAAATAATTGAAGCGGCGGGTGGAAAAGTCGAGGAATAGTGAATGACCAGAAGTAAAAATCAAGGACTTTCGCTCACCAAGACAGGACTGCTTGAGTTAAAACAACGATTACTCTTTGTTTTAATTGCCTTGATTGTGTATCGCATTGGTTGTCACATTCCGGTGCCAGGATTAAATCCTGCAAAACTCATTGATTTATTTAATCAGCATAAAAACGGCATCATCAGTCTTTTTAATATGTTTTCGGGGGGTGCTTTATCGAAATTAACGGTATTTGCATTAGGGATTATGCCGTATATTTCAGCCTCGATTATCATGCAGCTTTTAACAGTCGTCTATCCTGCTTTAGAGCAGTTAAGAAAAGAAGGTGAAGCGGGTCGCAGGAAGATAAATCAATATACCCGTAAAGGGACATTATTGATTGCCACCATTCAAGCCTTGGGGATGTGTCGATGGCTGGTGGGGCAAGGTATTGCTTTAAATCCCGGTTTTAGTTTTTATTTTATTGCGACATTATCGCTGGTGACAGGTACTTTGTTTTTAATGTGGTTGGGTGAGCAAATGACGGAGCGAGGGATAGGTAATGGTATTTCCCTTCTTATTTTTGCTGGCATTGTCTCACGTTTACCTGCAGCAGTGGTTGCATTGATGGAGCAAGTGCGTCAAGGGCAAATACAGTTTTTAGCATTATTAGTCATAGTGTTTGTTATTTGTAGTGTTACTTTATTTGTTGTGTTTATGGAGCGAGGCCAGCGGCAAATTACTATTAATTATGCGCAGCGACAACAAGGCAGAAAAATGTATGCTGCGCAGATGAGTCATTTACCTTTAAAGATAAACATGGCAGGCGTGATTCCACCGATATTTGCATCAGCCATTATTTTATTGCCTGCCACTCTAACCCAGTGGTTCAGTGAAGTGAAAGGCATGGGTTGGCTCAGTGAGCTTGGATTAGCATTATCGCCCGGACAGCCTTTGTATATGTTGTTATATGCCAGTGCGATCATTGCATTTTGTTTTATTTACACGGCTTTAGTATTTAATCCGAAAGAAACAGCGGATAATTTAAAAAAATCCGGCGCCTATATTCCTGGGATACGCCCGGGTGAGCAAAGTGCAAAATACATTGATGGTGTGATGAGTCGTTTGACCTTGGTGGGAGCTGCGTATATTACCTTAGTGTCAATTTTACCTGAGTTCATGCAAGTGATTTGGCATGTTCCTTTTTATTTTGGGGGGACTTCTTTATTGATTATTGTGCTCGTTGTCATGGATTTTATGTCACAGACACAAGCGCACTTGATGTCGCATCAGTATGAGTCTTTATTGAAGAAGGCGAATTTAAAATAATGCGCTTGATTTAAAATAAAAATAATGAGGCTGAAGGCCTCGTTATTTTTGATATTTAATAAAATAGGATTTACACAAATGAAAGTAAGAGCATCGGTTAAGAAAATGTGCCGAAATTGTAAAGTTGTTCGTCGGCAGGGTGTTGTAAGGGTGATTTGCAGTGATGCACGTCACAAACAACGTCAGGGTTGATTTTTTTTGGTAAAAAAATTAACCTATGTGATTTTTTAATAAGTTATTAAGGCCCCTTTAAAGGGTGAGGAGATTTAAAGATGGTGGCGCGTATTGCGGGTGTCAATCTTCCTGTTAACAAGCATATTTCTATTGCATTGATGTCGGTTTACGGGATTGGGAAAAGTCGTGCTTTGAAAGTATGTTCAGACGCTAAAATTGATCCGCAAACTAAGGTGAAAAATTTATTGGAACCTCAGGTAGAAATTTTGCGTCAAACGGTGGGGCAATATGTTGTAGAGGGTGATTTGCGTCGTACAGTAGCAATGAGTATCAAGCGTCTAGTTGATTTAGGGTGTTATCGTGGACAGCGACACCGCAAAGGTCTCCCTGTACGAGGTCAGCGTACGCGTACGAATGCAAGAACGCGCAAAGGAAAACGTAAGCTTGTTAGCGTGATGATGGCAAAGCCTGCGGCAGCAGCGCCTGCAGCAGCGTCGAAGTAAAAAAGAGTTTTTTAATTGGGAATATGAGACATGGCATCTGAAGATCAAACACAAGTATCGACACCTGAAAGTGTCGTTGCATCGCCTGCGGAAGTGGGGTCAGAGAAAACGGCGAAAAAGAAAGGACGAAAGAAATCAAAACGTCATGTTGTGGATGGTGTTGTGCATGTCGCAGCATCTTTTAATAACACAGTGATTACGATTACAGATCCGCAAGGTAACACCTTGGCATGGTCTACGGCGGGCAAAGCGGGTTTTAAAGGTTCCAGAAAGAGTACGCCATTTGCAGCGCAGGTAGCGGTTGATGGTGTAGCGGGGTATGTCAAAGATGAATTTGGAATGAAAAATGTAGAAGTTTATGTTTCTGGTCCTGGTCCTGGACGAGAATCCACACTTCGTGCGTTGGTGGCATCAGGTTTGAAAATTCAATTAATTACAGATGTCACACCCATCCCACACAATGGCGTGCGTCCTTCCAAAAAACGCAGAGTGTAGTTTGTAATTAAAGGGTGATGGAAAAGAAGCGAGAGAAAACGATATGGCAAGAAAATTAGGTTCTGTATGCAAGATGATGCGTCGCGAAGGCTCAGATTTAAGTTTGAAGAGCGGTGTTCGTCCGATTGATTCAAAATGTAAGTTGGCAACACCTCCGGGTGTGCATGGCCAGAAGAAAGGGCGATTATCGGAATTTGGTGTTCAGTTCCGGCAAAAACAAATGTTGCGACGAATTTATGGTGTATTGGAAAAGCAATTCCACAATTACTATAAGCTTGCATCAAAAAGTAAAGCAGCGACGGGTGAAGTGCTTCTACAATTATTGGAAAGTCGTTTAGACAATGTTGTTTATAGAATGGGTTTTGCGAGTACGCGTGCGGAAGCAAGGCAGCTTGTCTCGCATCGTTGCATTACTGTAAATGCTAAGACAGTGAATATTCCTTCTTACCGAGTATGCCCGGGAGATATTGTTGAAGTACGAGAAAAAGCAAAGGCACAAAACAGAATTCAAGCAGCGCTAGCACTTGCTCAGAATCGTGCGCAGCCTGCGTGGTTGGAAGTAGACAATGGGCAATTGAAGGGAACATTTAAAATGCTGCCCGATCGCAATGAGCTGCCCGCAGAATATCGTGAGCACCTCGTTGTTGAATTGTATTCTAAGTAAGGGCGCCTTAAGGCAATTTTTAGAGGTATCCAAAGAGAGGATTGCATGATGATGAGTGCAGTAAGTAATTTTTTAATGCCACGGTCTGTGATTGTAAATCAAGTAAGTAAATATCGTGCAAAAGTTATATTAGAACCTTTAGAGCAAGGGTTTGGTCATACCTTAGGGAATGCGCTCAGACGAATCTTACTTTCTTCGATGCCAGGGTGCGCCATTGTTGAAGTAAAGATTGAGGGTGTTTTACATGAATATGGCACGATAGAAGGTGTCGAAGAAGATGTTATTGAAATTCTACTTAATCTAAAAGGTTTGGCGATCCTCTTGCATGATCGTGATGAAGCAACGTTAATGCTTTCAAAGAAAGGCCCGGGTCTTGTTGTTGCGGGTGATATTCAATTGGACCACGACGTTGAGATTGTCAATCCTCATTATCGTATTGCAAACCTTAATGAAAAGGGCAGTTTAAACATGACGTTAAAAATAGAGCGTGGCCGAGGATTTAGGCCTGCTCAAATACATTATTCTGAAGAAGAAACATCGCGTGAGATTGGTGTTTTAAAATTAGATGCTTCATTTGGTCCGATACAAAGAGTGTCTTACGCGGTGGAGAGTGCACGCGTTGAGCAAAGGACGAATTTAGATAAACTGATCGTTGATCTTGAAACCAATGGCACGATTGATCCTGAAGAAGCCATACGACGCGCAGCAACGATTCTTCAGCAGCAATTATCGGTCTTTGTTGATTTAAAGAGTGAAGAGATTCAAAAGCCCTTGGGTGGCATTGTAGAAATTGATCCGCTCTTGATGAGACCGGTAGATGATTTGGAGTTGACTGTACGTTCTGCAAATTGTTTAAAAGCAGAAAATATTTTTTTCATCGGTGATTTAATTCAAAAGAGTGAAACAGATTTATTAAAGACGCCCAATTTGGGGAAAAAATCTCTGACTGAAATAAAAGATGTATTGGCAGTGCGAACACTTTCTTTGGGAACACATATTGAAGGTTGGCCGCCAGCGGGATTGCATGATACGAAAGTGAAAGACAAATTATAAATTAGGATTTTTATGAGACATTTAAATACGGGAAGGGCTTTAAGCAGAACGAGTAGTCATCGCCAAGCGATGTTTAAGAACATGGCGGCATCTTTGATCCGGCATGAGTTTATTAAAACAACCTTGCCCAAAGCAAAAGAATTGCGACGTGTGATAGAGCCTTTAATTACGCGAGCGAAAACTGATTCTGTTGCCAATCGCCGACTTGCGTTCGCACGTTTGCGAGATGCCATCAGTGTTGCAAAGTTATTTTCTGAGTTAGGTCCTCGTTATCAAAAAAGACCGGGTGGTTATTTACGAATTTTGAAATGTGGTTTTCGTGCTGGCGATAAAGCGCCACTTGCTTTTGTTGAATTGGTTGATCGCCCTACGATTGATGAAGAGACTGTTGAAACAGCTTCTTAATAGAATTTAGTCGACGGCTACCGCCGCGCAACTAGTCTAAGCAACCCTAGCATTAAGAAAAGCACTAAAGAAAGTATTAAGATAAAAGCGATCAAAGGGTTTTGAGATAAATAACCCATCGCGATAACACAAAGTGTTGCAAAACCCATATTGATAAAGTTCATCATGGAAGAAGCCGTGGCTTTGTCCTCAAGGGCATTCGAGGCGATGTAAGAGCCAGCCGCAAAGAAGTAACTAGCGAATATATAGAGCGAGGCTGTTGTTATAAAAAACCAGATTGCGGAATGATTTTCTGTTTGCCACAGCCATAACAAACTTAAAATGCCTGCACTACAACCCAAAAACCCAAGACTAAGAAGCTTTGGAATAGAAAGGTATTGTAATAATTCACGTGCAGATAATCCGCCGGCTAGCATGCCTATGATATTAAGTCCATTCCAATAGCCGTAATCTGTGACAGAAATGTGTAAATAACCGTGGGCTATTTGCGGTCCTGCTGCAGAAAAACAATATCCAATTGCAGAACATGTTCCCACAAACATTGAAAAAACAACTAGTTTTAATGAGGATAAAGCATTGATATAATCGTAAAATAAGATTTTAAATTTAATGGGTTTGGGTTGGTGTAGTGTTTCGTCAAATACGCGTAGTCCCCATAACATTAATAATCCTTGCCCCATTAAAAAAACAAAACAACCTTCCCATTGCCAATAAGCCGTAATGATAGCCCCCATCATGACTGAAAATCCGAGTCCTAATGCAAATGATAAAATAGCATAAGCCATGGCTGTTTTACGTTGTTCCTCGGGCAGCCATTCATTGATTAGCATGAATGTACAAGTCAGGCCGCTTGCTGCGCCAAGACCTGTGATAAGACGTCCTAATACCAATAATGGATAATTTCCATAAAATGCAGTAATGAGGCAAATCGATAGGCCAAAGAGATTAAGGCTCAAGCCTAAGCGCAGTGCTTTCAAGCGACCATAAGCATTGGCTAGCGGCCCATAAAGCAACTGACCTACTACATATCCAATTAAAAATGCAGAAACCATCCATTCTACTGCACCTAAGCTTAACGAGAATTGCGTTTGAATGCGTGGCAATGCGGGTGTGATAATGGCAGATGAAACTGAGGCGACGGAAATATAGGATAATAACCATGCTATAGCATACTTTGATTTCACTTTAAAATATTTCCTGTTTTTAGGGTTTATTTCACGTCAGGTTACTAAGAAGGCTTTCGCATTTTTTGAGGCAATCCGGAAGCACGTCTGTTTTTTAAAAACTGTAAAGTAAGAATTCAGTTTTTTCTGCTTTAAAGACCTATTTTTGTCGCACTTCTTAATAGGATTCAGTCGTGTGACTACATCGGTTTACATTTCAGGATAAAGTTTTGGAAACCAATTTTCAAGAACGGCCAAAGGAAACCCTAATGTGACCGGGCCTTTAGGTGTGTGAGAGCTTAGCAATCCCTTTTCAACCAACTTATTTAAAATAGTACGTGCTTGCCTTTCTTGGTAACCTGTAATGGTGGCGGCTTTGCCTCGTTCAATTTGTCCTTGTAGTAAAGCTTCGCGCAATAGTGAAAAAGATCCTTTATGTAAATGCCCCGCAGCGACTTCTTCTTCGATATGGCGTTCTATTCTTCGCGAAAGCATACTAGGTTCAATCAAGCTGTCCATATAAATAATTTGATCTAAGCAGGTTTCAAGGAAAAAATGACAGAATGAAACTAAGCCTTTTGCAGAAAGATTACCGCGACCATCAAGATCGCCGTGTCTTGCAGAGTCTGCTTGCCTGAGATGTGCCTTGTAAGAATTAACATTGCGTGCTAAACCTCTAGAAACTGACCATAAGGTAGAGCCAATTCCTAAGTGTAATAAAAAAGCGTGAGAGAATAATCTTGCAACACGTCCATTCCCATCTAAAAAAGGATGAATCCAAAGAAATCTGTGATGAGATGCTGCTACTGCAATAATGCGTCGAATTTTATGAGAGTGCTTGAGACTATAAGCTTTTTCAAAACGATTCATAAAAGCAGGAATTTCTTTTGGTGCAGGAGGAATATGCTGTCCGATTTGCACATGGCTTTTTCGAAAACATCCTGGCTCAAGCAAAAGACTCATTTGAGTGTCAGGATTTTCAACCCACAAAAGTTCTTCAGGTAATTGGCTGCAAAATTCACGGTGTAAAGTACAAAGAAAATGAGAATCTAAAGAAAAAAGAATTTTTCCTTCGTCAATTTTTTTTTGGAGATCAATATGGGCTTTTGCTTCAAGTTGCAAAGCACGTTTTTTATGAGTTTTAGAGAAATCACCCATTAAAGCACGATCAATATCACGGGGATGCGTATTATGGCCTTCAATTAAATTGCTATAGTAACAATTCATTGAGCGTACCAACTCTCCGATAGATTCAGCAACAAGAGGGTGCAGTCGTGCAGCTAGGCTACTTGCTTTGGCAATTAATTCAGTCGATAAGTCGATTAACTCAGGATGTTGCCCTTCTTCTGGGAGTAGTGGCTCCATTAAATAAATATTACCCATTTTGCCGGTCCTTTTTTATAAAATACTGCTTAATTATCTTATATAAATAATAAAATTTCAACGAATATTGCCGATTGTATTGCCGGTATCCGCTTTACTTCAGATTTCCTTAATAAATGGATGGTATGATGCCATCACTAAATTAAACAAATGAAAATAGATCAATAACAGCTTATGCCTCTATCTACTTCACCCCCAAGCACAGCTTCTTCTTCAGCTTCAGCAGATTTTTATTTTAATGGTTTTACAAAAACATTTTTTGAAATACACACAGAAACAATACAAGAGAAGGCCGTGAATATTGCCATCCCCTTCCCTAAAAAAAATGATAATTTAATTGTTTTTTTGAAAAGCGCCGAAGGACTTCAGTTTAAAGAAGCGCTGATTGCGGTCTTGAAAAAAATAAAAATTATTTTTAATAAACCCAGTTTTGACGAAAACCAATTATTTGAAAAACTCGTCAATGATCAAATAACGGTTGATCAAGCCTATCTTGATTGTCTCCATTTCTTCGTTGGAATCCTTGAATTAGCGCAGGATGAAATGATCGCAGAAGATCAACGAAAAAAATCCATTGAAGATCTTTTTGATGAAAAATCTGATAGAACATCAATTAAAAATAATTATTTTAATCTGATGAAGCTTTTGGTCAAACATGCGGTCGATGCATTAAAAACATGGGCAGATAAACGTAAGATTTCATACAGTGATGACGCGTTGTCTTATTTTATGCGAACATTTAGTAATTCAATTTGTGAAAGAAATCGTGACTTATTTATCACAGGTATCAAATTATTGAGAAACATTGCTTCTTTGGCAGAAAATAATAAAATCCCTTCTGCAAAAGAATTTATTGTTACTTCTCTTCTGCAAAATATCGATGTTTGCGACCCCGGTGTTTATACGCATTTACAAGATACGCAACTTCAATTAAGCATCGACATTGCCACTGAATTTACAAGTTATCGTAGAGCGCTGGCAGAAGATATTGCCAATGAAATCTTATTTAAACGCTACCCATACAGAGATAAGTGCTGGGATGTCCACGTGGTCAATGCTGTTATCAGTTATAATGCTAAAACCTTGAGTCTAGGTTTACTTTCTGTAGCTGATACTTATTCAGGCTCCTGTTCCCGGCGAGCGTCGGAGATGCAAGAAGCCTTTATTGCAGAATTTAAAAAAAAACTTACACCGCGAAATTTGATAGACATCATCGTAGATAAACTGCTCGCAAGCCTTCATGACTACATCGAATCATTAAATAAAGCAACATCGGGAGAAGCGCGAGAAGAGATAAAGAAAAACATGTCGATTTTATTTGATTCCTATGGAGAAGATAAAAAAACATTTTGCGAACGTTCTCTATTTGATAATACAGTTTTGGAAAAATCAGAATATAAAAAATATGTTTTATCAAGTGATGTCCGAGATATGCTTGTTGCCACTTTAACACGTCGACTTATCAACTCAGGCTATTTAGAAGAAACGGAAATTGAAACCGTCGAGCATGAAAAAGGGGTTTTTTACTGCTTTATCCCGTTTCCTGAAAGTTCTTTTTTTATTTCAAAGTCCAATGAGGTAAATGGATTATTCGATTCCGTTTCAGTCTTGGTTAAAGAAGATAGTATTATTCCTCCGGTGGTCATTATAATACTAGCGGGTGGCTTACTTGCAAAGCTTGCTCTTCCTCATCAAGAAACTACTGTAGAAAGCTATTTTTCCTTATTAGTTAAATTAATTGAAAAACATCAATTAGGAAAAAAAGATTTACTAGGAATATTAACGCTACAAAATGAAGGCGAGGGCACTTTGGGTACAATGATCGCACTCCATCAAAATGCCGAAACGATAATAAGCTATCTTTTCTGGTTGGATCAATTAATTGAAATAGACGCGCTTGAGAAAGAAAATGTATTGGAAATATTAGCGGAACGCAATCAAAACGGAATGGCATTAGGCCCCATGATTGCTTTGCGCCAAAACGCCGAAATGACAATAAATTATCTTTCCTGGTTGAGTCAGTTAATTGGAACACAAACTATCGAGAAAAAAAATTTATTAGAAATGTTGTGGGGCTTGGGCATGATGATTGCCCGGAATCAAAATGCCGAAGCAACGATAACCTATCTTTCCTTATTAAAAAAATTAGTTGAAGCACAAAGCTTAGATCTATTGGAAATCAGAACACAAAGAAACAGTAATGGGGAGAGCTTGTATTACATGATAGGGAGATATCAGAATACCGATATGGAACTACAATACGATGCTTTGATTTCAAGAGCTGAAGAATTGAAATCAGAAAGAAACAAGATACAAAAAGAACAAGGACTTTCACTTCAAGAAGCTAAGCTATGGCTGAGATACAAACGAGCCTTTCAGGAACAACTTTCTAAAATAAAAGATTCAACACCTTTAAGCTGTGATGATATTTGTAGAGTAGCAGAGTTATCTGAAGACCAAGCCAATGAATTTGATCAAAAAACAAAACTGTTGCAAGGCATGCTAAAAATTGACGTCCTATCAGCGGCTTGTTTAGAGTCCGAGAGCAAATTCGAATTTAGAAATAAAATTATTTCTTTTTTAGAAGACGGCGCTGATCGATACCACTATCGTATTTCTGAAAAAGCAAGCCTCTATGAGTATGCCGCTCAGTCAAGGCGGGCAAGTTCAGAATCTATTTTTTTCGAAAGTGAAACGACTCGTTTTTTCAAAAAAATCGCTCAAAAAGACAGAGAAAGCGAAAAGCAAACATCACAACAACAGCCTTATACCGCATCAATAATTGAGTCTATACCCCTTACCCATGAAGATGCGAAGTTACGCACAGGGATCGCGTTCAGATTGCGATGATCTGATTGAGCAAAAACCGCCACGTGTAGGTCTACACATGAGGATTTTTGCGAATGAAGATCATCGCAAGATGGATGCGAGACCGAAGCGTTGGTTCGCATCTTCATGGGTAAGGGGGATAACTATTTTTTTTGTTATCCCCCTTATCCACAAAGTCTACAGCATTAAAAAAGTCTTAGTTTGGGGCTTGACTTCAACACAGTAACCTAAACTTTGTTGCCAGGCCTTCGGCCTGGAGGACTGTCATTGCGAAAAAATGTGTCTAAGTGATTTTGAAAAAAAACAAGAAGGTTCACGCATTTTTGAATGCAATCCAGTACGCCACTAAATAAGAACTCGGCGCTTGA
>Ga0156273_107_pt1 | contig 20075 bp, 16 predicted proteins | sample RifCSPlowO2_12_FD_107922 | JGI IMG/M metagenome (GOLD analysis project Ga0156273, IMG submission 107922) | Gammaproteobacteria bacterium RIFCSPLOWO2_12_FULL_38_14 | reverse complement strand
AAGTTTTAAAAAGCCTCGTTTTACTTGTATCTGATAACCTTGCTGACTTGCAAACACTAGAAGACGTTTTAAATCAACATAGAAAAGATAATTTATTGGATTTTTATTTAGAAAGAACGTTGTTTCACGACTCTTCGGAAATCGAATCGAAAACCGAATCGGCAACCGGAAGTGTTTCAACAAATACTTCAAGTTTTTTTGAATCTTCACCCCTTCCTTTATTTCCCACAAACAAATCCAGGAAGGTTCAAATCACTTCAGAACAGCTTCAAGAATTGGAAAGTCTTATCCCAGCAAACCAACAACATAATGACGTAAAAGAATCGATCGCGACACTCATTGCTGAATTTAATAAAGGAAACATCACAAAAGAGAACTTATTTGAAAAATTACGAAACAGTATAAATGAAGGAAACCCCAACTATTTATTTGTAGAAAGAGCAATGACATCTTTTGCATCCAGCACATTTCAATAATGTTTACATTTTCAATGTAAGATTTCTATAGAAAGTTTACATCCCCATTGTAAATATTTTCATAGAACACCTCTCATTTCACAAAAGAACAATGCAAACTTTGAATTTCTTCAGGCGTCAACTCACGCCATCGACCCGGGCGCAATAAACGCGGCAAACCAATCGCACCAAATCGGGTACGAATCAAACGACTTACTTTCACACCTTGTGATTCCCATAATTTTCTTACTTCACGATTTTTTCCTTCACGTAAAATCACTTTATACCAATGATTAACCCCTGTGCCACCGGCATCCACCACATCATCAAAAGCACAAGGCTCACCTTCAAGCATCACACCTTTTTTTAAATTTCGAATCATTTCAGCTGTGACCTGGCCTAAGACACGTACAGCATATTCACGCTCGACTTCATAGGAAGGATGCATCAAGCGATTAGCAAGCTCTCCTTCTGTGGTTAACAAAATCAAACCTGATGTATTTAAATCTAATCGCCCTACGGCAATCCAACGTGATTGACGCAAAACAGGAAGATTTTCAAAAATTGTTTTTCGTTGCTGCGGATCTTTACGCGCGCAAACTTCTCCTTCCGGTTTGTGATACATGATGACACGTGTGTTTTTTCTTTTTATTTCCATGTGACGAACAACTTGACCATCGATTTTTATTCTATCGCGCGGCGATATTTTCATTCCAATTTCAGCTTGAACATCATTAACAAAAACTCGACCTTGACGAATCCATTCTTCAATTTCACGACGAGAACCTACCCCTTTATCTGATAATGTTTTTTGAATTCTTACTTTTTCTTGCTGAGTTTTCATTTTTTTCCTGATACAGGGAATCGCCAATCCTTGCCAAAAGAACAGGTCGTCATACGCGGACCTATTGGTGATTGTCGACGTTTATATTCACAACGTTTTAATAAAGTTAAAATTTCCTTCACAAGCGATTCATCAAATCCTTTCTGTATTATTTTTTCTTCCGATAAATTTTCTTCAATAAACAATTTCAAAATAATATCTAGAGTGTCATAAGGCGGCAAATCATCTTGATCTTTTTGATTAGGTGCCAACTCCGCTGTCGGCGCACGCGTGATCGTTCTTTTTGGAATAACAAACTTAAGTTGATTTCGATACGCTGCCAAGCGATAAATCATTGTTTTATACACATCTTTTAATACATCAAAGCCTCCCGCCATATCACCATACAAAGTGGAATACCCCGCGGCAATTTCACTTTTATTACTGGTCGTTAATACAAGCCCGTTAAATTCATTCGCCAAAGCCATCAGCAAAACAGCTCGAACACGCGCTTGAATATTTTTTTCTGTGATGTCTTTAGGTTTCTTAGCTAAAGCTTTTTTCAGGTTTTTTAAAAACTCATTAAACATGGGGGTAATCGGAATTTCGATTACTTTTACTTTCAAAGCGCCTGCCAAAGCATAAGCATCTTCCATGCTCATCAAAGCCGTATACCGTGAAGGCATCACTATCGCAGTCACATGCTTTGGACCTAAAGCATCGACCGCAATAGCCAGCGTTAATGCAGAATCAATCCCACCTGACACACCCAGATAAACACTACTAAACCCATTTTTCATGACATAATCGCGCGTTGCCAATACAAGTGCCGAATAAATTTCTTCTTCTTTACTTAAAACTTTAGGTAATTTTTCTTTTTTAATTTTTACGCTTTTACCAGCATGCATTTCTAAAAACAATAAATCTTCTTGGCAATGTTTCCCTTGAGCACATACCTCTTGATGCTCATTCATCACAAAAGAACGACCATCAAACACAAGCTCATCCTGCCCACCTACCAAATTAACATACACCACAGGCACAGAATTTTCAGAAATACGCGATTTTAAAATCTCTATTCTTTTTTGAAATTTTTTATCATCGTAAGGCGAGGCGCTAATACAAATAAGCCATTTTGCACCTAAGGCAACAGCTTTTTTAGAAAGTTCAGGGAACCAAAGATCTTCACAAATTAATAAGCCAGTTTTAATACCTCTAAAATCAAACACACAACTTTTCTCACCTTTTTCAAAATAACGCTTCTCATCAAATACACTATAATTAGGCAAATGATATTTATATCTTTTTGCAATCATTTTCCCATCGTATATCACCTCAGCCACATTAAAATATTTTTTTCCTTTCTTTTCGGGATAACCTACAATCACATAAAAATTTTGCGTCAGCTTGCGAATAAGCGTCAACGCATGCTGAACACGCAAGTGTAAATCTTCTTTGAAAAGTAAATCTTCTATCGGATAGCCTGTCAGCGCCAATTCGCTGAAAACAATGAGTTTGGCATCCTTTGCTTTTGCACGCTTTATCGCAGTTAGAATTTTTTGTGTATTCCCTTCTATGTCACCCACACAAAAATTTAATTGCGCTAAAGCGATCTTTATCGTCTTATCACCCATATCTAAAAAACCTCAATTACGCTATTATATTGCACTTTTTCAAGAAAACACCCCTATCACACATGACCTACAGCATGACGGCTTTTGCCACACATAAAACCCATACAGAGTATGGCACGTTCCAATGGGATCTTCGATCCTTCAACCACCGTTACCTTGACCTTCATTTCTTTTTACCCCCGCATTTTACCTCACTTGAAATAGATTTTCGCAACCTCATTCAAGAAAAACTTCACCGCGGTCGCGTTGAATGCCAACTTAATTTTGAACCTACAAAAACCATTTCGAGTTTTAACATCAATGAAGGACTACTAGAACAATTAATTTTAGCGCATCATCACGTTGACAACAGGCTCGCTCAAACTTCCCCGATTAACACCCTTGAACTATTACGCTGGCCAGGCTTACTACATATTAATGAAGGCAATCTTGAAACACTTTCTCCCTCATTGCTCGACACGCTTCAAAAAACACTCACCGACCTCATACAAACACGCCAACGAGAAGGTGAAAAATTAAAAAATAATCTTTTATCACAACTGTCTATGATTAAAGATATATTAATGAAAATCAAACAACGCACTCCCTTGCTTTTGGAAGCTCAGCGTCACCGCTTACTAAAAAAAATAGAAGATGCAAATTTAACCCTTGACCCTCATCGCTTAGAACAAGAAATTATAATTTTAACAAACAAAATTGATATCACAGAAGAAATTGATCGTCTTATCATTCATATCGATGAAGCAAGGCGTTTATTTGATACTGAAGGACATCACGGCCGGCGTTTAGATTTTCTAATGCAAGAAATGAACCGCGAAACCAACACCTTAGGCGCAAAAACCAATGATAGCACTATCATCCATGCCGCCATTGAAATGAAAACCCTCATTGAACAAATGCGCGAACAAATCCAAAACATAGAGTAAGGACATCATCATGAGCACACTTTTTATTATCTGCGGTCCTTCTGGAACAGGAAAAACAAGCTTAGTTTCAGCATTAATTCCTCAACTGAAAAATATTGAGCCTTCTGTTTCTCATACAACACGTCCTCACCGCTCGGGTGAAACTGACGATGTAAACTATCATTTCGTAACGCTTGAAATTTTTCAAAAAATGATAAAAGAAAATGATTTTTTAGAACATGCCGAAGTATTTGATAATCATTATGGAACGTCAAAAAGTTTTGTATTGGAAAAGCTATCAAAAAACGTCGACATTATACTGGAGATTGACTGGCAAGGCGCACAACAAATTAAAAAATTATTCAAAAATACGGTTTCTATTTTTATTTTACCTCCTTCATTAACAAGCTTAAGTCATCGCTTACATCAACGAAAACAAGATCACGAGAAAGTCATTAAAAAACGTCTTTCAGAAGCTCAAAACGAAATCCAACATTATGATGAATTTGACTATTTACTTGTAAATGACAGCTTCGATCAAGCCGTCTCTGATTTAAGAGCCATTATCACAGCTCACCGCCTCTCTCTCCCCTTGCAAAAGGAAAAACAAATAAATTTAATTAGAAATTTATTGGCAAATCCTTAAAATCCCTTTCAAAAAAACATTTTTTTCTGTATCTTAAAGCCTTCTTTCTTTGTTTTTATAGGATTCGCATATGGCTCGCATTACCGTTGAAGACTGTTTACAACACGTTGCTAACCGCTTTGAACTTGTTTTAATTGCGACTCAAAGAGCACGGCAATTGGCTCACACCAACACCGACCCTCTTGTCCCCTGGGAAAATGACAAAGCCACCGTGGTTGCCCTCAGAGAAATTGCAGCAGGATATACCTCCTTTGACAAGGACAATAACCCTCAAGACACCCCTCTTCCTGAATTATTTAAGGAAAAGTTTTAATCTTAAAGCTATATTTATATAAGACCATGGCATCTCCAGAGGCGTTAAGTGGAGTCACTTTTTTATCCTTTACAACAAGCATTACTTACTTACCTGGATGTTGAACAAGTTGCGCTTGTTCGCAGAGCTTATCTATTAGCCGCCAAAGCCCACAAAAACCAGCAGAGAGGCTCTGGGGAACCCTATATTACCCACCCCCTGGCTGCAGCACATATTCTCTGTGATTTACGTCTTGATTATCAAAGCATTGCCGCCGCACTCTTACATGACACCATGGAAGATACACTCATCAAAAAAACCCAATTAATTGAAGAATTTGGGGAAGAAATAGCAGACTTGGTCGATGGTGTCAGCAAACTCACGCAAATTGAATTTACAACGCGATCTCAAGCTCAAGCAGAAAATTTCAGAAAAATGTTACTGGCGATGAATAAAGATATTCGCGTCATTTTAGTAAAGCTTGCTGATCGTTTACATAATATGCGTACATTAGCAGGTCTTCCTCCAGAAAAACGTTGCCAAAAAGCCATTGAAACTTTTGAAATTTATGCTCCGATCGCAAGTCGCCTTGGCATTTACACCTTCAAAACAGAACTAGAAGATCTTAGCTTCAAAGCAATCCATCCTTGGCGTTACCGAATCTTAGAAAAAACCATCGCATCATTTTGCGAACAACGAAACGGAGTCATTCAACGAATCCAAACAACCCTCGAACGAAATCTTCATAAATACGAAATACCAGTGACTGTACGATATCATCAACGACATCTTTATAGTTTCTATAAAAAAATGAAAGAAGAACATTTATCCTTTAAAGAAATTTCTGATTTTTATTCTTTTCGTATCGTGGTAGATAAAATCGATGATTGTTATCGTGCACTAGGTATTATTCACAACATTTATCGACCTATCCCAGAGCATTTTCGTGATTACATTGCCATCCCTAAAAAAAATGATTACCAAGCTTTGCATACAACGTTATTTGGCTTAGATGGCACACCGATTGAAATTCAAATTCGCACAACCGATATCGATAACAAAGCAGAAAACGGCATTATTGCTTATTGGAAATTTCAAAAAGGAAAAGGATTGAAAACGGCACAATCCAACGCACAACAATGGTTACATGAATTAATTGAATTACAACATCAAAACAAAGAAGACTCTTTTGAATTTCTTGAAAGCATCAAAATGGATTTGTCGCCCAAAGAAGTCTACGTTTTCACGCCTAAAGGTGAAATCATCACCTTGCCTCAAGGCTCAACCCTCGTCGATTTCGCTTATGCTATTCACTCTGATATCGGAAATACTTGTATCGCATCTAAGATCGACAAACGCTTAGTCCCTCTAAGCAATACGCTTGTTAATGGACAAACAGTTGAGATTATCACAGCGCCTGGCGCACGCCCCAATCCTGCATGGTTAAATTTCGTTGTCACTGCAAAAGCACGAAGCCACATTAAAAATTATTTAAAAGAATTGCAACACACAGAATCGATTGCCTTAGGCAAACGACTTTTAAAGCGCACCCTGAAAGCATTAGGCACGACGATTGAAAACATTCCAGAAAATACTTTTCATCACCTTATGCAAGAACTCAATTATCCAAAAGAGAATGCGTTATTTGAAGCGATTGGTTTAGGAAATCAAATGGCTTCTTTCGTCGCCTTAAAATTAACAGATCAAAGTGCATTAGCAGAGAAAATTAAAAAAAAGAAAAAACGTTCTTTGATTATTAAAGGCGGTGAAAGCAGTGTTATTACTTTTGCAGAATGTTGCCACCCCATTCCTGGCGACCCCATCACCGGGTTTTTTGAAAAAGGACGGGGTATTATCATACACGTCAAAGGTTGTCGAAAATTTTCATCATTAAAACGGGACCCTGAATGTTATCTTCCTGTGCGCTGGGAAGAAGCGCCCGAAGGCGCGTTCAAAGTTAGCATTCGTATTGAAGTCATCGATCAACGTGGCGTTTTAGCTGAAATCACCACCGCCATTGCAGACATGGATGCGAACATTGAAGACATTGATGTTGAACAACAAGACGGAAATTACTGCTCTCTGGATATCATCCTTTCTGTGTCTAACCGTACTCATCTTGCCCGCGTTCTGCGCCGCTTACGCACGGTAAAATCAGTTTCAAGACTTGCAAGGCAGTAACATTTTTATTTAGAGTTATTATCCCGTCGAAGAAAAGGAAACAAATCAGAAGCTATCATGCCTCGCTCACCACCCACCTTTGCCGCACTATCACCTGCTTTTGCATGCAGAACTACACCCAGTTGTGCAGCCAACACAGGCGCCAAGCCTTGCGCAAGCAAACCTCCAATCACACCCGACAATACATCTCCCATCCCTGCTGTTGCCATACCGGGGTTGCCCTGCGCACAATAAGAAAGATCTTTGTTTGCAATTAAACTGGGGTAACCTTTCAATACAGCAACACCGCCGTAACGCGCTTGCAAGGCTAGCGTCGCTTTTTCTCTTTCTGCATTAATTTCAAGAACATTTAAACCTAAAAGCGCTGCCGCTTCACCGGCATGCGGTGTCAACACCCAGTTGTCACGCACATGTTTAGTTTTCGCTAATAATCGCAATGCATCTGCATCAATAACCAATGGTAAAGTATTTTTTAACACAGCTTGAAATAACATTTTTGCCCATTTATCTTGGCCCAAACCCGGACCCAATACAATCACCGAAGCACGCCGCAAAGCATGATTTAATTGCTCAACACGCTCAATTCCTTCGGCTTGTATTTCAGGACACACTAAAGAAGGGAGAACAGCATGGTCAGGATGCGTTAACACTTTCACAATCCCCGCTCCCACACGATAAGCCGCTTGCGCTGCTAAAATGGGTGCACCAACCATACTTTTATTTCCACCGATTACAACAACATAACCAAAATCGCCTTTATGTGCTTGCTTATTTCGAGGCGGAAAATATTTTATTAATTTTGAAAAGTTTAATAACTTACGCTGTATTTTCAAAGAAAAATTTCTCCATTTCTTTTGCCAAAAGTACATGCGCGCTGGAATCAAGCATATTCAAACGGTATTCATTGATGATCATGGTTTGTCGTTGCTGCCACAACTGCCATGCTTCTTTTGAAATATGTAAATAAATTTTTTCACCTAAAACACCTGGAAAGGGAGGACGCGCTAGTCCTTCCGCTTCTTTTTTTAATTTTTCACAAACAATCATTCTCATCATTTCACCCAACTTAAAATTTTACATATCGGTTTTGGCAAGCCGATACTGACAGGTCGTAAAGGATTGTACCAAATAAAATTTTCATCCTCCATGACACACATTTTGTTTCTTATCACATGAAACTGAATAGGAAAAATATCTAGATGAAAATGGGTGAATGTATGACGAAAACTCGTCAATTTTTTCTTTTTTTTAAAAACACAATTAAATTTCTGAAAACATATGTCAGAAAAATCAGAAACCTGAAACTCAGGCAAACTCCACAAACCACCCCAAATACCTAAAGCAGGACGTTTTTGTAATAAGATATGTTTATCTTCATCAACTAAAACTAACAACTTAACTTCACGTACAGGCATTTTTTTTGTGGGTTTCGCTCCAGGATAACGCGTAGGCTCACCTGATTGATATCCAACACAATTTTCTTTTAAAGGACAACAGCCACATTGTGGATCTGAACGAACACACAGTGTCGCACCTAAATCCATCATCGCCTGCGTATATTCTCGCATTTTAATTTTTGGCAAATGCGAATAAGCCAAAGGCCACAAGATGCTTTCTGTTTTTTTACCCGGCGCACCACTCACACCATGAAAGCGCGCCAATACACGTTTTACGTTCCCATCCAAAATCGCTTCAGGCTGATTAAACGCAAGCGCACAAATCGCAGCAGCCGTTGAACGACCCACACCAGGCAAGGTTTCTAATTTTGATCTTGTTGTTGGGAACACACTTTTATATTTTTCTACAATTATTTTTGCTGTTTTATGCAGATTACGTGCTCGCGCATAATATCCAAGCCCCGTCCACAAATGCAAAACATGATCCAAGGGCGCTTGACTTAAAGCGTCAATGCTTGGAAATTTTTCCATAAAACGCTGAAAATAAGGAATAACAGTTGCAACTTGTGTTTGCTGCAACATAATTTCGGAAATATAAACACGATAAGCAGAAATAGGATGCTGCCAAGGCAAATTCTTTCGACCATGATGTTCAAACCAAGCCAAAACAGCATCCGAAAATAAAAATTTTTTCATTTTCAATGAAAAAGATTACCTAGCGCATCTTTGATCACATCGCTAGACTCTTTTCCTAGATTTTTTTCCAGTACTTGCCCCACCCTACCATTTAATTGTTTTTGCACTTGCTCATTGATTTGTGTTACCGCTATTTTTTTAATATCTGGATAAATTAAAACGCTATCAAAAGGCCCCGATATGATCAGTGGCAAAGGACGGGCAGACGAACCGTTCAATGTTACTGACAATTGAAAATCAATTTTTTGATTGACAAGATCCACTGTACCACCCCCTTTACCTTGCAAATGAGGCCCTTGCAATAAGAAATCTTGATTATTCGCAATACCCTGCGAAAGTTCAAAACTTCCTGAAAAAGTGCCAAATTCAGTTTGATGCGTATTAAGTTCAGACGTCGTTGTTTGATTTAAAATTAAAGATTTTCCTAGAGCAACATAGTAAGGCAAGTCAATGCCTTGCAATACACCCTTTTGAAATACAAACAACACATTCCCATTTAAATTCTTTAATAAAGCTAATTTTGATTTTCCTTGTGTTGTAAGATTTTCTGTAACATCCGCCTTACCACTGATTTGAACTCGCGTCACGGGTTTTAAGCTCGCCATTAAAGTCTGCGCATCAATACCCAAAAAAGTCCCTTTCAAGTTGAAAGTCGGTGTCAAGGAATTAAATTGCAAGCGCCCAATATAATTACCTTGAGCAAATTTCATTTTTAAAGGATTTATCATGTATATGCCTTGTCTTGCCGATAAGTTGATACTCAATCCATTAATAGGCATTTTTTGTATTTGAATCGCATCAACATTCAAACTTCCAAAGCCACTGAGTTGCTGTAAAATTGTGGGGATTTTAATTTCATTATCGGATAAATTTTTATTGGATGAAGTAGCAGCTTGCGAAACGTTTCCTGTTGCAGCGGCTGATTTTAAGACATAACGATTCATATCAACTTGATCAAGATTCAAATCAAATTGAAATGTTTTATTTTTTAAATCTGTGATACCAACACTTCCTAGCACCGTACTATCATCTAATTTTACTTTCATATCATTCATCATTAACACATTGGGTGTTACATGAAATTGAAATTCTGCAGAGAATCGATTCAATGCATTTGAGTTTTGAAAGACAGGAACAGTTTGTTTAAATACCTGAAGTAGTCGTTTTGGATCCACAGGCAACAGTATCAAGCTTCCTGATATTGAAGGACTATTGATATCTTGGAAACTCCCTTCAAGGAAACCTTTCACCATGGCCGCATCAAATTGTCCTTGCAAATCCTGTATCCAGAAATATTTCTTTTCTATATCAACAATAATTTCCCCTTGTTCACTCAATACAGCAGGCAACATCCCTGGCATTTGAATTTTACTTTTCGATGAAAAATGATCGAGTTGGATTTTTGATCCATCAGAAGCAAACAATACATTGCTTGAAAGATCAAACTGGACATTTTTATCTTTATCCAACTCAACCACACCTGATGAAATAAATTTAAAAGGAATATTTGCCTTAACTCCAGAAGTATTCACATGTAATTTCTTTAAATCAATTTTTTTGTTTTTTATTTTATCTTCATAAGAAACATTCACATTGTTTAATACAAACGAACCTATATTTAAATTCAATAAGGCTTCTTTTGAATCTGATGATATCTCTTGTTCTCTGTTTTTATTAAGGCTCGGTTTTTCATTGGACATACTCAAATTCCAACTATTTTGTCCTTTATTATTTACAAACAGAAAAACGCTTAAACCATCCACAGCCAGATAATTAACTTCGATTTTCTTTCTGATTAGCTTAAAAGGATCCAAACCCAAATCAAGCTTTGATACTTCTAAAAAGAAGGGGTGGCTACCTTGAAAGTTCGCTGGATTTCCTAATTTAACATCATGAATACTGATTTTAATTCTTGGAAACAAAGACCAAGATAAATTACCACCGATAACCACGTCACGATGTATTTTTTGAGAAACTGTTTTACTGACTTTTTCTTTGATAAACTCAGGACTTATAAATTTATTTAAAAAAATATAAGAACCCAAAAACAAAACAAGCATCACCACTGCAATTTTCAGTATTAGTTTCATATTTCTATCCATTTATGTAATAAAGTTTTTTCTAAAAAAAATCTAAAATTTGTTTTCTGTAATTTCACTTTTAAAAGTAGCCTGTAACGAAGCGCAGCGTAGTTACAGACTATTTGTTATTGTTTTTTTTCGCGCTTTCAGCGCTAAATTATGTTTATATTTGTTTACCCAGTCTTGCGGCAAGCAAGCTTGCCTTAGACTGGGCTTGACTTCGTTGCCAGGCCTTCGGCCTGATGAAATTTTTCTATTTCTCCTTGAGAAAAAAGAACATTCATCAGGTCGAAGACCTGACAGCGTGGAACACGCCTAGCCCAGGGTGAGTTGTGCGAAGCACAACGTAACCCTGGGTATCGAATTCTCCACAAAACCCAAGCCCTGTAAGCGCGTAACTCTAAAAAAATTTTAAATTAAGTCTTGATTCCAACACAGTAATCTACTTATAGGTAATTTCTCTTGAAAAATAATCTTGGCTAACTTTTTCTTTTACTAACGACAAGGTATTTTCTGCTAAGACATTGGCCCTGATCGTTCCTTTTTTTAAAATTTCCAAAACACTGTCTTTGTCATTTTTATATTGTTTTCGACGCTCCTGCATCGGTTGAAGCAGTGAGATAATGGCTTCTGCCAATTTTTTCTTGCATTCTACATCGCCTATTTTTCCGTGCTGATATTTTTCTTTTGCTTCTTGTATCCATGCCAGATCTGGATTAAAAGCATCATGAAAAATCCAGAGCGGGTTATTGTCAATTTTTCCCGGGTCAGTGGCACGAACACGTTGCGGATCTGTATAAATGCTCATGACCTTCTGATAAACAGTATCATTATCATCACTTAGATAAATCGCATTATTCAATGATTTACTCATTTTACATAATTGGCCTTGAGCGTTTGGCCCTCCCAACCCTACCAAACGTTTTACTTTCCCGAGTTTACTTTTAACGACAGGGAACAAACCACCCGCCTGGGTCATCGCTTCATCAGAGACATGAGGATCCACATTGCAATAAAGAATATTAAAACGACGGGCCACTTCCGTTGCTAATTCCAAATGAGGCAATTGATCTTCACCGACAGGCACCACGTCAGGACGAAACGCAAGAATATCGGCGATTTGGCTAATAGGATAAAGCACAAATCCAAAAGAATAATGGTCACCCAAGCCTTTATCACGAATTTCATCTTTAAGTGTTGGATTACGCATCACGCGTGAATAAGAGACCATCATGCTAAACAAGAACGTCAGCTCCGCGATTGCGGGCACTTCACTCTGAATGAAAATCGTACTTAAGTTAGGATCGATTCCCGCTGCCAAATAATCGAGCGTAACATCAAAAACATGTTGACGAACTTCTGAAGGATGATTGATATGTGTTGTAAAGGCTTGCATATTCGCCAAAATAAAATAGCAATCATATTCTTTTTGCATTGCAACACGATTTTCAACGCTCCCCACCCAATGCCCTAAATGCAATTTACCGGTGGGTGTATCTCCTGTTAAAAGACGTGGTTTTTCCATCGTAGATTTTCTTTAGCGCTTGTAGAATAGTGAACTGTGGATTTTAACCTTGTTTTTTGTAAAACACCAAACACTTGACTCTATCACTCAAGCATTATTTAATGGCGGGCAAGAAAAGGTTTCGCGCTTACAGTATTTTAGGTTTCCAGCATAGCTTGTGATGAGCGAAGTTAAAAGTAGCCTGTAACAAAGCGAAGCGTAGTTACAGGTAACTTGCTGCGCGAAATTACAGGGAATAGGATTGCCAAGTAATAATGTAGGCCGAATAGCTCAGTCGGGTTTGACGCGAGTATGCGAGCGTCAAACGGGCGACAGGATGTCGCCCAGGGTGCGTCTCTGATGAGAAAAATAGAAGGCCATGGATGGCCTGGTTTCTGCAGTAATAATGTAGGCCGAATAGCTCAGTCGGTAGAGCAGAGGACTGAAAATCCTTGTGTCGGTGGTTCAATTCCACCTTCGGCCACCACATCAAACTTCCCACCTAACACTAGAAAAACACTGTCTATCCTTTATTTCTTTTTCTTTATTTCAGGTGCTTCTGCGCTTTTATATCAACTTTTCTGGCAAAGAATGCTATTTAATCAACTCGGCACAGACCTCGCATCCATCATCGTCATTGTTTCTGTTTTTATGTTCGGTTTGGGTCTTGGCGCTTTAGCAGGAGGGAAATTTACAGAATTTTTTCCACATCATTTAATTATTTCCTATCTTGTGATCGAATTAAGCATTGCTTTATTTGGAATATTCAGCCCCAACATCATTGCATCTCTAGATAGCTTTTCTTTTTCAAATAATATTTTTATTACTATCATCCTTAGTTTTTTAATTCTTATTTTCCCAACAACCCTCATGGGCGCAACATTTCCTATTTTAGTACGCTATGTTGATCATTTTAATACTCATATAGGGCGCAGTGTGGGAGAACTTTATTTCGCAAACACACTTGGAGGCGCTTTTGGTGCTTATCTTGCTGGCTTCGTTTTACTTTATGTCATGGAACTCTCTAGTGCGATTTATTTTTCTGTTTTCCTTAATCTCCTCGTTGCAATATTAACTTTGATTTTTTTAAAAAAACAAAAATCATGATCGCCATTTATTATTTAGCATTTACGTCTGGCTTCATCTCACTTGCAGAAGAAATACTTTGGACTCGACTTTTTAGTTTTTCCAAACACGCACTACCTCAAACTTTTGCTTTTGTATTGATGTTTTTTTTATTAGGTATCGCTATGGGGGCACTAGCCGGAAAAAAAATCACGATGAGCAATAAAAATTTATGGGAAATGTGTGGTTTCATTTTTTTGAGTGTTGGCATCATTACTTTAACCACACCTTGGATATATTCAACCATACAGGATAATCCCTTACAAACCCCTCTGGGCGGAATACTGATTGCATTGACTTCTTTTTCTATTGCAACTATTTTTCCTATAGCACACCACCTGGGGACGATATCAAAACAAGCCACGCTGGGAACTGCCATTTCCTTTGTCTATGCAACTAATATTATCGGCTCCACATTGAGCCCTTTCTTAATAGGCTTTGTCTTATTAAATTATTTTACAACCCAACAATGCTTTTTTTTCTGCAGCGCATATGCATGCTTATTTGGAATTTATTGTTTTAAAAAAGAAAAATACCGTTCAAAAGAACTTTTTTTTCTTACGCTTCCTTGTTTTATTATTTTATCTCTATTTATCTTACTTCCACCTTCTCAGCTCATGATGAATATTGCCTCTCCTGTAGGAGAAATTCGAAAAATCATTGAGAATGCTTATGGTATTATCACTATTTATAAAACTGAAAAAAACAATGATATTATTTTTGGAAATAATGTTTATGATGGTCAAACAAACCTTGATCCGCTCAGTAACTCAAATCATGTCAACCGCGTCATCATTTTATCTGCACTACATGAAAACCCAGAACAAGTTTTAGTAATTGGACTTTCTATCGGTACATGGCTAAAACTCATTACGAGTTTTCCCAAGGTCAAACACATAGATGTGATAGAGATCAACCCAGGCTATTTGAAAGCTATAAAAGAATATCCTCTACAAAAAGAAGCGCTACTTGACCCTCGTGTAGACATCATTATCGCTGATGGAAGAAAATGGTTAAAACACCACCCTCAAAATCAATATGATCTTATTATTATGAATACAACTTATCATTGGCGTGCTTATACAAGCAGTCTTCTTTCTAAAAATTTTTTAAATTTACTAAAAAACCATATTCGCCCTAAAGGCATCATCGCTTATAACACCACAGGTTCACTTGAAGCATTCAAAACATCAACCACCTTATCTCCTCATGCTTATCTTTACGAAAATTTTGTTATCATCTCTGATTTTGATTGGCGCCAAAAACTTCAAGAATCCGCAGCCCCAAAAAAACTGTCTTCTTTAAAACTAGATGAAAAACCCTTGTTTCCTGAAGGAAGCAATCGTGTTATAAAATCTTTTTTAAATTCACCCATCAAATCTTCGAATGATTTTACTAATTTTGATAGCTTAGAAGTCGTTACAGATGAAAATTTAATTACCGAGTTCAAATATGGAAAAAATTTATTTTCTTTTTAAAAAAGAAAGTGTCTTATTTAATTTTCTTACGGCCGTTTTATTCGTATCTATCCTCTATCGGGCGACCTTCCTGTACGATTTTCTCAAAAGTCCTTTCATTGCTTCATGCTTACCCCTCGCCGCCTCTTGTTATATTACCCTCGGCATATTTCACGATCTTATTTTTTTATTTACATTGTTTATTTTATTTTTTTTAATGGGAGGGATGATAAAAAACACCCCCCAAAAAAGTCTATTAATTTTTAAAAAAACATTTTTTTATTCTTTTTATTTCTTGATTTCAATTTTCTATATTTTTCATAAAAAATTTTTTATTACATTCTATAAACTTCCTGATTTTTCTATTTTAGAGCAAATCCCCTACTATAATTACACACTGATAGATTATTTAAAAATGGGGGATATCGAAGATTACACGTTATTAATATTCTCAATACTCATCATTACCGCAATAAATTACTTACCAAAATCTGCCATTAAAAAACTTATTTCTCATGCCTTGCTTCCCTTAATTGGATTAGGCATCGCTTATGGAACCATTTGCTCATTTTACTTTTCAATTAACCTTGTCAAATCTAAAAAAGGTGACAATATTCTTTACGTCAACCCTATTATTTATCTCACAAAAAGTGGGTTAAGATCGCATTATTCAAAATATTTACACACTATTCAAAAACCAGACGAAACACAAATAAATTCTATTTCTTTGAATAACCCTATATTCATAGGCCCAGAAGATACGCCTCCTTTCTTATCTTTTCCAGATTCCAAAAAAAAATGGAACGTTCTTTTCATCGTTTTAGAAAGCACAGGCGCAGTTTATTTGGATACCTCAAATAATCACAAAACGCCCATGCCCTTCATAGACACATTGAAAAAGCAAGGACTCTTCCTAAATAATCATTTTTCTGCAGGAAATTGCAGCCATTTGGGTTTGTTCAGCATCTTCAGCGGACTTTATCCTGACCCCAAGAATTTACATTTCGAATTACAAAAAAACATTTTTATACCCAATCTTTCTGCATGGTTAGGTAAAGATTACACGGGTCTTTTTGTCACCGCAGGGAATTTATCGAATTTTTGCCCTTACGGATTTCTCATGAATACAGGTTCTTTAGAGATTTACGATAAAAGCTCCATTAAAAATCTCAAAAACTCAAAAGAAAAATCTTATTTTTACCTCGATGAGATCGAAACTGTAGATTTCTTTTTATCAAAACTTGAAAATACAAAATCCCCATTTTTTGCCGTATATTACAGTGGCGCAGCACACTTCCCTTACTTTGACTATGGAAAAGAATATCAACTCATCTCAACTCTAAATTCACCGATAGCAAGCTATATTAACAATCTTTATTTATTAGATTTTCAAATAAAAAAAATATTTGATTTTTTGAAAAACAAAAAACTCTTAGAAGACACTATTGTCATGATCACAGGTGATCACGGAGAAGGTTTCAACCAACACAATGAAGGTCAAAAACATGGAACAACACTTTATCAAGAACAAATCAAAGTACCCGCACTCTTTTACCAACCAGAAATTTTCAAACCCAAAACTATAAACCAAGCCACAAGCAGCATTGATATATTACCCACCATACTGGATGCACTCGCATTACCTTATGACAAACAATTATTTCAAGGAAATTCTTTATTTAGAGCGCATAAAAAAAGAAAATATATTTTTATTATAAATGAGCTTGGAGAACTTGCCTCTATTGATGAGACGGGCACTAAAATGATTATTTCCTTATCTGAAGATACATGCAAAACTTATGATCTTAAACAAGATCCTTTCGAAAAAACCCTCCTTCCCTGTAATAACAAATCACAAGAAGAAGCTATCGTCCAATTTGGCTATCATCAACCACTGATGCTTGAGAAATACAATAATTTACAAAAAGAAAAGAGATTCAAAAAAAGATACCACACAACTAACTAGTCATCCGTAAAAAACACCCCATCTTGTTTTTTGTCATTGCGAGAAAAACACGCCACTTGTTTCAAAAAGAAAAAAGATCTTTCCTGTGTTTTTCGAAGCAATCCAGAGCTGAGCTCCGCTTTGCTTTGTAGCTTTTAAAAAAGAGACTCGATCCTGGATTGCTTCAAAAAATGCGAGAACCTTCTTACTTTTTCTCAGAACTACAGAACGCATTTTTCTCGCAATGACAAAAAACCAGATGAGGCGTTTTTCACGGATGACTACCTAAACTCTTGTTTTTATAACACCCTTATTTCTAGTTTCCACTCTCTCATAAATCTGATGATCATCTATCGTTGTTTTGAATTTGTAATGACTCCAAGCTTCGTTAAATTTACCACTCTCTGAAAAAAGCGAAATAACAACCTCAAAAGGCACCTCCGGATTACGAATACCTGATTGAAGTAATATCCAATGTGGTTTGAAATAATTAATTTCTTCCGCCGTTTTTTCAAATAAATATTTTTTTAATTCTTGCTCCTTGACATCTAATTTTTTATTTTTCGTTAACCTGGTTACACCACGCACCCACCACAGCGAAGAATAATAACTCACGTATGAACTTTTCGTATATTCTTCTAATAGAGAACAATATCTAAATCTAGAAAAACATAAAACTGATTGGGCTCCCGATGTATCCGCCAAATATGCAAACATCGCAGATTTGCCATACGTTTTCTTCTCTTCTATCGTATAAATCACAGAAGCAATCACTGTCACAAGAGGAATAAAAAAAACAACAAAAAATAACAAAACAACACTGACAGTTCTAAAAAACCTCTCCACATATCGACGACAAGGGTGACTTGAAAAAAAATAAAAAACCAAAAACAAAAAATATACCTCCACCAACAGAACACTCGATGAATTTTTATGAAAAAACAAAATTATAAAATTAAAAAAGAATGCGGTAGATACTAATTTTAATGCTTGAAAAGAAATCATCGACTTGCCTTTAAGACAAAGACTCACCTGTTCTTCAAAAGGAAAACTAAGCAATAAACAAGCCATAGAAAGCAAGGGAAGTGCGTGATAAAACCAGCTTGTTTGAGTTGAAAGCAATGTTAATAACGTCCCTGAAAAAACAAGCAATAAAACTTTTTTTAAGTCTAAATGCTCGTTTTTTTTATTTTTAAAAAAAACAAAAATGAAACAAGCACTCAATGGAAATAACACCAAAGGGCTTATCAATACTTCCCACCAAGGCTCTTTTATTGCAATAAAATAAAATGTCTTAACCAAGGGCAAAATAATTATAAAATACCTTGGGAAAAATAAAATTACCGACATTAAATAAGCGATCATCATCGTTAATATACAAACCGACTCTGGTCTTATCCAAGCAAAAAAACGACCTCTTTTGAAAACAAAATAACATTCAATAAAAACAAATGAGAAAAGAAAATAAGGCTTCATAGAAAAACCAAAACCCGCCATCACTCCAATAAGCAACGCAAGGGGGGGTGAAATTTTTTTATTTTCTAATTCAAACGCGCAAGAAAAAATGTAAGGAAACACAAAAATCAAAAAAAGATGATCACGTTGCCCAAAATGGGCGCCAGGTAAAAAAAGCAAACAAAACAATAAAACAAGAGAAAAAATGTATAAGAAATTTTTTTCCTTAATTACCTTTTTTAAAATAAAAAAAGAGATAAAAAAACTCAAAGCTGAAAGAGAAAAAATATAAAACTGAAACAAACTGGATTGCTTAAAAGAAATATATTTTTCTAAAAACACAACCGGAAGATATAGAAAAAAAATCAAAGGGGGGTTTGTTTCTAAAAAACCAGGACTACCGTATGTCTTCCCTGACAACATCTCTTTAGAAAGATAAATCAGATAGCTCACGTCGCCATTCAGTATCATGGCATATTGTAAACTTGCAGCGATTAAAAATAAGAGGATAACAAAAAAAATAAAAAAACCATCACCCTTCGTTTTCAACATTTTTTAATCTCTGGTAGAAAAAAAGTTTTATAATATGACAAAGATAATCAAAACAAACTTTGATATTTAGCTTGCTCCTACCTTGTTGCCTTCCTGAAAATTCAATAGGTACTTCGATAATATTCTTACATCCGCATTTGATCATGATCTCCAAACCAATTTTCCAACCTATTGGATTTAATTTTTTTCCTCTATCATAAACTGTCTTTCGAATACCCATGAACCCACTCAGTGGATCTTTGACTTTGATGGGCAATACCATTTTAGACAAGCCTATCGCAAAATAAGAAATAATTTTATGATGTTTCCCCAAGTTTTTTAAACATCCTCCCGCCACATAGCGAGACCCTATCACCATATCTATGTCATCACGTTCTAACAATATTAGCATTTCTGGAATTTTTTCTGGCGGATGACTCAAATCAGCATCCATGACAATGAGCAGCTCATTTTTTGCAGCATCAATACCCTCGATCACAGCATGACTTAAACTTTTTGATCCAGTACGAATAATAAATTTCAAATATGAAAACTGCGCTTGCAGCTCATTCATCATGTTTTTTGTATTATCAGGACTATTATCATCAACAATGATTACTTCAAAAATACGTTTATTGAAATCAACTTCCGAAATTTTTTTCATGATCAACGGAATATTTTTTTCTTCTAAATAGGTTGGAATGATAATTGAAAAGGCCCGTTGTTCACCCATAAAAAATTCCCAACAACTCTATTGATAAAAACATTCCTTACCAGAACACTTTTTTATAAAAATTTTTTATTTTCTTGTCATTTATAATAATCGATAAAGATTTTTTGAGTGAGACAGTGATTAAGGGGAAGGCCTTCTAAAAGATTCGGACGACGAAGTCGCTGCTGGTCCAAGCATAGTATCGGTTGGATATTTTTTTTCCTCCAACCATTGCT
>Ga0156273_142_pt1 | contig 20790 bp, 16 predicted proteins | sample RifCSPlowO2_12_FD_107922 | JGI IMG/M metagenome (GOLD analysis project Ga0156273, IMG submission 107922) | Gammaproteobacteria bacterium RIFCSPLOWO2_12_FULL_38_14 | reverse complement strand
ATACACGACAAGTCTTGAACTTGTTGCGCAAATGACAATGAAAGCTTGTGGCGTAGGTATATTACCTGCAAGAGTGGTTAACTCCCTCTACCCCAAACAATTATTAAGTATCGGAAAAACGCCAATATATTTAGACGAGATATGTCTTATTTATCGATCTGAAAATAAAAATGTAATGGCGATCAAACAGTTAGTGCAGTCCATCAAGGAATATTTCTCCGGGATTTAATTCCATTCCATTAAAAATAGATTAACATTTTTTAATCAAAAATTTAAAAAATCACATAAAGTTGCAAAAACAGCTAACTTCAAGTGAAATGAGGACTTTGTTTCTATAAAAGGATTTTGATGAAACTCATTTTTCTAGGATCAGGCTCTGCTTTCTCGCCTCTTAAAGAAAATTTCCAATCAAATATGTTGTTAGAAGCTCCCTCGGGCAAACGACTACTGATTGATTGCGGAACTGATGCACGCTTATCTTTGGCAAAATTTAATTTAACCCATAAACATATTAACGCTGTTTATATCAGCCACTTCCACGCCGACCACGCAGGCGGTCTAGAATGGCTGGGATTTTCCACAAAATTTGAATCCCCTCCTCAAAAACCAAAACTTTTTACCCATCCCCGCATGATAAAAAGATTATGGTCTCGCGTATTATCCGGTGGGTTGCAATCCCTCAAAGGAAAAAAACCCGCCACATTTTCTTCTTTTTTTAAAATAGCAAAACTTAAAAATAAGAAATATTTTACCTGGGCCTCTATTCGTTTCGAATTAGTAAAAACCATCCATGTCTATAACGGCAAGCACTTACTTCCTAGCTTTGGTTTGTTTTTTGAAATTTATAAAACAAAAATTTTTATCACCACCGATACACAATTCACCCCTCAATACCTCATGCCTTATTATCAAGAAGCCGATATCATCTTTCAGGATTGCGAAACCCTAAAAAAAGCCAGCAAAGTCCACCCACAATTTAAATCACTCACGACACTGCCTGAAAAAATTAAATCAAAAATGTGGCTTTATCATTACAATCCAGGTCATCTACCCCATGCAAAAGCACACGGCTTCCGTGGTTTTGTGAAACGCGGTCAAATATTCTACTTTAAAAAACTCAAATGATGAAAATATCACGTGAGACGCTTCCAAAACCTCGCAAAAGATTTTAAAAAAAGTTGTCTGCGAAAAATGAACGTCGGGCTTGATTTTCAAACCACATTCAAGCTAGTCTGGAAACTTCATTCGCTCAAGGAAAAAGGATTTTCATGAGTATTGAGTTATCAATCCCTATCAATAAAATTCAAGACCTAAGTCGCATTCTCACAGAAACAGAGCATCTCAGTGATACTGAAAAAAAAGAAAAAGAAACCGTGTTAGCAGATATGCGTTTTCGTCTTCGAGAGATAGAGTCTGCGCTTCATGCACTTTTCAAAAAAGCAAAAAAAAATAAAAAAAATGAGCTCGTTGAACAACTTGAAAAACAAGAAGAAGCAATTGCTGAACTTTTCGAAGATATTTTGCAAGAACCGCAACCTTGTTTATACCTTAATAAAACACTTACACAAGAAACCAATCAACTTAAAATAGACAAAAATGCTTTACTTAAAGAATTTATTTTTCCTTTTTCATTCATGGTCACAGGCATCACTTTTATAATACTCGCGCTAAAACTGCCAGAATCTTTTATCGCCACCACACTCAATTTTGCCGCTTTTCTACTAACAGTGGGTGCTTTAAGCATCATGGCATTGCGTACAAAACATTTAAAAAATATATTTTCTACTGAAAACATGCTGCTTCAAACCTACAAAGAAGCCAATGCTCTTCTGCCTCGTTTTATCGTTATTGCAACACTTATCGCTCAAATCCAAAGAACGCGATCACTGTTCCAACAAGTTTGCGCCGAACGCCAACCAAACGCAGCCGGGGAAGAAAAATTTCCGACTGAACAACTTTTGTTGGTTCACTCCCCTGCCTTATTTTTAAAACCGAAAAAAGAAGCGCCTGAGGAAGAGGATAGAAAAGAACAGACACTCTCAATCAATTAAGGACCCTCGCAATTTCGCTTCGCCATTATGATCGCAATGCTCTTTCTAAATTATTTGATTTTTCCTCGATATATTGTATTAAACGACCACGCACTGTCCCATCACGAATAAATAATCGTCCTAATTTTTCCGCCAACCAAGGGATTTTTACCTTCGGATTTTTTAAATCCGTATAAACCATATCCATTAACTCTCTCAATCTCAGTAAAACTTCACGCACATAAGCCGCTTGCACTTTCACAGGCCTCCTACCATCAAACCCAGGCACATGTTGTGTAAAATGATTGTGATAATCCATCAGGCGCTGCGGCCCAATTTGCCCCGGGAAAAAGCCCGGCGACCGCTCACTGAATTCTTGTGCAAATTGACGCAATAAATTGTGTAATGAACTTTCCGTTGATTGAGGCACCGACTGAAGTTGCTGTAATGCAGTTCGAAAGACTTGCACACGCGCTTTTAATAACGCCAAAAAATTAGTTGAAGCTGCCATACCTCCTCCTTAAAGAACAAAATTCAAACGCATTTTCATTTTTCACATTTTAGAATAAAATGTTTTATCTAAAAAACAAAAACTTCTCTTATGACCTACTCTCTTCGCTGGTTTTGTTTTTTTACTTTTTTCTTTAGCACAGAACTTCTTGCTTACAGCTCAACAGATGGCATTGAGTTTCTATCATTCACCCAACCTGAACACAATCCTTATGGCTACTTACAATCACTTTCTTTGGAGCAAGATATTAATCCCGGCTATGGTCCTTATAGTAAAACACAATATGAATTTGAAATTATACCTTTGTTACATTATCAAATTTCAAATGATTGGAATTTGATTAATCGCATTACGCTCCCTCTTTATAATCAACCTAGTATCACACAATCAAACGTTTCTATTTCTGGCTTAGGCGATATTAGCTCTTACTTTTTTTTCTCCCCAGTTCAACACAAACATAAAACTTCATGGGGCATCGGCCCTTGCTTGATGATACCTACCGCCAGCCAAACCCCATTAGGAACAGGTAAATGGAATGTAGGCCCCACTGCTTTTGCAACATTCAAATCAAATAAATTACTGATCGGGCTATATGCTTACAATTTATGGTCTGTTGCCGGAGCAAAAGGCTTGCCAGCCTACGATCAATTAACCTTCTACTACATTCTCAATTACGACTTGCCTCATGGCTGGTATCTCACAAGCGAACCGCAAAATATCGCTAATTGGCATGCAACTTCTCGCAACCGTTGGACTATTCCCATCGGCGGCGGCATAGGGCGTGTCTTCACAATTAACAAAGAAGAAACACATCTTTCTTGCCAGGCGTACTACAATATGATCAGGCCACAACAAATTGGAATCGGAGTAGGCCCAACATGGCAGGCCGAATTTATTTTTTCTTATCTTTTCTCACACTCTCTTAGCTAGCGAGGTGTTTATGGCACAGGAAAATCCATACCTTTTGCATATACTCATTCGAAATCTTAACCAAGATAATTTGGAAGGTTCTCTGGAGAAAATACGAAAGCTTTTAGAAAAATCGCCCAATTGTGTCAATAGACAAGACGAAACAGGCAATACACCTTTACATTATCTCGCAGGTTTACAACCTCACAAACCAGGCCCAAGGATCACCGTATTTGCCTCTCCTGTTAAAACCAGAAGAGGGGTTCATCCAGATGACTTACAAAACCTTGCTAGTGAACTCATAACGACCCATGGCGCAGATCCTAATTTGAAAAATAAAACAGGCCTCTTACCCGTTGACTTACTCAGCAGCGACTCGGTCGAATTTAATAAAATACTTTCCTCTCCTCCGAATTCCCCTCCAAGATCGCCCATCAGTGCTTCAGCCTAGGGTGTGTCTCTAAAATAAAATTTAATCTAATGTTTGTCGGTAATATTTCATTCCGATCATCATCACAACAATTAAAAATAAAAAAATTGCTACAATGCTCGGAAGAATGTCAAAAAAACCATTCCCTTTTAACATAATGCCACGCACGATCATTAAAAAATGCGTTAAAGGCAGTGCACTTCCTAAAACTTGAGCCCACTCCGGCATACCCTGAAAAGGAAACATAAATCCCGATAATAAAATGGAAGGCAAGAAAAAGAAAAATGACAGTTGCATCGCTTGCAACTGATTCCTTGCAAGCGCCGAAAAAGTTAATCCAACCGCAAGATTCGCTGCAATAAAAGGTAAACACGACAAAAATAATAAAATTAAACTCCCCTTCAACGGTACGTTAAAAACAAAACACGCCGCAAGCACGATTAAAATTACTTGAATGTATCCCACTACAATGTACGGCACCAATTTTCCTAATATCACTTCCAACGGATACACAGGCATGGCAAGCAAACTTTCCATCGTGCCACGCTCTCGTTCACGGGTAATCGCTAAGGATGTAATAACCACCATTGTCATCGTTAAAACAACACCTAATAACCCCGGCACAATGTTATAAGAAGTAATACGATCAGGATTATATTTCGAATGTAGAATAAGATTGATAGGTAACTCAGGCACACTTAAATAAGACAAATTTCCCGCAAGATTTTTTGAAAAAAGCTGAACAATCTCTGAAACCGCCGTTAAGGCACTACTGGTTGCCGCAGGATCTGTTGCATCGGCTTCGACTAATAATTCAGGTTTATCCCCACGAATTAATTTCGTTGTAAAATCCGGAGGAAAATAAAAAACAAATTGAACATCGCCTCTTCGTAATAATTCATCTGCTTCTTTTTGATTTTTATTCTTATCCAAAATTTTAAAATATTTAGAATTCTGAAAACCAACAATCAATTGACGAGTTAAAACACTCTCATCTGCCATCACCATCACGGTGGGCATTTTTTTAGGATCCATGTTAATGGCAAAACCAAATAATAATAATTGAATTAAGGGAATACCAATGATCATCGCGAAGGTTAAACGATCACGCTTCATTTGCGTAAATTCTTTTAATGTAATCGCCAAAAACCGCTGCCAAGAAAAAATAAATTTCAATATTTATACTCCACGGACATGGTGAAAAAAGTTAAACTTGCTGATGATCTGCCTTCGCTACAAAATTAATAAAAGCATCTTCTAGACTAGATGGTATTTGTTGCCAATTCGAATTTTTAAAAGGCGCTATGCTTTGATTAAATAAATGAGGATTCGTACCGCTCACATGCAGTTTATTTCCAAAAAAAATTACTTGTTCAACACCCGGCAATCCTCGCAATTTTTTTTCTAATACCATTAAATCATCACCCAACACAGCCCAAGTAACTAAATTTGCCTTTGCAATAATTTCTGTTATCGATCCTTCCGCAAGCAAATGGCCATAAGAAATATAAACCAATTTAGTGCAACGCTCCGCTTCGTCCATGTAATGGGTGCTGACCAATGTTGTAATCCCTTGTTGGGAAAGCGCAAAAATATTATCCCAAAAATCTCGACGTGCTTTAGGATCCACGCCGGCAGTGGGTTCATCTAATAATAAAAGCTTAGGTTCATGCAATAAACATCCTGCCAAAGCTAAACGCTGCTTCCAACCTCCTGACAAAGTACCCACTAATTGATGACGACGCTCAATCAAATCAAATTCTTTTAATATCTTTTCAATTTTTGATTTTCGATTCTCAATTGAATAAGCACGCGCAATAAAATTCAAATTCTCATCGGCAGTCAAATCATGATATAGACTAAAACTTTGTGTCATATAACCTACATGACATTTGATCTCATAAGACTGCTCTAAAATGTCATAACCTAAACATCGTCCCGAACCTGAATCCGGCGTCAATAATCCACACAGCATACGTAATGTTGTCGTTTTTCCACTGCCATTGGGACCCAAAAATCCGCAGATTTCACCTTTTTTTACTTGCAAAGTAAAATCTTTAACTGCAAGCGTCTCACCAAAGCTTTTTTGTAAATGACTGACTTCAATCACGTTCAAAGTAAGTTCCTAATTAAATTTTACATCTACCGGCTGCCCTGGATGAAATTGTTTTGCAATAACCTCTGGCATGCGCGCACGAACCAAATAAACTAATTTTTGTCGCGAATCTTTACTGTAAATCACAGGCGGCGTGTATTCTGCACTCGGAGAAATGTAGTCAATACTCGCTTTCGTTTTACCTTTACAACCATCGCAGGTAAATGTAATCGTTTCCCCTTTTTTTACTTTTTTTAATATTTTTTCAGGAACATAAAATAACACTAAAATATTTCGCGGCTCTAAAATCGCTAATACTGGATGATCCGCTGGCACGAGCTCACCCACGCGATAAAATGTATCAAAGACTTCACCCATCACCGGAGCACGACGATTTTTTTGATCCCATGTCCACTGCGCTTTAACAAGCTGTGCTTGTGCAGATTGTAATTGCTGGGTTTTGCTATCAAAATCAGTTTGCGCTTGATCTAGATTCATTTGCGTCGTTGCATTCTTTTTAAAAAGATTTTTTTGTCGGTCAAATTGTAATTTTGAAAACACCAGCTGTGCTTGCAAATCATAGACATTTGCTTGTGCCACTTTAAGCATCGATTTTTCAGGTTCAGGATCCAAAATATAAAGAGGCTCCCCTGCGTTGACTTGTTGCCCGCGCTGCACCGCCAAGTTAAATAATATTCCCGAAACATCGCTCGCAATATAGGTATACTCTCCTTCAATATACCCCGGTAAACGACTCGATGAATCTGAACAAGCAGTACAAAGTAAAAGACAATTCACTAAAATTAAAATACGTGAAAAATAAAAAAAATCATGCATAATGCAATTATCCTCACCTTAAATAAAATAGAAACCCATGCGTTTATCTTTCCCTGGAAAATTAATTTTAGGCCTTCAACACACCGTTGCCATGTTTGGTGCAACAGTGTTAATGCCGTTGCTTACCGGCTTAAATCCTTCGATTGCTTTATTCTCAGCAGGCGTAGGTACCTTATTATTCCATATCATTACACAAGGCCAAGTACCTGTCTTTTTAGGCTCTTCCTTCGCCTTCATCGCGCCTATTCTCGTCGCTAAAAATGCGGGCTTTTCATTATCCGCCATCACAGGCAGCATCGCTGTTGCCGGTTTAGTTTATATCTTATTTTCCTTATTGGCTTGGGGCTTGGGCTATAGCAAAATTAAAAAATTATTCCCACCGATTGTAACAGGTCCCGTTATTATAGTGATTGGCTTAAGTCTTGCTCCCGTTGCAATAAAAATGGCAGATAAAAACTGGGATCTCACGCTCATTACCTTAGGTGTCGCTGTATTGTCTGTCGTATTTTGTCGCGGTATTTTTAAAATTATTCCTATTTTATTGGCTGTCAGCACAGGGTATCTCACCGCTTTATTTTTGGGGAGAGTGGACATTACGCCTCTGCGAGAAGCCGCATGGTTTGGCATACCTTCTTTCACAGCGCCTTCTTTTGAATGGGATGCGATTTTTCTTATTGCGCCTGTTGCCCTCGTCACAGTCATGGAACATATCGGCGATATTTTGACGAATGGACGTGTCGTAGGAAAAGATTTTTTCCGAAAACCAGGATTACAAAGAACGCTACTGGGAGACGGCGTTGCAAGCAGTTTAAGCGGCTTAGTAGGCGGCCCTGTTTTAACAACCTATGCTGAAAACACTGGCGTATTAGCCATTACTCGCGTCTATGACCCTGCTATCCTCCGAATCAGCGCTATTTTCGCTATTTTATTAGGACTTTCGCCCAAAGTTGCGGCTCTTTTGAAAACCCTTCCTTCCGGTGTTTTAGGCGGCATTTCAATTCTACTTTTCGGTATGATCGCCTCCATTGGCATTCGCACATTGGCAGAATCTGAAATTGATTTCGTACATCCACGTAATTTAATTATTGTTTCTATCATTTTAGTTTTCGGCTTAGGCGGAGTAAGCCTGAATTTCGGAGAACTCATGAGCACACATCATCATGCCTTTTCCTTTGAGCTTAATAGCATGGCCTTGGCCACTCTTGCCGGAATTTTATTGAATTTACTACTCCCTCAACCCAAAGAAGCCTCAAATTCTTAAGCACCTCCCTTCAATGTACTATCCACGACGTGTATTCGAATTCAAATGAACTGGCTTGGATGGTACCGTGAACAGTTACCCTTCAATTAAGGCGGGCTTCGCAGTATACTCGTCGCCAGCAAAACCTTGCCTCATATCTATAAATGACAAAGGTCTTAAGCGAGAGTGGCGGAATTGGTAGACGCGCTGGATTTAGGTTCCAGTGGGTAACCCCGTGAGAGTTCGAGTCTCTCCCCTCGCACCAACAATTGTAATATTTTAAAATTTAGAGGTTGTTTATTATGTCAGACATGCAGATTTCCATTGAAAATATCAGCACACTAGGCCGCAAGCTTACTATCACCTTACCTTCTGAAAACATCGAAAATGACGTTACACAAGAAATTAAAAAACTAGTCCCTAAAGCAAATATAAAAGGATTTCGTCCTGGGAAAGCCCCTTTAAAAATAATTAAATCCACTTATGAATCTTCTGTTCGCTTTGATGTTATTGATAAACATATGCGAAAAAACTTAAGCAAAGCCCTAGAACAAGAAAAACTACACCCGGCAACATTACCCGAAGTTGATTTACTGCAAATGGCCCCCGGAGAACCTTTAAAATTTACAGCATCCTTTGAGATACTCCCTGAGATTAAACTTAAAACGCTAGAAAACACGACCATTAATAAAACCATTTCTGAAATCACAGAGAAAGACATCGATAAAACCATCGAGGCTATTCGAAAACAACATACTCATTACAAAAAAGTAGAACGCCCTGCTAAAATAAATGACAAGCTCACGATTAGTTTTACAGGACTCATCGACAACCAAGCTGTCCCTTCGGCAAGCGCTAAAAGTGTCGATATTGTGCTGGGCAGTCATCAATTTATTCCAGGCTTTGAAGAAGGCTTGGTGGGTGCAACCCTGGGTCAAGAAATAAAACTAAATCTTACTTTCCCCCAGGATTATCATCACAAAGATTTTGCAGGAAAACCCGTGGAATTTACAATTGAAGTGAATGATATTACAGAACCCAAGCTACCCAAGCTTGATGAAAAATTTTTTGAAGCATTTGGTTTGGCAGAAAAAACCTTAGAAGCTTTTCGCAATGAAATCAAAAGCAACATGGAACGTGAAACAGCTCAAGTTTGTAAACGAGAATTGAAACAAGCTGTGTTTGACAAATTACTTGAGGTCAACCCCATCGAAGCTCCTCAGGGTTTAATCAATAATGAATGTGAACGTCTACAACAAGAAATGTTAAATTCATTTAAAGCACGCTCAAACGGTAAATTAAAATCACCTATGACACTTCCAAAGGAATTATTTACCAAACGCGCCACCTACCATGTCAAACTTTCTTTGTTATTAGCAGAAGCTCAAAAACAATTTCAACTTAAAGTGGATAATCAACGCATCCGTGCGGCGATGGAAGAAGAAGCGGCACTTTATGTAGAGCCTGATATTGCACTCAAATCATTTGAATTTAACCCAGAAAAAATGAAATATTTTGAATCATTAATTATGGAAGAACTTTTAGTAGAAAAATTATTGGAAGCCGCTCAGCTTCTTGAAAAAAGAGAATCTTATCAACATTTGATGAAACAAGAATCTAATAAAGAAGAAGAGCATGTCCATGGACCGGATTGTGACCATGACCATCATGACGAGGTAAAATAGTCTATAGTTTTAAAGTCACTTCAAAATATAGCCAGAAACATCCCCTTTAGCTCCTCACATAACATAAGGACCTTTATGAAAGAAAAAGCAACCCCCACCCATGCCACGCTTGTTCCTATGGTTGTTGAACAGTCTGCTCGGGGAGAACGTGCATATGATATTTATTCTCGTCTTTTAAAAGAAAGGGTGATTTTTCTAATAGGACCTATTGAAGATAATATGGCAAATTTGGTTGTTGCCCAGCTTTTGTTTTTAGAATCTGAAAATCCAGATAAAGATATTCATCTCTACATCAATTCTCCGGGAGGCGCAGTCACCTCTGCACTTGCAATTTACGATACGATGCAATTTATCAAACCTGATGTGAGTACCTTATGCATCGGCCAAGCCGCCAGTGCGGGCGCCCTCCTGCTTTGCGGTGGTGCTAAAGGGAAACGTTATTGCTTGCCGCACTCCAGAATGATGATCCATCAACCCCTAGGAGGCTACCAAGGCCAAGCGACAGATATTGAAATCCATACACGTGAAATGTTACTTTTGAGAGAAAAATTAACCACCATTATCGCCTATCACACAGGTCGGACGCCTCAGCAAATTATGTTAGACACTGATCGGGACTACTTCATGGGTGGCAAAGAAGCAAAAGATTATGGCTTAATTGACGCTATTCTTGAAAAACGTGTTGAAAAAAAATCGGTTGAAACTAATTAATTTTTTTTGTTAAAAGGCTAACATCATGAGTGACAGCAAGAAAGGCAGCGAGGGCGATAAAATTTTACATTGTTCTTTCTGTGGTAAAAGCCAACGGGAAGTAAAAAAATTAATTGCCGGCCCTTCTGTCTACGTATGTGATGAATGTATTGCGCTTTGTAATGACATTATCCAAGAGGAATTAGAAGAAAGCGCAAATCAAGAAACACAGCAACGCTTACCTCACCCTCGTGAAATTGCAAAAACCCTAGATGATTATGTGATAGGACAAACACTTGCAAAGAAAATTTTATCTGTCGCCGTTTATAATCATTACAAACGATTGCAACATGATTCTAAAAAAGATGATATCGAATTAAATAAAAGTAATATCTTATTGATAGGTCCCACAGGAAGTGGGAAAACATTACTTGCTGAAACCTTGGCTCGCATTCTAAATGTCCCCTTCACGATTGCTGATGCAACCACATTGACAGAAGCAGGCTATGTGGGTGAAGACGTTGAAAACATCATTCAAAAATTATTACAAAAATGTGATTACGATGTTAAAAAAGCTCAAACAGGCATTGTTTACATTGATGAAATTGACAAAATCTCCCGAAAATCAGACAGCCCTTCCATCACACGCGATGTCTCTGGTGAAGGAGTACAACAAGCACTTTTGAAACTCATAGAAGGCACCATCGCTTCTGTTCCACCGCACGGTGGACGCAAACACCCTCAACAAGAATTTTTACAAGTAGACACCAGCAACATCTTATTTATTTGTGGCGGTGCTTTTTCAGGCTTAGAGAAAATCGTAAAAGACCGCACTGAAAAATCAAGCATTGGTTTCTCTGCCCAAGTTCACAGTAAACATAATAAGAAGCAAATTGGTGAAGTACTTCGGAGCCTAGAACCCGAAGATTTAATTAAATATGGTTTGATTCCTGAATTTGTAGGTCGACTGCCTGTTGTGGCCACATTAGATGAATTAGACTTGAATTCTTTGATTCAAGTCCTCATACAACCTAAGAACTCTCTTATAAAACAATACACGAAATTGTTTAAGATGGACGGTGTTGAACTTGAATTCAGAGAAGACTCTATCAAAACCATTGCCAAAAAAGCATTGGAACATAAAACAGGAGCAAGAGGCTTACGCTCTATTATGGAACAAATTTTATTGGATATTATGTTTGAACTTCCTTCACTTGAAAAATTATCTAAAGTTGTTATCGACGCAAGCGTCATCTCAGGCGATACTGCCCCTTTACTTATTTTTGAAAATTCTGAAAAAGCCACTGGAAATGAATAATAGACTTCTTTCGAAACTTGTGTATTTTACTTTAGTTCAAGGCGCATGGGTTTCGAGCAGCGGAGTTTATGCGTATAAATGAGCAGCGGAGAAACCCATGCAACACGGAAATAAAGTAAAAGACGCAAGTTTCGAAAGAAGTCTAATGAATAAGCTCATTCCTGTCTTACCTCTGCGAGATGTCGTCGTCTACCCACACATGGTTATTCCTTTATTCGTAGGACGAAAAAAATCAATTCGCGCCCTTGAAGAAGCGATGACGCAAGATAAACAAATTTTATTAATCACACAAAAACATGCGTCACATGACGACCCAGGGGAAGGAAGTGTTTACGCTATCGGCACAATTGCGACCATCTTACAACTTTTAAAATTACCCGACGGCACCGTTAAAGTGTTAGCAGAAGGAACACACCGCGCTAAAATCGATGCTTTCGAGCCCAATGAAGATTATTTATTAGCAAGCGTTTCTCCTTTACAAGAAATCTATGACACAACCGTACGTGAAATCGATATTACAGCTCGAACTTTGCTTTCTCAATTTGAACAATACGTGAAATTAAATAAAAAAATCCCACCTGAAATTTTAGTTTCTCTTGCAAGCATCGAAGATCCCAGTCGCCTAGGAGATGCCATCGCAGCACATTTGACGTTAAAAATTGAGGAACGACAACAAGTCTTAGAAATTCAAGAATTACAAAAAAGATTAGAAAAAATTCTCGTATTCATGGAATCCGAGATGGACACCCTTCAAATTGAAAAACAAATTCAAGGTCGTGTTAAACGCCAAATGGCAGAAGGTCAACGCGCGTATTACCTCAACGAACAAATGAAGGCGATCCAAACAGAATTAGGCGACATGGGACATATTCCCAATGAACTTGATACTTATGCCAAACGCATTGATGACGCCGGCATGACAAAAGAAGCAAAAGAAAAAGCAGAAGCAGAATTAAATAAATTAAAAATGATGTCACCGATGTCTGCTGAAGCGACAGTTTCAAGAAATTATCTTGACTGGATGCTGAATGTTCCTTGGAAAAAGAAAACAAAAATTAATTATAATTTAAAAGAAGCACAAAAAATTCTGGATCATGATCACTATGGCTTAGAAAAGATTAAAGAACGCATCATTGAATTTTTAGCTGTACAACAACGCGTAAAAAAACTCAAAGGCCCTGTCTTATGTTTAGTAGGCCCTCCGGGGGTAGGAAAAACATCATTGGGTCAATCCATCGCAAAGGCGACTGGACGCAAGTTTGTGCGGATGTCTTTAGGCGGCGTACGTGATGAAGCAGAAATTCGCGGACACCGACGCACTTACATCGGCGCCCTGCCTGGCAAACCCTTACAAAAATTAGCAAAAATCGGCGTTAAAAACCCTCTTTTCCTTTTAGATGAAATTGACAAAATGTCCACGGATTTTCGGGGTGATCCTGCTTCTGCTTTATTGGAAGTATTAGATCCTGAACAAAACCATACTTTTAACGATCATTATCTTGAAGTTGATTATGATTTATCAAATATTTTATTTATTGCAACAGCTAATTCACTCAACATTCCAGGCCCTTTGCTCGACAGAATGGAAGTTATTCGCTTAGCTGGCTATACCGAAGATGAAAAAATCTCAATTGCTTTACAATATTTAATTCCCAAACAACTTGAAGCCAATGGCTTAAACACAGATGAAATTAAATTTTCTGAATTAACCGTACGCGACATCATTCGCTATTACACTCGCGAAGCAGGCGTACGTAATTTAGAACGCGATATTTCAAAAATATGTCGAAAAGTCGTAAAACGTATTTTAATAAAAGCACCCAAGCACCCTATCATTATCAAATCAAGCGATCTTGAAAAATATCTTGGTGTAAAACGTTTTCGTTTTGGTGTTGCAGAAAGTCACACAGAGGTCGGCCAAGTGTATGGCTTGGCATGGACAGAAGCGGGCGGGGAACTACTCACGATAGAAACAGCCGCCACCCCTGGCAAAGGCAAAACAACTTATACAGGGCACTTAGGCGACATCATGCAAGAATCAATTAAAGCAGCATTAACTGTCGTACGTAGTCGTGCAGAACATTTGGGCATTAGTCCTGATTTTTACGAAAAATTTGATATTCATGTACACGTCCCCGAAGGTGCCACACCTAAAGATGGTCCCAGCGCAGGCATAGGCATGTGCACCGCGATTGTCTCTGCATTAACAAAAATTCCTGTACGCAGTGATTTTGCAATGACAGGCGAGATCACGCTTCGAGGTGAAGTTCTCCCCATTGGAGGATTAAAAGAAAAACTATTAGCAGCTTTGCGTGCCGGCATCAAACACGTCATCATTCCGCATGAGAATGAACGGGATTTAATTGAAATTCCAAAAAATATTAAACACGATCTCGAAATACACCCCGTTCGTTGGATTGATGAAGTCATCAGCTTAGCTTTAGCCAAACCCACTGCCTCATTAGAAAAAAAATCACAGGCACCCGCAAACGACACAACACTTCCAAGCAATGTTATAAAAAACGATAAAGCAGATCCTCCCCCTCCATCACACTAAAACCAGCCTGTCATGAAGCAAAGTGAAATTACAGGTGACAAGCTTTCAAATAAGCGAAAGATCGCGTAAACTTCGTTCCTTTCTTGGGTGCTTAGCTCAGCTGGGAGAGCGTCGCCCTTACAAGGCGAGGGTCGGGGGTTCAATCCCCTCAGCACCCACCAAGTTTTTAATACGATTTCTTATTTGGAATTCGTATTTTTTAAGTCACAGTGTGACAATGAAATTGCGGAGTGGTAGTTCAGCTGGTTAGAATACTGGCCTGTCACGCCGGGGGTCGCGGGTTCGAGTCCCGTCCACTCCGCCACTTTTCAGTTACTCAGTTACGGAAAAAACACACTATACCTCTCGTACCTGAAGATGCGAGGTTAGAACCCAAGAATGAGGTTTAGATTTTCGCACATCTTCAGTCGAAAAACCGGAGGAATATTTGTTATATTTCGAGATTCATTGACGAAAGAAGCACAAAAAGATAAGCCCCAGGTTTGAGGTTATAAGTTCACATCTTCATGTACGAGAGGTATCTATGCTCCAAAGCATTCGTGAAAAATCTCAAGGTTGGTTAGCCTGGCTCATCGTGCTGACCATCGGCATTACGTTTGCCTTATTTGGCGTGCGATCTTACCTACAAAATCCACACAATGCCTCAAGCACCGCAGCAAAAGTAAATGGACAAAGCATCACGCAAGAACAACTGCACGCTGCTTTTGAACGGTTACGTCAACAACGCCAAATGCAATTAGGTGCAGAATTCACCTCTAATCCGCAAATAGATGCACAACTAAAAACACAAGCGCTAAATCAACTGATTGTTTCTGATATTTTATCTTCTGCCGCGACAAAACAAGGATTCCGTGTCACGGAAAATGAAGTGAATAATATGCTTTCCTCTATGCCTATCTTTCAAGTCAAAGGACAATTCTCAAGAGACCGTTTCCGTGAAATATTGGCAAGCACAATGTACACAGAGAATAATTTTCTTGCCGCGTTAAATAAAGATTTACTTATCAGCCAAGTACAGTCCGCCTACATTGCCAGCGCCTTTGCACTGCCCAACGAAGTAGAAACCTTGATTCATCTCATTAGCCAAAAACGTGATATCGCTTATTTTACTATTCCAAAAGAAATTTTCTTAAAAGACATTTATGTTGCAGAATCTGACGCACAAACTTTTTATAATAAAAATCAAACACAATTCACCATACCTGAACAAGTCAATCTAGACTACATTGAACTTTCACTGCCAGACATCATTAAAAGTATTCAATTAACACCACAACAAGTACAACAATTTTATGATGAGAACAAAGAAAGTTTCATTAAACCTGCACGCTGGAAAATCGCCAGTATCTTTATTCGCACTCCCCCACAAACCACTTCCAAACAAATACAAGAAGCACAATCTAAAATAAACATGCTGACACAACGTCTTCATGCAGGAGAAAACTTTTCAGAACTTGCAGAACAATTTTCTGAAGATCCACCATCAGCTCAAGCTGGCGGCGTCATTGGTTGGATTACGCAAGACAACATCAATTCTGAGTTAGCACAAAGCATCACATCATTAAAACCAGGCGAAATTTCAGAACCCATTAAAACTTCGGCAGGTTTAAGTATTGTAAAAATACTTGAATTTCAAAAAGAAGAATTACCCGTCTTCAATCAAATTAAAGATCAAGTTTCTAAAACTTTAGCACAACAACAAGCTCAAAAAATATTTGCAGAAAAAGTGGATAAATTAACAAACTTAACTTATGCCAACCCCAATACGCTGAACACAGCCAGCAAAGAATTAAACTTAACAATCAAACATACAATTAACTTCGGGCCGCAAGGCGGCAAAGAAGGCATTGCAGCAAACCCAAAAATCATCAATGCTGCATTTAATCCTAACGTGTTAGTTCAAGGTAATAACAGCGATATCATTGAGTTAGATTCTGAAAACTATATTGTGTTACGCGTCAACCACCATCAACCTATTTCTATTAAACCTTATGCCAATGTGAAAAAAGAAATAGTCATGAATTTAAAATCACAAGCCGCAGTGCTTGCTGCAAAAAACCAAGGGCAACATTACATTAAGCAAATCCAGCTCGGAAATGATCCAAAACAAATTGCAGCTCAGAATCATTTAACTTGGGTTGAAAAACAAAAGGTAAGTCGTTTTGATACAAAATTTAATTCTATTGTGTTGAGTACAGCATTTCGAATGCCTCGCCCCAAAGAAAGCAAAATGTCTCTAGCCGGTATCACTGCCCCATCAGGCGATTACGTTGTTATGATAGTCAATCATGTTCATGATGATAATAACGCAACACTTTCGTCACCCAATAAAAGAGAACAACTCATTTTCAAAGAACAACTTGAAAATAATTTTGGAACGCTAGATTACGGGCTTTATACCTTGGGTTTAGAAAAGAAAGCGAAGGTCATTCTTTCTCAGACTTAGTCATCCGTAAAAAACGTCCTATTCGGATTTTTGTCATTGCGAGAAAAATGCGTCCAAGTGATTTTGAAAAAAAGTAAAAGGGCTCACGCATTTTTCGAAGCAATCTAGAATCGGCTCTAGATTGCTTCGAAAAACACAGAAAAGATTTCCTTTTTTTTTGAAATAAGCAGTGTGTTTTTCTCGCAATGACGAAAATCCGAATAGGGCATTTTTCACGGACAACTTCCTTGCTTCAAACTTGCTTCCAAAAACATATCCAGATCACCATCCAAAACCACCAGCGGCCTTGCACTTTCCACACCTGTACGCAGATCCTTGACACGAGAATCATCTAACACATAAGAACGAATCTGACTTCCCCAACCAATGTCCGCTTTACTCTCTTCTAACACTTGCATTTCACTTCGTTTCTTTTGCATTTCAAAATCATAAAGCTTCGCGTGCAATTGTTTCATGGCTTGCGATTTGTTTTTATGTTGGGATCGATCGTTTTGACATTGCACCACGATCCCTGTCGGCAAATGCGTAATACGAATTGCCGAGTCCGTACGATTCACATGCTGTCCGCCTGCCCCACTGGCACGGAAAGTATCGATACGTAATTCTGCAGGATTGATTTTAATTTCAATGTTATCTTCTACCTCAGGATAAACAAAAATAGAAGCAAATGAAGTGTGACGACGATTGCCTGAATCAAACGGGGATTTCCTCACAAGACGATGTACTCCCGTTTCTGTTCTCAACCAACCATAGGCATACGCCCCTTGAATATGTAAGGTGGCTCCTTTAATACCCGCTACTTCGCCCACAGTGTAATCTGTCGCTTCAACATGAAAACCATGTTGCTCCGCCCATCGCGTATACATACGCAATAACATCTGCGCCCAGTCTTGGGCTTCAGTACCACCGGAACCTGATTGCACATCCAAATAGGCATTATTGGGATCCTTGGGTTCGGAAAACATACGACGAAACTCAAAGCCCACGATCGCGGCTTCCACGCTTTTGATTTCATCAGACAAGACTCGTTGTAATCCCGTATCTTGCTCTGATTGCGCTAATACAGATAAATCATCAAGCTCATATAATTGTTTTTTTAATTTCTCTAAAGGATAAACGATGCCTTCCAACTGCGCACGTTCTTGCCCCAAGGCTTGTGCACGCTTAGCATCAAGCCATACTTTAGGACCCTCTAGTTCCTTATTAACTTCTGCTAAACGTTCTGACTTGCCAACGTAGTCAAAGATACTCCCGTAATGCATCTAGTCGAGACTGTAAAGCGTCTAAGAGTGGGTTCATTATAATTTCCTAAAAATCACTGAAGATTGATGACCTATTTTACCTTCATAAATTAAAAAAATATGCTTTTTTATAGCCTCATTTAACTCTTTATAGTCTTTTAAATAACTCACAACAATGGTTTTCGAAGGCAAAGACAATAATTCTTTTTCTTCAAAAATGAAAAGCGGCACATCACTTTTCTCTAAAGCAAGCATTAAATTAATATCTACCGCATCTGGCCCCATTTTATAAAAAATAATTTTTTGATTTTGCACGCTTGTTTCTAAAATTTTGGCAAAAAGCAGGGTGCGGTTCGCATGAGCATGAATAGGCTGGACCATGGAAATAATCAATATCATAAAAGCACCCACTCCCGCTGCCAATTTAATATTGTACTGTGTTATTTTTTCATCCCATAGTTTAAGACAGTATTTGCTTATCATAAAAGCCAAGATCAAAAATATAATTCCCCAAAATGGATGCCCACCTAATTCCATTTTATGGTAAAAAGCAAAAATTTGAGTTGCCGCAATAGCAAACAATCCAAAAAGCGGGAACAAAAAACTTATTTTCAACAACATACTTCTTAACTGTGCCAAAACCCATGATGTATTATCGACAATTAAGCGTCCCGATAACAATGATAATGCGGGCACCATAGGGAGGATATATCGGAGCTTTTTCTGAGAAGGGATACTCATTCCTCCTAATACAATCAACACCCACACTAACAAACATTTCAAAAACTTAATTTCATGATGATTTGTTTTTTTAAAAAAGATTTTATAATTCACAAGAACAACCAAGAAGGCAACAGGAAAACTCAAAGCATAATTTAAAAAAGATTTATTCAGATAAAAATTAAAAGGCGCATGCCCCAACACTTTGACACGGGAAAACATCTCCATCGCCATCACCTGCCGAGCAAACACTACGCCCCCTTCTCTATACGCACAAAACAACAATAATGCGCCCAATAAAAAAAATAAAAACACCCCCATCAATAAGGTTTTAATTAAATTTTTATAATCTGAATTTACAAAATGAACCCCTGTCACCACCGCCAAGGGCATCACTAAACCCAAAGGACCTCTGAAAACAAAACCATAGATAAAAACCCACGGCAAAAAGAGATAATAGCGCGATTTTGTTAAAACCAAATAAACACTCAATGTCGTCGCAAACAAAACGAACATATCAAGAGAAAGAGAACGCGCAGAAATTAAAAAACAATACGTTGCAAATTCAAATAAAACCGCCGAAACTCCCCAACTGAGTTTATAACGCGCGCCTAAATGATAGGTCAGTACGACAGTGCCAGCAGCATTGATGGCTGATGGCCAAACAGCAGAAAATACGTTAAGCTTGCCAAAAATCAGTGAAGAAAAATAAATTAAAAGTGGGTAGCTTGCAGGATAATCAGGATAAAGTTTTCCGTATACAAGCGGGAAAAAATGAAATTGCGTATGAGAAAAGGTATACGCAAAATAAGCAAACCGTGTTTCAAACTGCGTGAATTCATGGCCAGACAAACCCACTGTGAATAAAATTAAACTTCCAAAAAACAAGGCAATTGAAAGTCGAGCCGAGCTTAACACACCTATGACCCTCTCAATAAAAAATTTAAATTTAAAAATCTTTCAACTTGGCTGCTGCTGCATCTGTGTTTTACTTGTATTGACTTCTTTCCTAAGAGAAGAGCCTTTAAATCCCGATGCACTACTTTATTTACAAACCGCTCAAGTCTACTCAAGCTTTGGTTTGAAAGCGAGCCTGGCTGTTTTCTCTTGGCCTTTTCTCTCTATCACAATCGCTTTCACACATAAGCTCACCTCTTTATCATTAGAACAGTGCGCTTATTTACTTAATCTTATTTTTGTAAGTCTCTTCGTTTATGCCTTCATTAATTTTACAAAAATCCTTTCTTCTAACAATTTTTTTATTTTTTCTGCTGGCATACTTATTACTATTTACCCAACATTAATCCACGCGGCAAACCTCATCACGCGCGATCTAGGATATTGGACTTTTTCCCTATTAGCACTCAATCAAATCCTCCGCTTTACCGAAAAATCTTCCTTAAAATCAGCCTTATTGTTTAGCGCCTTTCAACTACTTGCTTCACTCTATCGTTATGAAGGAATCTTATTATTGCTGGGCATGCCCTTTGCATTTTTATTTTTTATACCCAAACACGCTCGTCTTAAAAATAGATTCTTTAATTTTATTCAATTTTTTATTTTACCTCTTGTTTTAATAATTTTTATTTCTATTTTTTCATTCCGAATACTATCCGAAACATACTTAAACCATCCTCTTCCAAATACTGGAGATCTCCTTTTTCATACGCTTGATGCCTGGCAAAACAATTGGGTCCGTAAAATAAACGCTCTAAAAATAGGGGTACTGGAACCTTCCGCAAAAGACAGCGGGTTTTTGGTTTTACTCGGGGGCAGTGTTTTCGTGTTTTTATTTGTGCTCGCGAAAGCAATTAATGGATTTTATTTTTTATTAAGTTTGCATGGTTTTTATCTCATTAAAAACAAAAAATCATGGGCTTTTCTTAACCCTCTAAAACCCCAAGATTTTGTTTTATTTTTGTTTTTCTTACTTAACTTTTTTATCCTTTTTGTTTTCACCCTTCAACATCAGTTTCTAGCACCCAGATATGCCCTTCTTTTTTGTTTATTGTTTTTAATTCTCGCCGCTAAAAGTTTAGAACACATTCTCTTTTTTCAAAGAAAAAAATGGCTAAAAGTAG
>Ga0156273_158_pt1 | contig 21047 bp, 21 predicted proteins | sample RifCSPlowO2_12_FD_107922 | JGI IMG/M metagenome (GOLD analysis project Ga0156273, IMG submission 107922) | Gammaproteobacteria bacterium RIFCSPLOWO2_12_FULL_38_14 | reverse complement strand
TTGGTTTTTGAACAATACCCTGATCTGAAAGCAAATCAAAACGCATTGCAATTACAAGAAGAAGTTGTCAATACAGAAAACAAATTGGCATTTGCAAAACAAGCTTATAATGACAGTATTGAAAAATATAATGTTGAGAAAAAATCGTTTTTTGAATCCTTGGTTGTTTCTTCTTTCCAGAGCAAATTGTCTAAAGATTTTATTTATTGGAATTTACCCGAAGACCAAATTAAACAAAAAGAAAATTATACGGTGAAATTGTAATGACGGCTTTTGTTGATTCGGCTGCGCCTGATTGGCGTGAACAAATCAGAAAAAATAAATCACAGTCGCGTCATGTCATTATTCTTTTCTTCTTAATTTACATTGCGATTGGGTTATTGTTGGATGTTTATTTTTACTCGACTCATTATCCTACCGCGCCTTTAAGTTTAATTTCTCAAGCCTTAATTCAATTTCAATTATTTCCTTATGCTACGTTAATTTTATTTGGAATTGCCAGTATTTCACTTTGGGTTACCTATAGTTTGCATGACAAAATCATGCTGATGGGTGAAAACTACTTTGAGGTCAATCTGCAAACGGCCCGAACGCTTGAAGAAAAGCAGTTGTATAACGTGGTGGAAGAATTAAAAATTGTTGCGGGGATGCATTATGTTCCGCGTATTTTTATTATCGAAGCAGATTATATGAATGCTTTTGCAAGTGGATACAGTGAAAAATCTGCGATGATGGCGATTACGCGAGGTCTCATGCAAAAATTAGATCGTGATGAATTACAAGCAGTGATGGCGCATGAATTGAGTCATATACGGCATCTTGATATCAAGCTGACGTTGATGGCGGCGGTATTAAGTAATCTTATTTTGATGGTTATCGATTTTCTTTTTTATAATATGATTTATGGCCGTGAACGCTCACGTGAACGTAAAAGCGGTTTGCTTGTCATCATTATGTTGCTACGATTTGTTTTGCCTATTGTTACCTTGCTATTGATGTTTTACTTAAGTCGTCGAAGAGAATATATGGCAGACGCAGGGTGTGTGGCATTGATACGTAACAATATACCTTTGGCAAAAGCGCTGATGAAAATTGATCAAGATCATCAGGCTAACAAAGAAGTTTATATCCATCAATATGAAAAAACGACAAACGAAGAGGCGCGTCGTGCTGCGTATGTTTATGATCCTGTGCAAGCAGGCATTGGAGCCATACATTCTTTGTCTGGGCTGTTCTCTTCTCATCCGACAATTCAAGATCGTCTTAAAGCATTAGGGTTTAATGAGTCGTCTCATTGATGAAAAAAATATTTTTTATCATAGTTTTTTCTTTTTTCTTTAGCTTGATAATGACAGAAGCTGCTGTGGCTTTGCCTGCGCCTGTTGTTCCTAAAATTTTGACGATGAAAGATGCTATTTTATTGGCGTTACGTTACAACCCTAGTATTCAATCACAAGAATTGCAGCGCGTAATTGATAAATTTTCATTACGTGTTGCAGAAAATAATTTTGAATTGCAATATGCCTTAACAGCCAGTGCGCAATATTCTAAATCTACAAGCTTAAATACGGCGACTTATTCCAATGGAACGACGTTAACGCAATCAACAACCTTGAATAATGCCTTGGGAACGCAATTTGGTGTTCAACTAAATGCACCTTCTTCAGAAGGAAGTGTTCATCCAGGCGCAACGTTTAGTATTTCACAGCCTTTGATGCGGGGTTTTGGTCAAGAAGTTAATTTGGCTTCTTTAAGAAATGCAAAAGATGCAGAATTTTTAAGTCGACTCACATTAAAAAATACGATTGAACAAACTGTCACAACGATTATTTCAGATTACCGGCAAGCCGTGTTGGCTGCCAACCAATTAAGTATTTTAAAATTAACTTTAAAAAATGATCAAAAAACTTATCATCAATTAGAGCTTGAAATTAAACACGGAAAAAAAGCGCCGGCGGAAGCGCTACAGTCTAAATCAGCCATTTCACAAGATTTATTAAATATCACGCAAGGAGAAAATGCGCTTGCGCAAGCAAAACAAGCTTTATTAAATGATATTGGTTTGTCGCCGCAAACGCCGATAATAGTCTCAGCTGACATCAATGATACGCTCATCATTCCATTATTAGATGAAAGTCTTAAGATTGGATTAGCGAATAATTATGCTTATCAAGGTGCTTTGATTCAGCAAAAACAAAATAAAAGAAATTTAGTGTTGGCAAAAGATCAATTGCGTCCTGAAGTAAATGTGTTATTGACCCAAACTCAAGGCGGGGGAGATACACCGGGCGCACCGGCCACTGTAGATAGTTTTGTAAATGTTAATAATGGCCAGCAAAGTGTACAGCTTGCGGTCTCCGTACCAATACGTGATTTTCAAAAGCAGCAAGGTCTTTTACAAGCTAAAATTGCACTTGAGCAGCAAGAAGTGGCGATGGCGCAGGCGCATCGGAATTTAGAAACGCAGGTTATCAACGCAATTACAAATTTAAAATTATTAAAACAACAAATCGAATTGGCAAAACAAGCACGTGATGCTGCAAAACGTAATGTAGAGATTGCTAAAATTAAATTAAAATACGGGCGTGTTGCCATGTTTGAAGTGAATAATTTACAAGGCACGTTGACATCTTCAGAGTTAGCAGTGGTATCCAATCAAATTAATTATTTAAATGCGCTTTCACAATTACAATTGTTATTAGGGACAACACTAAATACCTGGGATATTCAACTTCGAGATCATTGAGCTATGAAAAAAGTAACCTGCCTTATTTTATTTCTGTTGCTAATGACGACGGCTTGCAAAGCAAGATTAAAAGCGCCGGAAGGATATTCTGTTTTTGAAGTAGAATCAAAACCCATGGTGAGTGAATTATATTTTACAAGCACTGTTCAGCCTTTAAAAAGTGTTTCGATCACAAGTCCCGTTGAGGGTGCCATTGAGAAAAAGAATTTTGAATATGGGCAAGCTGTAAAAGTAGATACGCTTTTATTTCTTATCCGTTCTAATCAGTTAGAGAAGGATTATCGCGAAGCGATCGCCTCTTATTTAAAATCCAAAACACAATATGAAACGAATAAAAGAAAATTAGAAGATGATGAGGCCCTGAAGAAAGAAGATATTATTTCAGAAAATGAATATCGCACCACGCAAACAAGCTACAGTGATGCGTATATTTCTTATCTCCAATCTGAACAAGCGGTAAAACAAATTTTTGAAAAAGCGCAGGTGAAGATGGAGAATGTGAAGGCGCTGATGGCAAGTGACAGGGAGGCGGTGGCCAAGGTTTTGTTAGCTGATTTTAACGTTTTAGAAATAAAAGCATCTGAAAGTGGTGTTGCTTTGTTACCTGAAAAAGCCGCCTCAAACGAGGGGGAATCATCGGGAGGCGAAAAGCTAACGATAGGAAGTGCAGTGAAAGCGGGGCAAGCTTTAGTTTATATAGGGGATATGACGGGTATTCGCTTAACGGTTCCGGTGAATCAAATTGACATTAATTCTATTAAACCGGGACAAAAAGCCACGATCAGTAGCGATGGATTTCCAGGGCTTGTGTTGCAAGGCCAGGTGGTGGATGTGAGTGCGCAAGCCGTACAATCGACAGGGAATGGTTTGCCTACCTTCCCCGCGCATGTTGAAGTGAAAAACATTCAAGAGTTTGATCGTAAAAAAATTGCAGTAGGTATGCGTGCATTAGTGAGAGTATGGATTGAGTATCCCCAAAAAATAATGGTACCTATCAAAGCGGTAAATGTCTCAGCTGATAAAAAAACAGTAAAAATGTTTAATCGAAAAAATAATAAATTAATGGACGTGTCTGTCACAACCGGACAAACCACCGCGCAGGACGTTGAGATTATGCAGGGTTTATTGCCGGGAGATCACATTCTTGTCCGTCGTTAAACTTGAAACTGTTTTCAAAAGTTATTTTATTGATAATGTAGAATATCCTGTTTTAAAAGGAATTGATCTTGTTGTTCATCCGGGAGAAATGCTGGCTATTGTAGGTGAATCAGGCTCGGGTAAATCCACGTTAATGAATATCATTGGCTTATTGGATCATGCTAGCTCAGGAAAATATTATTTAAATGATCATGATGTATTTAGTTTTTCTGAGCGGGAGTTAGCTAAGTTGCGCAATGAAATGATTGGTTTTGTATTTCAATCTTTTTATTTATTGCCGCGCATGACAGAAGAGCAAAATGTTTCATTGCCTTTGTTATATCGTAATGCGCATCCTGATGAAATAAAGGAGCGTGCGAGAAAAGTATTGGAGAAGGTAGGCTTAAAAAATTTTTTAAATCGCAAACCCAATCAATTATCAGGTGGACAGCAACAGCGTGTTGCCATTGCGCGTGCCTTAGTAGGCGACCCTCATTTATTATTGGCTGATGAACCAACGGGTGCCTTGGATGCAAAAACCAGCGAAGATATCATGAATTTATTTTTGGAATTGAACCAGCGTGATAAAACCACGGTGATATTGATCACCCATGAAGAAAAAGTGGCGCGAAAATGCAGTCGGGTTTTATATTTAGAGGAAGGATTTTTAAAGTAATTGTTTGAAATGACATTGTTTAAATAGTGTCATTGCGATATAATTAGTTTTTTAAAATTTTATTTTTAGAAAAATAATGATTAAAATGATGTTCCGCATATTGATTCTGTTGTTATTTTTTGGATTTATTACCCCTGTTTTTGCCTCTTATTGGTCGTCAGCCAGAATAGCTAATTCTTCTCCTTATATTTTTAAATCATTGCCGGGTGGGTGGCATATTACGGAAGGAAATAAATTATTTGAATATAGTGGGGCGATAGACGTTGGCTTCTCAGCAGATATCTGGGGGCGAGAAGTACTGAGAGTAGGATTTAGCAATAATAGTTTGAGTGAGGCAGAGGCAGTCTATGAATATTTTGATGATAATTCTGTAAAGCAGGGCGAGTGTTATTTTCAATTTCACACGCGAGATTATGTTTGGGAACCCAGTTTTCGCGAATCTCGCTGTACAGGACCTGTGAGCTTGATGACGGAGCATCGTGGTGGCGGTGGAAAACAAGATGTGTATATCTATGTTTTATACTGATATTGATTTTTTAAATTTTGAGAGGAATTGCTATGTTTAAGATAAGGTTTCGATTGTTAATTTTATTATTATTTTTTGGATTGTTTACACCGGTGTTTGCTAGCTATTCGTCGTCAGCCAGAATAGCTAATAATTCTCGTTACTTTTTTAAATTATCCCCGGAAGGATGGCATATCACCGAAGGCGATAAGATGTCTGAAAAGAGGGGAGTGATAGGTGTTACCTTGAGGGGGGGGATAGAAGTACTGAGAGTAGGATTTAGTAATAATCATTTAAGTGAGGCAGAGGCAGTCTATGAATACTTTGATGCGAATCTTGTAAAACAAGGCGACTGTTATTTTCAATTTCACACGCGAGATTATGTTTGGGAGCCTAGTTTTCGTGATTCTCACTGTACAGGGCCTGTGAGTCTGATGGTGGAGCATCGTGGTGGTGGTGGATTAGAAGATGACTACGTCTATATTTTAGATTAATGCTGGTTTTTTTAAAATCCTGGAAGGAACGGATATTGAAAATAAGATTTCGATTGTTAATGCTATTACTATTTTTTGGATTGTCTGCGCCGGTGTTTTCCGCTGAGTTATCATCAGCCTACGTAGTTAATCATTCTCCTTATTTTTTTAAATTATTGGGTGGATGGCATATTACGGAAGGAAATAAAATATTTGAAGATAAAGGGATAATAGGCAATACATTGCCGGAATATAGGAATTACCTGCTGGTGCTGACTGTGGGATTTAACCATGATTTAAGTGAAGCAGAGGCAGTATATGAATATTTTGATAATAACTTTGTAAAACAGGGTGAATGTTATTTTCAATTTCATACGCGAGATTATGTCTGGGAACCGAGTTTTCGTGAATCTCGTTGTACGGGGCCTGTTCGTTTAAGAACGGAGCATCTTGGTGGTGGTGGAGATATGGATAGATATATCTATATTTTATACTGAATCTAATTTTTTTAAATTTTGGGAGAAACAGATGTTGAAGGTCAGCTTTCGATTATTGATTCTATCACTGTTTTTGGGAGTGCTTAATCCGGTTTTTGCTTCTTATAGGTCGGTCGCCAAGGTAGTTAACCATTCTCCTTATTTTTTTAGATTATTGGGCGGATGGCATATTACGGAAGGAAATAAAATATTTGAAGACAGAGGGATAATAGGTACTACTACATTGTCAGGAGCTAGATATTGGATGCTTCTGCTGGAGTTGTCATTCAATAATAATTTAAGTGAAGCCGAGGCAGTGTATGAGTATTTTGATGATAATTTTGTAAAACGGGGTGAGTGTTATTTTCAATTTCATACACGAGATTTTGTTTGGGAACCTAGCTTTCGTGAATCTCGCTGTATAGGCCCTGTCAGTTTAACGACGAGGCATTTCGGTGGTGGTGGAGACATAGATACCTATCTCTATGCTTTAGATTGATATTAATTTTTTTAATAACCCGATCAAATAAAGAGGGTAACCTTTAGTCAAAAAATTGGGATTACACTTTTTCGTTTGAAAAAATGTAGAATCCCACACTTTTACGTACGAAAAAGTGTTGTATTTTACATTTTTATCGATATTCCCCGATTTTTTTGTTCACATCAGCCTGACAAAAACATATGAAAAGAGCTCGTTAGTTTTTGGATCGTTCAATGAGATCTGCGAGGAATTTACAAAAAGGCGTGATGTTTTGATGTGTGCTGGCTTCTTCTAAGGTAGCCATATATTTTTTACGTTGCTCAACAGGAATGATGAGCCAAGGGTAAGCGCCAGCAGCCAGCATGACATTCATTAAGAAACGCCCCATTCGCCCATTGCCATCGGGGTAGGGATGAATGTAAACAAAAAAGAAATGACCGAGTACAACTCTTACGGCTGCACTGGTTTCTGCTTTTAAAAGTTCGCAAAGCGCAGGCATGAGATCACGTACAGCAGCTACATTGGGTGGAACATGCATAGAGTGGCGAATATAAACTTGATTACGTCGATAACCTGCCAGATCGGTAGGTTTTAGGATGCCTGCTGTTAGGCAAGGCGCAAACATTTCACGGTACCATTCTCGGTGATCATCATCAAAAACTTTTCCTGGATTCACTCCTTTTAAGACCTTAGCTAGGCTTTTTTCTACAGCATTGAAAGCTTGCCAGTAACCACGGGCAGTGAGTATGTCTATGTATTTTTTATCATTTCCATTGTTATTAGGATCCCATTTTCCAGTGCGAACGCGTTGGATAAGTTCCTGATTCACGCGATAACCTTCAATGGAAAGAGAATTGTAAGCGTCAGTGACATAAATTTCTTTAACTTGTTTCAGATATAATTGAGCGTTGGTAGGGCGCCTGGATGTCTTGGGGAAATGCTTAAGGACTTCCAAACGCATTTCCTGCCACATAATTTGTAAACGAGTAACATAAGGAGAGCGTTCTTGATTGAGTAAGTTGATGTTTGGCGTTTCTTTAAATGGATCTGTTTCACGAATTTCATAACCCGCAGATGACATAGTTTTGATTATTTCATCTGCGATACGAACACGATCAATATTGCGAAATGCACCGGCCAATCTGCCGGCAATAGTGCTATGTCCTTTTCCCAATAGTAATTCAAGTACGTCAGAGGCATCTTTTATCAAAGAGAGTGCTGTTCTCATGTCAGTAGGATTTTGGGTGAAAAATCCGGGTGAACAAGCAATGAGAGCGGATGGCAATGAAAATACGCGAAGACCCTCTAATGTTTCTACTTCGTTGTTATCCGGCATAGCATATCGTGCATCAAAAAATGAAGTCTTATGTAATAGAGGCGTTATTTTGTTATTGCCTTTAGGGGAGCGAACTAGGAGTTGTTTTGGTACAGTCCAGTTTCCTGCATGCAATGAGAGGGATTGTTCGGGAGACAGACACCAACTATTAGCAAATCGTTTATTTAGATACGCTGAGCAAAAGCTCCAGAATGAAGCATACCAAGTCGTACTTTCACCTGAGGTGTCGTCTCCAGAGGTGGGTATATACCAACCCTTAATAACTTCTTGTAAAAAACCGTTTTTGATTAAACGCTCCCGGTGTGTACGCGAAAGATTACTAGCCTGTATAGCCATATCACCTTGCTCTTGAATTTTCTTTAGAGCCTCAAGCGATTCAGCCAATTTTTCAGAAGGTGTGCTCATGGTGTCAGTCCGTTTAATTTATAGGTTATTGTGGTGTGTTAATTATAGCATATTGTGTTGTGCGGTTTATAGGTTATTATGCTGTGCGATTCATAGGTTATTGTGTTGTGTTAAAAATAATATTTTTTAAGGCATGGATAAAAGAAGGGGCGGCGTTAAGCGAAGGGATGTAGTGAAAAGATTTTCCTCCAGCGGCAAAAAATCGCTTTTTATTTCGAATGGCGATTTCCTCTAAAGTCTCTAAACAATCTGTCACAAAACCAGGACAGAAAACATCGATACGTTTGAAATTTTGTTTTGCCAGCAGAAGAAGTGTGTTCATGCACGAAGGCTCTAACCATTTTTGAAAACCAAAACGAGATTGAAATACAGTGATGTAATCTTCAGCAGTTAAATTTAGTTTTTCCGCAAGTAATGTTGATGTAGTATGGCATTGTTCTGAGTAGGGGTCACCTTGTGCTATCGATGCAAAAGGTAAACCATGAAAAGAAAATAAAATTTTATTCCCACGACCATGAATTTCCCAATATGTTTTAACGTGTGTTGCAAGCGCATGAATATAGTCAGGATGTTTGTAAAAACAATCGATAAAATGAAATAGAAAATGAGGTTTGTAGGTTTGAAGAAAGTCGTGTACGGAAAGCGTTGTGCTGAAGGAATATTGAGGGTAGAGAGGCAGAATAAAAATTTCTTTTATATTTAATTTTTTGAATTCAGCTAGCCTTGATTCAATCGAAGGTGTGCCATAACGCATGGCAAAAGAAACGGTAATATTGTTTTCGCAAAAAAGAGTTTGTAATCGTTCGGCTTGTTCTTGCGTGAAGTGTAATAAGGGTGAGCCTTGAGATGTCCAGATTTTTTGATATAACAAGGCGGATTTTTTTGCTCGCCATGGCAAGATAAGATAATCGAAAATTATTTTTTTAAAAGGTAAAGTGTTTGGAATAACATAGGGATCAGATAAAAATTCTTTTAAAAAAAATTTAACAGATGTTGATGTGGGAGCTGTGGGTGTGCCCAAATTAACAAGTAAGACACCCCTCATGACTTTAATCCTACCCCTTTATTTAATAAGTAAAGATTAATCAAAAATAATAAAACAGTTCCTGTCACGATAAGAATCAATGCCATGAGAACATTGATGTCTGAAATACCGATGATACTGTAGCGAAATGTGTTGATCATATAAAGAAGAGGATTGAATTTAGAAAATGTTTGCCAAAAAACAGGAAGTTGTGCCAGAGAATAAAAAACACCGCCTAAATAAATCAAAGGAGTCAATATAAAACTCGGGATAATTGAAATATCATCAAATTTTTTTGCAAACAAAGCATTGGTAAATCCAGCAAGAGAAAAAAAAGCGGAAGTAAAGAAAAGTGAGATGAAAAATATAAAAAAATGTTGAATTTTTAAATGCGTAAAAAATAAAGCAATGATAGAAACAAGACAGCCTACGGTAAGCCCGCGTAATATGCCGCCAAAAGTAAAGCCCAACAAAATGACCCAGTTAGATAAGGGGGCAATCAAAAGCTCTTCAATGCTTTTTTGAAAACGTAAACTAAAAAAAGAAGCGACGACGTTGCCATAGGCGTTTGTGATGATGGACATCATGATGAGACCCGGCGCAATGAATTGCATATAGCTGTGGCCGTTAATTGCTTGGATTTGAGAGCCGACTAATTTTCCAAATAATATGAAATAAAGGGTGATGGTGATGACGGGAGGTAATAAAGTTTGAGGCCAAATGCGAAAAAAACGAGTGGTTTCTTTTCGTAATAATGTTATCAGTGCAATTGAATTAATTTCCATCGTTAGTGCCTGTTAAATTTAAAAATAATTCTTCTAATCTGTTTTTTTTATTTTTCATGCTACTGACAAGAATCTGATGTTCAGAAAGATATTGAAATATCTCATTTAAATTTGTTTCATTTTTAATGGTTACATCAAGTGTGTGAGGGTCGGTGGTTTCAAATTGAAAAGGTGAGCCAAGCAGGGGTGAATGCAAGGGATTTTTTAAATATAAGACAAAAGTTTCTTGTTTTAATTGGTTGAGTAGTTTTGCTTTTGGTAAATGTTCAATGATTTTTCCCCGATTAATAATGGCGATGTTTTTGCAGAGTGATTCTGCTTCTTCTAAATAATGCGTGGTAAGAATGATCGTGGTTCCGTTGTGATTAATTTCTTCCAAGAAATCCCAAAGTGTATGACGTAATTCAACGTCTACGCCGGCGGTGGGTTCATCCAAAATCAAAAGTTGAGGTTCATGAATTAATGCGCGTGCAATCATGAGTCGTCGTTTCATGCCGCCTGACAAAACGCGGGGCGCTCTATCTCTTTGTTCCCACAAATCCATGCGCTCTAGATAATATCGCGCTTTTTTTTCGGCAAGTTTGTAAGGAATGCCATAATAGCCTGCTTGATTAATTAAAATCTGATTCGTGGTTTCAAAAATATTAAAATTAAATTCTTGTGGAACAAGACCGATGCATCGTTTTGTTTTTCGGGGTTGTTTCTGAAGGTCGTAGCCCATTATTTTTATGTCTCCCGATGTTTTGCTAACAAGAGAGGTGATAATGCCGATGGTGGTTGATTTTCCTGCGCCGTTGGGGCCCAGTAATCCAAAAAAATCTCCGGTTTCTACAGAAAAATTAATATCGTGTAGTGCATGAACACCGTTGCTGTAGGTTTTATAAAGGTGTTTAATCGCCAGCGCATTTTTCATTAAAGTAATTCTTCTAATTTTTCTTTGCCGTCATTTTTTTCAAGATCAACGCGCTCTATTTTAATGAAACGACTCGTGATTTTTTTTGCAGAGGTTTGTACATCTTGAATATCGCCGTGCGCTTGATCAATGTGTTTTGCAAGGGAATTCATGCGATCTTGAAAACGATTAAAGTCGTGCGCTAAATAATTTAAATGTTCTTGAATAATGTGAATTTGTTTGCGTGTGGCGTCATCTTTAATAACGGCGCGGGCTGTTGTGAGGATGGCCATGAGTGTGCTGGGAGAAACAAGCCAGACACGTAATTTGTGTGCTTCTTCAATTAAGTCAGGATAGTTGCAATGAACTTCTGCAAAAATAGCTTCTGCGGGAATAAACATAATGGCGCCGTCGGCAGTTTCATTGGGGACAATGTATTTTTCGGCAATATCATGAATATGTTTTTTCACATCTTGTCGAAATTGTTTTTCTGCCTGGCGTTTATCGCTCTCGCCTAGTTGAGGATTGGTCATCTGGCGATAAGTTTCTAAAGGAAATTTAGCATCAATGACAATATTGCCGGTGGGTTCGGGCAATAATAAAAAACAATCAGCGCGTTTGCCGTTGCTGAGTTCGTGTTGCATTTTAACGTGAGTGGGTGGGATGGCATTGTGAATTAATGCAGAGAGTTGTACTTCGCCGAAAGCGCCTCGAGCACGTTTATCTGCAAGGATTTCTTGAAGACTGACAACATTAATGGATAATTCTGTGATTTTCTTTTGTGCCTCATCGATTAAGGCGAGGCGTGTTAAAACATCAGCAAACGTCGCTGTTGTTTTTTCAAACCCTTCTTTTAATCGTTTTTCAACTTGCCCGCTGATATCTTTTAAGTGTTGGTCCGTGTTTTCTGTTAATTTCTCAACGCGCTTACTCAGGACTTCTGTGTTTGATATGAGAGTGCTATTCATTCTATGGGTGATGGTTTCGAAGCCTTTATTCAAACTTTCTTGTAATAAGGTGAGTGCTTTGATTTGATGGGCGTCGGTTTGTTGTCGGTATTCCCCCATGTCGTTTTTTAATTGGGTTTGGAGAGCGATGATTTGTTGTGTAAGCTGTAGGGTCATGCTATTGAGGTATTCCATGATGCCTTGAGATTGCTTATTATGTGTTTGTTGTGCAAAGAAAAATGCAAACAACATCAGTAATAAGAATACGCCTGAGAGGATAATCAGTGTGGGCATCATAAATAAAGAAGTATTTTAAAAAAGAAGTATAGTTACATAATAAATTTTCTTTGGGAATATGTTTTTTTATTTGCGATACGATACTAAGGAGAGTAGAAGTATGCGCGTTGAAGATTCTGCAGATTCAAGTCTTTTTTTTATTGGGCTTTTCAGTGCAGTGTTGGGTTTAATTTCATTTTTGCTTATTCTCGTTTTATTACCCTATGTGTTATTTGATGCGACATCCACGGTTCCTGATTTTGTATTGCGTTTATCAGATTGGTTGAGTGAGCATGAAAATTATAATTTGGAAGGGGTGTGGCATCGCCTTGCTTTATTGTCGCCTTTCTTGTTGGGGAGTGGTGTGCTTTTTCTTATTTCTTGGTATGCCACGGTGAGGCTTGAAGGAAAGGATGAAGCTTTGGCTGCCGTGCGTCTTAAGTCGATAGACGTCACTTCGGAAGCAGGGTCTGCACCTAAAACATTACTCGATCGTTATCCTGGCGTATTGATTTTTTCGCTGCTCCTGTTATTTATCGGTGGCTTTATGATGCTTGAGTTTTTCTTGGGGATTGAAATTCTTTAGTTTATGCCCCAATCCTGATAATCAAATAGGACTTACGCAAAACGTTGTCTTTTTGGTTGCAACATCGTTATAAATCTCGCTCGCGTCCTCATTTATTATTTATAAACTGCGGTGCTCACTCGATTTATGTCTTGTTGCAACACAAAAATACTTGTTTTGCGTAACGCCTATAAGCTCGTTTTTCGTTAATTTCAATAAAAATGCCTATATTTTTTACAAAAAAACTGATATAATTCGCTATTTCCTAATGATGGATGTAATAAAATTCGACGAAGATAGCCGATTTTAGAGTCTATTTCGACGAAATTAAGGGATCTTTTATGAAACGAAGTCGATTCTCTGTTTTTTTTGTTTTGTTTTTATTACTTTGTGCCGGATGTTGTGGCGCGAACCGTAGTCCGCGTTTTCGGACGAGTTTGCCCCCCTTACCGCAGCCTGAAGTGGCGGTGCGAGTTTTAAGTAAACAAGCCCATAATTTAAATCCTGAAGTCTTAAAACTGGCCGTGACGGCTTATAATAAAGCCCGTTTGCGGGGTTATGATGAAAAACAAGTATTAACGGTGATTGATTATTCCAAGCCTTCCACTGAAAAACGATTTTGGGTTTTTGATCTTAAACAGCAAAAATTATTATTTAATGAGTTGGTCGCGCACGGTCGTAATAGTGGGGAAGTGAAGCCAACTTCTTTTTCCAATCAACTCAATAGTTTGAAATCGAGTATTGGTGTTTTTGCCACGGCTGAAACGTATTCAGGTTCGCATGGTTATTCTTTGCGGTTATTAGGTTTGGAGCCGGGTTTTAATGATAAAGCGTATGAGCGTGCTTTAGTGGTGCATGGTGCTTGGTATGTCAATGGCGCACAAGCACAAACGGGTAGGCTGGGCCGAAGTTGGGGTTGTCCTGCCTTAAATCCAAAAGTGGTAAAGCCCATTATTGATACGATATCTGATGATACGGTGATTTTTGCGTATTATCCGGATAAGCAGTGGTTGAATCGATCGGATTTTTTGTAAATTTTATTTTTTTAGGTGAAGGGAGTGACTGATGGCAAACGCAGAGCAAGAACGATTTCAAATTCAAAAAGATCTTGATGCTGAGTATCAAAAACATTGGAGAGTGACGTATTGGCTCGGGCGAACCTGGCCCTTGTTGTTTAGATTTTTTGCGCGATTGTTTTCTTCTGAGGTTTCTTCTGAAAAAAGTTCGGAACAATTCAGAAAGGAATTGTTGAGTTTGGAAGATTTTAAAAAAAGAATTAATGATGCTATTAATAAAAAAACTGATGTTGGAACGGTTCTTGATATTTTGTGGCAGCGTAACCGTCCATTAGTTGGAAGTTTAGTAGGAGACGATGATATTTTTCAGAAATTACAAACTCGTGCTCGGTTTTCTTTAGCTCAAGATTTAAAAAAACTAGAGGCATTACTTCCTGATGTACTCAAAGATAAAAATGTTGTTGTTACCCTTATTCAACGGTCTTCCTCCAATAATGAAATATGGAGTCTTTTAGAAAAAGAAAAAGATTTTAGGAATAAAGAAATTTTGATGTTGCTGTTAAAAGCAGGAACAACTTTGTATGATTTGGAAGAGATATTGAAGTCTTTAGACCAGATTTCGTCTGATTTAATTAAAGATCAAGATGTCCTTAAATTCCTTGCTAGTAGTGACTACGGTGTCATTTTTAAAATGTCTGTGGCATTGCAGTCTCTGAAGAAGAATCCTGAATTAATCGTTAATTTACGGCAGGCTGGGTTGGGGGGGATACGGGCTTTTTGTGATAGCTTTTTTTGGGTTCGGAAAGAGGTTTGTTTTTCCCAACAAAATTTTAATAATTGCGTAAAATATTCGGATTTACTTCGCAAAGCAATTGCAATAAGTAGAGATACTGCGCCGGCTTTTTTTTCTTATGGTGGTTGGGGTGGGTCTGAGTTTTATGGACGAATTATTAAAGTTTGTGAAAGTGCTTATAATCAGAATCAAACTCAATTTACAGAAGAACAAAAACAGGAAATTAGCGATATCACAATGCAAAAGCAGTCTCCAGCATCCACTTCTTCGACGACTCCTTCCGGGTCACCATTAAGCGTTGTTACATCATCTTTAGCAACATCTGCTCCGACAGCGTCTTCTTCTTCGGCATCAGTAGTCAATGCAGAGGGTGCGGGTGTTGTGCCTTCAGAGGAGACACGACCCTCTTCCTCTATCTAACTTCGCTGCGTTCATTACAGGCTACATTCCTGTCATTGCGAAAAAATGCGTCGGAGTGATTTTGAAAAAAAACAAGAAAGTTCACGCATTTTTGAAGCAAGCTAGTGCGATACTAAATAAGAATTTAGTTTCTGGATTGCCGCGAAAAACACAAGAAAGCTCTCTCTTTTTTTTGAAACATGGGGTGTGTTTTTCTCGCAATGACTATAATCACGCTTTTATGATGAAATCAAATTTTAATTTTCAATTTTCTGCAAAATATTATTTGAAAAATGCAAAGTGATGCATTCGATTTTAGTGGGGGCGCCGGTTTTTCGTAAGCTGTAAACATAATCCCAACGCTTTAAATCAAAACTGTGTGTTAAGACCGGGGTGCCCATGATGTAACGCACTTGTTGACTCGTCATGCCCGTGCGTAATTGGGATAGCATCTCAGGCGTGATAAGATTGCCTTGCTCTATCGTTTTTTTATAAGGGATATTACTGCAAGCCTGTAGAAAAAAAATAAAAACAAAAATAAAAATAATTTTTAAATGATTCATCAAGGTGCCTCTAAAAATTAAAGTCATGAGCGAGAAAGGTAGAAAAAACAGACGAAAAAGCGGAGTTTATAAATAGTAAATGAGCATTTTGAGGAGGTTTTTTCATACTTTGTCGCCATGAATTTGATTTTTAGAGGTGCCCATCAGGAAATACTCGGTGCTAATTCAGATTTAATGGATTGCTTTAATGAAGACGTAAATCTTCCCGATAATTGCTGCAAAAGATCATTCTCATCATTATAGCGGATGATGTTTTTGCTTTTTAGGATGTCTCTTGTGACCGTTTCTACACTGCCAAAACCATCGATTAAACCTAAGGCTTTTCCTGAAATACCCGTCCATACACGTCCTGAGAAAGTTTCATCCGTTATTTTAAGGCGATTGCCACGTCCCTGCTTTACGTCGTGAATAAAAAGCGAGTGTACTTCGTCTAACATGTGTTTTGCATAAGCTTCATCTTCTTTTGATAAGGGTGAGAAGGGATCTAAAAATCCTTTGTTCATGCCCGATGTGATAAGTCGACGCTGAACGCCTAATTTGTCCATCGTGCCCGTGAAACCAAAGCCGTCAATGAGGGATCCAATCGAGCCGACAAGGCTTGCGGGGTTGGCATAAATTGCTTGTGCCCCCGAAGCAATGTAATAAGCCGCCGAAGCACAGGCGTCTTGGCAAGTGGCGTAAAGCGGGATGTTTTTGTGTAAAGCACGCTGGCGTACAATTTCATTATAAATATAAGAGGCTTGAACAGCACTGCCGCCGGGGCTGTTGATGTCAAGGATAATGCCTTGTGTGTTTTTTTCATCAAATGCCTTTTCTAAGGCAGCGATCACGTTGTCAGCACTTGCCTGATTCCCAGAAGCAATGATACCGTGGATGGCAATTACAGCGGTGTGTGGTTTTGTTAAAATAAAATCCGTGCTGTTTGTGGAAAAAATAATGAAAGCGGCTAAGGAGAAAAAAATTAATTTAAAGAAAATATTCCAGCGACGTTTGCGTCGTTGTTCTTTTAAAGTTTCAAATAATAATTTTTGTAATGTGTCTTGTTCCCAGGATTTGGATTCAGCCATGTTTTATTTCCAATAAGAAAAGTGCTTGAATTTAACATTTTCTTGCCCCAAAAACAAAGAGTTCGTCCATCAATGAGAGAAGGTTTATGAGTATTCTTGAGAAATTAACAACGAAATTTCGAGCGGCATTAGAAGAAGCACAGTCTTTGGCGGTGAGTCGTGAAAATCAATATATTGAACCTGTGCATGTGATGCGTGTTTTGTTGGAACAGTCAGGCGGGATGACACGTTCTTTGTTCACAAAAGCAGGTGTGAATATTGCTTTGCTTGAAGATAAATTAAATGCAGAATTAGATCGTTTGCCCGTCGTGAGCGGGGCGCCAGGTTCTGTTTACATTTCGGAAAATTTAACGCGCTTGCTGAATTATTCTGAAAAATTAGCAAAAGATAAAAAAGATAAATACATTTCAAGTGAATTGTTCGTGATGGCTTTGATGGATGTGAGCGGTGCTTTGAATGATATTTTAAAAATGGCAGGCGCAAATAAACAAATACTAGAGCAGACCATTATGCAAATGCGTGGAGGGGAGTCGGTCGAAGATCCCAATGCGGAAGATACACGACAAGCTTTGTCACGTTTCGCTATCGATTTAACAGCGCGGGCAGAAAAAGGCAAGTTAGATCCTGTCATTGGGCGCGATGATGAGATTCGTCGGACCATTCAAGTGTTACAACGACGCACGAAAAATAATCCCGTCTTAATTGGCGATCCGGGTGTGGGTAAAACGGCGATCGTGGAAGGTTTGGCACAACGCATCGTTAATGGTGAAGTACCCGAAGGTTTGAAAAACAAACGTTTGTTGGCTTTGGATATGGGGGCCTTGATTGCCGGTGCAAAATATCGTGGCGAATTTGAAGAACGTTTGAAAGCTGTTTTAAATGAATTAGCCAAACAAGAAGGGCAAATTATTTTATTTATCGATGAGTTGCATACGGTGGTGGGGGCGGGGCGCAGCGAAGGAGCGATGGATGCAGGCAATATGTTAAAACCTGCACTTGCGCGCGGTGAGTTGCATTGTGTCGGCGCAACAACATTGGATGAGTTTCGTAAATACATTGAAAAAGATCCTGCCTTAGAGCGTCGATTTCAGAAAGTATTGGTGGATGAGCCGACGGTGGAAGACACCATTGCCATTTTGCGTGGTTTGAAAGAACGTTATGAGATTCATCATGGTATTGAAATCACCGATCCTGCGATTGTGGCTGCCGCAACTTTGTCGCATCGTTATATTACCGATCGTAATTTACCTGACAAAGCCATCGATTTAATTGACGAAGCCAGTAGTCGTATCCGCATGGAAATTGATTCTAAACCCGAAAGCATGGATCGTTTAGAGCGGCGTTTGATTCAATTGAAGATCGAACATGAGGCATTAAAAAAAGAAACAGATTTGGCTTCGAAAAAGCGTTTACAACATTTAGAAGAAGAAATTAATCGTCTTGACAAAGAGTATTCTGATTTGGAAGAAGTGTGGAAATCAGAAAAAATTGCTTTGCAGGGTACGCAACATTTGAAGAGTGAATTAGAGCGGTTGCGCGTTGAATTAGAAACGGCGCGACGTGCAGGAGATTTGGCACGGATGTCAGAATTACAATACGGTCGTATTCCTGAAATTGAAAAACAAATTAATACAGAGATGCAAACAGAACAAAAAGGGAAACAATTATTACGAAATAAAGTCACGGAAGAAGAAGTTGCTGAAGTTGTTTCAAGTTGGACACATATTCCTGTGTCGAAAATGTTGGAAGGTGAAAAAGAAAAATTATTAAAAATGGAAGAAGCGTTGCATCGTCGAGTGATCGGGCAAGATGAAGCTGTGTCGGTGGTGTCTCATGCCATTCGTCGTTCGCGTGCGGGTTTGGCTGATCCGCATCGTCCGATCGGCTCGTTTCTTTTCTTGGGGCCGACGGGCGTGGGAAAAACAGAGCTATGTAAATCTTTAGCGGCTTTTTTATTTGATACGCCAGAAGCCATGGTGCGTATCGATATGTCAGAATTTATGGAAAAGCATTCTGTTGCACGTTTGATTGGTGCGCCACCGGGATATGTGGGTTACGAAGAAGGGGGGCATTTGACAGAAAGCGTAAGACGAAAACCTTATTCTGTGATTTTGCTGGATGAAATTGAAAAAGCGCATGCGGACGTTTTTAATATTTTATTGCAAGTTTTAGATGATGGTCGTTTGACAGATGGGCATGGACGTACCGTTGATTTCCGTAACACTGTCATTGTCATGACCTCTAATTTAGGTTCTCATCGTATTCAAGAATTAGCAGAAAAAAAGAGTCCTTATGAGAAAATGAAAACTTCAGTCATGGACATTGTGAATCAACATTTCCGTCCAGAATTTATTAACCGGATTGATGAGATTGTTGTTTTTCATCCTTTGGCGCGTGATCAAATTCGGCAAGTGGCGACCATTCAAATTGATTATTTGCGAAAACGATTACAAGAAAAAGAAATAAAATTAACGATTTCGGAACAGGCTTTGGATTATTTGGCTAATGCCGGTTACGATCCTGTCTATGGGGCAAGACCTTTAAAGCGTACTTTGCAGCAAATGTTAGAAAATCCTTTGGCAAAAGATATTTTGACGGGGCAGTTTGGTGCGGGTGATGAAATTAAGGTAGATCTTTTAAAGGATAAATTGGTATTTGAGCAGGGAAGGAAATCATGAAATTTTTTTTTAGAGTAAGCTTATTTTTTTCATTTTTGTTTTTGTCTGCATGCATGAATCTTACGCATTATGATGTGGTGGATCAAAAAGTCAAACCCAGTGCGTCGGTGCAAGGTGTGGCGGCGGGTGCTGTGGGTGGTGCGGCGGTGGGTGCAGTGTTGGGGAATGTTGCGATGCCCACGGTGGCCGGTGGTGTGGTCGGTGGTGTGATGGGCGCTTCGCTCACGCAAGCTTGGGGGGCGCGAGAATACATTGCACGTGCGGGTGGAAAAGTGGTGCAAGTGGGAGAAGAGGTAACCGTCTATATTCCAAACGATGTTTTGTTTGCAGAACCTGCCTGCTCCCGGCTTTCCTTATGCAGTTATCCTCTCTTAGACCAAGTAGCGGTGTTGTTAAAAACATTTAATCCTGGCGCGCCTATGATGCTCACAGGACATACGGATGATGTGGGAGGCAGCCAATATAAGTGTCGTCTTTCCGATAAACAAGCGCATGCTGTGGCAGCTTATTTGTGGACGCAAGGTGTGCCACTGCAACAACTTAAGGTGATTTCAGCAGGGGACAGTGATCCTATTGCTTCAAATCGAAATATACGTGGTAGTGCGGCTAATCGACATATTCAAATTGATATTCGTCCGACGCAATGCAGTTAAGAATGAATTTTTATTTTCATTCGGTGCTTACCTTCAAAATTGGATTGTATTTTTTGAAATACAAGAATAAAATTTCGTCCTCTATTTTACCTGATTTAATTTTTTCTTAATTTAAATGTTCTTAAATACTGGCACAATAAATTGAGATAGAAGTTAAGTTTTATTTAAGGATATATCGATGACTCACGCTCATGAAGAAGCATTACCGAAGAAGACGCGTTGGCAGCGTTTCAGAGATTATTGGCTTGTTGATAAAAGCTTTGAAGTGCTTTCTAAGAAAAAAGTGATATTGAGGCTTTTAAAAGAAGATGAGGAAAAAAAACTTAAAGAAGATGAGGAAAAAAAATCGATCGTTAGTGGTGTTTTAGAAGGACGGGAGTTTTTAGAAGAAGAACAGTCTGCTGAGGCAGAAAGCGTAGTTACAATTTCCGTTTCGGATAAAGAAAAAAAAGAAATTGTTGCTGCGTATTGTGCTTTGCTTGAACCCAGCGAAGAACTCTTAAGAGATAGAGCTTATGCGCGTCTCAATAAAAAATGGACTAGATATCAGGGCTGGAAGTCAGGACAACAACCACAAGAATCATTAAAAGTTGAGATAGATACACAGGCTTTGTTGTCTACAGAAAATTCACAGAAAGCTCAAGCATCTAAATTAATGAAAGAGGAAAAAAAGCAGAAGAACGAATTGTTTTTCTGGTGTTTGTCAGAAGAAAGAAAATTGGCAGGAGACAATAAAAAGGTAAATTACGATAAAAAGGTTGATGTAGAGGCTTTGATTGAAAGACTACGAATAACAGGCAAAAATGCGCGAGCGGCTTGTGAGAAAGCAAAAAAGATGCTTCAGGAGACGAATGAAGAAGAGGCTTTAAAGCAGGCTTTACAAAAAGAGCGACTTACAGAAGAAGAGATAGAAAACGTTAAAATCATCAAACAACGTATCGATACGTATTTCGCACCTAAAAAACTTAAAAATAAAGGCGAATTTATTAATGAAGAAGGTGAGGTGGTTAAAGAGGAATATGCCGCTGAAACAAATTCAGTTGAAGACGGATCTCTTTCTAGAGTGAACAGTAAGGGGAAAAGAGTCCGTTATTTCATCGGCAAGCTTGCTTCTTTAATATTTTCTTTTGGTTGTGGTCTCACAACGGCGGGTG
>Ga0156273_136_pt1 | contig 21163 bp, 13 predicted proteins | sample RifCSPlowO2_12_FD_107922 | JGI IMG/M metagenome (GOLD analysis project Ga0156273, IMG submission 107922) | Gammaproteobacteria bacterium RIFCSPLOWO2_12_FULL_38_14 | reverse complement strand
TGTTACGAAGATATTGGAGTAGAGGTTTGCCCTCACCCTACCCCTCTCCCGCAAGCGGGAGAGGGGGGTGTTATATAGGCCAGTAGCTCAATTGGGTTTAATGCGAGTTAGTGAGCATTAAACGGGCGACAGGATGTCGCCCAGGGTGCGTATCTATAAGAACGATCTAAGGCCAGGATGGCCTGGATAGAAATTAAAAATATTTAGGCCAGTAGCTCAATTGGTAGAGTAGCGGTCTCCAAAACCGCGGGTTGGGGGTTCGAGACCCTCCTGGCCTGCCATTTTAAAAAGAGATTTGAAATGAATGTAGAGAATATTCAACAAACGCAATTGAAAGAACGATTTAAATGGGCATTGATTGCAATTTTATTTCTGACAGCTGTTGTATTAAATCTTGTTTTTGTTAAAATCTCGCTCGCAATTCGATTGATAGCCTGGATTTTGTTGCTTTGTCTTGCCACCTTCATTGCATACCACACACGTGCAGGACAAACAGCCTGGCACTTTATGCAAACGGCGCAGGTAGAGCTTAAACGAGTTGTTTGGCCCACTCGAAAAGAAACAATTCAAACGACGATAGCGATTGTTATCATGGCTTGTGTTGTGGCTTTATTTTTGTGGGGAATAGACAGTGTGTTATTATGGGCGGTTAGCTTGCTCACGGGTCAAAAAGGGTAACCAGTAATGCTTGAAGAAATGGGGCAGTCATTGCCAGAACAACCTAATGCAGAGCAAGAAACTTCAGAAAAAGCTGCACATACCGCAAAACGTTGGTATGTGGTGCACGCTTATTCTGGTTTTGAAAATTTTGTAGCGAAAGCTTTAAAAGAACGTATTCAATCAAAAAAATTAGATGATAAATTCGCTGAAATTCTTGTTCCAACAGAAGATGTTGTTGAAATGCGGGCAGGGCAAAAACGTAAAAGTGAAAGAAAATTCTTTCCAGGTTATGTCTTAGTAAAAATGGAAATGAATGATATTACCTGGCATCTTGTGAGGAAAACACCGAAAGTATTGGGTTTTATCGGTGGAACAAGTGATCATCCGGCGCCTATCACAGAAAAAGAAGCCGACGCTATTTTGCAAAGAATGCAAGAAGGTGTGGATAAACCCAGGCCGAAAGTTTTATTTGAACCCGGTGAAGTGGTGAGAGTCACGGAAGGTCCTTTCACCGACTTTAATGGTGTTGTTGAAGAAGTAAATTACGAGAAAAATAAACTTCGTGTTGCTGTTTTGATTTTTGGTCGTTCTACTCCGGTAGAACTTGAATTTAGTCAGGTTACAAAAGCGTAACTAATTATTATTCGGGGAGCTAATTTTTTTTAGCGTAGGGCCTGTTGACAATTCGCTAGCTTGAGCCGAAACGCCTTGATTTGTGAGCATCGCAGCGGAGCATACATGTCGGTATGTGAGCAGCGAAGCTCACAAATCAAGGCGTTTCGGCCAAGATAGTAGAATTGTCAACAGGCCCAGACCCACTAGGAGGTTTCATGGCAGCACCCAATCCTAAATCTGCTGGAAAAGCAGCAGGCGGCGCCGGTAAAGGCGGCGCTGGTGGTAAAAGAATTCAAAGTCTTATCAAACTGCAAGTTAAAGCAGGTGAAGCCAATCCAAGTCCACCGGTGGGACCCGCCTTAGGTCAGCATGGTGTGAACATCATGGAGTTTTGTAAAGCCTTTAATGAAAAAACAAAAACAATTGAGAAAGGTTTGCCGATTCCTGTCGTTATTACTGTTTATTCTGATCGAAGTTTTACCTTCATTACAAAAACGCCGCCTGCTTCTGTTTTATTATTAAAATTAGTGGGAGGAAAAGGCAGTAGTACGCCCAAGACAGTGAAGGTAGGAAAAGTAAAGCGAGCGCAATTAGAAGAAATTGCAAAACTTAAAGCGCCTGATTTAACGGCTGCTTCTTTAGATGCGGCTGTGCGTACCATCGCAGGTAGTGCACGTAGCGCAGGTATTGATGTGGAGGGAGTATAAGATGGAAACAACAATGCAACCCTCAAAAAGAATGAGAGCCGCGCTTAAAAATGTAGATAGAACAAAATTATATTCTGCTGAAGAAGCTTTGAAAATTGTAAAAGACAATTCGAAAGTAAAATTTATTGAAAGTGTTGATGTCGCGGTTGTTTTAGGAATTGATATTCGAAAATCAGAACAGTCTGTGAGAGGTGCCATTGTCTTGCCTCATGGAACAGGGAAATCAGTGCGTGTTGCGGTGTTTGCGCAAGGTGCTAATGCGCAAGCGGCGAGTGCGGCGGGTGCAGATAAAGTGGGTTTTGATGATTTAGCTGAAGAAATTAAATCTGGAAAAATAGATTTCGATGTTTTGATTGCAAGTCCAGATGCGATGCGTTTGGTGGGGCAATTAGGTCAAGTCTTAGGTCCCAAAGGTTTAATGCCTAATCCCAAAATTGGTACGGTGACGCCAGATGTGGCGAACGCTGTGAAGAATGCAAAGGGTGGGCAAGTGCGATTTCGTGCTGATAAAAACGGTATCGTGCATTGTGTGATCGGTAAAGTGAATTTTGAAATAAAGCAATTAAAAGAAAACCTTTTTGTTTTATTAAATGAAATAAAAAAATTAAAACCGAATACAGCAAAAGGGGTTTATCTTAAAAAAATAGCTGTTTCAAGTACGATGGGGCCGGGTTTGGTTGTAGACCCTTCAACGATAACTGCATAATTGTTGGGATTGTATTTTTTTATAAAAAGAATTCGCGAAAAAGTAAAAAATATTTTTTACTTTTACTTTTGCGTCGAAGACCGCAGGTGAATAAGAGAGCCAGTCTGTAACTCGCAGTGCGAATTACAGATAAAGTTATTATTATTCTTAATTTTTGTTGCCTGCGCAGACAACAACGCGCTGACATTTTTTTTAAAATGCTAGCCGTTAAGGAGTAAACAGTGGCGCTTAAACTTGAACAAAAGAAGGCGATTGTAGCGGAGGTTGCTAAGGTAGCAACCACTGCCTTATCCGCTGTTGCAGTGGAATACCGTGGATTAACTGTCGTTCAAATGACGCGCTTGCGTGCGATGGCACGTGGCCAAGATGTGTATCTGAGGGTGGTACGCAATACTTTGGCACGCCGTGCCGTGGAAGGATCTTCTTTTGAGTGTATGAAAGAGGTCTTTACGGGGCCGCTTGTTTTGGCATTTTCTCGCAGTGACCCGGGTGCAGCAGCACGGATTATGCGTGATTTTTCAAAAGATAATGAGTTGCTGGTGGTAAAGGCTTTATCGGTCAGTGGGCAGCTTTTAGCGGCAAATGAAATCGATAAACTTGCAAACTTACCGACGAGAAAAGAAGCCCTGGCGATGTTGATGAACGTCATGCAGGCGCCTGTCGTCAAGTTTGTTCGTACTTTAGCAGAACCCCATGCGAAATTGGTTCGCACTTTTGGCGCGGTACGCGATCAAAAACAACAGCAAGTAAATTAATTTATTTTTATTTTCAGGAGTGACTATGTCAGTTTCTATTTCTAAAGAAGATATTTTGGAAGCTATTTCTAATATGAGTGTTATGGATGTTGTTGAACTTGTGAAATCAATGGAAGACAAATTCGGTGTTTCTGCTGCCGCTGCAGTGGCTGTTGCGGTACCGGGGGCCGTTGCTGCAAATACAGCTGCAGAAGAGAAAACTGAATTTAATGTTGTAATGACAAGCTTTGGCGAAAACAAAGTGAATGTCATTAAAGCCGTGCGCACCATCACCGGTCTTGGTTTGAAAGAAGCAAAAGATTTGGTGGAAGCTGTGCCTGCGCTTGTGAAGGAAGCTGTTTCTAAGGCAGATTCTGCAAAATTCAAGAAAGAACTTGAAGAAGCAGGTGCAACTGTTGAGATTAAATAATCTCGCAAGACTTATTTTTCAAATACAAATAAACAACCTACCCTTTTACGGGTAGGTTGTTATTTCCATTTTTGTTTGCAAGCAAGAGGAACGAGTCAATGACTTCTACTGCGAAAAAACGCGTTCGATTGAGTTTTGGTAAGCATCAGTCAGTTCAACCAGCACAAGGGGCTCGATTGCTGGATATCCAAAAAAAATCTTACGAGAGTTTCTTGCAAGCCCATGTCCTTCCTGAAAAAAGATGTGATCAAGGTTTGAATGCAGCGCTTAAATCTGTGTTTCCCATGACCGGTTTTTCAGGTCATGCAATTTTAGAATATGTTGATTATGTTTTAGGTGAACCTGTTTTTGATGTGAATGAGTGTCATTTACGTGGTTTAACCTATGCGGCACCGTTACGTCTAAAGGTGCGTTTGGTCATTTACGATAAAGAAGCGCCTTCGGAAAGCAAGGTGGTGAAAGATATCAAAGAACAAGAAGTTTATATGGGTGAATTGCCTTTAATGACAGATACAGGAACGTTTGTGATTAATGGTACCGAGCGTGTTGTTGTGTCGCAATTGCATCGTTCGCCGGGCGTTTTCTTTGAGCATGATCGAGGAAAAACGCACTCATCAGGAAAACTGCTTTATTCTGCGCGCATCATTCCTTACCGTGGTTCTTGGTTGGATTTTGAATTTGATCCAAAAGACTGTGTTTTCGTGCGTATCGACCGTCGACGTAAATTGCCGGTGACGGTGCTTTTCCGTGCTTTGGGTATGCGAACAGAAGAAGTGCTTGCGTGTTTTTATGAATTTAATAATTTTCATATCAAAGAAGAAAAATTAACTTTAGATTTGGTCCCCGATCGTTTGCGCGGTGAAATTGCCATGTTCGATATTAAAAATAAAGCGGGAGCGGTGTTGGTTGAGCAAGGTCGCCGTATTTCAATGCGTTATATTCGCCTGATTGAAAAAGCAGGTATTCATAAGCTTGAAGTACCGCACGATTATGTGATGGGGAAATCTTTGGCAAACCCTGTGATTGATCAATCAACCGGTGAAATGTTAGCAGAAGCGAACACTGAAATTACGGCTGATTTACTGAGTAAAATACAAAAAGCAGGCATCAAAACATTCCAAACAATTTATACCAATGATTTGGATTGTGGCCCTTATATTTCTGACACTTTAAAAATTGATTCAACGCGCAATGACTATGAAGCCTTAGTTGAAATTTACAGAGTGATGCGCCCTGGTGAGCCACCGACGCGTGAAGCGGCAGAAGCTTTATTTAAAAATTTATTTTTTGCATTTGAGCGTTACGATATTTCTGCGGTAGGCAGAATGAAGTTTAATCGACGTGTGGGTCGAAAAGAAATTGTGGGTTCCTCTGTGCTTTCTAAAGAAGACATCGTTGACGTGGTGCGTGTTTTAGTGAGTATACGTGATGGCAAAGGCACGGTGGACGATATTGATCATTTAGGCAATCGCCGTGTACGCAGCGTGGGTGAAATGACAGAAAATCAATTTCGCGCAGGCTTGGTGCGTGTGGAGCGTGCGGTGAAAGAGCGTTTGAGTGTTTCTGAAATTGAAACCTTGATGCCGCAAGATTTAATGAATGCTAAACCTGTAATGGCAACGATTAAAGAATTTTTTGGATCCAGTCAATTATCTCAATTTATGGATCAAAATAACCCTCTGTCTGAAGTGACGCACAAGCGTCGTGTTTCTGCTTTGGGGCCAGGAGGATTAACGCGCGAACGTGCAAGCTTTGAAGTACGCGATGTACATCCAACGCATTATGGTCGTGTTTGTCCGATTGAAACACCGGAAGGACCTAACATCGGCTTAATCAATTCTTTGGCGATTTATGCGCGCACCAATGAATATGGATTTTTAGAAACACCGTATCGAAAAGTCGTGAATGGGCATACGACAGAAGAAACTGAATATTTGTCTGCAATTGAAGAAGGTGATTTTGTCATTGCACAAGCCAATTCAAAGCAAGATGAGAAAGGACGTTTGGTAGATGATCTTGTGCCTTGTCGTTATAAAAATGAATTTACATTTATGACGGTAGATAAAATTCAATTTATCGATATTTCTCCGCGACAAATTGTTTCTGTGGCAGCAGCCTTGATTCCTTTCTTAGAGCACGATGATGCTAACCGTGCTTTGATGGGTTCAAACATGCAACGCCAAGCTGTTCCTGTTTTACGTGCTGAAAAACCTTTGATTGGCACGGGAATTGAACGTGTCGTTGCTGTTGAGTCGGGTGTGACAGTGGTCGCAAAGCGTGGAGGCATCGTTGATTTTGTTGATGGGGCGCGTGTTGTTGTGCGGGTTAATGAAGATGAAACATCTGCAGGCGATGCGGGCGTGGATATTTATAACTTAACGAAATACACCCGTTCAAATCAAAATACCTGTATTAATCAACGTCCTTTAGTGAAGGCCGGTGATGTCATTGAAGCAGGCGCGGTGCTGGCGGATGGTCCTTCAACAGATTTAGGTGAGTTAGCCTTAGGACAAAATCTTTTAGTCGCCTTCATGCCATGGAATGGATATAACTTTGAAGATTCTATTTTAATTTCTGAGCGTGTAGTTCAGGAAGATCGTTTCACCTCTATTCATATCGAGGAATTGTCTTGTATCGCGCGTGATACAAAACTAGGTTCAGAAGAAGTGACAGCCGATATTCCGAATGTGGGTGAAGGTGCCTTATCTAAATTAGATTCCTCGGGCATTGTATACATTGGTGCTGAAGTTTCGCCTGGCGATATTCTTGTGGGTAAGGTCACGCCTAAAGGTGAAACGCAATTGACACCGGAAGAAAAATTATTGCGAGCAATCTTTGGTGAAAAAGCCTCTGACGTGAAAGATTCTTCTTTGCGTGTGCCTGCGGGTATGCAAGGAACGGTGATCGATGTGCAAGTCTTTACGCGAGAAGGTGTGAAGAAAGATGCGCGTGCTTTGGCGATCGAAGAAGCGTCGCTTGAAAAAGTGAAAAAGGATTTATATGACGAATACCGTATTCGTGAAGAAGATGTTTATCTGCGTGTTGAAAAACTTTTGCTGAATAAGATTGCTGAAAAAGGGCCAGAAAGTTTGAAATCGGGCAGTAAAATCACAGCAGAATATTTAGAGAAAATAGGTCGTGAAAAATGGTTTGATGTTTTGCTTCGTAATGACGATGTCAGTGAACAACTGGAAAAATTATCATTACGCGTTGAAGAATTAAGGGAAGAGCATAAAGAAAAACTAGAAGCCAAGCGCAAAAAATTAATGCAAGGTGATGATTTATCCCCGGGGATCTTGAAAATAGTCAAAGTATATTTGGCTGTAAAGCGACGTATTCAAGCGGGAGACAAAATGGCGGGACGTCATGGAAATAAAGGCGTTATCTCGACGATTGTATCTGTAGAAGACATGCCTTACCTTGAAGATGGAACGCCGGTAGATATCGTTTTGAATCCGCTGGGTGTGCCTTCGCGTATGAATGTGGGACAGGTTTTGGAAACCCATTTAGGTTGGGCTGCTAAAGGCTTGGGTCTAAAGATAGGTGAATTGCTTGAGCGCCAAGCGAAAGTAAAAGAAGTGCGAGACTTGCTTGTAAAGATTTATAAACATGGCTCAGAGCAGACTTGTGACTTAAATAAATTTTCTGACGAAGAAATCATGGCGCTTGCAAATAACCTCAAAGGCGGTGTGCCCATGGCAACGCCGGTATTTGATGGCATCACAGAAAAAGAAATTCGTGAAATGTTGCAACTTGCGGGATTACCCGAAAAAGGTCAAACCACTTTATATGATGGTAGGACGGGGGTGAAATTCGAAAGACCGATCACCGTGGGATACATGTATATGTTGAAGCTTAATCACTTGGTGGATGACAAGATGCATGCACGTTCAACGGGTTCTTATAGTTTGGTCACGCAACAACCGTTAGGGGGTAAAGCTCAATTTGGTGGACAGCGTTTTGGAGAAATGGAAGTTTGGGCGCTAGAAGCTTACGGTGCTGCCTACACACTTCAAGAAATGTTAACAGTGAAGTCTGATGACGTGGCAGGGCGTACGAAGATGTATAAAAACATTGTGGATGGCGATCATCGCATGGACCCGGGCATGCCAGAATCCTTTAATGTGTTGATTAAAGAGATTCGCTCTTTAGGTATTAATATTGATTTAGAAAATGATTGATTGTTCGTGCTACCAATGAACTCGTTTTGGTGGGCAATCTGAAATGAAAAACTTTTCGAAAAATGCTCATGTATTTTTGTATACACTGCGCTTTTTCTCGAAGTTTTTTATTTCACCTTACCTCACCAAAAGCGTGTTCACTTGAATTCGAATTTAGATGTTGTAAATTTTTATTGACGAGGGTATTCACTTGAAAGACTTATTGCACCTTTTAAAGCTACAAGGTAATCAATTCGAGGAATTTGATGCTATTCGTATTGGTTTGGCGCCGCCTGACATGATTCGTTCATGGTCTTATGGTGAAGTTAAAAAACCCGAGACAATTAACTATCGTACGTTTAAACCCGAACGAGATGGATTATTCTGCGCGAAAATTTTTGGTCCTATTAAAGATTATGAATGCTTATGTGGGAAATACAAACGTTTGAAACACCGCGGTGTGATTTGTGAAAAATGCGGTGTGGAAGTGGCGTTGGCGAAAGTACGACGTGAGCGCATGGGACACATTGAGCTTGCAACGCCGGTAGCACACATATGGTTTTTAAAATCTTTACCTTCACGTATTGGTTTATTGTTAGATATGACGCTCAGAGACATTGAGCGTGTTTTATATTTTGAAGCCTTTGTTGTGGTTGATCCAGGCATGACGCCTTTGGAAAAAGGGCAGTTGTTATCAGACGATGCTTATTTGGAAGCGATTGAAGAACACGGTGATGAATTTGATGCGCGCATGGGTGCTGAAGCCGTACAAAAATTATTGTTGGGAATTGATCTTGAAAAAGAAATTGCAAGATTGCGTTTGGAAATTCCAAATACGACTTCTGACACAAAATTAAAAAAATTATCGAAACGTTTAAAACTTTTAGAATCTTTGCATAACTCAGGCAATCGTCCGGAGTGGATGATCATGACAGTATTGCCTGTGCTTCCGCCGGATTTAAGACCCTTGGTCCCTTTAGATGGCGGGCGTTTTGCGACGTCTGATTTAAATGACCTGTATCGTCGTGTGATCAACCGAAATAATCGCTTAAAAAGGCTACTTGATTTGAGTGCGCCGGATATTATCGTACGCAATGAAAAACGTATGTTACAAGAAGCAGTGGATGCTTTATTAGATAATGGTCGTCGTGGACGTGCGATCACGGGCAGTAACAAACGACCTTTAAAATCTTTAGCAGATATGATCAAAGGAAAACAAGGGCGTTTTCGTCAAAATTTATTGGGGAAACGTGTCGATTATTCCGGTCGTTCTGTGATCGTGGTGGGACCGACTTTGCGCTTACATCAATGTGGGTTACCCAAGAAAATGGCCCTTGAATTATTTAAACCTTTTATTTTTAGTAAATTACAATATCGTGGTTTGGCGACCACCATCAAAGCCGCCAAGCGTATGGTGGACAGAGAAGATCCTGAAGTATGGGATGTTTTAGAAGAAGTGATTCGTGAGCATCCGGTGTTATTGAATCGTGCGCCCACCTTGCACCGTTTAGGTATTCAAGCGTTTGAACCTGTGTTAATCGAAGGTAAAGCGATCCAACTGCATCCGCTAGTATGTACAGCGTATAACGCAGACTTTGACGGTGACCAAATGGCAGTGCATGTGCCCTTAACCTTAGAAGCACAGCTTGAAGCGCGCAGTTTAATGATGTCTACCAATAATATTTTATCCCCGGCCAGTGGTGAGCCTGTGGTAGTGCCTTCACAAGATGTTGTGTTGGGTTTGTATTACCTCACGCGAGACCGAGTGAATGCCAAAGGGGAAGGCATGGTATGTGCTGATGTGAATGAAGTACACCGAGCTTATGATTTAGGTCATGTTGAACTTCAAGCGCGTATCAAAGTGAGAATCAAAGAATCCCTTTATAATGACAAAGGCGTGTTAGAAGAAAAAATTTCTTTGGTTGATACTACGGTGGGACGTGCGATCCTTTCTGAAGTTTTACCTAAAGGTTTACCGTTTGAATTAGTCAATCGTACTTTGAAGAAAAAAATTATTTCAGAAATCATCAATGTGTGTTATCGAAAATTAGGTTTAAAAGAAACGGTGTTAATCGCAGACCAGTTGATGTATACCGGATTTCATTATGCAACTTACTCTGGTATTTCTATTGGCTTGAATGATTTAATTATTCCGGAAGCAAAAGCAGAAATTATTGCTTCTGCAGAAAAAGAAGTAAAAGAAATTGAAAAACAATATGCTTCGGGGCTGGTGACGCAAGGTGAGCGTTACAGTAAAGTTGTCGACACTTGGTCGCGTACGCGAGACCTGGTGACCAAAGCCATGATGGAAAAACTCGCTGTTGAAATTGTTGTTGATAGAAAGGGTGAGTCAACGCGACAAGAATCCTTTAATTCAGTTTACATGATGGCAGACTCTGGTGCGCGGGGTTCTGTTGAGCAGATGCGACAATTAGCCGGTATGCGAGGTTTGATGGCCAAGCCAGATGGCACCATCATTGAAACACCGATCGTTGCTAACTTCCGCGAAGGATTAAACGTATTGCAATATTTTATTTCCACCCACGGTGCCAGAAAAGGTTTGGCAGATACTGCATTAAAGACAGCAAATTCAGGTTACCTCACACGACGTTTAGTGGATGTGGCACACGATGTTGTTGTGTTTACCAATGATTGTGGTACCAAGCGGGGTTTGATTTTAACGCCGCACATTGAAGGAGGCGACGTTGTTGAACCTTTGCGTGAGCGTGTTCTAGGACGTGTGTTAATTGAAGAAGTGTTAATGCCACATTCTAAAGATGTGTTGATTCCTGCGGGCACATTATTAGATGAAGATAAAGTTGATCTTCTAGAAAAGCACATGATAGATGAAGTTAAAGTGCGATCCCCTATTACTTGTGAAGCACGTTATGGTATTTGTGCTTTGTGTTATGGTCGTGATTTGGCGCGTGGGCATTTGGTCAATATGGGTGAAGCTGTGGGGGTTATTGCAGCGCAATCCATTGGTGAACCGGGCACACAATTAACGATGCGTACCTTCCATATTGGGGGTGCTGCATCACGTACGACAGCCATTAATAATGTTCAAGTAAAATCAAAAGGGCATGTGAAGTTACACAATATTAAATTAGTCACGCATGCGCACGGACACCGTGTTGCTGTTTCGCGCTCAGGCGAATTGACGGTGATTGATGGACAAGGTCGTGAAAGAGAGCGTTATAAAATTCCTTACGGTGCGAATATTTCTGTGAAAGAAGGGGACACGGTTGAAATTGGTGAAATCGTCGCGCAATGGGATCCACACACACATCCTATCATCACAGAAGTAGAAGGTTGCATTCAATTTCAAGATTTCATTGAAGGTGTCACCATTAACCGACAAACAGATGAAATGACAGGGTTGTCAAACATTTTGATCATTGATCAAAAACAACGAAGTGCCAGCGGGAAAGAACTGCGTCCTGTATTGAAGTTAGTAGATGAGAAAGGCAAAGATCTTTGTCTTGCTGGAACCAACTTACCTGCCAATTATTTTTTAACAACCAATGCGATTGTTTGTGTTGAAGATGGCGCGAAGGTAGGCATGGGTGATGTTATCGCGCGTATTCCGCAAGAAACATCAAAAACGGGGGATATCACAGGGGGTTTACCGCGAGTAGCTGATTTATTTGAAGCGCGACGTCCTAAAGAACCGGCTATTTTGGCTGAAATTTCCGGAATTGTGAGTTTTGGTAAAGAGACAAAAGGAAAACGCCGTTTAGTTATTACATCGGCTGATGGTATGGCGCATGAAGAAATGATTCCCAAGTGGCGTCATGTGAATGTATTTGAAGGTGAGCATGTGGCACGGGGTGAAACGATTGCTGACGGTGCCTTGAACCCGCATGATATTTTGCGACTATTGGGCGTGGACGCATTGGCCAATCACATTGTTAATGAAGTACAAGATGTATATCGATTACAAGGTGTAAAAATCAATGATAAACACATTGAAGTGATTGTCAGACAAATGTTGCGTAAAGTGATGATCCTGAGCTCAGGTGAAACTGCATTTTTGCATGGTGAGCAAGTGGATGAAATTGCTTTCCGTGATGAAAATCAGCGAGTGATTGCTGAAAATAAAAAACCTGCGACAGCGGAGAATGTATTACTGGGTATTACAAAAGCTTCTTTGTCGACAGACTCTTTTATTTCTGCGGCTTCATTCCAAGAAACAACGCGTGTATTAACGGAAGCGGCTGTTTCTGGTAAACGGGATGAATTAAAAGGTTTAAAAGAAAATGTCATGGTAGGTCGATTAATTCCTGCCGGGACAGGTTTGGCCTATCATATGCGACGACGTCAAAAACAGATGGGTAATATTGAGAAACTGGTGGTGCCACAACAAATTACTGTTTCTGATGTTGAGCAAGCACTCAGTGAAGCATTACAAGAACAAGAAGTGAGGCAAGAGGCAGGAAATAGCGAATAAAAACAGAATTCGATACCCAGGGTTACGTTGTGCTTCGCACAACTCACCCTTATATCTAGAAAATCATGATATAAAAGAATTCTTATTGACGTTGTACGCTGTCAGGTCTTCGACCTGATAAATTCGTCATGAATAAATTCTCGGGGGTTTTTATCAGGCCGAAGGCCTGACAACAACGTCAAGCCCCACCTTAGGTTCACGTAGTGAACCGTAAGGTGGGGTATGTGAATAGTCCACGTTTTCAGCGCTGTAAGCGCGAAAGAAAATAATAGGTAGCCTATAATTCGTGTAATAATGAAATAAAGCAAAATGAGACGTTTTTCCCACGGACGACTGTAATACCCCTTACCTCTCGAAGATGCGAACCTACGCTTCGGGCTTGCATTCATCTTGCGATGATCTTCATTCGCAAAAATCCTCATGTGTAGTCGTACACGTGGCGGTTTTTGCTCAATCAGATCATCGCAATCTGAACGCGATCCCTGGGCGTAACTTCGCATCTTCAAGAGGTAAGGGGTATAGCAAAAAAACTTTTGTCGAGAGAACCATCATCATGTTAGAAACCGCATCGTCATCTACATCTTTGCCTCCTTCATCATCAGAAGAAAAATCCGCTTTTAATGGATTCACAAAATTATTTTTTTCGGTGCCAGAAGAAAAAAAAGAAGATTCAATGCTTGTTAAAATAACTGTTTTCCCTAGGGTAGGAGAAGATTTTGAAAAATTTTTAAAAAGTGAAAGAGGGGGGCATTTTAAAAGAGAAATCGAAGATGGATTAAAAAAATTAAAAGATAAATATACCTTCAAGTCTCAGCTGGGTGATTTACTTGATGGAGAGATTTTATTTGAAAAACTTTTGAAGAAGAAAACTCTTGATCAGTCTTCTTTAGATTACATTAATGCTTTTTCTAGGATTGTTGAATTAATACAACAAGAAAAATTGCTTCCAATGGAGATGATACAAAAATCATTGAAAGATTTTTTTGATTCCGAGTTAGATGAATCCAAAATAAAGAATATTTTTATTGGATTAACAAAAACTGCTGTTGAAAAATATGTTGAAATTCTAAAATCCTGGGCAACACAGCATGGAATCTCTCTTCCTTCTAGAGAAGTGTTTAATGTTTTTAATTGCTATTTTTCAGCGAATATTATTCGAGATGAAAGGCGGGGTTTGTTATTTGAAGGTGTTCGCTTATTAGAAAAAATTTGTTTGTTGATGCAAGAGGATAAAATTAAAGAATCGAAATATTGGGCTATTTCAGGTTTGTTGTCAGATTTGGGAGTTTGCGAGCCGGGTGTATTGACACACTTGGAAGATACTTATCGACAATTAATAGCAGGCCCTGAGTTTTTTCTGATGAATATCCGAAAAGACTTAGCTCAAGATATTGGGGGTAGGATTTTGCAAGAGCGTTTTCCAGAAAGAGATAGGGGAATGGATATTCACGTATTAAATACGCTTTTTGGTTTAAGTCAATCAGAATTGGGAGTAACGAATGTAGAAGATCATTATGCCTCAAATGATTATAGCGTCAAACATGCGTTAGAGATACAGGATGAATTTGTTTCAACATTTAAAGCAAAATGCAGACCTGAATATATTTTAGAAAAAATATTAAAAAATGTAGGGAAAGATATTCAAAAAAAAATGGAATTATTAAATTCTGAAGAAATATCAGAAGAACAAGATAAGAGTGCGATTGTTTTACAGCTTTATTCTTCTTTTGAAGATTATGGCAAAGACGAGAATTTTAATTTTAGACGTTTTTTGTTTGATCAAGCTGTTCTAGAACAATCGGAATATAAAAAATATGTTTTATCTGTTGATGCGAATGATATTTTAGTAGAAAGTTTCATTCGTCGTTTAATCCAATCGGGACATTTAGTAAAACGAGATTTTGCTTTTGAGAGAGCGTATTTTCGTTTTATGGAGATATTGGATAGTCAGCTCGGATTAACACAAGAACAAATAAACGAATTATTTACGAAAAGAGAATATGAGCGTATCGGCATGCAAGTTGCGGCTATGCAAGATGCGACTATCACACAAAAGTATCTTAAGTTATTACAACAAGGCGTTGAAAATAAACAAGTGCCGCCTGAAAAAATCGCTGTGTTTTTGATGGAACAAGATGAAGAAGGTGGCTCTTTAGGGATGGCTGTTGCTCGTTATCAAGATGCTGCTAGTACGCAGCAGTATTTTAACTTGTTACAGAAATGGTGCGAGGATGGATTATTAAAATCTGATGAGGTAGTTAGGCTTTTAACCCAGAAAAACCAAAGAGGTCTCTCTCTAGGAATGTTTGTGGTGCGCAATCAAGATGCGACTATCACACAAAAGTACCTTAAGTTATTACAACAAGGCATTGAAAATAAACAAGTGCCGCCTGAAAAGATCGCTGTGTTGTTGGTGGAGAAAGATGAAGAGGGTAACTCTTTAGGGATGGCTGTTGCTCGTTATCAAGATGCTGCTAGTACGCAGCAGTATTTTAATTTATTACAGAAATGCTGCGACGATGGATTATTAAAATCTGATGAGGTAGTTAAGATTTTAACCCAGAAAAATAAAAGAGGTCGCTCTCTAGGAATAATTGTGGCACGTAATCAAGATGCTTTAAGCATGCAACAGTATTTTAATTTTTTACAGAAATGTATGGGAGAGGGGTTATTAAAATCGGATGAAGTATTTGGGTTTTTAACCGAGCAAGGTGGAGAAGGTTGGTCTTTAGGAATGTTTGTGGCTAGACATCAAGATGCTTTAATCACGCAGCAGTATTTCAAATTATTATCCTGGTGTGTTGATCATGGATTGTCGAGTCGTGAGCAACTATTGCTATGTTTAATATCAAAAAATAATTTTACTTGGCATCTCGGGATGTATTTAGCTTTTTATCAAGATGCTCTAAGCACGCAACAGTATTTTAATTTATTGCAGTGTTGTCTTGAAAAAGAGTTATTAAAGCCTGATGAGGCAGTGAGGTTTTTAGGGCAGCAAAATGATCAAGGTTGGTCTTTAGGAATGCTTGTGGCGCGTTATCAAGATGCGACTACTGTACAAAACTATTTTGATTTTTTAGAGAAAATTATAAGGACGGATCTTTCTTTTATGAATAATGTTTTATTTTTATTGTGTCTTCACAGTCATGATGATCAGACGATGGAAAGATTGATGGGTTCTGCTATTTTTGACAAGATTCGTCATTTAAGAGAAATCGCCAAAGAAAAAGATAGAATCCAAAAAGAAGAGGGGCTTTCTCCTAGTCAGGCTCAGCTGTGGATTAGGTACGAACAAAAATTCAAGACTCATTTTTTAAATAATGACGCGTTGACACAAGAGAAGATGTTAGAAATAGCGCGTTTACCAGACAGTGAAGTTGAAAATTTTTATTCTAAAACAAAAATTTTGCAAGGGAAGTTAAAAGTTGATGTTTTATCTGAAGCTTTTTTAAAGAAAGTGAATTCAACAACGCAGAGAGTATCGTCGGAGGAAGCTAGGGGCCTATTAAAACTCAAATTTGCCAATCAGATGATTGCTTTTGTAGAGCAAGAAAGTCAGTGTGATTTTTCTTGTCTTGAAAAAGCAGCCCTTTATACTTATGCGGCGCATTCAAAAATGGCAACACTCGGTGCGGTTGTTTCTAAAACCCGGGCTTCTCAGCTTTTAGAAAAAATGGCGGAAGGGGAACGTAAAGCCAGTGAAGAGATGAGGGTGAATGCCTATTTTCAACGGCTTCATTAGTCGTTCGTGGAAAACGCCATTTTTATTTTATTTTTTTTCTTCCCAAATTTCATTTTGACCAAGCCAGCCTTGGATCGCATAGAACGGAATAGCTTCAACCGAATTGAAATTTTCTTCATTTGATTCTGAAATCTTTAATCCTAAAGGTGAATGTGGGTGAGATTGAAGAAAGAGCTGCAGGCTTTTCATGCGGCCACTATGACCTGATTTAACTTCCACAGGAATAATTTTTCTATTTTTAAGAAATAAAAAATCTATTTCGGCATTACTTTGTTTTTCTTCCCGATGCCAATAAAAAAGTTCGGGCGGAGTTTGTTGCATGGTGTAAGCAATATATTCTTGCTGTACAAATTGTTCTGCAATATTACCGCTATGTTTAACGGTAAGCGGTTGGAATAACCAATCTTTCATTGTCACATTTAATAAACGTTGCAAAAGACCTGTATCACATAAATAGACTTTGAAACGTTTGTCTTCTTTTCCTGAAGATAAGGGTAAACCCTGGGCGCTTGTGTGGTAGGCACGATAGATAATCCCAGCCAATTCTAATAGCGCTAGTGCCTCTTTCAAGTCTTTTGCGCGTATATCTGGATCCACCGTTACATATTTAAATTTTTGCCCTAGTTGTTGTCCTACGCTTGAAAACATACGTTCTAGATAAGGAATTTGGTGATCTTTCGCGTAGCGATTAAAGTCTTGGCGATAAGAAAGTAAGATTTCTGATTGAACTTCTTCGCATAAGTTGTAATTGCTTTGTGATATCCAAGCATCTAAAACAGCAGGCATGCCACCCAACCAACAGTATCGTTTTACTTCTTCAAGCAGTATTTCATGTAAGGGTGCGTTGAGTTTTAATTTGTTTTGCGCTTCTTGATAGAGTTTTTCACGGTTGACTGCGAAACAATATTCTTTAAAAGACAAAGGATATAAATACAGAAATTGCACTCGACCAACCGGCATACCGATATGTTTCAATTTAAAATCGATAAGAGAACCTGCAGCAATCACATGCAGGGATTGCATTTCTTCTTTGAAGTAGCGCAATGCTGTGATAGCTTGCTCGCACTCTTGAATTTCATCAAAAAACAACAAGGTTTTGCCCGGGATAATGGGTTTATTCGCATAAGCTGAGATTTTTTGAGTGAGATGGATGGGTTCGAGGGAGTCGTTGAAAAATTGTTTTACCAATTTATCTTTTTCAAAATTGATCTCGATACAGTATTCAAATTCTTCGCCGAATTGTTTGATGAGATAAGTCTTCCCAACTTGTCTTGCGCCTCGAACGAGTAAGGGTTTTCGTAAAGGATGGGTTTTCCATTTTCTTAGTGAAGTTAAGGCTGTTCTGGGGATGTTTGACATTTATATAGGGTTGGTTGGCGTTAATATTGATATTTTAAGGCCTTTATTTGTCATTGTCAATGACATTTTATTGGGTTAATTTGACATTGTTGATGATAATTTAATGGGTTAATTTGTCATTTTCTGCGAGAAATAAAATAATTTATTTAGAAGCATTGCTTCATTTTTCCTTAATAAATAGCCAGCGGACTTGAAGTATTCATGTATTTAACAGTAATGCTTTCTTTTTTTAAGAGAGCTTCGTTATACTCGTCACAGTGATAAATCTTAAATACGTATTAGCCTCGAGAGACCTCAGATGCAATTTGCATTAACCTTTGATGATGTTTCCTTAATTCCTGCTTTTAGTCAGGTCTTGCCAAGAGAAGTGGATGTTAAAACCCATCTTACGTCGCAGATTATTTTAAATATCCCCCTGGTTTCAGCAGCGATGGATACGGTTACCGACGCTTCGCTTGCGATTGCCTTAGCGCAAGAAGGAGGGATGGGTATCTTACATAAAAACATGTCGATTACAGATCAAGCTTGGCAAGTCAAAAAAGTAAAAAAATATGAAAGTGGCATTGTGTTGTCACCGATCACGGTATCACCGGATACGACGGTTAAAACATTATTGGAAATAACGCAGCAACATAATATTTCAGGTGTCCCTGTGACAGACGGTGATGATCTTATGGGGATAGTGACAAGTCGTGACGTGCGTTTTGAAACGAATTTAGATCGTCCTGTGTCGCAAATCATGACATCAAAACCTAAATTAGTGACAGTGACAGAAAGCGCCACGCGAGAAGAAGTGATGCATTTACTGCATCAACATCGTATTGAAAAAATATTAATTGTCGATAAACAATTTAAATTAAAGGGTTTGATTACAGTAAAAGATATTTTAAAAGCGAGAAGCAAACCGCAAGCCACAAAAGATGAAGAAGGGCATTTGCGCGTGGGTGCGGCGGTGGGTACGGGTGAAGACACAGAAGAACGTGTCCATGCGCTTGTGGAAGCCGGTGTGGATTTGGTGGTGGTAGATACGGCACATGGTCATTCTAAACGTGTTTTGGATAAGCTTAAGTGGATTAAAAAACAATTTCCTGAATTACAATTAATTGGCGGCAATATTGCGACGGCAGACGGTGCATTGGCATTAGCGCAAGCTGGTGTTGATGGTGTGAAGGTAGGGATTGGTCCTGGGTCGATTTGTACCACGCGCGTGGTGACGGGTGTGGGTGTGCCCCAAATCACGGCGATCATGAATGTTGCCAGTGTGTTAGCTTCCAAAAAAATTTCTATTATTGCTGACGGAGGCATACGTTTCTCGGGGGATATTTGTAAGGCCTTGGTGGCGGGGGCACACGCGGTGATGATAGGGGGTTTATTTGCAGGGACAGAAGAAGCGCCCGGTGAGACAGTGCTTTATCAAGGACGAAGTTATAAAACATATCGAGGTATGGGATCGTTAGGGGCTATGGGGCAAACGCAAGGCTCTAAAGATCGTTATTTTCAAGATCAAGAAGGCAGTTTAGAAAAACTGGTCCCGGAAGGTATTGAGGGGCGGGTGCCTTACAAAGGAAAATTATCAGCAGTGGTGCATCAATTGGTGGGAGGCTTGCGCTCAGGTATGGGTTACACAGGATGTAAAACCCTCGATGAATTACGTAAAAATGCCAAGTTTGTTCAGGTCACGCAAGCGGGTGTGCGTGAAAGTCATGTGCATGATGTGAGTATCACAAAAGCGTCGCCGAATTATCAAGGCGAGCATCATGATGAAATGTAGTCGTTCGTGAAAAACGTCCTTTTTGCTTTATTTCTTTTCTGCTTCTTCACGTGAGACTATGTAATGGTTAACGCATCATTTTTGAAGCCTCATTCTCCCATTCTTATTCTTGATTTTGGATCGCAATATTCCCAATTGATTGCGCGACGCATTCGTGACTTGGGTGTTTACAGTGAAATTCACTCTTACATGCTGACAGAAAAAGAATTACGAGACATTGCGCCCTGCGGCATTATTCTTTCAGGTGGTCCTGACTCAATCAATCAACAACATGCCCCTAAAATACCGAAAGCCGTTTTTGCTTATGGCGTCCCGATCTTGGGTATTTGTTATGGCATGCAAGCGATAGCGATGCAGCTGGGTGGGCAGGTGCAAGCGGGCAAACACGCTGAGTTTGGTTTTTCAAAATTACAAATTGTTGATTTACCTCAAGCATTAAAACCTCATTCTCTTTTTTCGTGTGAAAAAACAGTAGATGTTTGGATGAGCCACGGCGACCATGTCAGTGCTTTGCCACCGGGATTTTATGTGGAAGCAAGGTCAGGCAAAGAAATTGCAGCGATCATGGATCCAAAGCGGCGTTATTATGGTTTGCAATTTCACCCTGAAGTCACTCACACACCGCAAGGTCAATTATTTTTAAAACGTTTTGTATTTGATATTTGTCATTGTTCTTCAAATTGGCAACCCAAAGAAATTATTTCTGAATTGATTCAAGATATTCGTCAAAAAATAAAAAATGAAAAAATCATTCTAGCTTTTTCTGGTGGTGTGGATTCTGCTGTGGTGGCCACCTTATTACATCAAGCAGTGGGTGAACAGTTGCAGTGTATTTTTGTCGACACCGGCTTGCTTCGAAAAAATGAAACCCAAGAAATTAAGTCGATATTTTTAGAAAAATATCATTTTAAATTAAGCATCGTAGATGCAAAGAAAGATTTTTTAAATGTTTTAAAAGGCGTGTTTGATCCTGAAGAAAAAAGAAAACGTGTGGGAGAAATGTTTATTCGTATTTTTGAAGAAGAAGCAAAAAAATATGGAGAATGTCGATGGTTAGCGCAAGGCACGATTTATTCTGACGTCATTGAGTCTTCGGCGGCATCATATGGCGCGCAGATCATTAAATCGCATCACAACGTCGGTGGATTGCCTTCTCGCATGAATTTAAAATTGCTTGAGCCTTTGCGTTATTTATTTAAAGATGAGGTAAGAAAATTAGGATTACTGTTAGGCTTGCCAAAGTCTTGGGTTTACCGTCATCCTTTTCCGGGGGCAGGATTGGCGATACGTGTGTTAGGCGAAGTGACGGAAAATGTTTTAGAAAAATTACGCATTGCGGATGCTATTTTTATTGAAGAATTGAAAAAAAATAATTTTTATGAAAAAGTCAGTCAAGCGTTTGCGGTATTTATCCCTGTCAATTCAGTGGGTGTGATAGGAGATGCACGTCAGTACGCCCCGATCATTGGATTGCGTTCGGTAAAAACAGAAGACTTTATGACGGCGTCTTGGAGTGATTTACCCTATGAGATGCTCGCAACAATTTCTCGACGGATCGTGAATGAAGTGACGGGTGTTTCACGTGTGGTGTATGACATCACAGGCAAGCCGCCCGCGACGATCGAGTGGGAGTAGTGCCTTCCAGGGTTGTATTCTCCAGCAGAGTCTGCATAGGAGTTCTTCCGCAACACATCTTTAATTTTTTCAAGTATTTTGTCAGATCAAGTCGAAACTAATTCAAATTTATAAGAAACTCAGGAATTAAATCTTTTCCCATCTCGCTCCAACCCCAAAACCTTTTACCTTGATTTTTCCTTGATCTCGCAACT
>Ga0156273_156_pt1 | contig 21493 bp, 22 predicted proteins | sample RifCSPlowO2_12_FD_107922 | JGI IMG/M metagenome (GOLD analysis project Ga0156273, IMG submission 107922) | Gammaproteobacteria bacterium RIFCSPLOWO2_12_FULL_38_14 | reverse complement strand
AACCCCAAAACCTTTTACCTTGATTTTTCCTTGATCTCGCAACTCGCGTAATACGAGGCGAATCATATCGCGACCTACGCCAGGACAATCTCTTTCAAGTTCTCTAATTGAAAAAGGTTTCGTTGATCTATTTACTGCAGAAATTACTTGATCCGTCTTCGAACCTTTTCCTTTTTTAATTACTCCTACTCGTTGTTCAAACTCTCGATAAGCAGCGAGTAATGTTCCCCAAAAATAATTTAACCAAGGGAAAACATCATGCTTTGATTCGTGCCAATGTATAGAACTTTTTTCTAATGCCTCATAATATGTTTCTTTTGTCTGTTCGTAGACACGTTCAAGGCTGATATATCGACCCACCTCAATATCCATTTGATAAAGCAGCATCATTAGGGTTAATAATCTCGCTGTTCTTCCATTACCGTCGGCAAAAGGATGTATGCATAAAAAGTCTAAAATCACTAATGGCGCAAAAATTAACGGCTCAGCTTGATGCGCCTGATTTGCAAGTTTGTAGTTACCTAACAAATCATCCATTGCTTGAGGTGTTGATACTGCAGGGACGGGAGAAAATCTAATTCGATGAATTTTTCCTTCAGAGTTTTTTTCTACAATTTGATTATCCTGCATCTTCCAATGGCCACCTCTGCCAGAAGAATAGTGGTATAACATTTGATGCAGCTGCAGGATCACATTCTTCGAAAAAGGCATATCTTTTCCGCTTTCGTGAATTAATGACAGCGCGTCACGATATCCTGCAATCTCTTGTTCAGAACGATTTTTAGGTTGGGTAAAATGCAAAACCAGTTGTTCCACACGAAGATGTGGAGCCAAAATCCCCTCTATCCGGTTTGAAGATTCAGTAGATTCAATAGCAGAAACCTGTCGCAATGCTTCTAATACTTGAGGGGTTTGATGTGTATATAACGCTTGCTTGCCGCGATATTCCCCTATGGTCTTCAATGTAGAAAGTTCAACTTTACTAAAACGCAAATTTTCCAAAAAATCAGGCTCAAGAGATGGCATATTTTATCCTTCGGCTGCTTGTAAAAAAGCATTTTAGCAAAGAAATGGGGTAATATAAACATCAAATTACCCCATTTATACCTCTATTACCTCTTTTATTACCTCTTGATTTTGTCTCAGTGATAAGCAGAGAAGATGATTATTGGCTATATTGTTTTTTTTAATCAATTTAGGGTCTTCTTAAAAAATGAAAATTGCGATGGGTGTTGAGTATGATGGCAGTGCTTATTATGGTTTTCAATTTCAAGAAAATCTACCTACGGTACAGCAAGCCTTGGAATCCGCATTGTCTCGTGTTGCAAACCACTCTATCCGTGTGATTTGTGCAGGACGAACGGATACGGGTGTGCATGCTGTTGAGCAGGTAATTCACTTTGAGTCGAATGCACAGCGATCTACTCGTGCGTGGTTATTGGGTGCGAATACAAATTTGCCCCGTGATATTAGCATTCGCTGGGTTTGCGAAATGCCTTCTGATTTTCATGCCAGATTCAGTGCGATTTCAAGAAGTTATTATTATCTTATTTATAATAACGAAGTGCGTTCAGCGCTTTTACGCAATAAAGCCTATTGGTATTGTCGCCCATTAAATACAGAGTTTATGCAAAAAGCAGCCCATTATTTATTTGGGACACATGATTTTACATCGTTTCGTTCTTCTGGGTGCCAAGCAAAAAAAACGGTACGAACGATAACAGACTTAAGTGTATTTCGAAAAAATGAGTTTGTGATATGCCATATTCAGTCAGATGGCTTTTTGCATCACATGGTGAGAAATATTGTAGGAACATTGTTGCCTGTGGGGGAAGGGCTACAACCAGCGGAGGGGGTGAAAGAAATATTGGATGGGTGTGATCGTCGAAAGGCAGGTGTCATGGTGCCTGCACACGGACTTTATCTCAATAAAATTAATTATCCCGAGCATTTTTGTTTTGGGAAAAGACGAGACTTCTTTCTGACTTGCTTTGAGAAAGCTTAAATACACCCTTTCTTCTTTTTAAACAGAAGATGCGATTTATGCACTTACAGCGCTTGTGATTTGTGAGAAATTTGATACCCAAGGTTACGTTGTGCTTCGCACAACTCACCCTGGGAGTGTAGCCTGTAATGAAGCGAAGCGAAATTACAGGATGATAATATTCCTGGATCTTCGCGCCTATCGGCGCTTGATCCAGGCTATTTTTAAAAGCGAATTACAGGAAATAAAATTTTTAGTTATCAGGCCGAAGGCCTGAAAACAACGTCAAGCCCCGCCTTAGGTTCACTGCGTTCCCCGTAAGGCGGGGTGTATTAACGCATACGTTTTAGCGCTGTAAGCGCGAAACTCGCATCTTCATAGGTAAGCGGTATATAACCCCACCAAGCTATTGGAATAAACTCCGAATAAGTGCTACTATTTCGGAACAAGCTCCGAATTGGTTATAACTTTATGGAATTTCATCGACTACTTAAAATGGACTTGCCTAAGCGCCAATCCGCCTTTTTATGGGGAGCACGCAAAACGGGCAAATCAACGTATCTTAAACAAAATTTTCCGGACGCTATTTATTATGATCTTCTGCAAATGGATACCTTTAGCCGCTTCCTAAAGCAGCCACATTTATTACGCGAAGAGTTGCTCGCTAATATTGATCAAGTCACAAAACATCCTGTTATCATCGATGAAATCCAAAAAATTCCAGATTTACTCAACGAAGTTCATCATTTAATTGAAGCCAAAAAAATTCAATTTGTTTTGTGTGGTTCAAGCGCAAGAAAATTAAAACGTCTAGGCACCAATATGTTGGGAGGACGAGCCTGGCGTTATACATTTTATCCATTGGTTTTTCCAGAAATCCCTAATTTTAATTTATTAAAAGCCCTGAACCATGGTTTGATTCCTGATCATTATCAAGATATTCATTATCGAAAATCTATCAAAGCTTATCTCTTTAATTATTTAAAAGAAGAGATTCAAGCAGAGGCTTTGGTACGTAATTTAGCTGCCTTTTCACGCTTCCTGGATGTTCAAGCATATGGTCATGGTCAATTAACCAATTTTAATAATATTTCTCGTGATTGTGGCGTGGATAGCAAAACTGTAAAAGAATATTTTCAAATTCTAGTAGACACCCTATTAGGTTATTTTATTTATCCTTTTCATGGCAAAAAATCCAGAGATGAAATTATTTCGATACCTAAATTTTATTTATTTGATGTGGGTGTTTCACAAGCCTTAACTAAGCTACGTATCGCAGAGCTACGCGGAGCAGTGGCAGGCGCCGCATTTGAACATTACATCTTGATGGAATTAATCGCCTATCGAGGCTTAAATGATCTCGATTTCCCGATTTATTTTTGGCGTTCTAAGTCAGGCTTAGAAGTAGACTTTGTGCTAGGTGAAGGAGAAATAGCAATTGAAGTAAAAATTAGCACTACAGTACACAAATCAGAAATTTCTGGTTTGTTGGCATTTCAAGAAACTTATCAACCCAAGAAGGCGCTTGTTATTAGCCAAGATGTCCGCCCACGCCAACTCTCCGTTAAGGACAAAGATATTTTAATTTTGCCCTGGAAAGAGTTTTTAACTCAGCTTTGGAAGGGGAAAATTATTTAATTTTCAGCAACCAGTGTGATATTGAATTCAAGTGAACGGAGTCGCTTACCCGCTTGGCGTTTTTGACGTGTTAAAAAACATCCGCTTTGTTTTGAAAAAAGAAGAGATTTCTTCAAAGAATTTTTGGATGTATGATGATATTTTTCGTGTTTCTTAAATTTTTAGGAGTATGCCGATGTTATTACAACATTTTCAAGCTTCCCTCGATGCGTTTAATCATTGGAAAAAAACAAATTCAATATCAAAACAATTTGATCAAGCCTTCCGGGAAAAACTTCAAGTGCTAGATGATGCGCTTACTAAAGCGAATCAGGATATTGAGAATACGAAGCGTCAGAAAACGGCTGATGTTCATGTGCCTGCTGTGCTGGGGAAAATTGCGAGTGTTTATGATGCCTTACTGAGAAACATCGTCAAACATAAAGACTTAATTAATGACAGAGTACGCCAACAATTTGAAGAGGAGCGATTGACTGACGAAGAGGCGCTCAGTGTCAGTTCGCTTTATCTAACTCAAGATTATAAAACACGTCGTTCTATGTCTTTTGAAATGTGCTCTTTTAGGGAAAGTGTTTTTATTGGTGGGGTGGCGGTTTTTAATCTATTGGTTGGTATCTCATTCCTTCTTTTCGGTCTTTTGCCGGTGCTAGATGGTTGGGCTGCGAATATTTCAATAGGTATTGGTTCAGGTTATTTTCTTCTGGTAATCATCTATCTAACAGTCCAGTTGAAGTCCTCTTGTCATATCAAGAAAACAAAAGAGGTAACCGCTACCTATGATCATACTGACGAGCTTAGGCCGCTTGATGAAGCTTGTAGGGCCTTAGTTCAGCTACTGAACGCAATAAAAAGCGAGCCTCATCCAAGTGGCTCGCTTCATCGTTTAGCGGTTATGTGTGAAGAAGGAGGAGGTTTCGAACTACCTGATCCGCTTTTGCAGCCTGAGTTGTTATATGCGGGGCCAGCGTTTCTTTCAGAGGACGAACTACACAATATACCGCTTATTCCTCCGCCCCCTTGTCCTGCTCCTTCGAGCAGATAAGATAAAAGTTTCTTGAACTCAAGTATTTTCAAAAGAAAACGTGATCACGTCTTTTAAAGATTTTTTCTTTAATGCAATCATGATTAATCTGTCAATGCCTAATGCAATGCCGGCACAATCCGGTAGAGAAGATAAACTTTCTAAAAAATAATTATCGATAAGAGGTAAAGGATAGTTTTTTGCTTGACGTATCTTAAGATCATTTTCAAAACGTTTTCGCTGTTCTTCTGCATTATTTAATTCATGAAACCCATTCGCCAATTCGATGCCTTGTATATACACCTCAAAACCAAATACAATACCTTCTTTGATGCGCGCTAATGCCGCTTGCGATGCAGGAAAATCATAAACAAAGACGGGGGAGGCCAAGCCTAGCTGAGGTTCAACAAAGGTGGCCAGCAAATATTGTAAAAAAGTATCTTTATCAAAAGAGGCGATAAGCGCTTCTTCTAAATCTAATTTTTTCGTTTTTTCTTTTAATTCTTTTAATGAAATTTCATGAGGGTTAAAATCAAAATGATTTTCAAATAAAGACCGATAAGAAATGTAATGTGCCGGTTTGCAATCTAAAATAGTTTGCAAAAAAGCATCGACTTCTTTCATCAAGTCATGATGATCAAAGCCCACGCGATACCATTCCAGCATCGTGAACTCAAGGTTGTGTAATCTACCTGACTCTCCATTACGATAAGCTTTACAAATCTGATAAATAGAACCTGATCCTGCCGCAAGTAGGCGCTTCATTGCAAACTCAGGGGAAGTCTGTAAATACAAAGTCGTTGAATGCTTTGTGTTAGGCAGTGAAAAATCTGTTGTGAAATAATGAAGATAAGGATCAGTGCCCATCGCACGACTCAATTGCGGCGTTTCAACTTCTAAAATTTTTCTTTCTTCAAAAAAATGACGTATTTTTTTAAAAAATGCAGCACGTAATTGTAATGTGTGGATTGAAGCGATGGGCTTCCAATCTGACATTATTCTTTTGCACGTGAAACATAAGTTCCCGTGCGTGTGTCGACTTTAATAAGCTCGCCGGGTTGTACGAAGAGCGGAACACGTACCGTGGCGCCGGTTTCAAGTTTTGCAGGTTTACCGCCACCGCCGGACGTATCACCGCGTACGCCGGGATCAGTTTCTACGATGGTTAAATTAATAAAATTGGGTGGGATAACAGAAAGTGGCACACCATTCCATAATGTCATGATGCAAATGGCTTGTTCTTTCAGCCATTGTTTTGCGTCAGCAACAATGATTTCATCCACGTCGTATTGTTCAAATGTTTCAGGTGACATGAAATGCCAACGCGCACCATCAAAATAAAGATATTGCATGTCAGCATCGACAACATCAGCGCCTTCTAAAGTTTCCCCTGATTTAAACGTGCGTTCAATCACGCGCCCATTTTTTAAATTACGTAATTTAACGCGGTTAAAGGCTTGGCCTTTGCCGGGTTTTACAAATTCGTTTTCTAAAATATTGTGAGGGTCATTGTCTAGCATGACCTTTAAACCACTTTTGAATTCATTGGTAGAGTAAACAGACATAAAATAATATTCTCTCTCATTATGATTTTTTGTAACTGTTCACGGTATCACCCAAGCATGTTCACTTGAATTCGCATTAGGTCGTGAATAGTTACGGTTTTTTTGCGAGGCGACTATGCCTGAAGCTGTAAGCAAAGTAAATGAAAAATCCGAAAAGAATCCACACAAAATAGCGTTCCCAGGTGAGTTTGGGTAAATGTATCATGAGATAAATACAAAAAAGAGTCCCCAATAAAGGGGTGATGGGATAAAAAGGAACTTTAAAAGGACGCTCTAAATTGGGTTGACGAACACGTAAGATGATGACGCCAATGCAAACAGCGGTGAAGGCAGCAAGCGTTCCCAAATTTACAATTTCTGCTAATGCGCCAATGGGTACAAATCCTGCGGCGATCATGATGATAATGCCGCTGGCAATGATGACGGGAATAGGCGTGTGTGTTTTTGGGTTGATCTTTGCAAAAAATTTTGGAAGCAAACCATCTTGAGAAATCGCAAAGAAAACACGTGTTAAACCATAGAACATGACTAAGATCGTTGTTGTTAAACCTGCAATGGCACCTGCTGCGACAATCGCAGCGACAAAATTTTGTTTTAAATTAAGCAGTGCGGCAGAGACAGGGGAGTCAACATTCAGTGTTGTGTAAGAAACAATGCCTGTTAATAATCCGGCGACAGCCACATAAATCAAGGTGCACACGAACAAAGAAACGATGATGCCGATGGGAATATCTTTTTGTGGGTTGATGGCTTCATCAGCGGCTGTGGAAACAGCATCAAATCCAATATAAGAAAAGAAAATCAGAGCAGCACCATTCATCACGCCTTGTAAACCAAAAGGCATAAAGGGGGTCCAGTTTTGGGGTTGAATATGGAAAAGTGCCACGATGAGAAAAACAGCGATCGCCAGTAATTTAACAAAAACGATGATGGAATTGAATTTCGCGCTTTGTTGTGTTCCCACACAAAGTAATATCATCAACACGGCGACAATGAGTACGGCAGGCAAGTTAATGATGCCGCCGGCCAAAGGGCCTGCCAGTAAGGTATGAGGGATATTTAAACCGACAGATTGAAAAACATTATTAACATAGCCTGCCCAGCCTACGGCGATGGTAGCGGTGGACATGCCATATTCAAGAATCAGGTTCCAACCGATGAACCAGGCGATGATTTCGCCCAAGCCTGCATAAGCATAAGCATAAGCGCTGCCAGCGCCTCCGATGGAGGCGGCCAATTCGGCATAGCACAATGCCGTAAAGGCGCAAACAATCCCTGCTACAATGAAGGAGAGGGTGATCGCAGGGCCGGCTTGGGTTGCCGAGGCAATGCCTGTTAAGACGAACACTCCTGCGCCGATGATGGCGCCGATGCCCAATAGAATTAAATCAGAGGCATGGAGGCAGCGTTTTAAACCGTCTTCGTTTTGCGTGTGAGAAACAGGTTTTATTCGAAGTAATTTTTTCATAAAGACCTTATATTAGAAGCAAAAATAGATCGAGAATACGCCCTATGATGTGTGTTTTCAAGCAGATTTTTCTTGTTTAGTTCGTCGTGAAGGTGTAGAGTCAACTGTCTTTTTTGGGGGTAAAAATCTATGTTTTTTGGATTATTTCATTTATCTTTTCTGGGTTATGTTGCGGTACTTCTTGTCGTGACGCAAATTACGATTGCGGCGGTTACCTTATATCTTCACCGTGCCATGGCGCATCGTTCTTTAGAGCTACATCCTATCGTAAGTCATTTTTTTCGTTTTTGGTTATGGTTGACCACGGGTATGGTGACCAAGGAATGGGCGGCGATACATCGCAAGCATCATGCAAAATGTGAAACAGAAGATGATCCGCATAGCCCGCAAGTTTTAGGCATTAAAACGGTGCTGTGGTATGGCACAGAGCTTTACCGCAAAGAAGCGATGAATGCGCAGACCATGGAGCGTTATGGCCATGGCATGCCTGACGATTGGTTGGAGCGACATGTTTATGCCGCGCATAATGCTTTAGGCATTGTGGCCATGCTTTTAATTAATTTAGTTTTGTTGGGTATGCCCGGCGTTGCTATTTGGTCTTTGCAAATGATTTGGATACCTTTTTTTGCTGCGGGCATAGTGAATGGAGTGGGGCATTATTGGGGATACCGAAGTTTTGAATGTCCGGATGCCGCGCGAAACATTATTCCTTTTGGCATATTCATTGGTGGAGAAGAGTTGCATAACAACCACCATACTTATCCAACGTCTGCAAAATTATCCGTGAAATGGTGGGAAGTGGATATGGGTTGGGTTTATATTCGCTTGCTTTCTTTTTTGGGATTAGCCAAAGCAAAAAAAATTCCTCCGCGCTTAGCGTTAGCACAAGAAAAAAAGGCGGTCATTGACATTGAAACGGTGAAAGCGATTATTTTGAATCGTTTCCAAATTTTATCGCGTTACAGCAAAGAAGTGATTTTGCCGGTGTTATCATTTGAAAAACAGCGTGTGAAAAACAATAAAGACTCATGGCAGTTATTAGATAAATCAAAAAAATTATTAATTCGCAGTGAGCGTTTGGTAGATGAAAAAGGTAAGCGACATCTAAAAGAAATTTTAGATTTTTCTCATGCTTTGGCGCAAGTATATCAATTCCGACAAAAGTTAATGAGCATTTGGGAAAAAACAACATTAACGCAAAAAGAATTAGTAGAAGCCTACCAACAATGGTGCCATCAAGCAGAAAGTTCAGGATTAAAATCGTTGCAGTTATTTGCTTTGGAATTAAAGCAAGTAACGAAGTAGGTTGCTGTGTTGAAGTGAAGAGCTAAGGCAAGCTTGCTTGCCGAAAACGAGGGTAAGCATAATCCAGGAAAAAAGAACAGCTAAATAGAAGGTCGATTGTGAGTACTTGAATCTAATGAATGGGATAAATCGTTTACTTCTTTTAATAAATCGAGCGCTTTTCTTCTAGGTATGAAACCAGCAGTAGAGTATTTTTCCAGTGCTTCTTTCACTTTTGATAAGAGTTCCCTTGTTTCTTCTTTTTGAAACAAGGGCTGTGTTTTTCTCGCAATGATGAAAAACGCGTTTTTTTCACCTGTGGCTACTTAATTTTCCCTTCTTCAAATTCTTCATGTTTCCGTGTATTGGGATCGAATTTTCGGAATTTTAATTTGTTAGGGGTGGTGCGTTTGTTCTTGCTGGTTGTGTAATAATAGCTACTTGCTTTTGAATTGAGTTTGACTTTTTCTCGCATGATTAATTATCCTTTTTAGCGATGTGTTGGGTGTTGGAATTTGTTTTTTTTGAATTTACAAAATGTTTTAACACGTATTCAATGCCGTATTTATCAATGGTTTTTAAGCCCCGGGTGGTTAACCGAAGTGTTTCGTATTTTTGAGTTGTGGGATTGTAAATACGTTGTGTCTTTAGGTTTGGAAAATAACGACGTTTGGTTTTGTTGTTTGCGTGGGAAACATTATTCCCTACTAAAGGTTTTTTCCCGGTGACTTGACATACTTTCGACATAACTTTCTACTCCAACTTATAGTTTTGCTCATTAAAAGCTGTCCTTTATATCAAAAAATGATATGCCAGTGCAAGTTTCCTTACCTATGAAGATGCGAACCTACGCCTCGGTCTCGCATTCATCTTGCGATGATCTTCATGGGTAGGGGTATAGCGGGGGTCCTTGCTTTTCAGTTCGAGCTTCTTGTATCTTCGATTTTCGGTATGGTTTTTCGTAGAGGTTATAAGTTCGCATCTTTTCATGGGTAGGGAGTATAAAATATGTTGTATAAAGCAGGTGGTAGAGCAATCAAGTTAACTTTAGGTGGTTTGTTCGGTTTGTTTTATTGTGGGCTTGTGCAAGCTGCCTCGGAGAAGGCTTATGAATTACTCGACTTGAGAGGATTTTCCAGTAATGAGAGTGCTTGTAAAGCGGTTTATTCAGATTTAAAAGAAATTTCAAAAATGCCTGTTGTTTTATCTTTTTCAAAAGAGAATAGTGCCACTGTTGAATTTTCAGTACAGCATAAAGAAGGTAAAATCCAAAACCATCATTATTCGATTGTGCAACAAAGCGTGAAAGAAAATACGGTAGATAGGGTGGGTTTGGGATCATTTAATATAAATAATCATAAAATTAGTTATATGATTTTTATTTCTGTTAATGCAGAATCAAAAGATCAACGTCATTATTCTTATCCCATCGTCTTTTTTTCTGAAGACTATCGCTGTCGTTACACGGCTTTAATTAAACCGGATGCAGAAACAATAAAGAATTTCTTAACGTCAATTAAAACAGGCATGGTTGAAGCAAAAGAAGATCTTGTTCAGTGATAACTGCTTTTTTAAAATAAATCTTTCGCAAGTTTTTTCCTGGATCTTCGCGCCTATCGGCGCTTGCTCCAGGCTACTTTTTTTTAAAAAACGCAGCGAAATTACAGATAATAATCGACATTTTAAAAGATGGTTTTCAGGCTCCCTTAAGGTATTTTCTAAAAATTTCTCTATAATGAATTTTTCTTAAATTCTTTAAGGTTTTAACTATCATGAAGCAATCACAATCAACACACGCCAATAGCGTTCAGACGATAATCGAAAAACTTGGGTCGGGTGACAAAATGCCTATTCTTGAACTTAAAAGTGAGAATATAGGTGATATGGAAGTGCAAGCACTTGCAAGCGCACTTCGACACAATAAAAGTGTGAAACGCATTTATTTTAGAAATAATAAAATAAATGAAATAAGTGATGCTAGCGCACAAGCCTTGGCAGATGCACTCCGAGAGAATGCAGGATTGAAATTTCTTGAGCTTAGCGACAATGAAATAGATATTACTGGCGTACAAGTCTTGGCAGATGTACTCCGAGAGAAGATAGATCTGGGAACCCTTGTTCTTTGTGGTAATTCTAGAAACGACGCATCGCTAGGGATGCATATGCAGGCTACTATTGGGCGGATTTTAGCGGACACACTTCAACACAGCACTTCGCTTAGAAAACTCGATCTCTCAGGAAGTGCGCTTAGTGATGCCTCTGTAGAGGCCTTAGCAGGTGCACTTCAACAGAGCACTTCGCTTAGAGAACTCGATCTCTCAAGAAGTGTGTTTGGTGATGTCGGTGTAAAGGCCTTAGCAGACGGACTGCGAAAAAATACAAAACTGCGAGTTCTTAAGCTTGATGACAATTCAATAAGTTCTGAGGGTGTAGAATCTTTGGTGAGCGCACTCCAACAGAATTATGTTCTAACAACGCTTTCGCTAGAGGGTAATAAGATCTATAAGAACTCTTATCTGAAGTGTGTTGAAAAACATGAGGAGCAAATTCTTAGCCTTGATGACTGGGCTGAGGATCTGGAATCCCGACTGAATACACTCCAACAGACAATGCCTTTGCTAGAGGGTAATAAAGAATCTTATCTGGATTTTATTCGAAAACTTGAGATACAAGCTTCTCTTGATCAGCTTTTAGCGCGTAATAGAAAAATAGCAGAAGTTAAAAAGAAACTTAAAGCGTTTATTGAAGGAAGCAGCATAGATAATCAGGTGTTAGATGATATTCCCAGACAATATGAAGCGTTGGAAAATTTTATTAAAGAAGAAAAACTTTCTGTCACTCATTATTTTAGTGAACTTTATCGTTTGAGTTCAGCTGTTTTAAGTTTATATCAAGTAGTTTCGTCTGAATCTTCAGTGGATGAAATAAAATTTTATGAAAAAGCGTTAAGCCTTCTTATGCAGCCTTTTCATCATTGTGGATTACAGCTTAAAGCGCACGATAGACTTAAGGATTGTTTGGTACAACTTCTGCGTTTAACGGCCGATTCAGATGATCAAAATGAAAAAGACAAGCATGCTGCGTATGCAACACTGTTGGCTTATCATCTTCGTCACAACCGTCAAGATCTTGCTTTTGGTCTAGCGATGTATGCGCTTAATCCAGAAATAGACATTGCAGCGTCTCTAGAAAAATTCATGATTTTTGATGATTTGGTAGTTATTGCTAAGAAAGTATTAAATGCCTTGACAGAAAAACAGAAAACAACGGATGTTTCTCAAAATGACCCTGATCAAAAAGAAAGGGAAATCTTATCCGCTATTATTCAACGAGGAAATTATCATCACGCTGCGGTCACAGCATTATTTTCGCTACCTTTTTTTGTTAAAGCGCTTGATGCAGAAAATATTAAAGCATTGTATTTACTTGAAGCGTGTTTGATAGATCCAAGTAGAGAAGGTGCGATGAATTACAGTTTGGGTGTTGATCAAAATCCTGAAGTGCTTTTTAAATATTTAACAGGGGTTGCCGATCAATATGCGATAGAAATACAAAAACCTGATCGTTTTGAAGAAATTCTTGATGAAGCTAAAAGGGTTGCTGTTCCGAATTTAAATTTAGAAGAGAAAATAGTTTCTCCTACGCGAGGCATTGGTATGTTTGATGAGGTCGCATCTAGCTCTGCGAATTCGAATTCTGCTTCATCGCCAAGACCAATGTAAAATAAAAAATAAAATTTTTTTAAATTTTAATTTTGAAATATTTATTTTCATTCTTTATAATAGAAACGTGTTTATTTAACTTAATCTCTGTTTTTGAATAAGCAAGGTTAACTTGCTCGTGGGAATTCCATGATAAATTTTTCATTCAATCCTTTTGAAAGAGCGCTAGACCCTTCTTATAGACTTCCAAGAACAGCGTCTTACTTTGAGCGTTTATCTCACTTAGCCAAGATGACACTGGATGTTTTGGTGGGTGAAGTTCCTTTTCATGTTACCAGTAGTTTTTATTGGGCTACTGGAGCAGCAAAAGATCCTCATCTTGGGCTTTTAGATTTTCTATTTCCGATACCTTCTCTCATGAAGTTTTTTTCGAAGTTTCTTTTTGAAAAAAATTCAGTTCCCGATTTTCATTTCTTCTTCCATTGGCTATTAGGCCTGTTTATATCCGGTGTTCTTGCACTACTTTGGCTCGTGACTCAACTTATTCAGACTCTGATAGGCATGATTTTAACTGGGCTTGTGATATTGTTTGGCGCCGTGCCCTTAGCTTGCTTAAAACCAGATTCTCCAGAAACCCCCCTATCCAGCGCATGACTCGTCTCAAGAGAGACAAGAAAGGAGAGGTGGTGGCTCCGATAATATGCTGTTTCCTAACAACGGGAACAGAGGTTTCTCACGCGCTTTTTTAGATGATGAACAGCCGCAGCTAATATTGAGAACACGGAGACAACCGGTAGCTCAACAACGACAACAGCTGGAGGAGGAGGAAAGAGCACGGAGGCGAGGACAGCTAGAGCCAAATCTACAGCGGGTAGAAGCGCGGGTAGAAGAACTACTACGACAACCCGCGAACCCACGAAACCCGGAGACAAGGCTTTTTCCTGTGATCAACACTCCCTCCTCTCCAGGAGAGCAACTGTTTCAACGGATATTATTACAAGAACAAGCGCTGCATGATGAGGAGGAAAGAACTATTCGGGGATATTACACTTCTTTTAATAAGGCGCTACAAGATTATTTAGATACGTTAGCAAAATCCTCCACACTTAAAGAAAAAATTGACGCACTTCATTTAGAAACGGCCGAGGAGAAAGCATTGTTTGAAAAATTTGTAGATCCTGTATCTTTTGACTATATGATTTTGCCTGTAAGTTTGCATGAAAACTATTTTGACTTGATAGGGTTGTTACGTTGTTTCTGTAGTAATCAACAAAATCCTTTAACGAGAACCTCCTTTCAATTACTTGAGATAGCGTCTGCTCGACACTTGTTTTCAGAACAGTTTGATCAAGCTAGCCGAGCCTTAAAAGAATTAAGAGAAGGCACGCACAGCGCATCAAATCAAAGTACATCTTCGTCATCACCCGCAGCCAGACCTGCTTGAGGGCAGCTCTAAAAATTGTTTTTTTGCATTATAATTTTGTTGCACTCATTTTTTAAATGCTCATTTACTTCTATGTAAACTGCCGGTTAAAAATGAGTGCGCCTCGTTTTAACGCAAAATTTCTAATTTTTAGAGGTGCTGATCTTCCCCCGAAAAAGTAGACAGTAAGTTAAGCTTTGAAGTTTAATTTAAGGCCTTGAGATTAAAAATTAAAATTTGATTCCATTATAAATTTGCGATTACAGTCATTGCGAGAAAAACACAGCCCTTGTTTTAAAAAGAAGAAAGAGCTTTCTTGTGTTTTTCGCGGCAATCCAAAAACTGTGTTCTTATTTAGTAGCACACTAGATTGCTTCAAAAATGCGTGAACCTTCTTATTTTTTTCAAAATCACTCAGACGCATTTTTTCGCAATGACAATCCCCCCAGGCCGAAGGCCTGGCAACGAAGTTTAGCCCAGTCTAAGGCAAGCTTTGCTTGCCGCAAGACTGGGTAATGATAAAAACAGATATTAGCGCTGTAAGCGCGAAAGAATTAATCCCAAAGATAACATTCATTATATTGAAGATGATGTTTGATTAAAAAACATCGCAATTCTTCTTTAAAATTTTGTTTTTTATGATGTTGTTTTTGATTTTCAATATACGTTTTGACTTTGCTTATGTTGGATTGACTAACGCTCAATATCGCATAGCCCTTTTGCCAATAAAAATTTTTTATTTCATCGTCATTACTCACGCGGGTTTTTATCCATTTTGAAGAAGATTTTTTTATTTCTTCAACAAGAAGCGAGGCCGTACTATTTTTATGAAGATTCAATAAAATATGAATGTGATCTTTTGTTCCTCCGATAGAAATTATTTCACATTTCTGCCTATGACAGATAGATTTGATGTAACAATATAATTGTTGCCGTAGTTCTTCTTGTTTTAAAAAAGGGTGGCGATGTTTTGTAGAAAAGATAAGGTGAATAATCAACTGTGATAATGATTGTGACATGGATAACTTCCTTTATTATTATTTTGTTTCGCGCTTACAGCGCTAATATCTATTCTTATCATAACCCCATCTTGGGTTCACTACGTGAACCCAAGATGGGGCTTGACTGCGTTGCCAGGCCTTCGGCCTGAAAACTGAAAATTAAACTGACTTCAACACAGTAACCCACTTTTTGCTTCGTTCCATTGCAGGGAGTGAGTTATTTTGAGATCAATTTGCTGACTGTGATGGCGATTCGTTGATTTACGTCTTTTTCTCCGAGTAAATTTCTTATTTTTAATAATTTAGTTTTGATGACAGAGGTATCGTTTAAGATTTTTTTTACTTCGATTGAAATACGTTCGGGCGTGACTTCGTTCTGAAGAAGTTCAGGTACGATGCGTTCATTTGCGATTAAATTACATAAACCGATATGAGGCACTTTTACCAGTAAGCGCCCTAAAAGATAGCTAAGTGTTTTTAATTTATAAATAATTACCATAGGTGTTTGAAGTAAAGCAGCTTCAAGCGTAATTGTGCCAGAAGCTGTGATGATCACATCGCAAGAAGCCAGTGCAGCGTAGGTTTGATTTGAAATAATGTCTAAAGGCAAATTATTTTTTTCTAAGTAAGGCAACATCATTTCTTTGGAAAGGGTAGAGGCCAAAGGCAAAATGAAATGTGCGTTGGGGTAATCTTTTTTTAACATCAGGGCTGTTTCAATTAACACAGGGAGTAATTGTTTGATTTCTTCATCTCGGCTTCCGGGCAGTAAACCAATTGTAGGATATGTTTTTTTTAATAGAGGTTGAAGATCGGGTTTTACAATATCAATCAAAGGATGACCTTCAAAGCAAACAGAAAAATTTTCTTTTTTATAAAAATCAACTTCAAAGGGTAGAATAACCATCATCAAATCAACGAGTTTTTTTATTGTTTTCACGCGTCCTTTTCGCCAAGCCCAAACTTGAGGGCTAATATAATAAAAAATTTTTATTTTTAATTTTTTTGCAAATTTAGCAATATGAAAATTAAAATCAGGAAAATCAATTAAAATTAACAAACAGGGTTTTTTTTCTTTTATCAATTTTTTAAGATGGCGTGCTGCGCGAAGAATTCGAAAAAAATGTGTCAACACTTCTAAAGCGCCCACAACAGCCACTTCTTTGGCTTGGACATGAATATCAACGCCTGCTTCTTTCATCCTTGGGCCGCCCATACCAAAAAATTGAAGATCAGGATTTAAGGTTTTCAAAGCTTTTACTAAATGTCCACCATAGAGATCCCCTGAAGCTTCTCCTGCTAACATCATAATGGGCGAGAATTTTTTAGGTTGCATCGATTGCCTTTTGGATAAGCTTGGCAACTTGTTTAACTTGGTCTTCTGTCATTTCAGGGAATAGGGGCAGCGATAAACACTGTTGCGTTATGGACTCGGTGTTTGGAAAAGAAAGATGAGCATAGTGATTATTAAATAATTTTTGTTGATGCAAAGGAATAGGATAAAAAATTGCATTTGCAATTTTATTTTGTGTTAATTTTTCTGAGATTGCATCGCGATGCTTACTTAAAATTGTATATTGATGATAAACATGTTTTGTCGCAGGATGCTCAGAAGGTAAAGTGATATCAAGATTTTTCAAATAATGATGATACATCGCTGCAACGTGTCGTCGTTGATCATTGTAGGTATTCAGAAAAGGTAATTTTGTTCTTAAAATAATGGCTTGTATCTCATCTAATCGACTATTATAACCGAGTACTTCGTGATGATATCGAACCTGGCTGCCATGATTGCGCAGCATTAAAATTTTTTCTGCAAAATCAGCATTGTTTGTGCAAATCAGTCCGCCGTCGCCATAGCATCCCAAGTTTTTGCTAGGATAAAAACTAAAACAACCAAAATCACCGAAAGTGCCCGTCATTTTATTTTCCCAAGTGCTACCGATGGATTGAGCGCAATCTTCAATTATTTTCAAATTATATTTTTTTGCAAGGGCCGTGATCTGTGTCATATCTGCAGCGTGCCCAAAAAGATGAACAGGGATAAGGGCGCGTGTTTTAGGTGTGATGGCTTTTTCAATTTCTTCAGGATCAATATTAAATGTTTTAGGATCGATATCGACAAACGCAGGCGTGGCGCCGGTCATACAAATAGCGCTTGCCGAAGCAACGAAAGTAAAAGGCGTTGTAATCACTTCATCGCCTGCTTGAATGCCTGCGATGCGTAACGCCAGCATCAATGCATCGGTGCCTGAGGCTAGCCCAAAAGCGTATTTGGCGCCAAGATAATCTGTGATTTCCTTTTCAAACAATTTTCCTTCGGGGCCTAAAATAAAATTAGCTGAAGCAAGCCATTGCAGTATACGTTCATCCAGTGTTTCTTTAAGGGAAGTGTATTGTTTTTTTAAATCGACCATTGGGATCATGATTTATTCCAAGAAATTAAGCAAAAGCAAAAGTAGGGCTTTTAACAAGTTTTGAAATTTGAATAGCGGTTTCAAGTGCGCGCTTTCCTTCTTCGCCGGAAACTAAAGAAGGTGTTTGATGTAAGATAGCATTTAAAAAAGAATTGATTTCAGCTAAAAGTGCATCTTTGTTTTCAAATTGAAATTCCTCGCGAAGAATTTCAGGCATACCCGAGGGTGAAATCGATTTACCTTTTTTGCAAAGGATGAAAGAAGCATTTTGAAAGTCTAAAGATAAATAACTATGTTCTTGAAAGATTCGCATTTTACGCTCTGACTTAAAGCTGACGCGACTGGCAGTGACATTGGCAACGCAACCATCATGAAATTCAATACGTGCATTGGCGATGTCGGTATCGTTTGACAAAATAGGTGTACCATTGGCATGAATATGTCGGATAGGAGAATTAACGATAGATTGAATGATATCGATATCATGAATCATTAAATCTAAAATCACATTCACATCAAGACCGCGTAATTGAAAAGGTGCGACGCGAACGGATTCGATGAAGCGGGGGTGATGTAAGTGGGGTTGTACGGCCAAGAGTGCGGGATTAAAACGTTCAAGATGCCCGACTTGTAAAATGCAATTTCTTTTTTTTGCGAGTTGGATGAGTTCTTCGGCTTCGGTGAGTGTGCTTGTGATGGGTTTTTCAATTAATACGTGAACCCCGTGGTCTAAAAAAAAGGAAGCGATAGGAAAATGCAAAGGGGTGGGGGTGGCGATACTGACGGCCTTCACTTTACCCAGAAGTGAGCGATAATCGCTGAAAGTGGGAATGGCGTATTTTTCACTGAAGGTTTCACGTGCTTTTGAGTCGACATCAGCGATAGCGACAAGCTGAGACTGAGGCAGTTGAGCGTATTTATCCGCGTGGTATTTGCCGAGATAGCCTACGCCGATAACGGCTGTGGTGAGAGGGAGCATTGCATGTCATATGAGCTAAAAAGGGGAGTATAATGGCAGCTTTTTTTTATAAATTCAATTTTTTGAGCGATTTTGTAGGCTCGGTTTTTTTAAAATATTAGAATTATCTTGAGGCACCCTCGGATTTCCCCTTAATTCTTTCAATAGGGCGTTGCTTGATTTTTTAATTTTTAAACATCCATAGCTTTTTATTACAGGGTCTTGGACGCCTAATTTTTTGCGTAATAATTTAGGGATTTTTATTTGTCTGCGCTTGGCTATTTTCGCTTTCATAAATATTCCGTATGAATCTTTAAGTGATTTTATATTAATAATAGAATGCTTTTTTACGTTTGAGCAAATACGAATTGATTTACTTTAATCATATTGTTTTGAACTTTATTTTTAATCTTTGATGCCCTTAAGTATTCAGGCCGAAGGCCTTGAGATTAAAAATTAAAATTTGATTCCATTATAAATTTGCGATTACAGTCATTGCGAGAAAAACACAGCCCTTGTTTCAAAAAGAAGAAAGAGCTTTCTTGTGTTTTTCGTGGCAATCAAGCGCCGAGTTCTTATTTAGTTGCATACTGGATTGCATTCAAAAATGCGTGAACCTTCTTATTTTTTTCAAAATCACTCAGACGCATTTTTTCGCAATGACAATCCCCCCAGGCCGAAGGCCTGGCAACGAAGTCAAGCCCCACCTTAGGGGCACACAGTGCCCCGTAAGGTGGGGTATGTCAATCATCTATGATTTCAGCGCTGTAAGCGCGAAATTCGTGTGTTTAATTGCACGACTATAGTTTTATAGTAAAAGTGGTTGCCGTAGCGGCCGGACTGGGGGTGCAAACGTAGTACCTTTAGAAGGGTAATGGTGTCTGAACTAAGGGCTTTATAATGGTTCCCTATTTTTTTAACCTGTGGGCTTGAAATCAAGGTTACTTATGACTATCATGTAGTCATGAATAGTCATAAGTAGTCATGAGGAGACAAACCATGAAGTCCGTGAATATTGCCAAGTTTAAATCTGAGTTAGGTAAGTATCTTGGATACGTTCGTCGCGGTGAAGAAATCATTGTTTTAGATAGAACCCAACCGCTTGCTCGCGTACTTCCTTACAAATCATTAGAGCGAAAACTTTTAGTTGAAGAACCTTTAGATAAGGCTAGGTCTCTTATAAATTTACATTTTAAACCTATTCAAAATAAAAAGGTGGATAGTTTAAAATTTCTTATTGAAGAACGAGGAGAGCGATGAAAGCCTATGTTGATTCATCTGTTATTCTCCGTATCATTTTTGGCGAAAAAAATGCATTAAAATTTCCTAAAAATAGTGATGGTTTCATTACAAGTGAAATTTTGAAGATCGAATGTTTTCGCACGATTGATAGAATGAGACAGGTACTTCGTATTTCTGATGATGATGTTGCTGATAGACATGCGGCTCTACATGAGGCTATTCGCTCCATTTCCTTTATCAAATTAACGGATGTTGTTTTGGAGCGGGCTTGCGAGCCATTTCCGGTTGTTTTGAAAACATTGGATGCGATTCATCTTTCCACGGCTCTTCTCTGGAAACAACAAAAGAAAGAAGACCTTCTTTTTTTGACGCATGATGAGCAACTTTCCAAGGCTGCCCGATCTGTAGGATTTGAAGTGCTAGGTTCTTCATCTTAATCAAATTTCACTGTCATATGTTTCGTTTTATGGGTTATTTTTAAAAAAGGAAAAATATGGAAATCATTGCGGGTGTGGATGAAGCAGGGCGTGGCCCTTTGGCGGGGCCTGTGATGGCGGCGGCAGTGATTTTAAATCCTGCAAAACCGATCGATGGCTTAAAAGATTCAAAATTATTAACGCCGAAAAAACGAGATTATTTATTTTGTCTTATTCAGGAACGTGCCTTGGCTTGGGCTGTGGCTTGCGCTTCGGTAGAAGAAATTGAAGAAATTAATATTTTACAAGCGAGTTTGTTAGCGATGAAGCGTGCCGTCAATGCATTAACCTTATCGCCGCAGCAAGTGTTGGTAGATGGAAATCAATTACCTTCACTTTCTTATCCTGCACAAGCGATTGTTCGAGGTGATCAAACGGTTCCGGCAATCAGCGCCGCTTCCATTCTTGCAAAGGTGACGCGCGATCAAGAAATGATGCGTTTAGATGTGATATACCCTGATTATGGGTTTAAACAACATAAAGGTTATGGTACGGCTTTACATTTTCGTATGTTAAAAGAAAAAGGTTTGTGTCCCATTCATCGTAAGCGATTTTGTAGGTGTGACTGAAAATTTATGTCGAACCTGAACCCGAGGAAAGACTAAAACTTAATGAAGAAGAGGATGAGCTGACGCTTGATCTAGATTCATTGGGAGAAGGGGGAGCGTTTATTGATTCAAGCTGTCGTTCAAGCTCAGGTATGATATTGAAAACCAGAAAAGCACTCATCGTGTTTTTAAGCGACCTAATGAGCTCCTCTCGATAATTAAGCTGTGTTGTGAATAAGGTATATCTTTCTTTATTGTTGGTATAATCATCTAATAATTCTTTAGGGTAGAGATAGGTGTTTCTTGAAAAATAATTCATAAAATCTTCATTTGTAATAGTAAAAGTGGTTCTAAGATATTCTATGATGAGATAGGCGAGTTCTTTGCTGCTGCTATTCATGGTTACATTGCATTCATTTACGAGTCTTAAGAAATGCTCTTGTGTTTTTTTATAGGTTTCTGTGTCTGCTAAGAGTTTTAGAAATTGATCTGCGCGTTCTTCTCCTGTCATTTTAGAATTAAAAAAATGATACGTTTTTCTTTCTAGTTGTTTAAACATGTCCTGGTTAAGAACGGTAGTTTCATAATAATTAATGATTCTTCTCAAACTTTCTCTAAAATCTTTAAAGAATTCTTCTCGTGCTTTGTCGGTTTGGGGGAGTGTGATTTTCATTTTCTTTCCTATAACATTTTTTCAGGTTGAACATATTGATCAAATTGTTCTGCAGTTAAAAATTTTAATTCAAGACAGGCTTGTTTTAAAGATTTATCTTCATGCAGTGCCTTGTGTGCAATCTGTGCTGCTT